>SDBS01003342.1_pt1 | contig 15733 bp, 35 predicted proteins | sample 2277091 | NCBI WGS metagenome assembly SDBS01 (sample SAMN10404972, study PRJNA504765) | marine sediment metagenome | isolation source: marine sediment core GS10_PC15, 163 cmbsf | place: Arctic Ocean: Southern Knipovich Ridge | collected 2010 | reverse complement strand
ACAATCTATGTAAATGTAAAGGAAAATATTCAGACTGAGACCGTTGCACAGAGGATCTTAGTCTTCCAGAGTCAGATGTTAATTTTAAAAAGGCTTATAAAAAAGCTCAACACGAATTTATTATTAAAATACTTGAAGAAATAAAATCAAGAGGATTGGGTCTTGTAGATGTTGAACGGGAGTTTCGTTTACCTTATCGCACTCTTTCAAGATGGCAGCAAGGAGATTTTTCAAATACATCTGTTGCGTTTTTGTATTTGCTTAAAGGAAAATTTAAATGAAAGAAAGTGATTTGATGGTGGTGGGGAAAATTAACACATACGGAAATTCTCGTATTTCAATTGAAAAAGAAGTTAATTTACACAGAATAATTAAAAAACTTATGATTCAGAATGGTATTAGAACGATTGAGTGATCGTTAGTTCCCGATAATTTTGAATTTGAGGAAGAAAAGGGTATTTACAGCCATTCAATCAATATGCTAGATATAACCGATCGATGCAAAAATCGCTTAAGAAGAGCGGGAATTTACAAGGTTGGTCAGCTGTTGAAGACAGAATGGGAGATAAGATTTTTATTTGGGATAGGAAAAAAGTCATTGATAGAAATAAAAAGAGCCCTTTCTAATCATGGTTTGATATTTAAAAAGGAACCGGTATGAAAAAGAATGGAATTTGCGGTATTGGATGTATTGGCATGAAAAGTTCTATCAATTATGGAACTTTATTTAGAACGGCACAGATTTTTGACGCTGATTTTTTATTTTTGATAGGATTTAGATTTAAAAAACAAGTATCTGATACGGGGAAAAGTTGGAAACATCTTCCTGTGTATGATTTTTCAGACTTTGAAGATTTTGAAAAACATAGACCGTATAATTGTGAGCTAATCGGAATTGAAATGTGTGAGCGATCTAAGCCAATATCAGAATTTAAACATCCTAAGCAAGCTATTTATTTGCTAGGGTCAGAAGATAACGGTATTTCGGAAAGCGTCTTGTCACAATGTCAACAACGAATATATTTGCCAGGAGAAAGAAGCTTAAATGTATCTGTTGCGGGAAGTATTGTTTTGTTTGACAGATTTAATAAAATTAATGAGAAGTGATATATGAATAAAAATAAACTCGATTTATTTATGATAAAAGACATTGAAAGAACAAAAAATGTGGCTGAATTGAGAAACGCTAGACTTGCAATACTGGAAGGTCAGATCGCTAAAACTGATGTCGATTTTGTTCTTGAGTTGCGAAAAAGATATTCTGATAAAATGTTTTTGTTGTTTCGTGAAGAAACTTTGGACGGTGTGAGTAACGAATATGAATAAACAAACACTGATAAAAAAATATCAAAATGACAAGAAGAAAAATTCACCAGAATTGATAATCAAAGGCTTGCTTTGCCCATATTGTATGAATCTAACTGAGTACGTGGATTCATCGATAATTTACGGCAAGAGCTACGGCATGATATATTTATGCAAGCGCTGTGATGCTTATGTCGGTGTTCATAAAGGAACAGATAATGCATTAGGACGATTGGCGAATAAAACTCTCAGACATTGGAAAAAAGAAGCTCATAAATATTTTGATAATATTTGGAGAAGGAAGAAATGTGCTGGCGCAAGAGTTCAGGGCTACATTTGGTTGGCAACGCGTCTTAACATTGAAAAATATCTTTGTCATATCGGCATGTTTGATATTGACTTGTGCAAAAAGGCTGTTGATATTTGCAAACCGTATTATAAAGAAACTGATGATAAAGCACGGGAGGAATTGTAGATGGATGAAGTGACAATTTCCGTAATTGCGGATGATGAAAAATACAATAATGATGTAAGAAATTTGAAAAAGGATGATTTTGTCATCGGCGGTGACATTGAATCATCAGGCTATCATCCTTATGACCATGATTGTCTTATGAGACTAAATAATTTTTACAGACGACTTAAGGATTTAATGTTTGAACACAGAGTTTTTAAAGTTGACGTTTCTTTAGTTAAAGGAGAGAAATAAATGTACTCAGAAAAGCTAAAAGAACTTATTAAATTAAAGACACCCCTTAAGTTTAGGATTAGAAACAAACAGCAATCGAAAGAACTTCAGAAGATCTTATTTGGTCTTGGCGTTGGCTGGCTTTGGACACCTCACTTCGAATTACAATTTGAAGAGAGCGATAATATATGTCTTGACTTCGAACATCGAAGTGGCGGCTGTATGTGGGTTTCAAGCACACACGCATCTTTTGAAGGGTGCAAATGTGATGAATTTTTACTATACTAAAAAGAAACTAACATTAAAGTAACGGAGGAATTATAGCTAATGACTAAAAAACTTAGATTATTATTATTTACAGAGTGTGAAAGAAATTGCGAAGGTTGTTGTAACAAGGACTGGGATCTTGAATCTATTCCGGTTGTAGAAAGTTTTAAAGGGTATGATGAAATACTTTTAACTGGCGGCGAGCCAATGTTAAAGCCAGTTTTTGTTCTGGATACAATGATAAAAATTAGAGAAGAAAATGAAAGCGTCAAGATTTATCTTTATACCGCTTATTTGACCGTTGACTTGTTTTTCATTTTAGAAGCTCTTCATGGCATTGTAATTACATTGCATAATCAATCAGATACTCATGGTTTTTTATTATTTGATTTAGAGCTTTCTAAGAGATCATGGCATAAAAGCAAATCGTTGCGATTAAATATTTTTGATAATGTTTCTCTGCCAAATATTAAATTAAAGTGCGACTGGAAGATAAAGAAAAATATCAAGTGGATAAAAAATTGCCCTTTACCGAAAGGTGAAGAATTTAAACGTTTAAAGGAGGCTTAGAGTTGAATATTATTTGCAAAATGATTTTCGGATCTCACTTGTATCAATTAAACTCTTCTGATAGCGACACAGATTATAAGTCTGTTTATCTTCCAACAAAAAGGCAACTAATACTAAATCAATACAAAAAAGTCATACAAAATCATAGCTCTGATGATTGCACAAAGAACTCAAATCAGGACGTTGATGAGGATATAATTGCACTTTCTGAATTCATTCGTCAGGCTGTAAAGGGAGAGACGTATATTATCGATATGCTGCACTGTAATAATAAATGCTTGATATCAGGATCAATAATATGGCAAGATCTGATTGAAAATAGAAAAAAGTTTTATACAAAAAACATGAAAGCGTTTTTAGGTTATGCTAGAAGACAAGCTTCAAAATATGGAATAAAAGGAAGCAGAATGGGATCATTAGAATCAGTCTATAATATCGTAAAGGATTATAATTATAGCTCTGATGATAAGCTTGAAAGTATTTGGAGCAAGTTGCCCGTTAATGATTATTGCTATTTTAAGAACGCAGAGAATCATTTGTCAGGAAGTCAGAATTTTTATTCCGTTCTAGATAGTTTTTATCAAGATAAAATGCCTTTGCATTTGTTTATAAAGTCAATATGCGACAAGTGGCATTCTTACGGGGAAAGAGCAAGAAAAGCAAAAGACAATGAGGGAATCGACTGGAAGGCCGTATCTCATGCGTTGAGAGCATCTTATCAATTAAGAGAAATATATAAGCATGGTGATTTTGAATATCCTTTGGCCGAAACAGACATACTTAAAAACGTAAAATCAGGCAGTCTTGATTTTATGTCATTCGTACAGCCAGAACTTGAAAAAGTTATAAATGAAGTTGAAGAGCTTTCGACTTCGTCAAATTTTCCAGATAAATGCAATAAAGATTTCTGGGATGATTGGCTTGTAGAGGTTTACGAAGAGTTTGTATTATAAATTAAAGGAGAGTGAAAGTGAACGACATAAAAGAAAAGTTTATTGACGATTCGCGTGATAATGTAAGTGAGTGCATAGAACAAATATCGCGAGAAAATCTTAAGCAGAAGATTGCGAACGCTTTGGCTGAAAAAATAATTATAAATAAAAAAGAGTACGAACTAAAAAATATATTTACCTCCTTCGATGGTTGTAGCCCCAATACGTATAAACTTATAGTCACTTATCGAAATGAAAGAGAGAGTATTGACAATCGTATCGACATATCTGCTGAGGCATTAGAAAAACTGGAGAGTGATTATGTATAAATTCAAAGAAGACAAAATGAAAGTGCCTTGTTATGTTTGGTCGAAAGAAGGAGATATAGAAAAAGAAGCTATTGAGCAAATTAAAAATGCCAGTTCTCTACCTTTTGCTTTTCATCATACTGTATTGTGTCCAGATGCTCATTTAGGCTACGGGGCTCCGATAGGTGGAGTACTGGCAGCAGAGAATGTCATAATCCCAAGTTTTGTTGGCGTTGATATTGGATGCGGCATGTGTGCTGTTAGAACAAATTTATTGGGTATTGGCACTGAAGCACTTCAAAAAATAATCGATGAAATAAGAAAAGTGATTCCTGTTGGATTTAAAAAGCATCAAGAAAAACAAGATAGAGGTTTAATGCCAGTAATTAAGTATGGTGATTACGAAGTAAATGGTTACAGTAATTTGTATGAAGAAGATTTAGCTATAAGACACCCAGTAGTCAAACGTGAATTTTTTAATGCTCTAAAATCACTGGGAACTTTGGGCGGAGGAAACCACTTCATCGAGATACAGAAAGGAAATGATGATTATATTTGGATCATGATTCATAGCGGTAGCAGAAATCTAGGAAAACAAGTTGCTGATTATTACAACGAAACAGCCAAAGAGATAAACAAAAAATGGCATAGCGTCGTACCAAAAGAATTTGATTTGGCGTTTCTTCCTATCGACTCAGAAGAGGGGAAAGCATATATAAGAGAGATGAATTATTGTATTGATTTTGCATTCGCGAATAGACTCTTGATGATGAAAAGAGTGAAAGGGATATTTTCCGATACATTTGGTGTATTAAACTTCAACGATCAAAGGATAAAGCATGTTAGCTTCGGGAATATGATAAATGTTGCTCACAATTATGCTGCATTAGAAAATCATTTTGGTAAAAATGTTTGGGTTCACAGAAAGGGAGCGACACTAGCAAGAAAACATACCGATGGAATTATTCCAGGAAGTCAGGGAACAAAAAGCTATATCGTAAAAGGCAAAGGAAACAGAGATAGTTTTGAATCATGTTCGCATGGCGCAGGGCGACGAATGGGACGTAAGGAAGCAAAGCGTACTTTAAATTTGAAAGAAGAAGTTAAAAATCTGAATGATCAAGGAATTATTCATAGCGTTCAAAATATCAAAGATTTAGATGAAGCGCCGGGAGCTTATAAGTCGATAGAAGAAGTTATGAAAAACCAAGAGGACTTGGTAGAAATATTGGTGGAACTAACGCCCTTGGCCGTCATAAAAGGCTAACAACGAAACAAAGGAGAAAATCACATGAACGAACCAACTATTAATTATCCGAGATGCAAGTTTTGCAAGTTTGCTGAAAATATTCCAATATTTGCTGACATGGGAGTTTGTCATTTTAATCCGCCAGTTTTTACTTCACATCAACATAACATTGGCGGCATTTCGTCTAGCACTTCTAAATTTCTTTACCCGGAAATTAATTTCAAAACCGGAGGCTGTAGTCGTATGCAGCCGATTGATGTTGACGAAAGCGAGTTTGAGGAAGTTGAAAGTAGACCGCCAAAGGCAACCCCAGGCTCTGGACACCGATGGGCTCCTCCACCACCAACTCAAAAAGATCCAGATGAGAAAAAAGGACTATAGAAAATAAAGAATAGGTTCAAAATGAACCTTTCGTGAACCTTTACTGAATCTATTAATGGAGAAATTGAAATGACATGTATCGTAGGAATTAAGACAAAAGACAACGTTTTTATTGGCGGAGATACGCTGGGGTCAAATACATTCACCGGAGGATCGTACGTCAAGCCTAAAGTTTTTAAAAAAGGTAAATTTTTATTTGGGGGTTGCGGCTCATATAGAATTCTTCAGTTATTAGAGTTTGAATTAACTATTCCTAAAATATATGTTGATGAAAAAACAGATGATTACTTATACTCAAGATTTGTAGACGCGGTTAGATCATGTGTAAAATCAGGCGGGGCATTAAAGTTAAATGATAGCGTGGAGAGAATGGCTAATTGCATATTCTTGTTTGCTTATGACAATCGGCTTTTTACAATGCAAGAAAATTTCTCTATTTTGGAGTCAACTAATGATTATGATGCAACTGGATCGGGAGGATATCACGCCGAGGCAAGCCTATACTCGACGCAAGGAATAATAGAAGATCCAAAAGAGAGAATAAAAAAAGCCATCATTTGCGCGAGCAATTACGTGCTATCTGTAAACGACAAAATTAACATTGTTTCTTTGAACGATGAAAAAAATATCATTAAAGAAGGAAAGAAGAAATGCTAACTGAAAAAGAATTGGAAATTGTTGATGAACTTAAATTCGACAGAGATCGATTGAAGAGTATTCTAGATAGATTTGACTCTCCTCATATCCCAATACGATTTGGATTAAGAGGATTTTATAAAAAAACACTAAGGATAGGTATTATTTCTTGGTACAGTGGTTCTGAACATTCAATTGCTGAAGATGCTGATGACTTTTGGAGTACTTATGCAAAACATTTTGACAGAATGTTTCCTGAAAAAATTAAAGAGTTGAACGAAAACGTTAAGGAGTTTCTAAAGCAGAAGCTTGCTGAAATTGATATCGAATTAGAAAAATATGTTTCATAATCTGAAGAAAGAGAAAATTATGACAGAAGTATACAGTCCAAAAAAACCGTTAAACTTAGATAAACCTCCATCTATCACAATAAACGGAGAAACTGTTGAAGTTAAGCCATGTAAATTTTGTTATTCTGAAAGAGCTAGAGATCCTCTTGATCGCGCTAACTTAAAGCGCAACTTTAAAGAGCTTCTTTTTTCTGATAACGATGACATTTTTATTTCTTTCGCGCTTGTTCCCAATCCAGGTAATTTTTCTGAACAAGAAAAACGTGATATTTTGGGAGAAGTGATTGAAGAACGTAGAGCTGAAAATGAAAAGAAGAATAAAAAAATCGAAAAATAAGTACGGGAACAAACCGGTAATTATCGATAACATAAAATTTCAGTCAGAGGCTGAAGGAGCTAGATATTTAGTATTAAAGCTTCGTCTAAAAGCGGGGTTTATTATAGATCTCGAACTTCAGCCAAAGTTTGTTTTGCAGGAGAGTTTCAAGAAAAACGGTAAAACTGAAAGATCGATTACTTATAAAGCTGATTTTAGATACATAGACGAGAACGGGGAGACTGTTATCGAGGACGTGAAGGGGTATAGGACAGAGGTATTTAACATCAAACGAAAGCTGTTTGAACGTAGATACCCAGATCTGACATTAACATTAATATTAGTTAAGAGAAAAAAGAGGAAAAAGTGAAAAAATATTTTGCAACAATAGACTATCCAGAAAACCAAAGCTGGGCTGAAGATAAATTTTATCCAATGGGAGGAGAGCGCCCGTCTGATTTTAAAAAAAGAATATTTAAATTAGTAAAGTATTCTTTGATTTTTCAGACACCTTATACATTAACTTTTCATGAACTAGATGAAAAAGCAACAAATCAAATGCTTGAAGAATTTATGGACAATCTTAGAAATGAGGATAGCGTGGCTAAAGAAGTTTCAAAGACAATAACTAGATTTAAAATGAGGAGAAAATGATGACAATATATTTAAAGCCGTGCGACATCAAACTTACAATCAACAAGAAAAACATTTATTTGCCAATGTTAAATGAGTCGGAAAGTAAATTTAATTTATCATTAGATTTTTTTGATCATTTTCTAAATGTTAGACTTAAATTCTGTCTTTTAAATACGAAAGAAAATATTAATCTCGCTAGAAATTGGTACAACAAATCTGAATATCCTCCCGAACCAAATAAAATACAATTATTAACAGGCACTAATAACATAAATTCTCATGAAGCTTATTTAATAAATGGTATTCAATCTTGCAATATCCCTGAATGTTGTTTTCAAGTAGAGTTTATGTGTCTTGATTTAAGAGTATCTGGTGTATAAGTTTAACACAACAAAAAAAGGAAAAAGGAAAAACAAACAGGGAAAGAAGTCACTAGAAGAAATCACCAGATATATCATATTTCACAAGTGGGTGAAATGGTCTAAATTGATAATTACGAATATAGAGTTTTTTTAAAACATGGGGATCAAACAATGAACGAACGAAAACCTGAAAAGTCAGATCCATCTAAATCGAAATGGTTCGGCTGTTTAGCTAGCGATGCTACTGTGTCTGTGTTATTGTACAATAATGAACCAGAGTGCGAGGAGTATAAGAAAGAAAAAGGACTTAAAAATATCACACCTTCTTTTGAGGCTGTCGATAATCTGGAGGCGTATTTGATAGCATACGACTATTTCTTTAAGCCAATTATTACATTAGAATAAATTTTATACATCAGGAGAATTATTGTTATGAGAGTTAAATTTTTAGTTTGTTTGTTGAGTCTGTTGTTTGTTTCATCTGCATTTTCAGCAGTTCAGTATAATTTTTCAAATGGTCAGATATTTAAGATAAAAGGAATAGAGGTTGGTGATAACGGTATAACGATCATAGAAGATCTTAGAAAAGGAGATAAATTTAAGCCGTTTACATGCTATATAACAAGAGAATGGGGTGAAGTAAGTAATCTTACAGATGCTACATTATCTTATGATTGGAGCGTGGGGGACGTTGATTTTGGCAAAACAAATAGAGTAATATATGGAAGTTATGGAAATGAAGTTTTACATATTTGTTTTAATGATTTCAAAGGGAACTCTGCTGACGAAGATACAGATATTATATTTCATTTTTCAAAAACAGATTCTCCGGCATCACACGAATTGATGAACATTAAATGTGTACAAAATGTAGCCGATCCAGATAATTACGGATGTCTCTAATATGATTAAGATTACTCCAGAGGATAGAGAAAAAATGAAAGACGAGTCAATTTATGATGTTGATGTTCCTGTTCCTGTTCCTGTTCGCCCAGACAGTAACTATAACTTAGTTAAGATGATGAGGGATTTTGAGGCTCGAATTTCATCGCTCGAAAAAGAGATGAATCGAAAGAATTCAGAGATCGAGGATATGCAAGAGAAACTTTCGGAGTTATGAGGTTAAGATTGATCTATGAAAAACATTCATACGCTGTATAAAAATTATCATTGTAGTACGTGCAGCAAAGATTTTGTCTGTAGACCTGAGGATGTATTTAGGAACAATTATTATGCAGATAGATTTTGTTCTTTAGACTGTGTAAAAAAGTTCTTGAGAAAAAAGTTTGAAAGTGATAAGAACTGTTTATGACGCTAGTAGCTCAACGGTAGAACCTCGACGCAATCGGGGGACGCGGGTTCGATTCCCGTCTAGCGTCACTTTATTAAATTGCCGCTGTAGCTCAGATGGTAGAGCTACTGTCTTGTAAGCAGTGGGTCATGGGTTCGATTCCTTTCAGCGGCTCCAATTAAAAGAGGAAAATATAAATGATAGAACATGAGTTAGTACGTGAAAATTCAGAGGAAGAAATCAAAATAAGCGAGTATATAGATATTAAGTTACAAGATGGACCGATCAAAGAAAATGGCATAAACGGTTGTCAAATTGACAATGTTATTCAATATGCAATAGACACTTTGCAAAAATTTCAAGAAAAAGATGATGGCAAATATTATTGCGGAGAAAATAGAAAAGCAATACTAAAGCTTGAAGAAGCGGTAGAGTGGTTGAGATTTAGAACAAAAAGGCGACAAATTGCCGGCGTAGAAGGCACGAGCAAGACAACAATCGAGGAAGGTTCAAACTAATTTTTATCCCTCATTTGATGTAGCAAAAATTAACATGATCAAACAAAATACAACCTCGTGAGCTTATTAGTTAATGCTCGCGAGCATACGAGGATTCCTCGACAGTTGATTGCTTGTTTCTTTTGATATTATATTATATCATATTACTATATAATGCTTTGTGAGCAATGAATTTGCAGTGAGTAATCTATGATCAAAAAGAATGTAACTGAAAAATCAAAAAAAAATCTAAAGTCTTGGAAAAAAGGTACAAGTGGTAATCCAAAAGGTAGAAAAAGAGGCAGCAAAAACTTCGCTACTCTATTAAAAGAGTTGCTTGATATCAATACTCTGGTGCTTGACCCGTTTACTGGTAAAAAACGCTATATGTCTAATAGAGAAAAAATACTACTCAGAGTTTTTGTAATATCTCAAAAACCAACTACCACCAACAAAGATTTAAAAGCAGCGGAAATGCTTATGGATAGAGAAGATGGAAAGCCACTTCAGATGCAACAAATAACCCATGCTGAAGATCAATCGTTATTAATTAAAGAAATTAACGAAAAGATGACAAACAAAGAAGCAGCGGAAATTTACATGAGAGAAATAAAAGACCCTTCCATCTCGAAAGCGTTCAATGAAAAGAATGCTAGAAAGAGAAAGCCAAAAAAGACAAAAGAGTAAGCGACTAGAATTTATACGTGGAAATTTAAGCAAACAATTAGGAGTAGAAAAAATGTCAACTTATTATTATTTTGTATGCAACAAATGTTCAAAGTATGGAGGTTTTATATCCCGACAAGCGTGGGGATATGGAAATTTTGATATTATTGATAGTTTTAAATTCATTGTAAAACATAAACAGGAATGCGGAACAGAAAATATCGGACTGGCTGTTGAACATGATATATTCGAGAATTACGAGGAAGATAAAGATCTGCCTTCTGACAAAGATGTTTTTCCGCATAGCAATGATTGGTGTTCACTTGAAAAACGAAGAGAGGAAGGTATTATGACTGTACTGGGTCTCACTTTATCCAAAGAATCAGCGCTAAAGTTTGCTCAGGAGATTTTTGATAGATTTAAAAAAGACGGAGTAAAAAATGAAACCAACTAGAAAAGCCTTATTGATATCAATTGATGAATCGTTAAAGCAGATTTCAGATAGCAACAAACCAAACCCCTCGATTATGAGAATGGAAAGCAAAATAAATAATATTTACTCAATGGTTGATGAGCATTTGCGTTATATTGAATCATTGATCCGTGATCCTCAGTTAAAACATGAAAGAGAGAAATTGAAGTGAAATTTTATGAAGCATTTGATGAAACACTTTATAGAGGCACGAAGATTAGACGTAAAAATTGGGCTGATAATGAATTCATATATTTTAATAAACGTTTTTATGGATTTATTAGTCATCTTGGCGTTTTCCTGGGTGTAATTAGCTACTCTAGTCTTAAAAAATTGAATGCTGAAGATGCTGAAGATGCTGAAGATTCTGATGATTGGGAAATATATATCGATCCAAAGAAATTAACATTAGAAAATGCTTCTTTCCGAGGTATAGAATTTTTAATTGAAAATGGATAAATTAATAGAGGAAAACAAATGAGATTTTTTGAAGCATTACGAATGGCAATATTAGAAGGAAAGAAGATTAGGCGTGATGCATGGCCTTCATATATATTTATATATTTCAATTCTGATGAATTCTGCTTTTATGAATGTAATGCTAGAACAAGTGCTTCAAAGGTATTCAGTGGTTTTTCATCAATGGAGTTTAACAATCATTATTTTGGAGATTATGACGGGATGAAATGGGAACTATGTGTCGAAGAGGAGGAAGAAGTCAAAATAAAGATCACTTTCAACAACACCGAAATAACTGTCATTGAAAATTCTGTTAAATTTAGCGAAGACGAGGCTTTTGTCCAGTCATTATCTTTTTCAGTCTCTCATTCAAATAGACTTATTATTTGCGATAGTATAAGCATGTATAGCCATCTTTTTTATAGTAATGTTTTGATGATCGACTGTGGAGATTTTCATAGAGTATTTCATTTTGATAGCTATGATATTAAAGAAAAATCGGACGGATCTGCTCATTATACGTTTTTTAATAAAGAGGATTAAACATGAACACAGAATCACTTGAGAGAGTAAAAGAAATAATTAAATCAAAGATTACAGACGAGGGAGGTCTTATAAGAGAGCATGAGGATGCTGTGTATGGATTAAAAAATAAGATCTATGGATTAACGTATTCACTATCTGAGATCGAAAAGGAGATTGAAAAAGACCAAGACGAAGCTCTTCACACAGTTGGTCACGCTCAAACCAGTCCAAGAGGTTATTAGAAAGACATGAATGACGATGAAAGAAAAGTATGCAAGAATTGCAAGCACTGCGAACAGTTTTTGGAGATAGAAAGTGATTACGATACTAGAGATTTTGGTGGAAAGTACTGTGCAAAAAAATCAGAAAAGATTTCATGTTATATTTGTATCAATGCTCCGGATGATGTAGATATTTGTGGAATAGAAAGAGAATGGTTCGAGGAAGGAGAGCCTAGTAAAAAAATCATAAGAAAATTAAAAGTTATTATAACAAGTGAATACGAGAAAGGAGAGTTCAAAGGAAAATGTTCGGCAGGGAAATTTTTACAATCAGACTCAGATTGCTCTTTAGAGGAAAAAAGCGATCTTAGTATTAAACTATTATTCACTGAGGTAAATGATCCTGATGCAAAACCTCGTGAATTTATGTTTTGTGATGGAATATGTTTAAACAACTGGATAATTCAAGGTCCAGAAATTTTAAGGTGGGATTAATGAAAATAACTAGATTTCTTGACATGGCGCTTTTAGTTCTTTGTTGCTTTGCAACATATTTTTGGAATACTATACCATGTCATGTTTTTTCAACTGCTGCTGATATTACTATAAGTATGGCGCTTGGTGCCTCTATTGGTGCAATGATAGTAAGAGTATTAACATAGGAGAAATTAATGATACTAGAAAACACCGTGACTTTTAGTTTCGGCCTTCAGACTTTTGAACAAGATTTACGAATGATTCCTTATGAATTAGAAAACATTATTAGACCGAAAGAAATTAAACGCCGGGCTTGGATACCTCAGACTTTGGGAGATTGCGTGTGGATTTGGTATGAGTTCTATAATCCTCAGCAAAAAGAAATTTATTTAAAAAAACTTCACATTCTTTTTAACAAAAAGCTCATTGAGACAATTTCACACACGACTATAGATCAAAAAATGATTGATAATTTCACGAGAGATGATGATCCTAGAAGGATATCGTATGAGGCTCTTCAAGGAATTAGATCAGCTGATGATAGTTTAGAATCTGGAAAAATATAACAGGAGAAACGAATGGAAAACATAAAAATTCTTGATAATATTGAGAGCATGACAGATGAAGAGCTTGCATCTGCAATTATACATATAAATGAGTATGAAGAAGAAGATTTTTGTTGGATTATAATCAAATGTATTGCAATCTTTCCCGATATTTACAGAAGACTTTCTTCAACTCAAGTATGCGAAAGTTTTTTCAATCGGGTTTTAAGTCTAAAAGACAGCACAGGAAAGCACACCGTCACAGACGCGCGTCGTAGTAAATTTCCACTAAATGAAATTTTAATGAATCAAAAACAGGAGAAAGATAAATGAGATCAGAAAAGTTAAAACAGTTAGTTAAAGACAAGGTTCCTTTGAAGTTTAGGATTAATTGCCCAAGTCAATCTAGAGAGCTACAGGATTTCTTTTTTGCGCTGGATGTTGGGTGGGCTTACGACAGCGCTAAAATATTAATGCATCTTGATAAGTCTTTCTTATTTTACCGCTCCTGTGGCGTGAATGGATTGACCCAGTCAAATATTGATGATATCTGGTTTTACGACAGAGAACTCAAAGAATTCGATCTTGCAAACGACCGTATCATAGAAGAATGCAAGTGGCCGAACCTTAAAGAGCTTATAGAGTCTAGAACATCATTAAAATTTCGAATCAAGAGTGAAAAACAAGGCAATGAGTTGCAAGAACTTATGTTTTCTCTTGGGGTTTATTGGCATTACGGAGCTGAGGAAAAAATCATAAATATTGAAAAAAGAAATCTTGTATGCTCATACTATCTTAAACAGTATTGTTTTATTTGTAAGAATTCTTGTTGTTTTAATGAAGATGAATCAAATCTATATGATCTTGATAATGATTGTCTGATTGAATCATGTAAATGGCCGAACCTTAAGAAACTTGTGGAAGCCAGGACAGAGTTGAAATTTAGGATTAAGAGTGAGGAACAGTTTAAAGAGCTTCAAAATTTTATGTTTGCGTTGGATGTTAGATGGTATGAAGGAGAGAGAGAATGCAAGTATTTAGATATGGGGGTTAATTTTTTATACTGCGGGGGTGCTCATGAAAATGCTTACTGCTTAAGGTTGCAAATGTTTAACCCGGGACGCTGTTTTTTGGATTCAGATAAAAAGGAATTCGATCTAATAAACGATTGCTTGCTTAAAGAGGAAGAGGAAGAGGAAAAATGCAGGCTAAGATGCATTGACAAGATTCTTTCTCCTATTGTTCTTTATAAAAACCCTGCGAAAGAAGATTTGTCTGAATTATTGAGGCAAATTGTTATACTAACAGAACACGTTAGAGATAATATTTCAGAGGAGAAGAAAGAATCAGGAGGCTATCTGAATTTCAATTATAAAGACGCTATTCTTAAGTTTAGGAAAAATATACGTCATTCTGCTAGGGGTAACGTAGTTGATATATACTCCACACATCCGTGGTTTAAAACTACAGACGAGGACTAGAAAATGCAAATGAATTTAGGTTTAGGAAAGGGTTTAATTATACTTCTAATTATAGGGGTTTTATTTGGCTTTGGAGTTCGTAGTTGTTTTAGATCCTCTAAAATAATGCATACTTTTACACATTTTAAGGACTAGAAAATGAAAAAATTTGTATACGTGGTTGGCATATATAAAGGCGATGATTGTCAATGGGAAGTTTATGGAATATTTGATAATTATACGACTGCATTAGAAAAAGCTACAAAACATAATTATTTTATTGGTGAAGTATGTTTGAATAGTGCCTTTGGAGATGACCCATTTTATTGGGAAAATAGTTTCTATCCTCAGGAAAAGAGTAAAGAAGATATTAAGTTATTAGTTTCAAGATTCGAAGGGTTTATGAAATCAGATGAATGACTTTGATTTCAAAAACTCAGACTATTTGCCAAATACCTGCAGCACTGCTATACTTTTTTTGCTTGAAAAAAAGCAAGAGTTTGCAAGAGGTAAACGTACCGCTCGTTAACGCTTACCAAAGCCCTTCAATGTTTGCGCATTAAGGGCTTTATTTATATACAAATGTCATTCTGTCATTATGGACAATTTCGATTTTAAAAGTGCAAACTACGTTACTGTCTTTGAAAAAAGAACAGAGATTTTAAGAAAAATAAGATGCTCTCTTGTTAACTTAGTTGCTGCAAAACGATATTACAAAGATAATCCGATAGAGTTCATAGAAAACTTTATGTGGACTCTTGATCCTCGAAAAATCGAAATGTCTTTAATGCCTTTTATTCTGTTCCCAAAACAAAAAGAATATATAATATGGCTGCGCGATCATTACTTAGAGAGAAAAGACGGGCTGGTTGAGAAGTCACGTGATTTGGGTGTATCGTGGCTGTGCTGTGCTTTCGCTATATGGATATTTCTATTTTACGATAATCACTCAATAGGCTTTGGTTAAAACAAGGAGGAGACTGTTGATTTTATTGGTTAAGCGAAATCCCTGTCTGAGAAAAAGAGAATATTGAAACGTAAATTGCCAGTCGAAATGCTATCGGCAGATTGTGATATCAAAAAACATGACGCATACAGAAGGACTATAAACCCAGACAAC
>SDBS01003341.1_pt1 | contig 15734 bp, 12 predicted proteins | sample 2277091 | NCBI WGS metagenome assembly SDBS01 (sample SAMN10404972, study PRJNA504765) | marine sediment metagenome | isolation source: marine sediment core GS10_PC15, 163 cmbsf | place: Arctic Ocean: Southern Knipovich Ridge | collected 2010 | reverse complement strand
ATATGGGCGGATATTTCACCAATGGTTCGAATTGGTTGCAACTGTGTCCGCCAGGTTTCACTTTTCGAATTTCGTCCAAAAGACACCGCCATTATTCCCAATTTCTTTCCCTTTGTTTTTATTAAGAGATTCCCCTAATGACGATCTCTTGATCCACCTACCCGATTGTCGTTGTCGTATCCAATGAAATGTTTCAGACCTTATGGGACTCAGAAAAAGAATAATTTGTTATGACTTTGACTTGAAGTCTCCTCAAAGAGGAAGAAGAGTCTATTTCCACACGAAGTGCAGGATACACATCATCCTTTACCCGAGTAGTTAATCAGTTGAACTTCCCGTATTTAATTCCTGATGTATAAAATTGAATGTAGTTATCTCTTAGTCTGTCAGATATAAAAGTGAGAGGATATTCTGTAGCGGAAAGGATAAATCTTTGCTTACCTCCGTTACATATTGCTTCTCTAACTCTCTGATCGATTTCTTTTGGTTCACTAAATTCTAGATCCTGAAATTGGATGTTTCCCATGAGCGTCATTTTTCCTCTAGCACGTTTTTTTGCATCTGGCAACTCAATATCCCCATTAGGAGGCGCCTCGACCGGATTCAGCATTTCTACTCCCATGTTCAGCATTTTTTCAAAAATTGTATTCATCCTACCATGGCAGTGGACATGCACGTGACATCCATAGCGCTTAGCTAATTTAAATAATTGGCTGTCATAGTTAACAACAAATGCATCATAAAGTTTCGGAGACATGATGGGAGGGGTGGCCTGTTCGGATCCTCCGAACTCAACTATCGGGCCAACTCCCTTCTGCAAAAGATATTCCAACTGCCGGTAGATTCTCTCAAAAGCGACTTCGATTAACTCTTGAATCAGTTTTTTCTCGGTCAGGCACCACATAAGAAATTTCTGGAAGTCAAATAGTTGCGATATGCAGACTAAAGGTGTACTCACCCACACCTCCATCAATCCTTTATCGCCCAATTTTTTTTCAGTTTGAAAGAACAAATCCAGATCCGGTTTTCTAAATCTAAAGGGGACCGACAATATTCTTTCTACATCCCTTTTGTTCTTTAAGAGAGGCTCCTTATCCCACCGAGTGGATACGTTTCTCTTACACTCTACTACATACCTAAGAGGTCCCTTGGGAGTTCTTATGTGGTATTCCATAATCTTGGTATCTTCGTTTGTTTTCCCTTCGACCTTTTGGATAAATTCCTCGGGAATAAGCAAAAATCTTCTATCCAAACATGGAAATTTGAATCGATAAATGACGTCGCCACATTTTCTAGCGAAGGCAATTATTTCCTGGTAATTGGGGTCTATTTTCTGCCATCTGTCTTCAAACCCACCTCGAAAAGGTTGAAAAGTATCGATAGCCCAAATAGGTACCCTATCAGTTTTTTCTCCCCTTATGGTTCTTAGAATTCTTTCTTTGGAAGTCATTTTATTACCCAAATCTAGTTTTTCCTTGACTGAAGTTTTCGCGATCTCATACTCAATTAGTAGAGCTATTTGTTCGGGAGCACCAGGAGTACGGGCTGACAATAGTAACCAAAGAATTCTTCGTATTTTGGGCTTGTTCAGGATATTTACTAACAATATTATGCTTCTCTTTGGGATCATCCTTTTGGGGGATAGATAGAACTCCACTTTTTGTCTTGCAGACAACGATGTTCTGATTCGTGACAGCCCATAATTACATATTCATGGATTCTCTCTTTTCCTCCTTTAGCTAGAGGCTCAATACTCTAGTCATGCATATCTACCATTCCCTGGAGTTCGATAATATCCAAAATAGTTGGTAATATATCCTAGCTTTAGGCTGGAGTTTTTACACGTTTCCCAGTAAACAATCTCTGAGGATGTCGGATAAAAAGAGGAATTCGCAAAAGGTACTTACTTTTTTAAATCTTTAACACACCTAAAACCTATGGTGGAGCAGCGGTCAAGGCCAGGATATAACAGAAGCATCTTTACATGCCTATCACAGGGTTGAGCACCACCAGATATATACCAGCGGGAGCCACCAGCCCGAAAATGGCAACCACCTCGTAGAATAGCATAGCGAGTATGACCATCATCCCGCTCACTCTCGGTCCACTCCCAGACATTACCACTCATATCCAGACAACCGAAAGGACTTGCACCATCTGGATAGGCATCTACGGGAGTTGTCCTGCCAAAGCTGCCCTTAATATCATCTTCTCTTCCCCTAGTTCCATCTATTCCATTGCAGCAAGTTTTATCATACTTGTCTCCCCATGGCCACTTTCTCCCTTCTTTTCCTTGAGCAGCATACTGCCACTCCTCCTCTTTTGGCAAGCGCCTTTTTGTCCAGCGAGCATAAAAGCGGGCATCATTCAAATCAACATAGACCACTGGGTGATTCTCTTTTCCTTTTGGTGTCTGCCAGAGGTAAGGCTGAGAGTCTTTTCCTTCCGGTTTTATCCAATGCTTGAGAAAGTTTTTTGTCACTTTTGGCTTATAGTGAGTCTCAACTAGAAACTTTTGATACTGAGCATTGGTTACCTCGCATCTATCTATGAAGAAGTTTTTCATCTTGAGCTTCCTATCAGGATGGCCATATCCACGGCGATTGGGATAGCTATAACAACCACCTTCTGGTGCACTCAATTCTATACGCACCCTCATTATGAAGCTTCCATATTTAACCAGAACCATATCCTCCGGGCATTCATTAATTGAGCCTAGCTCTGAGGCTATAACCGGATGGGGAAGATGAGCTTCACTTCCTAATCGATGATAGGAAGACTTATCCTCAATGGGAGATAGATTAGCAGAAATTGGTGCGGGCCAATCTTTCGGTTGAATGATGAGACAGCCACAGCTTAAAGGGTCAATCGACAGATATACCTTAACTGTCCCATCCGGGCCGGGCTCTGTCTTTGCTTCAGTTCCATTCCAAGCATCATATATCCTCATATCTTCCTTGATGGATACACTGATTACTTTCCCTCGGATGGTAAGTTCGGTATTATTAAAGAAAGTATAGAGGATTTTTTCACCCTTGTGCCAGCGGCGAGCAAGTATACCTTCAATCAAGGTATCCACGTAGGGTTGCCAGTCAGGATCTAGAAAAGTATCTTTATGAGCACGTAAAAGGTGAATGCAGCGGCGAAGCATGCTTCTGTCTTCTGCATTAAAAGGATTCCACCGGCCAAAGATATTCTCCCATAATACATATCCCTCCCCGCTGAAAAAACCAGCAGCAATCAACGGACTTTTGTTATCCGCCAAACGATGCTCAATTCGGACGGAAAAGCGAGGTTCAATCCATTTTAGATTAATAATCCTCAGTGGCAGTGAACTGATATCAATCCAGTGGGGATCGAATGGCCCTCGGCCAGGCAAAGGAATGGTTTGAGTCTTTCCATAGCTGCCCGTGCAAAGCTTTCCAGTATTAAGCGAAGGTACACCCTCTGAATCAAAGACTATACCAGGTTTTATTTTGTCAAGCATCTCCCGTAATTTTGAGTCAGCAGCACTCATCGTATCCAGCATGATTCCATCAGCATCTATAGCGCCAACTATTTCTGCCAGTAGTTCAGCATCCGATTTCGATTCACGTCGCGTTCCTTTATCCCAGGGATTATAGGGAATGAAGACGCGGACACCTCTTCTATGTGCACGACCTGCTAGATTTTTAAGACCTTCAAGACCTCCTGGCATATCCCGGAAGAAGTCAAACTGATTTCGCTCATCTACTCCTAAACGAGGATAGGTGGGCCATAGAACAATGAAGTCATATCCGTCAAAATCCCTTTTTCCCACATCGAGTAATTCCTCTATTCGATAATTTCCATTCTCCCGGTCATAGAATGATGTATCATAGGCAAGCACAAAATATTCCAAAAAGGCAGTATGATACCAAGCAAGGTCCTGGCGCTCATATTCTCTCGCATCAAACTGAGAACGCAATCTCTTTCGCTCTTTTTCCAGTCTTTCTCGCCAATCCTTTCCAGAAGCTTTCCATTCAACAAAATCAATGAATTGGTCCTCAAACTTGATTTCTTTCATGGATTTTTTCTCCTTTCATAAAGTGAGCTATTTTTTCTAAGGTATCTTCTATGGTTTGTTTTGACTATACTTTCGCAGAAATTTAATAAAATAATTCTTCCCTATTTACCGATTATGCAGCGATCCGAAGCAAATGTTCAATCTACACTTCGGATTTCTCAAAGTCCGTCTCTGGCGCGAACTCGCGAAAAAGAATTTTCGATAGGTCAAAACACATCAAAGCTCTCCTTGCACGAGCAAAGATGAGGGCAGATTCATTAACAACCTTCATTGATGTTTCCATGAACCACCTTGACGTATTCTCTGGTATTGCCATTAATCTCCAAAGGCAAAAGGATATACAGTAAAGGTGTACAAATCGAAAGAAACCTGTTGTGCTGGTCATCCGATAGTCTCCAAATCCAAAATGATGCTTAAAGTTACGGAAAGCTATCTCAACAGAGATAGATAGATAGGTCAGTTGAGTCAAACAAGATTGTATTTTTGGCTCCTTCAACGACCACAACACGTATCTTTTCACATACATCTCGGATTCAAAGATCTCGAACTACACAAAGGACAGTCCCTACTTTGCCATATGTTTAAACTTCAATGGACCTTGGAATAAATTTAGCCACAGATTAGCTAATTTCCACTTTTTACCATGTTTAGGGGGACGTCCTCTGCCGGAGTGTACTGGATCCCTCACGGTCTATGGCATCATTCCTTAGGCGAAAAACAATGCCTATTCCCTTCTTTATCATAGAATTCAGGAAGGGAGTCTTGAAAAAGTAGGCATCTAAAACTACCCTTATTGCTGGCCCATTCTGAATGGGTATTCCCCCGAGCAAGAATGCTGACTGAAGGATCAAGGCAATTGCCGTACCCCAGATATTTGCTGGACGAATGCCCTTTTCTGTAGCCATACACTTACAGGGATTCTTCTTCGCGGAGATGAGCCTATAGGGAATCGGCCAAGACATATATCTCTCATGGAGTGCCTGATGATGGCTATTACCGCTCGGTGATGAGCGATTTGACATCCACCACGATCAGAAAATGAGAAATTTGATAGGACATTGAAGGAAGAGTTCATACAGCTGGGAAATTTTACAGCGGATCCTCTTTTATTCAACCAAAGACCAACTGAATGACTCATTGAATATGACTTTAACCGTCCCTATTAATCATTGGATTATCTTTCTCCCATAGAGTATCTCAATAATTATCTAAAAGTGTTACCTATGGTGCCATCGAGTACAGACCCCTCATCTTGCCCTATTTGAATCCCTTCCAGCTTCTTTTCTATATCTTCTTTATTAATGTTAGAGCCATTACTTTTAATCGTCACTCTCGTCCTATTTTTTCTTGTACTATTATACAACAACTTTTCTTTATTGTCAACCGCGAATTGAATCATCTATAAGGTAATCGAAGGGTAACTGGTTCTGCCATATGAAATGTAACCGAAAATATGGTACATTAATCCCAGGTTAGATAAATAGTTAACCGGGGAGAAGGAGAAAATGGATATGAATGCAAGAAAGTGAGTACCTTAAGGTATTGCAAAGAAAGTAGTTGATGGCAAAGTCCCGAAAAGAGAAGTCCTTGATCCTGGCCCAACTTCCGCAACCAAGTAGGAAAATTGAAGCATTTATAAATATCCCAACAACTGAAACCCTTTATTTATCGGATTTCTTTTTTTGGTTCTTTGAAAAACGCCAAAATAGTGACCATATAGAAACATAGTAATTCTCAAATATAGTGACTGAACGACCTCGCAAAACCCCATAAACACCGCATTTCTTTTTCAAAATGCGGAAGTTGGGCTGGGATAGATCCGTACTAGGGCAACTCCAGGTAGATTTAGTAGAATACTGTGGCCAGCCAGCTTCTGGGCTCTTCGGGAATACAGTAAGGGTGGGTGAGGTTGCTTTCCTCTGGTGGGAAGGAGAGAACCTGTGACTCTTTAGATAGAGTAAGAAAAAGAATGCTGTTTGAGCAGGGCCATTATTCTCCTATGTTGGTTGTACCGCTACGAACCTGCACACATCGCCATTCATCTACATTTTGATTGTTTTTCTGTTCCCATGGAACGATTTGATTTATTGGCAGAGCGTACACATCACTTATCCCAAGCTTTTCCCATCGCACAGGAAGTTGATCTGGTTTTTGAAGCTCGAACGACATTGACATCGTCATTCTCTCTCTCTGAGTCTACACCATTAGGTGACTCCGTATCATCAAACATAATTTTTCTCGATTTGATGGGTTATGGGACAAAGCTGGTGATATATCTTTTCATAGATTCTTAGCCTCGTTTCATATATTCGTGCTACCCTTGGATCAGGTGTGAATGTTTGTTTCACTTTAACCATTTTCGCCACAGCTTCTTCAAGGGAATCATATTCTTTCATTGCAACCGCTGACAAAATAGCTACTCCAAGACATGAAGCTTCAGAGACTTGTAGAGAGGTTACACTTCTGTTAAACATATCTGCCTTTAATTGTAGCCAATCCTTTGATTTCGCTCCTCCTCCAATTGCTCGCATTTCAGAAATATTTATCCCTGCTTTTAAAAGACATTTGAGATTCAGTTTTAGCTCAAAAGTTACTCCTTCCAAGAGTGCTTTTATGATTTCGGTTTTTTTTGTTGAAAGACTCAGCCCTATTATCGCCCCTTTTGAGTAGGGGTCAAGATAGGGCGTTCCGCTCACCGTAAAATGTGGAAGGACGTAAATATTAGTGGGGGCTTTTTGCGCCCTTTTTAATATCAGCTCGTAAACATCTTTTTTGCTCTTGGCAGCTTCTTCTATCTCCTTTTCAGCAAAATTGTCCCGATACCACTTCAATATAGAACCAGCGGAAAGATTAAATGCCACAGTTATATACTTATCCTTAATAACATGCGGATAACAGGGGTAGTTATAGTAAAGCATTTCATCGCTCAGACTTGGTTCATCAAGCAATACTACTATAGATTCTGTGGTTCCTGTAGCATCCGTTGCTTGGCCAGTCTCGGTGATCCCTGCTCCCAGGGCACCGGCTGCTTGGTCATGCCCTCCTGTTACAACTTTGACCCCAATGGGTAGACCCAACTCAGCTGCACTCTTTTGGCCGATTTCACCAATAATTTCACCCGAAGGTTTAACCTCGGAGAAAATAGTCTCATCCAGTCCACCTATCTTTAGTAATTCTTTTGACCAGCACTTGCAATGAATGTCAAATCCCATGGTCTTAGCAGCCAATGAATAATCAATAGTAGGAGAGAGTCCCATTTTAAAGAAAACAAAATCCTCATAGCAGAGAAATTTCCAGGTCTTGGCGAATATCTGAGGCTCATTTTCTCTAAGCCATAGGATCTTATTGAGAGTATAGATCCCGCTGAGGGGCATTCCCGTAATTTCAAATATTTTTCTTCTGCCTATTTGGCTATCCCACCACTTTACCCATTTCTCAGCTCGGTTATCAAATGTTACAATACTGTTATAAAGTATTTTACCTCTTTTGCTTACTGGAACAAACGCTTCACCCTGCGAAGAAATAGATATTGCCTTAATTCTGGCGCCTGTACCCTTTATTACAGACTCTCTTATGCATTCTTTAACTTTGGTCCAGACTAGATTAGCATCCAGTTCAATCCAGCCCAATTTCGGGTACATAACAGAATACTCTCGGTAACTACCAGCAATTATCCTGCCTTCGGGGCTAAAGACTATTGCTTTGCATCCCGTTGTTCCTATATCTAAGCTCAGAAAACTCATAGAATGCACCTGTTTTCTAAAAGGTTAAGCATTCAACGCTACATACCTAGCTACTCAAGGTTTGCATGGGCTTTCCACATTTCCTGCTTTGTTATGCCCAATTTTTCTTGAAGGAGAAATGTTAGGCAATCACAAAAAACGAAAAGGCTTTGTTCGAATAGATTCGCCATGGGTTGTTTTGAAATAGGCTCATCTGGAAGGTGAAGTTTTGTAGGACAGGGAATTGTAACCGAGACGTCAGCTAGTTTCTTTAGGGTTGATTTCATCGAGGAAGTGATTAGACCTACCTTGGCTTCGAGTTTCTTGGCAAGTCTTGCCATATTTACTGGAATCATAGTTTCACCGGAACCGGACCCAACTATCAAAATATCACCTTTGGTGATAGGAGGTTCTACGATTTCTCCAACCACGTGAGCGTCTATACTTAAATGTTTTAATCGTTTAGCAAAAGATTGCATTACTAACATCACTCTGCCTACCGCTACCACAAACACTTTCTTTCCGGATAGTATCGAATTAATCAGCTTGTTAAGGTCTTGTTCATTTACATTTGTCAAAGCTTTCTTAGCCTCTTCGCATACCTCATCCTTTAGATTTTGAAAATTCATTTCTCTTTCACTCCTTTACATATTTTCTCCAGTATTCGACAGACTCTTCAAGGTCATCTATTACACGATCTTCCATAGGATAAAAAGCCTTATGACTGACTTCAAAAACGAGTAGCATCTCTTCAGAGCCAGAATCTCTGACTGCTTGAACAACTTTTGCAGGATCAATCATGCCTCTTTCATTGAATTCTTTTATAAAAGGCCAATGCCTACTAGTTTTTTTGTCTGTTTGTTGGATATGTATCACAGAAGTCATAGATCCTAACTGCCTTATCCACTCGTAGGGATCTGCGTCAGATGGATTCTGTGATTTTACCGAACCATGACCCACATCTAAACATAGGCGCATAGGAATGTCCATCTTCTCATTACACATTTCAAGAAGATATTTAGTCTCTTCTATGGTGCAGGCCATCTCTCGTAAAACAGATGTAGGCTCAAACATAAGATATTTTAGCCCTCTCTCTTTGGCGAAAGAGGCAACTCGTGCATACGCTTTAATGGCTTCATTGGTTATGTATTCTTTCTTCTTTGAATCCTGCGAGTCCTTAACACTCATTATAGCAAAGCAAGTTCCTGTCGCCGGTGCCCCCAACAGAGAGGTTTGAACGATTAAGCGCCTAAACCATTTTTCAGCTTCTCTTCTTATTTCATCGTCTGGATGACCTAAGTAATGCTGATGAGCAAAGTGGCCTCCGAATGTTGTATGGACAGTGATTTTGTGTTTTTGACAACATTTAAGAGTCTCTTTGCATATCCTCCGCTGAATAGAATAGGGAAGGTACGGATCTAGCAGGTCGCTAACAAACTGAACATATCTTAGTCCCAGCTTTTTTCCCACTATCTTTGTCCATACCTCGGGTTCGGTGTATCTGTTGGCTGCAAAGTTACAGTTTATACCTAAAAGGATTCTGCTCAATTTCCTCTCCCTTCAATAAGGCACAGCTACGATGTTTTTCTATTGCTTCCAGGGCTTAACGAGTACCCGCAATCCCTTCTTAGCCCTAGCAGTCTCAAATGCCTCTACTATTCTATTTAAAGAAAACGTATCAGTTATGAAATCTGAAGCCTTTATCTTCCCTGCCGAGAGGACTTCTAGAGCTTCTCGGTTCTGCTTCCCTGTACTGGAGCTTGCTCCACAGATAAAACACTCTCTGTAGTGAACCATGTTTGTATCTATACATACTTCAGGCTCATCATGAGGAAGACCCCCAAAAAAGCTTATTCTTCCTCGCTTGGCCACCATTTGAAGGGCTTGTTTTTGGGCCTCGCCAGAAGGAGCAGCTGTAATAACAATATCTGCCCCGTATCCACCTGTTTCCTCCAATACTCGTTTAATTCCGTCTTCCCCGGATGTGTTAATATAAACATCTGCATGAAACTTTTCTTTGGCAATATCAAGCCTAGGCTGGGAACGCTGAAGTAGAATAATCTTCTTACATCCTATAAGATGGCACAATTCTACATGCATACATCCAATTGGTCCTGCCCCTATAATAGCCACAGTATCATCTTTTGTTGTTTTTATAATCTCCTGACCATTAATGCAGCAGGCAAGAGGCTCGGCGATAGCGGCTTCGTCCAAGGAGAGATTCTCTGGAATTTTGTTTACAAAACCCTGAGTAAGAGCTAAAGGAGGAGGAACCATATACTGGGCAAATGCCCCAGGATAAAAGTATCCTATAGAAATCATATTTTCACATAAGTTTTGTAGGCCCTTTTTGCACATTCTGCATTTTCCACAGGAGATCCCTGGAGCTACAGTTACTTTGTCTCCTTCTTTAAAACCATCTACTCTCTCTCCTATCTGTTCAACTATTCCCGCCATCTCGTGACCTATAATCAGGGGAAATTTTGCTCTTTTATCTTTCCCGGACACAATTCTTAAATCTGAACCGCATATTGCACAAGCCTCGACTCGAATCAAAATGCTATTTACCGGAACTTTCGGCTTATCCACTTCTTTTAAAGCTATCTTTCTATTAGATTGGACCACTGCAGCTTTCATTTTTTTCCTTCTTCAGGGAATAAAGAGGACCTTGTGAAAGTACTCTTTTCCTTCATGCATCATCTTGAATACTCGAGAGGCCTCTTTTAAACCGAGCTTATGCGTGATTAAAGGCTTTGCCTTTAATCTTTTCTCTTTAAGGAAATGCAGAGACGTTCTCCATGCATGATGAGGAAAATGGGCAAATTCAAAACCCCACTCACCGAAGATATTTAACTCCTTTCTTAAAAAATCAGTCATAATTTCTTGGGGAATACGTATATCCTGCTCCGCTCTTCCTATAACTGCAACCTTGCCCTTCTTGCGAGTAGCTTCAAGGCACTGTTGCAAAGTAATCTCGCTCCCTGCTGCTTCTATTGATAGATCAACGCCTTCTCCTTCTGTAACATCAAGAATCTCTTTGACAGCATTTTGTTTTCTTGCATTAACCCTGTAATCTATCCCCACTTGCTTTGCAACCTTGAGTTTTTCTTCCACAATATCTATTAGAAACACCCGCTTAGCACCCAATACCTTGGCCCACTGAGCACAGAAATTCCCAATAGGCCCGGCCCCAAATACAGCTACCGAATCACCCGGGTTAATTCCTTTGGCTCTATTTATTACGTGCAGACCCACCGAGAGCGGTTCGGTACATGCACCTTCCTCAAAGTCTACTTTTTCAGGCAAAATAACAAGATTTTCTACTGGTGCCTTGACGTACTCTGCAAAACCTCCATCAGTTCGAGAACCCAGGTAGTTGTACTGCGTGCAATGGAAGAAATCTCCTCCCTCGCAGTATTTGCACCTTCTACAGGGAATACAGGGAATCACAGTTACCCTACTTCCTGCTATCACATTCTTTACTTTTCCCCCTACTTCTGCTATTTCTCCAGCAAATTCGTGACCTGGAATAGTGGGAAAATGGTAGGTTCCAGTAACCATAACTCTGGGAATGTCTGACCCACAGATTCCTGCAGCCCGTACTCGGATTAAAACCTCGTTTGAGTTGATTTTAGGAAGAGGAACATCTTCAAACCTTATATCTCCAGGAGCGTGCAGAACAGCTGCTTTCATTTTTTTCACTCCGTTACAGTTTCACTAATGCTTTGACAACGTTATCTTTTTTCTCGGAAACATACTCGAAGGCCTGCTGAATCTCCTGCAGCTTGTAAGTATGGGTAATTATGGAGGAAACATCAATCTTTCCTGTAGAAACCATATTTATAGATTCTGGATACACGTTAGAATAGCGAAATATTCCTCTTACATCAAGCTCTTTAACAGCTATTTGTTCTACGTTCAAGAGGATTTCAGAGACTTCTGCCCATCCTACGATTACTACAATACCTCCACGCTTTGCCATATATAGAGACTGCTGTATTGTTTCCACTGTCCCGGCAACCTCTAGCACTACATCTGCACCTTCGCCTCCAGTTATTTCCATGATTTGCTCTACAGCATTTTCTTGAGCTGAATTTATCACATAAGATGTCCCTAATTTTTGAGCTAATCTTAATTTCTTGGGCACAATGTCTGTAGCAATGATTTTAGTTGCTCCTCGGCTCCTGGCTACCTGGAGAGTCAGAAGTCCTATAGGGCCACACCCTAAGATAACTACGGTTTGCCCCGGCTGTATATTTCCTCGTCTGCTAACGTACATAGCCACAGATAGAGGCTCTATCATAGCTCCTTGCGCATAGTTCATATTTTCTGGAATCTTAAAGGCAAAATGAGGATCGTAGGCTATATACTCCACGAATGCACCATGTTCTTCAGGAGCAGAGCCCATAAAAAAAACATTTGAACATAGATTATACCGTCCCTGTTTGCAGTATTCACATTTTCCACATACTCTACCTGGCTCCAAGGTAACCCTATCTCCCACCTTAAACCCCTTTGCTTTTCCGCCAACTTCCACGATTTTTCCAGCAGATTCATGGCCCAAAATTAAAGGCCTATCCGCAATAAAGGAGCCTATTCTCCCGTGGACAAAATAATGTATATCAGATCCGCAAATTCCTACAGCATTAATTCGCACTAAGATTTCTTCTTCTTTAATTTTAGGTATTTCTATATTTTTGACATGAATATTCTTTGCTCCATCAAGAAAAGCAGCTTTCATTTATACCTCTCCTTCTTCTACCCGCCTAACTGATTCATTTTAAGTGCAGCTACATGCATTCTTGCAATATCCCCACTAAATCTGTCAGAGTAATATCTACAGGAGTTCTACCTAAATCTACAGTCATGTAACGAAGTGCATCCTTTGCCAGGGTCTCAATCATTGACTTGTCTAATCCGTATTTAGATAGTTTGTTATCCAAACCTACTTTTCTTAGTAACCTTCTCAGAGCATCTACTGCTAGACTAGCTTTTTCTTTCGTGCCTGGGAGAGAAACCTCTTCCCCTAATGCTTGTGCGATATAGACAAATTTGTCTAAAATCTTTTGATCACTACATTCGATAAGAAAATTCCAAATGACAGGGGTAACCACTGCCAGGGTCACACCGTGAGCTAAGTTGTAGTGGCCACTTATAGGATGGCCCAATGCATGGCCCAAAATAGTTCCAGCAAGAGTGATTGCCCATCCTGCTAAAGTGTCTGCAAGAGCCATATTGGACCTTGCTTGCATGTTGCTCCCGTCTTCATATACTCGGGGAAGATTTTCTGCTACAAGTTCTACTGCCTTCAACGAGAAAAGATCTGCGCTCGGATGGTTTCCTCTTCCTAAGAAGGACTCAGTAGCATGACTCAATACATCTATTCCTGTAACGGCGGTAAGAGGGGGTGACATTTTGGAGACTACTCTTAAATCCACAATAGAGGCTTTGGGGAACATGTATTTGCTTGAAAGCCCCGGCTTTTCGTGAGTCTTGCTATTTGTGAGTACAGAGGTGGGAGTGACGTGGCTGCCTGAACCAGATGTAGAAGTAACTGCTACAATGGGCAGAGTTTTAGAAGTAATCTCTTTTGCTCTTTTTTCTCTGTTTCCAATATTGGAAAAATCCCATATTGTTCCGCCTGATTCGGGAAAATGAGTAGCCCCTACCGCTATTGCCTTTGCCGTATCAATACTTGACCCTCCTCCTAAGGCTACTATTACATTACAACTTGCTTTCCTTGCGAACTCTACTCCTTGATCAATAATATCCACCGTAGGATTCGGTTCAACTTTATCATACAAACTGTATCGTAAGTCTTCTTTTTTAATACTCTCTATAACTTCATTCAAGAATCCTAGTTTTTCCATGTTCCTTCTTCCGGTAACTAACAGAATATTATCTCCCCATTGTTTAGTTATTTTTCCAACCCCGCTTAGTGTGTTTTCTCCAATAAGGAGATTACATTCTGGCATAAAGTGTTGAAAATACATTTAATACCTCCACTGGTACTGTACTGATTTAGACCCTTTCGGGCCTAAAAATATTTTAAAGCTTTTTGCCTTCATTTGAGAGTCGTTATCAGAGTGCATCTTGGGCTTATCTTCTCTTTCGTAAAATCCGTGTTGCAAAAGAGCAAAGTCAATTGTTTTCTGGGCATTTTTTGAGGTCATTGTAGTCGATAACTCCCGATCTACAATATATCGAGAATATAAATCAATTACCGCAACGAGATAGCAGAAGCCACCTCCCACTGGAATAAAACCTATATCTACTAGCCAAATCTGGTGCACATGCGTGGCAGTTACTTTCCTCTTTTTGTGTTTGGGTACGCTCACATAGTGGTCTTTGATAAGACCTTCTTTTTTGGTCAAAGAAAGAGTAGTTATTCCTTGATATGCCTCAGGAAATTCACATTACGAAACATTAAGCTCTATTTAGATTAAGAACTCATATCTCTTAACCAATCAAACCTCTTCTAAGCATGGCTGAAGTCCTGGTCGCATCGCCGGATTTGATAATGGCAGCGATATTTTCTCTACCGATCTTATCTATAACTTCAAAAAATTTTTCAATCCACTTGATGCTTTCAACTACAGCTTTAGCTCCAATCTCTCTATAAGGATAAAGATCCATAGAATACCAGCCCCGATAGTTGATTTTATCGAGCCAGAATAACAGTTCCAAATATTCAATTGTGTGGACAGAACCTACTATCATATCATCGTCCCAAAGTCGGTAGTTGTCATTAAGGTGTAGATGGAATAATTTATCGCCATATATCTTAAGTATTGCCACTGAATCAGCTACATTCTCGTAACAGTTAAGTGCATGCCCAACGTCGAGAGTTACTCCCACATTCTCCAAGCCAATTTCGTTCACAATCAAAAGTGTTGTGCCTACAGTATTAATGTAACTATGAGTACGAGGTTCTTTAATCTTATATTCAATACATACCTTGATGTCTGATCTATATTTAGCACAATCTCTGATTCCCTCAGTAATCCATTCTCGTTCTTCAATATAATCTCCCTGGAAAGAGTAGTCAAAACCATCTTGTCCAAGCCATAAGCTAACTTTATTACATCCTAACTCTGCTGCAATATCCATCATAGTTTTAGTTACATCAATGGCTCTCCTTCGAATCTTCGAATTTTTAGAGGAAAAGCTTCCCTTTCCCCATTCAGCTTTGCTAAAATGATCAGGTATTATTGAAGCTAGCTGAAGATTATATTTCTCAAAGTTTTCCTTAACTTCTTTAATATTATCCTCTCTAATATGTTGGGTGCCTACCAATTCAACTCCCTTTAGACTTGGAGTATCGCCTGCGAGTCGGAAAAGTTCATCTAGAGATTTTTGCTCACTATAGCCTTTATTGACGAATCTATCAGAACATGTCCCAAAGTTCCCCAAAATAGCTGAAAACTTAACATCACGCATTGGTTGGATTCGTTCCCCCTGTCTTAAAGACGTATGATCCAGATCCAACGTCAAATGTTATATAATCCTTACTTTCGCTTCCGCTGGTAATCCCGACAACGCCTTCAATGTAAGAATTGTTTCCCCAAATTGTCTTTTCACTTTCCTCTATCCTAATATTTTCTAATCCCATCTTTGGAACACTCACCTTTGCCTGGGAATTAACAGGCAAAGTGATATTTAAAATCAGCAGATTATTATCCTTTCTCCAGTTTAAGGATACCGTACCCCTAATGGTCTTAACTGAAGCGTCAACACACTTTAAGTCGTCAACAATATGTGGCTTAATAACGATCCGTCGCCAACCAGGACCATCAGGGTCGGCCTTGATACCAGCTAACGATTTATAGAACCAAACATCTGCACTACCAAGCATTGGATGGTCATGGGAATTCATGTCGGAACCGGTCATGTGCTCCCAGCGTTCCCAAATAGTTGTAGCTCCCTTTGAAATCATATAACCCCAACTAGGATAAGTAGTCTGAGTT
>SDBS01003340.1_pt1 | contig 15741 bp, 10 predicted proteins | sample 2277091 | NCBI WGS metagenome assembly SDBS01 (sample SAMN10404972, study PRJNA504765) | marine sediment metagenome | isolation source: marine sediment core GS10_PC15, 163 cmbsf | place: Arctic Ocean: Southern Knipovich Ridge | collected 2010 | reverse complement strand
GTAACCCAGTCGGCAAGCAGCTGGAGCGATGAGGAGCAGCAGGTTCGCCACATTACCTGGATATTCGAGCGCTCGCCGGCAGCAGGAGGTGGGGTTAACCGGCATATTGTGGAAACATCATTCTATTATTACTATGCTCACCAGGTTGAGATGGCTCTAAACAATGCCGGATTTCAGATGAATGCTATATATGGGGATTATGATCAATCTCCCTACTCTGATGACGGATCCAGAATGATAATCCTGGCCGAAGCAGTTTAGTTATCATCATCCGAGATAAGGAGTTTATGGCAGGATCAGACTAGCTGGCTGTCGCGCCCTATCAGCCAGGTTTAGTCGAGTAAAAACCAGGGGACCGTAGTAGGCAATCCACAAATTAATTAGTAGGAATGATAGGGCGTTCAGAGAAATCTTTAGGGCTGCAGGCTCCTCGGGTATGTATCGACCCAGCCCAAACCACAGGGCGAGAATGGGAACTAGGCCAACCACGAAACGCAGCAGCCGCTTCCAAAATGGACCTTCCACCAGGAACCGAACCCTGCTCTGTTCCATCACCAGACCAATGCTCATTCCAAAAAGGGCAGCTATGCTGAGAGCAAAATTTTCATAACTGGTGATTTCAGCAAGATCAATAAGCTGAAACCAGCTTGACTCTTCTCCGGCAGGTTCAGTAAGCAATAGGATGATTCCATATATCACCGTCAATATTAGCGGAAGAGAGATAGCAATTAAAAGCCGCTGTCCCAAAATGCGATTCATAAACCAGGACTCACCAAAGCGATCCCAAAAGTAGTAAGCCATCAGGATTAGGACTCCAACGATGAAGCCACCCAAGACATCCTCGATGTCATGCACGCCCAAAAAGATGCGGCTCAAGGCCATAATCAGGATCAGGAAGACTGATAAAAGCCATATCCAGCTTTTGCGAAACCAGAGAGCAAATGTTCCATAAAAAACCGTCGCATTTTGGGCGTGACCGCTCGGAATTCCATAGCTGCTTTCCTCACCTAAGGAGATATCCTTCACAGTCCAATATGGTCGAGGATCCCGAAGAGTGTGTTTAAGCAGTGAATTGACGGTAATAGAAAAAGTCATCAAATAGGCAAGGGTGGCCCCAAGACGCTTATTAAGGCACCAGTAGATTAATATGATAACAATCAGATAGAGCTCAAACCCCCCGATCTCATCAAGCAGGCTGGAAGAAGATTCTAGTTGAGGATAATTGGCCTGCAGCCAGCGGGCAAAGTCCAGGCTGAATTCAGAGAACGAATCCATTTTGATGTCTCCTCAGGAAGGAATTGGCTTAATTATCCAGAATTGGTCGGGATATTAAAAATGGGTAGATTATCGGTCAACCAGACTACTCTCGTCGATGATTTTACTTCTCATGAACGGGCTTTGCTATGGCTTTGCGCATGATGTGTTGGGTACTATAATCTTAATAGGCATCTTGACCGGTTTTTTGTTCCAGTCTAAATAAATGGAGGGATTAATGCCTGCAAGAATCCTGGTAGTTGAAGATGAGGAGCGAATCAGACAATTTCTTAAGCGAGGGCTTACATACGAAAATTACCTGGTTGATACTGCAATTGATGGAAAGGACGGGTTAGAAAAAGCAAGAGACAATCCACCGGATCTTGTTCTTCTAGATGTCATGCTTCCGGGCATTGATGGCCTGGAAGTTTGCCGGCGACTACGCGCCGCGAGCGATGTCCCCATACTAATGTTGACTGCCAAGGAATCGATCGAAGATCGAGTCGCGGGTCTTGATGCGGGGGCTGATGACTACCTGGTTAAGCCATTCTCATTCGACGAATTACTTGCGCGAGTTCGCGCCTTGCTTAGGCGGGCCCAACCTACTCAGCCACAAGTCTACCGTTTTTCTGACCTTGAGCTGGATACAGGAACGCGGCAAGGCCGCAGAAGCGCTAATTCCTTTGATCTCACGGCAAAAGAATATGAGCTCTTGGAGCTTTTTATGAGAAATCCACGACAAGTGCTAACAAGGGATGTCATATTCGACCGTGTTTGGGGCTATGACTTTGGGGGAGAGAGTAACATCATCGAAGTTTACGTTCGTTACCTGCGTCAAAAAACCGAAATAGATGTTCTGCCCAGATTGATCCACACCGTCCGTGGAGTTGGTTATGTGCTTCGTGAATCAGAATAAGGGTGCTGCCTCTTAAAGAACACGGCGCAGGTACTCATCTGTACCTAATCTATTCACGTTAAAATTGGCATTGCCAATAATACGTTGGTGCAAATGCGATCAGTGATGCCTTAAGAAATCCTTTGTCAATCAGAGCCCGTCTAACTGTCCTCTATACCTTCGTCCTTACAGTGGTACTTCTCCTGTTTGGCGTAGCCGTCTACCTTACAACGGCGACGACACTCATGGATGACGTGGATTTGGCTCTAACCGAAACAGCCCAGCAGCTGCGAGAGCAGACAAAAGCGTTTGTCTTGGGAAGTGTAGCCGTGCTCTCAGTTCCAGAAGAAGAGCTCGATGTCTTTCAAACTGCTACCAATTTTTTCGTAATTCTGGACGCCAACGGTGAGCTTCTTACCCATTCCGAGAATCTTGAAGATTATGCGATTGTTCTCGATCCCGATGGAATGAACGCAGGTGAAAATTATGAAACTGTCGATCATGATGAGCGTAAACTTCGCGTATTAACTGAGCCCCTCTATATCCAACAAAGCGGTGAACCGCCTACATTGATCGGTTATCTTCAAGTAGCCAGGTTAGTTGATAATCAAGCTGCAGTGTTAGATCAATTGCGAGTCATTCTCATTCTAGCGGGTTTAGCGGCCGTGAGTCTCTCTTTGATCATGGGAGCGCTAATGACCCACCATCTACTTAAACCTCTCGACGATATCGCTGCGGTGGCAATGCGGATTACGAAGACCGATGACCTCAGTCAAAGACTAACTGATACCGGCCGACGTGATGAAATAGGCCGGTTAACCATGGTGCTCAACCAGACTTTTGAAAGGTTAGAGAGGTTGTTCCATGCACGACAGAGATTTCTCGCTGATGTCTCCCATGAGTTAAGAACACCCCTTACGACGATCCGGGGAAATGTAGATCTCATGCGAAGGATGGGGGTACTTGACTACGAAACTTTAGACGTAGTTCAGGACGAACTTCAGCGTATGACTCGCCTGGTGGACGATCTTCTGCTGCTGGCCAGAGCTGATACTGGTGGCCTGCCTATTCAAAGAGAGCCTGTTGCACTAGACAATGTTTTTCTTGATGTCTATCGACAGGTGAGGTCGATTGAACAGCCAGTGTCTCTTACTCTGATGGAAGTCGACCAGGTTGGAGTGATTGGAGATGCTGATAGATTAAAACAGCTCATTCTAAACCTGGTTGACAATGCTATTAAATATACGCTTCCTGGCGGAGATGTTAGCCTTGGGTTGTCGAAATTTAACGGTATGGCTGAAATTGTAGTTAGAGATACAGGTGTAGGCATTCCAGCTGAGGATTTGCCGTATATTTTTGATCGTTTTTACCGGGTGGATAAAGCGAGAAGCCGTAAACTGGGGGGTTCAGGCCTAGGTCTGTCTATAGCACGATGGATAGCTGAAGCCCATGGCGGCGACATCCGTGTAGAAAGCGAGAAGAGCAGGGGAAGTATGTTCACCGTTTCCTTACCAACTGCCTCTGATTCTGACAACCAACAGTCCAAGTCCAAACAGCTCGCTGATAGAACGGCGTCGGCCGCAACCCTAGAGCCGAACTATTAAAAGCTAGACGTGCTGGGATGGAGCGTCGGAAGGGCTTGGTGTTTATCCTTGGTTTATAAAAGAACCAACTTCTAATCAAGACGACTTCTTTATCCTTGAATTCAATCGAATCGGTAGGTAACTGGCCTATCGCCTTTGTTTTCTAAGGAAGTATACACCCAGCCCAATCAATAATATGACCCAGAATGCGCTTGCACTCAAACCCGCGAGCCATCCAAAGTTACTAAATAGCAGGAAGACGCCTAACATTATTAACAATCCTGCTGTGATCGTCCGCCCCTGCGGGTGCTGCTTCAGCCCTTTAACGCTCTTGGAAAACTCACCGCTGTATTCATCAAAATTATCTTGGTAAACCTGGTTGTTTGAACCGCCAATGTTCGCCTGGCTGGGCATAATGATCATAAGTATTATATATAGGATTAAACCAACACCGCTCGCAAAACACAGCAGCAAAAAGGCCAGTCGCACGAAGACAGAGTCGACCCCTAGGTAAGCAGCAATTCCACCACATACTCCAGAGATCATCTTATTTTCCGTGCTCCGTATTAGTTGATGTTCGGCCATTAAATACTCCTCAATTAATTATCGTTCGACGATCCTCTTCTGGGGAGTCTATACGATTCAACACATTGAAAGTTGCAGCTGCCGGCCTCTATAGGCTACCGTTGGAAATCATGCGATATGGCTATTGGAAAAGTGACGCATACTCATATAGGATCTGATACCAGGCCTGCACATGCTATACTTTTTGGTCGTGTTTATGATGGTGTGTTAAGGTTGCTTAGCTCGAGAAAAACAGCTTTTTTCTTGCTTATTGGATCATTAATCATTATGTCTTATATGATGATTGGTGGTACCGTTCTCTGACGATCCATGGTCCCAATTCTACAAAAATAAAGGATATCGCGAGGACAGAAATCCTAAAACCATGAATAGAAGATCTTCGCCTGGAATCGGACAGTGGCTGATGGTTGTTGCCATTGTCGCGCTGGTTATATTTCTACTCTTCAAGTTGTACCAGTACGGGAACTTCCGACGCTTTTTCCCCGCTGGACTGACTGCGGGGGGGGTTCCGATAGCCGGTTTGACGCGGGAAGAGGCTGCGGATGCATTGAATGATCGCTACATTTCTGCCCCAGTTATCCTCTTTCACGCTGAGGAGGCTGTAGAGGTTAGCCCGACAGATATCGATTTTACCTTGGACCTGGAGACGATACTCGGCCAAGCAGACTATCAAAGGCAGCAGCAAGACTTCTGGTCCGGATTCTGGGGCTTCTTGTGGAATAGACCTGTCCAGGTGGAACAGATCGAACTTCGCGCCACCCATAATCCGGATACGCTTGTTGAAGTTCTGCAAACAATTAGCACATCGCTAGATAAACCAGCCTTGCCGCCCCAGCCTGTCCCTACAACGCTTAGTTTCCAATATGGAGAGCCAGGGATAGCGACTAACATCGATGCCAGCTTGGTAGACATTCAGGCAGCGTTTTACAGGGCGATTGATCGCGAAGCTCGATTGGTCCTGGAGCCAACTGAATCAGAAAGGCCCGATATCAATATCCTGGCTCGACTCATTGTCAATAGATTAGAGGATTTCGAAGGGGTGGCCAGTATCTATATATTGGATTTGGGCTCAGGAATGGAGATCGCCATCAACGCCGATCAGGCCATGTCAGGGATGAGCATCGTCAAGGTACCTATCGTATTGGAGGTATTCCGTGCTCTTGACAACCAACTCTCTCTCGACCAGAAAAAGCTCATTTCGGAGACTTTAGTCGTCCAAAGCGGTAACTTTAGCGCAAATTTATTGCTTGATGTGGTTGCGGGGCAAGATGATGCTTATTTAGGGGCTGATATTGTCACCGAGTCGATGAATAATCTCGGTTTGGAGAACACATTTATTGCTGTCCCCTATGAAGAACAACCGAGGCCCGGAAAATCGACTTACGAGACAGAGGCAAACACCAGTGAGAACCTACAAACAAGTCCCGATCCAGCAATGCAAACAACCTCGGAGGACATCGGAACCTTAATAGCTATGATCTACCATTGCGCTAATTCCGATGGCGGCGCCCTCAGGGCCGCTTACAATGATCGACTGACCCAGGAAGAATGCATGCAACTGCTTGATTTTATGAAGCTCAATAAGATTGGCAGTTTAATTGAAGCAGGTGTACCAACTGACATTCCTATCGCTCACAAACATGGCTGGATTTCAGACACTCACGGTGACGCTGGGATTGTTTTCTCGCCTGCCGGTGACTATGTCATAGTAACGTACATGTATAAACCTGATTGGCTAGAGTGGGAGATCAGTTCCCCCATACTGGCGGATATATCACGAGCTACATACAACTACTTTAATTTTGACGATCCTTTTATAGACGGCCGATCGAGTTCGAATTAGATCGGCGCCATTGAACGGTCAATAGGAATGGCGCAACTGTTTTCAACCCTGAAGAAGGGGCTCATTATCCTCTTGATATTTCTTGGGTCAGGATTTATCCTCTTCCGTGCAATACAATATCGACTACAGCAAGACGTTCTCCCTCTTGGAACATCGGTCGCTAATATCGATATCTCGGGACGAACAATCGAGGAGGCCAAGGCGTTTGTCGAGACAGGCTATTATGCCTCTATCTTTCTCTATCACAAAGAGGAGCATGTCGAGCTAAATCCCAAAGACGTCGGATTTGAGCTGAACATGGAAATCATGTTCCAACAGTTAGACCTGGCCCTAATTGATACCAGCCAGTGGCTTCTCTTCGCCAGTTTTTTGATACAGCGGCCGCTTAGGGCCATCGATATTCCACTCCAGGCCAGGCACGACCCTGTTGGATTAGAAGCAATGGTCCGCAGCGTAGCAGAGCTGCTGGATCAACCCGCTAAAGGTCCACAAATGTTAGCGCTCAACGATGACCTGCAGGCCGGTCGAAGGGGCTACGTTACCGACGTGGGCACGAGCGTCGCCGCCCTCACTGATGCTCTATACCGCACTGATAATCGCGATGTCAAGCTGATGGTAGTGGAACAGCAAATTCCGGAGAGAAATTTCGATATATTGGCGGAGTCCATTGAGGGGAAGCTCCAGGGTTTCAACGGTCAGGGAAGTATTTTTATTATGGATTTAGCGACTGGCGAAGAGTTGTCGATAGCCGCCGATGTGGCTCTATCTGGCTTGAGCATCTTAAAGATAGCCATTTTTGTAGAAGCGTTTCGGGCCATCGACGGTCCATTAAACGAGTATCAGGAACAGCTTTTCCTCGATACGGCTACCCGGTCGAGCAATTTTGCCGCCAACCTGTTATTGCATGAGGTTGCCGGGGAGGCCAACACCTACCTGGGGGCTGATCTGCTCACAGAAAACCTGGCTCAATTGGGACTAGAAAATACGTTCATGGCGGTGCCGTATGACGCCAATCCGCCTGCGTACAGGCGCACGACTTATGGAACGCCAGCAAATTCACGGACCGATATCTCCACTGACCCAGATCCAAGCATGCAGACAACGGCCGAAGAGATCGGCACTTTGCTTTCCATGATATATTATTGTGCACTAGGGGGAGGGCCTTTGTTAGCAGTCTATGGCAGCGATGTTACCCCTGAGGAATGTCAGAAAATAATTGATTTCATGATCCAAAATGAAGAAGGTAATTTGATTCGTTTTGGCGTTCCCCAAAGGACGCCGGTCTCCCACAAACATGGATGGGCTCAAGCTACTCATGCTGACGCTGGAATCGTGTTCAGCCCGGGTGGCGATTTTGTTATCGTCGAATACCTGTATCAACCCGGTGATTGGCTTCTAGCCGAGGAGAGCTTTCCAATATTAAGGGAGATTGCCAGGGCGGCATACAATTATTTTAATGTTGACCAGCCGTATCTATCAGATGCTCTGGCTGATCGGGGATTTATTAATCCGGAAAATCCTTTCGCGGAAAACCAGGAAGGAGACGAACCAGCGATAGTACCAGGTAATGAAGGCACTGATTCCGCTGCGGAAGATGGTGGATCCCGAGCTCTGGAGAAAGAAATCGAAGGTAGTCGTTAGATATCGATTTACCGATTAATTAAGCGATAAATAACAGCCAATGATAAGCAGTATCCAGGAGAAATTGAGGCTATTATGGAATTTCGTCGATTAGGTCAAACGGGTATGAAGGTATCAACAATTTGTTTAGGAACCATGCAATTTGGCTGGACGGCCGATGAGAATACATCCCATGAAATATTGGATGAAGCCGTTGAACAAGGCTGCAACTTTATAGACACGGCCGATGTCTATTCGTCCTGGTCTGAGGGAAACCAGGGAGGTGAAAGTGAATCAGTCATCGGCCGCTGGTTGTCAAGTACAGCGGCAAGCCGGCAAAATCTCGTCATTGCTACCAAAGTCCGCGGCAAGATGGGAGACGGACCGAATGATCAAGGTCTATCAAGACAGCATATTCTAAACGGGGTCGACGAGAGCCTACAAAGGCTGCAAACAGATTACATCGATTTATATCAAGTCCATTGGCCAGACGCTGAAACCCCACTAGATGAAACGCTCAGAGCGTTAGATGACCTGGTGCGAGCGGGCAAAGTTCTCTATATCGGTTGTTCAAATTATCCCGCCTGGCTGCTGGCTAAATCACTCTGGATAAGTGACGTCAATGGGCTTTGTAGGTATGACAGCTTGCAACCCCACTACAGTCTTGTCCATAGATCAGAATTTGAAAGGGAGCTTCAACCCCTTTGCATCGACCAGGGGGTTGGCGTCATCCCTTACAGCCCCTTGGCCGCAGGGTTCTTGACGGGCAAATACGCGAGGGGTGAATCGCTGCCCGAATCAGCCCGAGCCGCCGGGGTACAGAATCGCCATATGAATGAGGAAGGCTTTAGTGTCCTGGATGAGGTGCGAAAGGTGGCTGAAGATCATTCAGTCGAAACGGCCCAGGTCGCCATTGCCTGGATTCTGGCTAACCCTGCGGTAGATTCGGCTATTATTGGCGCTAATTCAATCGAGCAGCTCAAGATCACCATGTCTGGAGCGGATTTAAAGCTCTCTAAAGACGAGCTAGAAGCTCTAAATAAGGTCTCAGCCTGGGTGTAGGGCTCTTTCTTCTTTCGGGATCGAAGCTATTAGGGAAGTTGACGGCAGTTTCCAGTCCCAAGCTGAATCGAATGATCTGGATTGGCTACGAGAGAGCACATCTGAGTTGCCCCCGATGGTCGATCGCCGACTTTGTACCCAGTAAAAGGATTCGGCCCACCATATAGAAACCAGGTTTCTTGAGTCGGTCCGCTGCCCGCATTCTGGGGAGGAACTGTGTTAAAAAAGAAATGGACGTGCGTGCCTGGCAGAACGGGTGTATAGCCCTGGGGAGTGTAGTCAACAACAAAGCTGTCGCCATCCCGTAAAATCGTGTTTATCAGAACAAAAAGGGCGGCTATCGGAGTCGGAGCAGCAGTGGGGGTATCTGTTGGATGGGCCTCTGTTGGAGGGGCCTCTGTTGGCCGTGGAGTATTGGTAGGTACTGAGGTCGGCGATGGTTCGGCTGTACGGGTAGGGGGCACCCTTGTTGCTCTAGCTTCTGTTGTCGGCGCTAAGGTAGGCTCAATCAGGGACTCTTCAGTTGCCTGCTCAGTCTGCTGAAGGACCGGCGCTTCTTCGGTTTGCTCGAAGGCAGAAGCGTTTTCAGTTTGTTGGACTACGGCCGCCTCGTCGGTTTGCTGAACAAAAGCTGCTTCTATCGTTGTCACGGACTCGACTGTTCCCTCTCCGACCCCAGCTATATCATCATTGTTGTCAAGAGTTGGTTCAACCTGGGCAAGGGGCGTCTCATCTTCCTGACCGCTCAATATTCCGCTTCCAAAAATTACGGCTGCCACAGCAATGCAGAGGAATAGCAGAATCAAAGCGCCAACGGCCCCAATTAGAATTGTGTTTCTATTTTCGCCTTTGCTGTCTGAGGCCGCAGCTTCACCGGCGGCCGCACCCTTCTTAACACTGGCTGGCGGTGACTTCGTTTTCGGTGAGGCAGCTTTGCTGCCGGCTGGAGGTGGAACGACAACGGTTGTCACTGGAGCTTGGGCAGCAACGATTGGTACGGCTGCTGTACCGAGCGGAGCTTTGTCCACAGATCGCAAAGCAGCGGCCAATTCTGCTGCATCCTGAAATCTTTGGTCCGGGTCTTTGGCCATCGCTCTATTGATCACGTCTGTTAGAGCAGGTGGAAGATCGGGCCGGAAGCTGCGGACGTCGGGCACCGGATCATTAATATGCATCATCATAACCGTCATCGCCGAATCTGCGGCGTATGGCGGTTCTCCGCTGGCCATCTCAAAAATAGTTACGCCGAGTGAATAAATGTCGGTCCGGAAATCGACTGGTTCGGCGCGGACCTGCTCCGGAGATATGTACCTGGCAGTACCCATCACCGCTCCTGTGGCGGTGTGGGTATCACCCCCAACGATTTTGACAATGCCGAAATCGGTTAAGATCGCCTGGCCTTGGACACTGATCATCACGTTGGCTGGTTTTACGTCTCTGTGTATTAGCCCGCGTTTATGAGCGTATTGGAGAGCATCCGCTATCGAAGCCGAATAGCTGGTGATGTCAAAAACGGATAATTTTCGCAGTGATTTACTCAACCGAACCAGTCTTTCCCTAAGACTTTCACCTGGCACAAACTCAAAGACAATGTAATAGGTAGAACCTTCATTATTAAAGTCAAAGACTTGAATGATATTTTCGTGGCGGAGCTTGGCTACCGCGGCCGCCTCTTCCCCAAACCGGCGCACGAATTTAGGATTCCGGGAAAGATGGGAATGGATCAGCTTGACTGCAACAACTCGGCGAAGATTTGGGTCGTAAGCCTTGTAAACAGCCGACATCCCCCCCTCGCCGAGGAGCTCTTGAATTTGATAGCGATCACCTAGGGTTTGACCGGTCCAACCTGTATCAATCATTTGGTTGCAATATTATTGGCTTACTATTTGGTTCCAAGGGCTTTGCCACAAACCTAGCTAAAAGTTCCAGCGATTAGCTATGGCTGGTCGGAGTTTGCCGAAAACAGGCCAAATTCAACGACCACCACGCCAATGTTATCGGTACCGCCGTAGAAATTTGCCTGTTCGACGAGTTTATCAACGGCTAATTCTAATTCGTCGAGCAGAAGCAGATCTCTAATCTCATTCGGATCGCGGATCATCTCCCACATACCATCACTGCAGAGTAGTAATCTATCACCCTCTTCAATTTCGCTGAAGAGTAGATCTACTGGCACATATTCCTGGCTGCCCAACGCCCTGGTTATCACATTTCGATGTGGATGGTCAAAGATCTCTTCTGATTGAAGGTGCCCTTCCTGAACCAATTCCCAAACATAAGAATGGTCATTAGTGATCTGCGAAAGAATACCCTTAGTTAGTCGATATGTACGACTGTCCCCCACATTGGCGACAACGAGCGTATTTCCAGAAACAATAGCACAGGTCACTGTACAGCCGAGATTCCCAGCCGTGCTTGGATTTTCATGAGCATAGTCGTATATGGCTTTATTGGCTTCTTCAACGGCCACTTCTAGCCGTCTCCCTATGATTTTCCCCTGGGACGGAAATTCCTCATCTTCTCCCTGGGGAGGGAACAAGGCGGTAGAGGATGAATCATCCTGTTCAAGCATAAAGACAAGATTGTCGTAGATCGTGTTGACTGCCAGTTGGCTGGCTACCTCACCGGCCTTATGCCCACCCATACCGTCAGCGACAATAAACAGCCCTAGCGCTTCACCCATATTAGCCGATCTGATGGATGCAAAAACGCTGTCTTGATTAAGTTCACGCAGTCTGCCCGGATCTGTCCCAGTGACCGCCTTTAGTAAATTATTTTCGGCCATAATAGTTGGTCGAGGTGAATTGTACAGTTTTAGGAGTAACAGGACAACAGCTTTATGTGAATATAATTCATTTCCGAGAGGTGGATAATGGACCCGAGTGGGATCATGGAACTAAGTGGGCTCATGGAGATGAGTGGATTTATAAGGATGTTTTGGTTCAAGTAGTCGATGAACTGGCTGTCTAAGCCCAACTCCAGGATTGTTTTTTCGAGCTGATTCTCGTCCTATCTCAAAAGCCGCCAGCCCATCGGTTTCCGGCGCCTCCAACAGCCGCTGAACCGCCGGCCGTGCCCAGGGGGGAACATTAGTTTCGTCAAGCCGTACTGCTCGTAAGCCAATTGCGTCTTGAGCTCGATTTTGGCTCACTACAGGGAGATGTTGACCACAAATTGGTTCCGTTTAAAGACCGTTCAAATCACCATAGCTTTCAAGACTGGAAATAACTGGGATTCCTCGATAGATATCTGAGCTGGTTCAGTGAAAACAGGACTGCCAGTTATAGACTAAGAATTTCGCGCGATCGTCAACGCTTCAATACGACCAACGTGATATCGTCGAATTGGGATGTGCTGCCAGCATGATCGGCAATTGCCTCGGTGATCATAGATATCATGGTTTTTGGCGTTTCCCTCCGGGCGGATCTAACAGTTTGTAATAGTCGTTCCAGGCCAAACTCATCAAAATCCTCATTTACTGCCTCAGTTATGCCGTCGGTGTAAAACACGATCGTGTCACCTTTTTCAATCTTCACGGTTTTTTCAGTGTAGCTAACATCTTCGATGACGCCTAGGGCGATACCCTCACCTGACAGGAGCCTGGAAGTCCCATCTTTCTTCAACAATATCGGCGGGTTGTGTCCCCCATTAGCGTAACGGAGACTGAGCTCCTTTGGATCCCACACGGCATAAAAAACCGTGACGAAGTGGTCGGATGTTGTGTCACCATAAATGATTTGATTTGATCGATGGAGTACATCAGCAGGGCTCCTGCGAGTATAGGCCACAGTCCTTAGAATAGTTCTGCTCAAAGCCATAAAGAGAGCAGCAGGTATACCCTTGTCTGCGACGTCTGCAATGGCAATGCCCCAACGGCCGTCGGCGAAAGGCATAAAATCGTAGAAGTCACCGCTCACCTGCCTTGCAGCTTGCCAGTAGCCTGCAACGGAGCAGCCGGCAATCTTCGGGTCTTCCGCTGGAAGAAGGCTGCTCTGGATAGTATGAGCCATGCTTAGCTCTTGCTCCATCCGCTCTCTCTCGGCCGACTCTTTATAGAGGTGATCATTTACAACAGCGATGGCGGCCTGCTGGGCGATTCCTGTGACAATATTTAGGCGTCGACCGGAAAGCGGGTGGCCTCGCTTCGTTGGTCCGACAACCAGGACGCCAACCAATCTTCCGCGAGCTCGCAGTGGGAAAACCCCCGCCCTCGATGATCCTACTACAGCGCTCATCCACTCCGGCAGCTCAAGCGTGTAATAAGCTGAGTCCGGGCCGGCTCTTTCAAGCTCCTGTTTTTCCAGGAGCGGAAACTCCTTGAGATCGATCTCAAAGCTCTCTAGCGTACCGTAGGCCATCTCGCCAATGCCATGACTGGGGCCAGCCCTAAATCTGCCTCGTTCCTCATCCCAAATTAAAACGACCGAGTTTTTGACGCCAACAAGCATCGGCGCCAGACGAACAATGGTGTAAAGAATCTCATCTAGATCGGTAAGTCGATTGACTGCCTCGGCGACCTGAAGCAAGGCAGTATTTACCCAGGCTTCTTCTTGGAGGGCTTGCTGAAGTTTTAATGCATCGATTCCTTGGGCGGTTTGAACTGCGACATTGCTCAAAATTTCCCTTCTAACATTGGGTTTGAACTCGATTTCTCCGTTTTGGAAAGATGCCGCTAACATTCCGATTATCTGTTCTTTAACCATTAGTGGTAAAAGCCAAGTCTCGAACCTATTTTCGAGATCAGCTGCGGATACGTCGGCAAATTGGCCCACTCCAATCATCTGCCGACTCGTAACCAGGATTTCTCTGGCCACATGAGCGGCATCGAGTTCAGGCCACTCTCCTTGGGATATCGAGATAGTTGCCGACTCGTGTAAGTATGGATCCCTGAAACCGTATTGGGCGATTGGTTGATAAACATTGCTTTGGCCGTCCCAGAGCATTAGAACGCTTCCTTTGGCGCCAACGAGCATGGCAAGCAGCCGAACAATTCGCTTAGAAAGTGACTCAATATCATCACTTTGTCCAATTGCTTGGACTGCTTGAAGTTGGGCTGTGGCAATCCAGGCTCGTTCTCTCTGTGCAGTAAATTGTCCTGCTTTGTTTATTGCAACGGCGACCTGGTCAGCAAGAGCTTCCAGAACCCTTTGGTCCTGTTTGGAGAAGGCCCCAATTTGGTAACTCTGGACATCGAAAACCCCGAGCAGATCGTGATCTATTAAAAGAGGTATGACTATCTCGGATCTTGTGTCGATCGAAATTTCAACGCCAAGAAATCGGTGGTCTTTGCGTGTGTCATTAGAGAAAATCGTGACATGTTCATTGATCACTGTGCCAATCAGGCCTTGACCTGGAGCCAGTCGCAGCGTGTTTGGTTTCAATTCATGGAGGCTGCTCGCCTGGTTGAAAGCCTCCTTGGTAGCAGGATCAATTCCAAAGATATTAACAGAAGCAAACCCGAAAGTATCACATGTTAGCGTTACCACTTGTTGGAGAAGTTCATCAAGATCGTTAATGGCGGTGATCTGCCGTGCAATGCGTCCAACAAGCTCCAGATGGGCCGATCTGTGCCTTTCCTGTTGAAAAGAAATGGCATTAGAGATGGCAGAAGCCGCCTGGTTTGATAGTATGGTCAGCCAGCCGAAATCTCGCTCACTGAAATTGTTGGGCCGTTCGTCTAACGCCGCGAGAAAACCAATAACCTGAGGCCCACTGATCAGGGGAACAAGGACGGCCGATCGATAACAAACCCCATCATCGCTCTTAACAAACCCGATCGGCACGAGCCCATCACCCGTAGAGTCGCCCCGCTGGGGCGTCTCATCTTCAGTGATACGCTGTGGCAGCCCATCACCCGAAGAGACGGCCGGCTGGGGCGTCTCATCTGCAGATACCCCCTTCGGCGGTGCAATCTCCGTTTTGACGGCCGGCTGGGGTGTCTCATCTGCAGATACCCCCTTCGGCGGTGCAATCTCCGTTTTGACGGCCGGCTGGGGCGTCTCATCTTCAGATACCCCCTGCGGAGACGCAATCCCCGTTTTGACAGCCCGCTGGGGCGTCTCATCTGGATGGACACCCTGCACCGGCCCATCACCCGTAGAGACGGCCGGCTGGGGCGTCTCATCTAGATAGCCACCCTGCGCCGGCGCATCACCCGTGGAGACGCCCCACCGGGGCGTCTCTACAGAATCCGCGTCATGAATCAAGGACGGATACCCGTCACGCCATAATCGATAGGCGTAATCGTTCGATTGATCGATAGGTCTTGGCGCTGGAAATTCTTGATCATCGCCGTCAAGACTCCAATACTGAACCTTCAGCATACCGTTTTCGAACAAGGCGATCTGGGTGCTCCCGGCATCGACAATGTCGTCAACCTGCTGGCCAAATAAATTACATAAGGATGCAACATCAAGTTCGGCCGCAACCATGGATCGACCCGCTTCACTCAGAGTCTCTAGCTCCGCGACACGTTCCATTAGACGTCTGCGAGAGCGATAACGACGCCAGAGTATGTAAATGCTCAAGGCCAGGGCGATGGCAAGGAATGGGAGGGTAGCTGGTGAATCAGCTATTCCACCAGCAGACTGGGCAGCTAACTGGAACATAGGCGGATCTGATTGGCTCAGCTATGTTCTAAGGCCTGAACGGCCTCATTTCTTGTTTCGTATATGTCGAAGACTTTGTCGAATCCCACGATTTCAAAAACCTCGGCAACCCGATCTCGGAGAGAGCAAAGGACGATTTGTCCATCAATCTCGTTGGCCTTCCGCCAGGCAGTCAATAGACAGCGCAATCCCCCGCTGTTTACATAAGACACTTCAGACATATCTACAATGAGCTGGACGCTTCCGGCTTCGAATTCTTTTAACAGGGCAGCTTCAATCTCTGGAGTTACG
>SDBS01003338.1_pt1 | contig 15744 bp, 8 predicted proteins | sample 2277091 | NCBI WGS metagenome assembly SDBS01 (sample SAMN10404972, study PRJNA504765) | marine sediment metagenome | isolation source: marine sediment core GS10_PC15, 163 cmbsf | place: Arctic Ocean: Southern Knipovich Ridge | collected 2010 | reverse complement strand
GCGCGCTCACTCGAGTGCTCGTCGCATCGATTTTTTCGGCCAGACGCCGCTCATGCTCTCGGGCGGCGGCGAGCAAACCCTGTTCTTCAGCGAGACGGGTGCGCGAGCGTACGATCTCATCCTCGGTGCTTTGCCGTTCGCCTGCGAGACGCTCGGCCTCCGCAGCGAGGGCGCCGACCCTCTCGGAGAGCGCGCCGGCCTCCACCTCGAGCCGTGCGCCTTCGGAGTGAGAAGCCTCGGCGCGTTCAACCGCGAGCCTCTCCTCACCGCGCCAACGGTCGAGCTCGCGCAGGGCATCCGACGTCTCCTCGCGGCGGCCGGCAAGCTCGACGGCGGCATTTTCGACCGCCTGCTCGAGCCCGTGGCTGCGTTCCTCGAACTCGCCGACCTCTCCCTCGAGGCGGGTGAGGCGCTCGGCGATGTCTGCAGCCTGGGTGCGGCTGCGCTCCTTGTCGGTTCTCAGCGACTCCAGCTCCCGTTCGATCCGTCCCAGGTCCTGGGTCATTGACTCGTCGACCGCCGCGGTTCGCGCGCGCTCCTGCTCGGCAGCGACCAAGTCGGCGTCGAGAGCGGCGAGCTCCTCGGACTGGCGTTCCAGCCGTTCGGTGACCTCGCGATGACGGTTGGACGAGGCTTCAGTACGGGCAGCCGTTTCCTCGATCTGTGTGCGGAGCTGACCCTGGGTGGTACGAAGCTGGAGGGCGCCCGGGTGGCGACTGCCCGCGGTGGCGGGCTCGAGGATGAGCCCCTGCCTCAGCACGCCGTCGGGGCAGAGGACGATCGCCTCGGGATGCTCATGAGCGATCTCCTGCGCCCTCGCGAGGTCACTGCATCGATAGGTGGGAGGTAGGGACCGTGCCAACCAACCGAGGTTCTCGGGTGCGGCGCCCGCGATTTGCAGGAGATCTTCCGCGCCTTCGGGCGCTTCGGTTTCGGGAGGCGGTGGAGCGTCGCCGGTCGCCACGAGGCGTATCCGGCCCTCGAGCTCGCTCAACCCTTCAAGCAGGTCGGGGGAGAGGTTTGCCGTGTGGACGACCGGCAGCTCGAGCCACTCGCGCCATGTGCGGTCGAGGACCGGTGCGAGGTCGGCCGGCGGATGGAGATAGTCGCCGAGCTGGCCGGCCATGAGATCGGCGGGAATCACCCCGCTCAGGTGCTCGGCCGCAGCCGCCTGGCGGGCAAGCTCACGCTCGACTCCCTGCAGGCGGTGGCGCAGCTCCCACAGGGCGTGACCCAGCGACTCCGCCTCGTGCCTCGCGGTGTTGGCCTGCTCGCGGAGCCGGGCCCGATCGTCGGCCAGCTCCCGGCGCCCTGCAGCCACCTTTTCTGCGGCGTTGGCCGCGGATCTGCTGCGGTCGGCGGTCTCACGGACGTTCTCACTGAGCTCCTGACGTCTGGTTTCGTGGCGCGCCTTTTCCTGATCGAGCTGGCCGAAGGTGTAGGCGAGGCGATCCCTCTCGCGTTCGAGATCACCGAGCCGATTGCGGCTGCCGGTGAGGGTGGAGATGGTGCGCAGGAGATCCTGGCGATGTCGGGACTCGGCTTCCTCGGCAGCTTGGAGGAGCAACTCGGTGGCGCTGTGGGCCTCGTTCGCCTGCTCCAAGTCCGTGCGGACCGATTCAAGTTCCAATTGCAGCTTCTGGTGGCGGGCGTTCGCGTCGGCCATCCGTTCCTCGATGGCGCCGCGTGCAGAGGTGAGGGTGGTGGATTCGGTTTTCGCGTGGTCGAGGGAAGCACGGAGATTGTCGAGCATGTCGGCCGAGCGTTCGAGGAAAGCCTCCAACCGTTCACGGGATCCGAGCAGGGTCGCGACTTCCTCGCGCGCCGCATCGGTCTCTACTCGCGCCGCGTCGAGCCCCTCGCGCGCCCGTCCAAGGTCGGCATCCGACCCGCCGAGGGCCGCTGCCGCCGCCGCGACCTCGTTCTGAGCCTGCGCGCGGCGGCGGGTGATGTCCTTGCGCTGCCGATCGAAAATATGGGCGTCGATCGTGAACAGACGGCGCAGGTGTTCTTTGAGCTCGGACTCCAGCTTTTGGTGGCGCTCTGCCTGCCGCGCCTGGCGTTTAATCTGGCGCAGGTTCCGGTTGACCTCGCCGATCACATCGTCCAGGCGGAGCAAATTCTGGCGTGTGTGCTCGAGCTTGAGCTCCGCCTCGTGCTTACGCGCCTTGTAGCGGGTGATGCCGGCCGCTTCCTCGAGCAATGCCCGGCGGTCGATAGGGCGTGCGGACAGGACCTGGCCTACCCGGCCCTGCTCGATGATCGAGTAGGCGCGGGTGCCGAGACCGACGCCCGCGAGCTCGTCGAAGACGTCCTTGAGGCGCACAGCGCGGCCGTTGATTCGGTACTCCGAAGGACCGCTGCGAAAGACCCGTCGCTGCACCTCGAGGCGGCCGTCGGTCTCCTTCCAGTGACCGTCATCCGATTGGAGAACCAGGGTCACCTCAGCGGCGCCGGCCGGCGGTCGGGAGCTCGCTCCTGAGAAAACCACGTCCCCCATCTGCTTGAGGCGCATGAGAGAGGGGCTCTGTTCGCCGAGCACCCACAGGATGGCGTCCACCACGTTGGACTTGCCGCATCCGTTGGGACCGATGATCGCCGACATTTTCCCCGGAAAGGTGAGTTCCACCTCGTCCGGAAACGACTTGAATCCGACGAGCTTCAACGACTGGAGGCGGATCCGCGGCATTGCGGGCGCAAAGGTACCAGAACCGGCCGCTGGGTGGTAGCGACCAACGTCACCAGATACAGATTTCGAATTTCGAATTTCGAATTTTCCACCCTCCCACCCGCGGGTCTCCTCCGTTGCGTTTCAGGTTTGGGTTGCCGACTTCGAGGCAGCACGTTTATCGACCCCCTTCCCCGCCCACCGCGTCTTTCCGAGAGGTAGGAGTGATAGATGGCCTTCGAGGCTGGTTGAAGTTCGTCGACGGTGCTGGAAACGCCCTGCGTGCGAGCACATCCAGGTTCCTCGTACCGGGAAATGCCGATCATCAGCGCCACGCCGACTGGAGGCTCCCGGTGGAGGATGCTGATTCGGGGCGGCAAATTCGAAATTCGAAATTCGAAATCCGTGCATGTGTTAGCCTTCCGGCCATGAATTCGCGGTTGACCCCGGAGGGCATGCGGCGTGTTGCAGAGGCGTTTCGCGAGCGGTATCAGCCTGGTCGCGTGCGTGGTCTGTTGGTAGCGGGTTCGGGTCTGAGTCTCGAGGTGCCGGGGTGGGAAGCGACCGAGGAGATCGAACTCGACGACGTGCTGCCCTTCCCACTCCATACCCTGATGGGGCACAAGCAAACGGTGACCCTCTGGCGCCGCGGGGACGAGAGCCTGATGGTCCTCAACGGCCGCTTCCACCTCTACCAGGGTTATCGACCCGAAGAGGTCGTGGCGCCGGTGCGGTTGGCCGGTCTTCTGGGCGCGGAGGTAATGATCGCCACCAACGCGACCGGCGCCCTGGTACCGGGGATCGAGACCGGCTCGCTGGTGATCATCACCGACCACCTCAACCTCCAGGGCGCCAATCCGCTGGTCGGCGAGTGGGGGCGCGAGTTCGGTCCCCAGTTTCCGGACATGAGCGAGGTTTACGACCCGGCGCTGCGCAGCACGGCGCGGACGGCGGCCGAGGCGGCCGGATTCACCGTCCACGAGGGTGTCTATGCGGCCGTCCTCGGCCCCTCGTTCGAGACTCCGGCGGAGGTCCAGATGCTGCGTGCCCTCGGCGGCTCGGTGGTGGGCATGTCGACGGTCCCGGAGGTCATCGCCGCCCGCCACATGGGGATGAAGGTGTTAGTGCTGTCCTTCGCCGCCAACCCCGCGGCCGGCCTCGTCGACCGCCCCCTGACCCACACCGAGGTCCTCGAAGAGGGCGAAAAGGCGGCCGGAAAGCTCGCCAAGCTGATGGGGCTGCTCGTTGAAACAGTTTTCTGAGAGAGTTATGAGTTATGAGTTTTGAGTTCTTTCCATCCGCCCTGAACGCGATTCGGGACGCGTGGCGAACAACTCAAAACTCAAAACTAAGAACTCAAAACTGAAAGGTGTACATGGCTTCGCTTTTTCTTGACGTGTTCGCGGTCGGTCCGATTCAGGCTAACTGTGTGCTGCTGGGTGATGCAGACGCCGGCGAGCTGGCGGTCATCGACCCCGGCGAGGAGGGAGAGCGGATAGCGGACCGAGTCCGCGCGAGCGGTCTGCGGCCGACCATGATCCTCCACACCCACGGCCACCTCGACCACGTGGGCGGCACCGCCGAGCTCTTCCGTCTGCTCGGAGGCGAGCTGCCGATCGGCCTGCACCCCGACGAGATCGAGCTTTACCGCAACGCGCCCCTCCAAGCGCAGATGTTCGAGCTCGAGGTGGACGCGCCTCCCGAGCCCGATCTTATGTTGCGACACGGTGACACCGTGTCTGTCGGAAGCCTCGAGCTCGAGGTTCGCCACACTCCCGGGCACTCACCGGGAGGTGTCTGCTTTGTCGTTTCGGGTGTGGACGAACCGCTGGTTGTGGTCGGCGACGTACTCTTTGCGGGCTCCATCGGCCGCACCGACCTCATGGGTGGTTCATTTCCGGTCCTCGAGCGCTCGATCCGTTCCCAGCTCTACACCCTGTCCGACGATACCCGCGTCATCTGCGGCCACGGCCCGGAGACCTCCATCGGCCGCGAGAAGGCCATCAACCCGTTCGTGTCGGGCTGATCGCTTGCCGTCTCCGTGCCCGCGCTCCGGCGAGGCGCTACTGCGACAAGATGCAAGATGCAAGATGCAGGATCAACCCTTGCATCTTGCATCTTGGATCTTGCATCAAAAAGAGGGACGGGTCGCCCCGCCCCGGCTCGCTGCTAAAAGCTGTACGCGATACCGACTGAGAACGAGAAAATATTGAAGTCAAACGTAGCTGTACCGGCGCTTGGCGCGTCCACCTGCGCAACCTCGAGGTCCGACCAGATGTAGCGGAGGCCGCCGAAAGCCGCCCAATTGCTGTTCTTGCCGAGCGCGATATCGAGACCTGCCTTGGCGGAGTAAGTGAGGTCATTGCTGACGGTGATTTCCAGGGGGTCCCCATCCGGATCAACGTAGTGGAGGTTGCCATAGCCGAGGCTGGCGAGGCCGGCGCCCAGAACGAAGTCGAAGTACGGGCTTCCGGGTGTCAGGTGGAAATCGAGATCGAGGGTGATGACGGTGGTCGCCATGGAGTCCGTAAGGGAGATGTGACCGTAGCCGGGGATGTCGGCGCTGATCTCGACTTTCGGGCTCGCTCGAAAGGCCCCGACCTCGAGTCCGAGGAGGCTGCTGAACTGGTACTCGAGGCTGGCGCCGAACCCGAGATCGCTCTCACCAGTGATACGGACCTCCTCGAGGTTTACTGCGGGAACGACCTCGTCGAGGCTGGGGTCGAACCCGGCCGCAAAGACCCTGAGGTGCCAGCCCCGGCCGGCGGCTCCGGCCGGCGTGGCGAGCGCCAGGCAGACGAGCAGAGTTCCAAGAACGAGCGTTGTACGTTTCATAGTTGCCTCCAATTTTTGTCTTTCGAGAGCTCATCTCTTCCACCCGGTAACGCGGAAAGACGTCGAAAACCCCGCAATTCTGCAACGACGAAGCAGTTTGTACGTATCAGTCGGTGGGGCGGCAGCATGGGTGGTGAGGGATCTTTCGTACGATGATCGGGTTCCTATGCTGAAATCCGGAGGCCGTTGTTGACCGGCAACTCGAAGACGCGCGTGACGGAGATCATCTCCGGTCTGAGTGGGCCCGGAGAGGTTGATCACGCCACCGCGGAGGAGCTCTTTCCGATCGTCTACGACGAGCTGCGCCGACTTGCGAAGGGCTATATGATCCGCGAGACCCCGGGCCACACCCTGCAGCCGACCGCACTGGTGCATGAGGCCTACCTCAAGCTGGTCGACCAGACACGGGCCAACTGGAAGGGCCAGACCCACTTCTTTGCGGTCGGCGCCAGGGTCATGCGCCGCCTCCTGGTCGATCACGCGCGTGAACGCGGTGCGTTGAAACGAAGAGCTGGATGGCGAAGCGTGACCCTGTCGGAAGCCCTCGATCCTCTGGGTGGGGAGGTGCTCGATCCGGAACAGCTCCTCGATCTCAACACCGCCCTCGAACAGCTTGCCAAGATCGACGAGCGCGAGGCGAGAGTTGTGACCCTGCGCTTTTTCGGGGGGCTGACGGTGGAGCAGGTGGCCGAGGTGCTTGGCGTGTCCACGCGCACCGTGGAAAACGACTGGCGCCACGCCCAGGCGTGGCTGCGCCTCAGACTGTCGGAGGCGGGGCCGTCATGAGCATCGACCGCCACCGTAGAGCGAAGGGGATCTTTCTTGCCGCCTGCGATCTGCCGCTCGACCGGCGTGCGCTGTACCTCGATGAGGAGTGCGCGGGCGACGCAGACCTCCGTCGCGAGGTGGAAGCCCTCCTGGAGTTCGACCAGTCGGCGACAGACCCGTTGGAGGAGAGACGTCCACCCGATCGGATCGGCAACTTCCGACTCCTGCAGAGGCTCGGCAAGGGCGGCATGGGCGAGGTGTGGGAGGCCGAGCAAGAGCGCCCGGTTCGCCGCAGGGTGGCCTTCAAGCTCATCAAGTGGGGGATGGACACCAAAGAGGTGCTGGCGCGCTTCGAGTCCGAGCGGCAGGCTCTGGCCCTCATGAACCACCCCAACATCGCCAGGGCCTACGAGGCGGGGTCTACCGATGAGGGCCGACCCTTCTTTGTCATGGAGTATGTCAAGGGGGTGCCGCTGACGGAGTACAGCGACGCCCAGCGCCTGAGCACCAGGGACCGATTGAAGCTCTTCATGCAGGTCTGCGACGGTGTACAACACGCCCACCAAAAGGGCATCATCCACCGCGACATCAAGCCATCGAACATCCTTGTCGCCGTCGAGGACGGCCGACCGGTGCCCAAGATCATCGACTTCGGCGTCGCCAAGGCGACCGCGCAGCGGCTCACCGAGCGTACTCTCTTCACCGAGCTCGGCCAGTGGATCGGCACCCCCGAGTACATGAGCCCCGAGCAGGCGGAGCTTACCGGGCTCGATGTCGACACTCGATCCGATGTCTACTCTCTGGGGGTCGTGCTCTATGAGCTGCTGGCCGGAACACAGCCGTTCGATTCGAAGGAGCTGCGTACCGCCGGTTTCAACGAAATGCGCCGTCGCATCCGCGAGGAGGAACCGCCGAAGCCGAGCACCCGCGTTTCGAGCCTCGGTGACGCCTCTCAAACGGCGGCCGAACGGCGCCGAACCGATATCCACGGGCTGGCCCGGACCCTGCGTGGCGATCTCGACTGGATCGTGATGAGGGCGCTGGAGAAGGACCGGACCCGCCGCTACGGATCACCGTCCGATTTGGCGGTGGACGTCGGGCGATATCTGCGCAATGAGCCCGTCGAGGCGAGCCCGCCGAGCACGATCTACCGGATACACAAGTTTGTCGGTCGTCACAGGGTCGGTGTCGCCGCGGGTCTGTTGGTGTTCGCAGCCCTGGTCGCCGGGACTGTTGGAACGGCGATCGGTCTGGTGAAGGCGCGCAGCGAGGCGGAGACCGCGCGCAAAGTGTCGGAGCTGCTGGTCGGTATGTTTGCGGATCTCGACCCCGAGGCGCCGATGGGGCAGATTTCGTCGACCTCGGCGATGTTGCACCGTGGTGTGGAGCGAATCCGGAGCGAGCTCTCCGACCAACCCGTGGTGCGGGCGCGGTTGCTGAACACCGTCGGCAACGCGTACCGGAACCTGGGTCTGTTCGGCGAGGCGAGGCCGTTGCTCGAGGAGGCCCTCCACCTCCGAGAGGAGCACCTCGGCACTACCCATTCGGACGTGGCGGAAAGCTATGTTTCTCTCGGCTGGCTCGAGTACTGGACCGCAAACTATGGGGGCGCGCGGGTACTGTTCGAGCGGGCGGTGACGGTCTACGAGCAGGCTCTGGGACCCAACTGCTGGACGGTGGCTTCGAGTCTCGGCTTCACCGGTAGAGCGTGCTTGCGCGTTGGTGATTACGGCGATTCGCGCGCGGCCTTCGAGCGCTCGTTGGAGATACTGCGTACCAACGGCTTGGAGGACGACCCGGTTGTCGTCAACACGACCTGGCCCTACGCCGTGATGCACATGGACATGGCGGAGTACGACGCGGCCCAGCCGCTCCTTGAACATGCTCTGGAGTTGTACGAGGCCAATTTCGCGCCCGATCATCCCGATCTCGTGTGGATTCTGGGGCCGTACGCGCTGTTGTTGCACAATCGCGGTGAGGTGGAGGGCGCTCGTGCCACGCTCGACCGCGCCCTGCAAATTGCCGAGAATGCTTACGGTCCCAGGCACGTGGATGTGGCGCGGATCGTTGAAGCGTTCGGATTTCATCACTACCAAAAGGGCGAGTACGACGAAGCGTTGCGTTGGTATCGACGTGCACTCGGAATCAGGGAGGAGATCTTTGGTGCCGGGCACGTCGCGACGGGTTGGAATCTCTACGACCAGGCCTGTATTCTGGCGCTCGCCGGTGATCCCGCCGCCGCCCTCACCGTGCTCGGTCGCGCCCTCGACTGCGGCTGGGCTTCCGACCGCATCTTCGAGGACGACGACCTCGACTCTCTCCACGGCGATCCGGAGTTCTCGGCGATCCTCGAAGAGATCCGCGGCCGGATCGACGCCGCGGGGTAGGATCGCGAGAAGAGGAGCAGAGGAGAAAAGGGGCAGAGGAGAAGGATCCATGGGGCCCGTTGCCCAGAATTGCTCTGCTCCTCCGCTCCTCTGCCCCTCTGCTCCTCCGCTCTCCCCAGCGGTGGCGCGTGGCCTCCGAAGCTGGTACAAAAGGGCCCTCTGCGGAGGTTGAAGATGAAGACCATTATCGAGCCCTTTCGGATCAAGACCACCGAGCCCCTGAAAATCACTACGCCCGAGGAACGTGTCCGGGCTCTCGAGGTCGCCCATCACAACGTTTTTCTGCTGGATGCCGAGGACTGCTGCATCGATCTGCTGACCGACAGCGGCACCGGCGCCATGTCCACCCAGCAGTGGGCGGCGATGATGCTGGGCGACGAGAGCTACGCCGGGAGCCGTTCCTGGAAGCGCTTCGAGAAGAGCGTTCGCGAGATCACGGGCTTCGAGCACATCCTGCCGACCCACCAGGGCCGCGCCGCGGAGGGGATCCTGGCGGAGTGCATCATCGAGCCCGGTGACATCATCCCCAACAACAGCCACTTCGACACCACCCGGGCCAACATCGAGTATCGCGGCGGCATCGCGCTCAATCTGCCCTGCCCCGAGGCCTATGACACGGATGCGCCGTCACCGTTCAAGGGCAACATGGATGTTGAAGGACTCAGGAGCTGCATCGAGGAGCACGGGTCCGACAAGATTCCATTTGCCATGATGACCGTAACCAACAACACCGGCGGCGGCCAACCGGTGTCGATGGCAAACCTCCGCTCGGTCAAGGCTCTGCTCGCGGAGCACGGGATTCCCCTCATCATCGACGCCTGCCGGTTCGCCGAGAATGCCTACTTCATCCACGAGCGGGAGGAGGGGTATCAGGGCCGATCGCTACTCGAGATCTCGCAGGAAATGTTCGCGATGGCCGACGGCGCCACCATGAGCTGTAAAAAAGACGGTCTCGCCAACATCGGCGGCTTTCTGGTCTGCCGCGACGATGGGTGGGCGGAGCGTTTCCGCACCCTGCTGATCATGCGAGAGGGGTTTCCGACCTATGGCGGCCTGGCCGGACGCGATCTCGAGGCCATCGCCGTCGGGTTGATGGAGGCGTTGGAGTACGACTATCAGGTCTACCGCCACGCCACGGTCGAGTACATGGCCAAGCGGTTGCTGGCTCTCGGCATTCCCATGGTGCAGCCGGCCGGCGGCCACGCGGTGTTCCTGGATGCCGCGAAGATGCTGCCCGACGTGTCGCCGCTCTCCTACCCGGGGATCAGCGTCGTCAATGCGCTCTATCTGGCCGGCGGGATCCGGTCGGTGGAGCTGGGCAGCGTGATGTTCGGCCATTACGATGAAGTGGGTCGCGAGCACCCATCTCCACTGGAGCTGGTGCGGTTGGCCTTCCCGCGCCGCGTTTACACCCAGAGCCACTTCGACTACATCATCGAGGTCATCGGGGATGTCTGGAGTCGCCGGGAGGAGCTGGCGGGTTACCGCATCACCTACCAGGCGAAGCTGCTGCGCCACTTCACCTGCCATTTCGAGCCGCTGTAACCCGTTCGCACGGATGCAAGATACAAAATACAAGATACAAGATCCAGGATACAAGATGGACTCGCCAGGATGCAGGTCCCATCTTGTATCTTGCATCTTGTATCATGCATCCAAAGAAGAGGGGCGGCTCGCGCCGCCCCTCTTCTTTGGATGGCACGTGCCTACTGCTGCCAGCTATCCAGCATCTTCATGTAGTTGGCGCGGGTCAGCTTGTCGGGTTCCGGGACCTTCGACATATTCATCGAGCCCTGCATCTGGCGGAGCGACTCGTACTCGTGCTCGGAGAGCCAGAAATCGATCGCCTCGAGGGTGCGGGTGATGTGCTCGGGCCCGTGGATCAGTAGGGCCGACACCATCTGCACGGCGTGAGCGCCCGCCATCACGGCCTTGATGACGTCGACCGCGTTGTGGGCGCCGCCGGTGGCGGCGAGCGAAAGCTTGACCTGGCTCGAGAGGATGGCCAGCCAGCGAAGCCGCAGCCTGAGCTCGTCGGCGGTTGAAAGGCGGAGGTTCGGCACCACGTCGAGCTCCTCGATGTCGAGGTCGGGCTGGTAGAAGCGGTTGAAGATCACGAGCCCGTCGGCCCCCGTCTCCTCGAGCTTCCGGGCCAAATTCGCCATCGACGAGTAAAACGGAGACAGCTTGACCGCCACCGGGAGAGAGACCTCATCCTTGACCGCGGCGACGATATCGATGGTCCGCTGCTCGACGTCGGCGCCGGTCTCCGCGGCGTCGGTGGCCAGGTAGTAGGCATTGAGCTCGATGGCGTCGGCGCCGGCCTCCTCCATTTTCTTGGCATAGCCGGTCCAGCCACCCGGAGAGGTGCCGTTGAGCGAGGCGATGATCGGGATGGACACCGCCTCCTTTGCCGCCCGCAAATGCTCCAGGTATTGATCGGGCCCGACATGGTAACCGTCAGGGTTGGGGAGGTAGGAAGAGGCCTCGGCAAACCCGGCCCCGGCCGACTCCATCTCCATCTGCGCCTGTACGGCGCCCATGATCTCCTCCTCGAAGAGGGAAGGGAAAACCACCGCGGCCGCGCCGGCATCTTCCATTTGACGGATGGTGTCCAGGCTGGCGCCGAGGGGGCTGGCTCCGGAGACGATGGGGTTGGCGAGCTCGAGTCCGAGATAGGTAGTTTTGAGGTCCATGGCTCCCTCCGTCAGTTGGTTTCGGTGTCGGCGTCAGAGCCGTAGTGTAAGTTCGCGAGCTGCTGGTACATGTCGTACTTGGCCTGGACCACGCGCTGGGCCTCCGCCAACAGCTTCTTCGACCTTTCGGGGTTGATCTTGGCCAGCATCCGGAACCGGGTTTCGGTGAGTGCCCACTCGTCGAACGCGATCTTTGGCGCCCGCGAGTCGAGCTTGAGCGGGTTCTCACCCATGGCCGTGCGGCGAGGATCGAAGCGGTACATGGGCCAGGCGCCGCACTCGACCACCGCTTTCTGGTGGTCTAGAGCGTCGGACATATTGTAGCCGTGAGCGATGCAGTGGGAGTAGGCGATGATGATCGAGGGCCCGTCGTAGGACTCCGCTTCGAGGAAGGCGCGGACGGTCTGACTGTCCTTGGCGCCGAAGGCCACCGAAGCCACGTAGACGTGTCCGTAGGCCATGGCCATCATGCCGAGGTCCTTGGATGGGATTTCCTTCCCGCCCATGGCGAACTTGGCGACAGCGCCGAGAGGGGTCGCTTTCGAGGCCTGGCCGCCGGTGTTGGAGTAGACGCCGGTGTCGAGCACCAAAAGGTTCACGTTGCGGCCGATGCCGAGGGTGTGGTCGAGGCCGCCGTAACCGATATCGTAGGCCCAGCCGTCACCGCCGACCGCCCACACGCTCTTTCTGACCAGGTAATCGACGATGTGGTGGAGTGTTTTGGCATCCGGGTGGTCTATGCCCGTGAGCTTCTTCCTCAGGGTCTCCACGCGGGTGCGTTGGGCGGCGATGCCCTCTTCACTGAGCTGATCGGCGAGGAGGATCTCTGCCACCAGTTCGTTCCCGAGTTCGGACGCCAGGCCTTTGAGCAACCGCCGTGCGGCGGCCGCGGTCTGGTCGATGGCAAGTCGGAAACCGAGGGAGAACTCGGCCGCGTCCTCGAAGAGTGAGTTGTTCCACGCCGGGCCGCGTCCGTTCTCGTCAACCGCGTATGGGGTCGTCGGCAGGTTGCCGCCGTAGATCGATGAGCAGCCGGTGGCGTTGCCCACCAGCAACCGGTCGCCGAAGAGCTGGGTGAGGAGCTTGACGTAGGGGGTCTCGCCGCAGCCCTCGCAGGCTCCCGAGTACTCGAAAAGGGGTTGGAGGAACTGCGAGCCCTTGACATCGATCTTGACCTTGGTGCGGTCCACTTCGGGCAGATCGAGGAAGAAGGTGTAGTTCTCGCGTTCCTGCTCTCTGAGCGGCATCTGCGGCGCCATGTTGAGAGACTTGTGCTTGGGGTTGGACTTGTCCTTGGCCGGGCAGACCCGCACGCAAAGCTCGCAGCCGGTGCAGTCCTCGGGCGCCACCTGGATGGTGTACTTCGAACCGACGAAGTCCTTGGCCTTGTAGTCGACGGCCTTGAAAGTCCCCGGTGCGCCGTCGAGGGCGGCGGGATCGTAGACCTTGGCTCGAATTGCCGCGTGCGGGCAGACCAGTACGCACTTGTTGCACTGGATGCAGAGATCCTCGTCCCACACCGGGATGTCGATGGCGATGTTGCGCTTCTCCCACTGGGTGGTGGCGGTCGGCCAGGTGCCGTCGGGCGGAAATGCGCTGACCGGCAACAGATCGCCCTTGCCCTCGAGCATCAGCGCGGTGACCTGTTTCACCAGATCGGGAGCCTCGGCGGGGACGGTGGGCGGCCGCGTCACAGTGGCCGTGATCTTTTCGGGCACCTTGACCTCGTGCAGATTGGCGAGGGTGCCGTCGACCGCCTTGAAGTTGAGCTGGACGATTTCGTCGCCCTTGGCGCCGTAGGTCTTCTTGATTGCCGATTTGATTTTGTCGATCGCCTCATCGCGGGGCAGGATGCCAGAGATGGCGAAGAAGCAGGTTTGCATGATGGTGTTGGTGCGGCGGCCCATGCCGGTCTCGCGCGCCACGTCGGTCGCGTCGATGCAGTAGACCTTGAGATCGAGGTTGATGATCTCCTGCTGAACCTCAACCGGAAAGCGGTCCCAAATCTCGTCGGGGCCGAATGGCGAGTTGATGAGGAAGGTGGCGCCCGGCTGTGCGTACGCGAGCATATCGAGTTTCTCGATGAAGACCCATTGGTGGCAGGCCACGAAGTTGGCCTTGCGAATCAGGTAGGAGGCCCGTATCGGATCGGGCCCGAAGCGGAGGTGGGAGATGGTGACCGCGCCGGCCTTCTTGGAGTCGTAGACAAAGTAGCCCTGGGCGAAGTTGTCGGTCTCCTCGCCGATGATCTTGATCGAGTTCTTGTTGGCCCCCACCGTACCGTCCGAGCCGAGGCCCCAGAAGAGGCCGCGAAAAACGTCGTCGCCGGCGATGTTGAAGTCGTCGTCCATGGGCAGCGAGGTGTGGCTGACGTCGTCGACGATGCCGATCGTGAAGTGGTTACGGGGCTTCTCGGCAGCGAGATTGTCGTAGATCGATTTGACCATGGTGTCGTTGAACTCTTTGGACGACAGACCATAGCGGCCGCCAACAACGATCGGCTCGGCGGCGAAGGGACTGGATCCCGCGGTACGGGCCTCGTGGAGGGCGGTGATGATGTCGAGGTAGAGCGGGTCGCCGAGGGAACCGGGCTCCTTGGTGCGGTCCATGACCGCGATCTTCTTTGTGGTTTTCGGCATTGCCTCGAGGAAATGCGTTGCCGAGAACGGACGGTAGAGCCGAACCTTGAGAACGCCGACCTTCTCGGATTTTGCGTTGAGCCAGTCCACCATTTCGTGCACCGCCTCCGCGCCCGAGCCCATGATCACGATCACCCGTTCGGCCTCGGGGTCTCCGATGTAGTCGAAGAGGTGGTACTCGCGTCCGGTCCGCTTGCCGAAAGCCTCCATCGCGTCGACCACATGACCGGCGCACGCCTCGTAGAAGGGATTGATGGCCTCGCGGGCCTGGAAAAAGGTGTCGGGATTCTGCGAGGTTCCGCGGATGAAAGGACGGTCCGGGGACATCGCCCTGTCGCGATGGGCGCGGACCAGGTCATCATCGATGAGATGCCGCAAATCGTCGTCCTCGAGGTACTCGATTTTCGAGACCTCGTGCGAGGTGCGGAAGCCGTCGAAGAAGTGGATGAACGGTATGCGGCTCGCGAGCGACGCCGCCTGGGCGATGCACGCCATGTCGTGCGCTTCCTGGACCGATCCGGAGGCGAGCAGCCCCCACCCGGTCTGGCGGACCGCGTTGATGTCCGAGTGGTCGCCGAAGATCGACAATGCGTGCGTGGCAATCGTCCGCGCCGATACGTGAAAGACCGCCGGGGTCAGCTCGCCGGCGATCTTGTACATGCTCGGGATCATGAGCAGCAGGCCCTGAGAAGCGGTGAAGGTGGTGGTCAGCGCCCCGGCCTGGAGCGAGCCGTGCACTGCCGCCGATGCTCCACCTTCCGATTGCATCTCGACCACGTCGGGGACCACCCCCCAGATGTTGGTCTTGCCCAGCGCCGACCACTCGTCGGCGAACTCACCCATGTTGGAGGACGGGGTGATCGGGTAGATGGCGCACACGTCGTTGATACGGTGTGCGACCGACGCGGTCGCTTCATTGCCGTCAATCATCACGGTTCGACGCTCTGTCATGGAAAACCTCCGCGGTCTGCGCCCCCTGGTGTGGGCGGTCCGGTGTTATCGGGCGGATGTCACGCGAAACTGGTCACGTGAACGAATTCACAACGGGTAGGATAAACCCCTAACTGTCCGCTGGCAAGGGTTAGCCGGTCTTCGGCTCGCGAAGCTTCCCGATCCATTGATTGATAGGGTTCCTCCGCGAGAGGAAGGTGAACATCACGGCCTTTCGTTGTCCGAGTTCTCTGAAGATATTGTGGATGCGTTTGTTTGACGGCTGTAACCGGAGGCCTGCCTCGAGGTGGTGCACCGCGTGTTTCCGGTCGTCGCGTTCGAGATAGACCAGGGCCAGATTGATGCGGTGTTCCGCGTCGAGAAAATTGGCCTTGACCGAGACGTTGCAGTATTTGATGGCTTCGGCGTACTTGCGCTTGACCATGGCCACGCAGACACCGTAGTACGAAAAGCTGGCCGCCGCCAACCGCTTGTCCTGGAGATCGCCCTCCGACGAGAGCGCCGGAAGGTATTTCTCGAAGACGCCGATGGCCTTCTCGTACTGCTCTTGGCGGGTCCACGAGATGGCCTCCTGGACCTTATCCCGCATGGCGTCGAGGCTGATGTCGTGGTTGTTCACGATAGGGAGTATATCTCGGCCCGAAGAATTCCAAAGAGTTGGACACCTCAGCCCGCAAATCTCACCGGGTTTCGTAGCGAGGGCGGCGAAGCGCAAGTATCCGCTGGGATTGTCGCGAATCGGGCGACGCAGTCGTAGTTGCGCTACGTCGAGGAGCACGATTTGCGACAAGCACGGCGGG
>SDBS01003337.1_pt1 | contig 15746 bp, 17 predicted proteins | sample 2277091 | NCBI WGS metagenome assembly SDBS01 (sample SAMN10404972, study PRJNA504765) | marine sediment metagenome | isolation source: marine sediment core GS10_PC15, 163 cmbsf | place: Arctic Ocean: Southern Knipovich Ridge | collected 2010 | reverse complement strand
GTCGCGGACGGCGGCGTAATAACCAGCCGTACCCCCGCCGACCTGCCCGCCTTCTGCCGAGCGATAATCGCGGCCTTATCGGATTAAGGATACGTATGCAAAGGCCGGCTATCGAGCCGGCTTTTTCGTAACACGACGTCCGGCCGCGGCCTTAATCCGGCTCGTGGCCGGCGTTAATTACCAGGCGGTCGAGGTCCCGCACGGTGCAATAGGGGACGTACCCCTTAGAGACGGCGCGGGCGTACACGTCGTCGACGCGGTCCGCCCGGCGACAATAATCCACTACTAAAACCTTCTTCCCCGCGGCGACGTACTTGTCGAGATACCCCTCTCGATACGCCACTTCCGCCGGCGGGAGCGCTTTTTCGCCGTCGTAGTAGTTGTCCTCCGAGCCGAGGCCGTCGACGTTGCCGGCGTAACCCGCTTCATCGATGAGCTCGTGGCCGTTCTGCGGGAAGACGTAAAACGCCGGCGCGCGCGCCCGGCAATAATCCGCTATCGTTGCGACGAACGCCGCCATTTCGGCTCGAGCCGTCGGCCTTTCGTTCGACCACTCCTCGTACACGTCCACCTTATCCAGATATACACCGTCGAAACCCGCGGCCAGGATGCGCTCAAGGTATTCGAAAACGATCTCCTGCCACTCGCGGTACCAGAACCGCACCGGGTAGTTGCCCGGCCAGGCCGGGTTCTCGGGGCCGAGCCAAGGCGGGTTCCCCGGCTCCCACGACGCCCGCCAATACCAGCGATAATCCTCCGCCTCGCCCACCGAAATATAGGCGAGTACGATCTTCGGGCCGCCGGCGCTTTCCTTGAGCGCGGCTATCTCACTCCGGGAGAATTTACCCGTGTCGCCGCCGTCCCGCGAGTAGTCAATTATCGCCAGGTCGAACCGGCTCGCGCCCAGAACGCCGAGGTCGATATCCTGCAGCCAATACGCGAAGTCGTTAACGTCGGCCAACGCCACGCCGCCGTCGTCGTCGCCGCAATCTACGGCCGCCAAACAACACGCCGCCAGGCTCAACACGTTCAAGTACTCCCTCATCGCCATTCGAGCCGTAAAGCGTTTAAAGGTTTATTTTCGTCGTCGCCGTACGTAACGACCCACGTCCCGTCGCCGCTCGCCGCGACGGCCGACCCCTTTCCGACGAAAACCGCCTCGCCGCCGTCGGGTCGCCAAAAAAACGCAGCGCCGCCGTTCTCAAAGGCCCCGCCCCGCGCCGGTACGGCGACTTTCACCTTAGATAAGCCAACCTTTTCCCCCAACGCCGGCGCGAGCCGCCAGGCCGCCGGCAGGTACGGCGAGTCGCGCACGTCGGCCGAAAGCCTCTCGCCCAGCTTATCTACGGCCTCGTCGCAACCGGCGAGGTACGTCCAATGGTCGTTTTCGAGATTATACCCGTATAATTCCAGGGCACTTACGCCGAGCATTTTCCGCGCTCCGGCCTCGCGGCCTATCACCAAATGCCACTCGTCCGCCCAGTCTACGAAATCGCCGCCCGCTATCGGCAACGGCTTACGAGCGCCGGAATCCAAATCGTATACCACGGGCCTGGTTATGTAGCCGTTCCCGACGAAGCCGTCGTAATACAGAGCGGCTTCCAAGGAAGCGGCGTCCATGCCGAGTTTGCGGCAAAGGAGGCTCGTCCGGGCGAACGGCAGCTCGAGCGTATTGTCTATCACTTCGACCTGTTCGCCCACCGCCAACCGGCGCCACTTTTCGTCGAACGCCGCGGACCATACGCCGCTTAGCTCGAACGGCGGCCCCTCGCCCCTCAATAACGCGACGGTCCCCGCGTACGGCTCTCCTTCGAAAGTAGGCCAAATGAAGACGGCGAGCGCGTTCCCCTCGTTGCCCGCCGCCGCCACGTGCGTTACCGGCGCCCGAGGCGCCCGCAGCCGGTACTCCGCCGCCACGTGCGGCGTCGACGCGCCGGCCAGGAACGCGAGGGACGTAAAGCCGGCGACCGCTAATCTGATTCTAGTTTTTTCCATAAAGGCGTCGGGTCGCAAAGCTCCCCGGCCAAAGCCGCGGCGGCGGCGCTCGCCGAATTAACGTAGTATACTTCTACTTCGCCCGCGACGCATACTTTAAACCCGCACAGGCCGGTGGTCGCGACCGCGGCGCCGGCCGCCGTGAGCTCCTCGGCCCACGGCAGCGTACAGAACGGCAGCACGGTCGCGCCGGCGTCTATCAAGTCCATAAGGTAGCCCTTGGCGAGGGCTTCGAAATGGGCCTGGCGCGACCCGGGCGATACCCACAGTTGAACGTCGGAATGGACGGATTTGCCGGCCAGCACCCGCGCGGCAGCCCGAAGTTCGGCGCCCGACGCCGCAGGGCCGATGACGACGCGGCGGACGAAAGCGTGGGAAACCTCCGCCAGCGGCGCCACCTCGAAACCGGCGCCATCCTTTCCCCTTCCGGCAAACTGAGGCGTGAGAGGCGTGAAGTCGTAATCGAACAAAGCGTTGTACCCCTCGGCCTCGGTCCCCGGCGCGCATAATATCGCCGCGGCCTCGCACAACGCGGCCGCGGCCGCCATCCCCTCGCGCTCCCCTTCGGCCATAACGTCGACGACGGCGCCGCCGAATTCCAGGAGCGCGCCCCGCGCGCCGTCCGGGCCGAATTGGCCGGCGACGTATAAACCCACGTCCACGCCGCCCACCGCCGGCCCGAGCTCGCCGCGGCACTCAAGGCGGTGGATATCCGGTACGTCGGCCTTAAACGTGCCCCGTTGTAATATCTCTTCCAGCGAACCGCCATCCACGGGCCAAACCAACGAGCCGTGGCCCGACGTCCGGCCCCCCGGTAAGCCCAGCGCCGCCACGAGGTCGCCCGGGCCCGCCAGCCCCCGCTCGTGCAATACCGGGACGGCGCAACCCGCCGCCGGGTGGACGAGCCGGAAGCCGAAAGCTCCCGCCTGAGCGCGCGCCCGAGCCGCGAGCCGCGACGAGCCGCGGCCCCGACAATCGCCCGAAAAAATTATCGCGCGGTTGGCGTCCCAGGCGCGGGTCGCCGGGGCCGGTGCCGACTCCAAAGCCGCCAAAGCCTCGTCGCCGCCCAAAGCAAGCGCGTCCGGCCGGAGCGTCACCCGCGCGCCCTCGGCATCGCCGCCGTCGCAGGCGTGGTCCCGAATTATCTCGCGCGCGGTTTTATACTCGGAGGAATAAATTGACTGCCTCCCCTTTATCGGTTATAATAATCTACGGTGACGGAATGCGAAAGAAGTTCTTAATAAGTTCGTTGCTGCTCGTCGCGCCGGCGTTTTTAGCTTTCGCCGACGCGCCCGAAACGGTGGAAACGACGGTCGAGGGGGAAGCCGACGCCGGGTACGTCGTGCGCGAAGAGACGGTCGTAAACTTCGAAACCGGAAAAATCGAAACGGAAACTGTCATCGAATTCCCCGAACTCGAGATCCTGCCCGAGCTCGCACGCCCCGTCGGAATAATAATCCCGCGCACCAAGCCCGACTTCGACGAAATGCCTTTCACCATCTACAACAACGAACCGTCGCTATATCTGCCGGAGGAATACCGGCTGCGGTACTATCACCGCGCACCTACCGGCGGCGATCTGGGGGACGTCAAGACGGGCGACATGTTCATGGCCGACGATTCGGGGGACGGCACGGAAGAAACCAGCGAACGAAACGGCGGTTAACGCCGCCCCATCCGAGCTCTGCTCGCCGCGTTAGTTATGACCGCGCTCTCGCGGCCTTTTTCATTCCTTTTCCAGCCCGCCGCCAAGAGACCCGCGTCGCGTTAAGCCTTGGCCTTGGCCTTGGCCTTGGCCTTGTCCTTATCCTTCTTGGCGGCCAGCTTGGCAATAACGTCCTTCGACTCTTCTACGAAGCCGTCGACGCGCTCTTTCGCATCTTTGGCGAACTTCTGCGTTTCCTTCTTAATTTCGGCCGTGGCCTCGGCGATATCCTCCCGGGTCTCCTTGCCCGACTTGGGCGCGAAGAGTATACCGAGAACGCCGCCGGCGATGCCGCCTACGATGAACGATAGTAAAACCAAACCGGCGCTGCTGCCTTTTTCCGCCATTACGCGTTCCTCCTAATCAATTTTGTTCTCCGCGGCACCTTCGCCCGCCCCTTCTCCCGGGGCGGTCGGTTTGTTCTTCTTGCCCGTAAGGCGCTCGAGCCAAGAACCTACCAAAACGAAAAGCGGCGCCAGTGCCGCAAGCTTGGAGAGGATGGTCTCGTCCAGAAACTTCACCGCCTCGCGCACCCTCTCGACGAGTAAACGTACGGCCGCGGCGACGTCCCGTATCACCGACGACGCCTCCGCGACGTCCGACGTAACTTGCTCGGCGTTTTCCAACACTTTCCGAACGCTGGCGGAGGCGGCGGGAACCTCTTTACGGACGTCGGCGATAACCTGGTTGACGCGGCCTACCGTCCCCGCGCACCGTACGATTAGCCACGTCAGCGCCGCCGCGATAATAACGATCGCTAGCGCGAGCGCCCAATATACGCCGTCAACCGCGTTCATAGCAAACCCTCTTTCGTATACGTCAGTCGTTCGTCGGCGAAACCGCGCGCAGCCGCTCCACGACGGGCGGCAGTACCTCCAGCACGCGGCCTATGTCTTCTTCGGTCGTATATTTCCCCAGGCTGAAACGGATCGAGCCGCGCGCGATCTCCGGGGGACAGCCCATCGCGGCGTGGACGTGGGAGGGCTCGCTCGAGCCGCTGACGCACGCCGAGCCCGTGGCCACAGAAATCCCTTCTATATCGAGCGCCAGCATTATGGCCTCGCCCTCTATGCCGGGGAAGCAGACGTTCAAGGTATTGGGCATCGCTTTTCCGACGGGCGTCATAACGACTACCGACCCCGGCATCGCCAGGATACCATCCTTCAATTTATCGCGGAGGCGGGCGAGTCGTTTACCCTCCTCCTCCCGACCATCGGTCGCCAACTCGAACGCCCGGGCGAGGCCGATTATACCCGGCGTGTTGTGGGTCCCGGCGCGGCGCCCTTCCTCCTGGTGGCCGCCGTGAATCACCGGCACGAGCTCGACGCCGTTCCGGACGTAGAGGACGCCCACGCCCTTCGGCCCGTAGAACTTGTGGGCCGATATGGAGAGCAAGTCGACGCCGAGGTCCTTGACGTTTACGGGAATTTTGCCGGCGGTCTGGACGGCGTCGGTATGGAAGAGGACGCCGCGCTCGCGGGCGACGGCGGCGAGTTCCGCGATCGGCTCGACCGTTCCGACCTCGTTGTTGCCGTGCATAATAGAGACCAGGACCGTGTCCGCGCGGATGGCGGCCGCCAACGCGTCGGCGTGTACGACGCCTTCGTCGTCCGGCGGGAGGAACGTGACGTCCCAGCCCTCGTCGGCGAGCCACTCGCAGGTCACGAGGACCGCCGGGTGTTCGATGGCGGAGGTTATAACGTGGCGGCCGCGGCCTCGGGAGGCGTACGCGACGCCCTTGACGGCGAGGTTGTCCGACTCGGAGCCGCCGCTCGTGAAGATAATCTCGTCGGGGGAATCGGCGCCGAGGAGCGCGGCTACTTTCTCACGGGCCTCGTCCACGGGGCCGCGGGCGCGCTGGCCGAAGCGGTGAAGGTTGAAGGGATTCGCGAAGTAGTCGGTGAAGAACGGCATCATAGCCTCGACGACCTCGGGGTCGGTCGGCGTGGTGGAATTGTAGTCGAGGTAAATGTCTTCCATATATTTTCCCTTTGCCCTTCGGAGCGAAGATATTATCAAAAAACGGTAAGCTCCGCAACTACCTTTAATACTTTCGGCCCGGGCGCTCGTAAAAAAACGTTAACGGCCTCCCGCCGCCTTGAGCCGAACCTTGATTACGCGACCGGTTTATCTAAGATTGTATATAAAGAATTAGCGTATCGAGATGTCGGGGGTTCTGATTATAGCGATCTCGCTGGCCTTTCTCGGCCTGGGTTATATTTTCTACGGCCGCTTCGTCGCGCGGCGGCTGGGCGTGGACCCGGGCAGACTTACGCCCCCCCCCCCCCGCGAGCTCCCGGCCGAATAACCGGCACTTCAACCTGTATGAAAAAGGCGCCCACGCGGGCGCCGTCTTTTTTAATTATAATGACTATCTATACAACGCCTTTATCCGCCCCACGCTCGCGGGCGCGACGAGCGAAGCGCCGGTATCCTTAGGGACTTTAGCCCCGCCTCAGCCCCCCCTTTCCCGGAATCCTCTCAGAAATTAAACATCGGCCCGAACCGGACGAACGGCCCGGAGAGGTCGACCTCGGGCGCCGCGGCCATCTTGGTCCCCACTTGCTTGAGCTCGCCCTCCGGTATCCTCAACAGGAAATAACCCGCCTCGCAGCCGAGGCCGAGCCAAGGCAGGACGCGGTACTGGGGCGCGACGAACACCTGCGCCGACCAGCTCAAGCCGCGCAACGCGGAGACGAACGTCACGGATTCCGGAAACGGGACGTTGCCGAAGCTGTACTGCGCGCTCGATATAGTCTTGGTGTACGACACGTCCAGGATGCCGACGCCCCCGCCGGCGAAGACGCCCCACCGCTCGCCGAGGTACCTCTTGTAGCCGCCTACGAATTGGTGGACGCCGAAGCCTATCTCGCAATCCTTGACGACGCCGTCGTCGAAGATCCGGCCCGTCGAGAACGCCCACCCGCCGCCGTAGTAGCCAAGCTGTAGGCCGTTGGCGAAACTGTACCGGACCGTCCCGCCCATCATAAAGGTGGAGCGGGGCGTGTCCAAGCCCAGAGCGTCGAATTCGTCGCTTATGCCATCCAGGGTCGGGAAATTCATGCCGAAGTAGAAGGCGCCGCCGGTTCCCACGGGCCGGTAGCCCTGCGCGCCGGCCGCCGCGGCGACGGCGAGAACCAAACACGAAACCGAAATTAACCTCATCGTTGCTCCTAACGCTAAGTTTCGCCTTGCGCCCCCGCCTTCGACTTCGGGAAAAGGAGGACTACTAAGGCCGTCACGACGAAGGCCTCCGCGGCCCACGAGACCAGCCAGGCCAGGACCAGGGCGTCGGGGAATTTGAAATAACGATAGACGTCGGCCGCCCGCGGCACGACGCTTATTAAAAGCAACAGCAGCCAGAAGAGGATGAACTTCGTCCAGAAGCGTTCCGGGGAAGCGCCGCGGAAAATGGCGAACGCCAGAACGTAGAAGAAGCCGATAGCCAAATCGAAGAAAAACCCCAGGAGTACGATCTCGAAACCCTGTTCCTTGAAGACTTCCTCCACGTCCACCGTAAGCGGACTCAGGACCAGGTGCGTTACCGTACCCATTATCGAAAGCGCCAACCCCGCAACCACACCCACCAAGAGTACGCGACCCAGCTTTTCCATAGCGCTCTCCTTAATGTTGGAAGTTGAGGACGAAGATAACACGACGCCCCAATTTAGTCAACGAGCTATGCGCCGCGGGCGGAATAGTTTCGCCGGATAAGGGGCGGCCGTGCTATAATGCGAAAAAATGCCGCCCGACGTGCTCGGTCCGGTTTTGGTATTCCCCAAAACTTGAAAGTAACGATAGTCATACCCTGCTACAACGAAGGCCCTACTCTGCCCGCTACGCTGGCGGCCCTTCCCCGCGAGATACCCGGCGTGGACGTGGTCGAGACGTTGGTGGTGGACGACGGCTCGAGCGACGATACCGCCGAGGTGGCCCGCGCCCGCGGCGTCGACTGCATCGTACGACACAAGCGCAACCTGGGGCTGGCCGCGGCCTTTCGGACCGCCGTTGACGCGGCGCTCGCCCGGGGGGCGGACGTCGTCGTCGGCACCGACGCCGACAACCAGTACGCGGGCGCCGACGTCGCGAAGCTGGTCGCGCCCGTGCTGGCGGGCGAAGCGGACCTGGTCGTGGGGTGCCGCGACATCGGCGCCGTAGGCCACTTCTCGCCGCTTAAAAAAATGTTGCAGCGCGCGGGGAGCTTCGCCGTCCGGACGCTCTCCGGCATCGACGTCGCGGACGCGACCAGCGGCTTCCGCGCGTACAGCCGCGAAGCCGCGCTGCGCCTCGTCGTCCTCTCTTCGTTCACGTACACGCTGGAGACGCTAATACAAACGGGGTACAACGGGCTAACCGTCAAGCAGGTCCCGGTGCGGGTCAACCCGCCGGCGCGGCCCAGCCGCCTCTTTCGCTCCATCCCCGAATACCTATACCGTTCAGTCAACACGATAACCCGCGCCTATCTGCTCTTCAGGCCGCTCCGGGTACTGGGCACGTTGGGGCTGCTCATCTTCGGCGCGGGCATTTTTCTTCTGGGCCGCTTCCTTTACTTCTATTTCACGATAACCGGCCCTACGGGACACGTCCAATCGCTAGTCGTCGGCGGCGTCGTCATCCTGCTCGGCTTCCAGATCATAATAATCGCGCTGATATCGGACCTCGTCGCGGCCAACCGGCGGCTCCTGGAAGACGTCCTCTACCGTATCAAATTGGACCAATACGGCCGCCGCGGATGAAAAGCCTCCTGATCTGCTCCTCGACGTTCCCCCTGGGCGAAAGTGACCGGCGGACGGCGCGCTTCGTCTACGACCTCGCCGCGGCGCTGACCGAACGCTTCCAGGTAACCGCGCTCGCGCCCCATCACCCCGGCGCGGCGTTGGCGGAAAAGCTCGGCGACGTCGAGGTCCGCCGGTTTAAATATTTCCTCCCCTCCCGGCTCGAGCGCCTGGCGGACGGGACCGGCATTATGGCCAACGCGAAGCGCAGTCCGTTGGCAGGAATCCAACCGCCTTTTCTCTTGTGGTGGTTCCGCCGGGCCGTACGCCGCCTGAGCCGAAACTACCGCTTCGACGCCGTGAATACGCACTGGATCGTACCGGCCGGATGGGCCGCGGGGCCGGTCGCCGCCGACGCCGGCATCCCGCATATCTTGACGGTCCACGCCGCGGACGTCTTCTTCCTCAAGCGGGTACCGTGGGGTCGGCGCGTCGCGGCCCGCGTAATCGGGACCGCGGACAAGGTCTTCGCCGACAGCGAATTCATTATCCGGGAGACGAGTCGGCTGATAGGCCGGGACGTCGACGCGGTAGCGACAACCGCCGGCGTGGACGCCTCCTCTTTCGCGCCCGCCCATACTCCCGCGGAAGCCAAGGCCCGGCTCGGCTGGCCCGACGTACCCACAGTACTATTCGTCGGCAAGATGGTCGAGAAGAAGGGCTTGCCCTACTTAGTCCGGGCGATGGCGAAAGTCAAATCGGAAGTGTCGGCCGCGCGCCTCGTCGCGGCGGGTGACGGCCCGGCGCTCGAGCGCGCGAAGGCGCTGGCGCGAGAACTCGAGCTCGGCGACGCCGCAGCCTTCGTAGGTTCGAAAAGTCACGACGAATTGAAACTGATGTACAACGCCGCGGACGTCCTGGCGGTCCCGTCGATAGTAGCCCGCGACGGCGAAACCGAGGGGATGCCGACGGTGATACTCGAGGCCTTCGCCGCGGCGTGCCCGGTAGTAGGCAGCCGCGTGGCCGGTATCCCGGAGTTCGTCCGCGACGGCGAGACGGGGTTCCTCGCGGACGCGGCCGACTCGGGCGACCTCGCCGCCAAAATAGTCGAAACGCTAAATGCAGGCCGCGACCGCTTCGCCTCGAGTTGCCTGGCCGCCGCGGCCGGCCGCGACTTCAAAAAAATTGCTCAGCTCTACGCCGAGGCGGCGGAGGCCTGAACGTGGGCCTGGCCGCGAATTGGCGAAAGCTGCGGCTTCGGGAAGCGGGCCGCCGCGGCTACTTCTATTTGACGCCGGGGAACTACGCGTTATATAGGCAATTCCGCGCACACGGGGCGGGGCGCCTCCGCGGCCTGATACTCGACGCCGGCGCCGGCTACGGGACCTGGCGGCCGGCACTCGACAAATGCGGCCACGTCGTCGCGGTGGACATCTCGAGGCAAGGGGACGCCGACGCAGCTGCCGACTTGAAAAAGCTTCCTTTCCGCGACGACACATTCGACGCGGCCTTCTGCTCGCAAGTGATCGAGCACGAGCGCGAGCCCACAGCGCTCCTCGCCGAGCTGGGCCGCGTCGTAAAACGCGACGGCACGTTGGTTCTCACCGCTCCCCACCTGAGCCGGCTTCACGACGCGCCCGGCGATTACTACAGATTCACGGCCGAGGGCCTTCGGTTCCTGGCCGAGGGGGCCGGGTTCGTCGCCGAGGACGTAACGCCGTGCGGAGGGCCGTTGTCGTTTTTGGGCCACAACCTGAACGTCCTCGCCCTCGCCCTCGTAACGCCGGTTCCGCTGGTGGGGCAACTCGCAGTCGCCCTGGCGAAGCTCACGTCGCCCTGGTGGCCCGCGCTGGACCGCCTGCTCGACGCTAAGGGTTTGTTTGCGTTGAATTGGATGCTCGTAGGCCGGAAAAGATGAACGGCGAGACGGCCGGCTACGCGTCCCCTCCCGAACGGTTGGCGCGGCTGGCCGACGTCCGGCGGGGCGTGCGTAAAGGCCGGAAGATACGGCGGGTGCTCGAAGCCGAGCTGGGGCCCGCGCCCTGGCCCGGGCTACGAGGCCTTGACCTCGGCTGCGGCCCGGGCGTGATAACCGCTTACCTCTCCAAGCTCGCGGCCGGCTTCGTCGGCCTGGACGTCGACGCCGTCGCTATCGACGCCGCACGGCGCTTCCGTTACTCCAACCTTGAATTCGTACGCCACGCGTCGCCCCAACTGCCTTTCGACGATGGCGCTTTCGATTTGATTATCGTCAACCACGTCAACGAGCACGTCCGCGACGTCGGGACGTTCTTCGCCGAAATCCGCCGTCTGCTCAAGCCGAGCGGCGTGGTTTACTTAGCGGCGGCGGGCAAGTACCAATTCCTCGAACCTCACTACCATTTGCCTTTCCTCTCCTGGCTGCCGCGCCGCGCCGCGAACGCGTATTTGCGCGCGACCGGGCGGAAAGAGAAATACGACGTGAACCTTTTGAGCTACGGCAAACTCTTTCAACTACTCGAGCCGTTCGACGTGCGGGAGTATACGGCCGCGGTGGTCGCGGACCCGCGCAAATTCGCCGCGGACGACGTCGTGCCGCGGTGGCGGCCGCTCGGGCGTTTACTGGCGGCTTTGACCCGCGTCGTACCCGCGGCCGCGCCGACGAGGATATTCATACTCCGGCGGCGAGAACATGACGACGAATAACCGCGATTGGCGGCGGGCCCTTTGGACGGCGGCGAAATTAATACTCGTCGCCGCCGCCCTCTTCTTCGTCGGAAAAGTGCTGGTCGACAATTGGCCGGACGTACGGGCGGGTTGGCGGCCACCGCGAGCGGGTTTACTCGTCGCCGCCGCCCTCGCACTGCTCGGCTCGTACCTCTACCTCTACAAAGTCTCGCTGGTCGTGCTGCGCCGCGTCGGGCACCGCCTCAGCTTTCGCGCCGGCCTCCGCCCCTTCTTCTACAGCCTCCTCGGCCGGTACGTCCCTGGCCGCGTCGCCGTCGCCCTCGGCAAAATATACCTATACGAAAAACGCGGCGTGCCGCGGTCGGCCGCCGCGTTGGCGGTGACGTACGAGAACGTCTTCGCCGCCGTCGGCGGCGTGGCGGTGGCGCTCGCCCTGGCGGCGGCTCTCTTGACGGGCGCGTTCTCCTGGACGGCGTTCGGGCTCGCCGCGGCGGGGGCCTTAGCGCTCGCTACGTTAATCCAACCGGCGGTTCTGCGACGCCTCCTCGCGTGGCCCCTCAAAAAGATGCGGCTGGGGGAATTAGGGACGGAAATGCTTATAGGCCGCCGCCGGTCGGCGGCGTTCGCTCTCGCGTACGCTGCCTATTGTATCTCGCTCGGCGTCTTTTTCGCGTTCTTCGCCGCGGCCTTCGTCCCGCTCGAGGCGGCCGCGGCGGCGCAAGTGGGGGCGGCGTACGTCGCGGCCGCGGTCCTGGGATACGTCGCCGTCTTCGCGCCCTCGGGCCTGGGCGTGCGAGAAGGTTTGCTTATAATAATGCTGCAGCGTTACATGCCGCCGGGCGACGCAGCGTTCCTGGCGGTGGCGAGCCGGATAGTGGCGGTGGCGGCGGAACTCCTCCTGGCGGCGGCGGCCGCGGCCGCCGGCTCGAAAACGGAGGCCCTCGCCGCGCGGGACGGGCCCTCCGCTAAAGATATTCAAACGCAATAAAAAACCCGCCGCGCGGCGGGTTAAAATTAAAAACAGCAGAGGTTTAATAAGCCCCCCGCATCAAAACCACCACCGGGATCGTTTTCAGAAGGAGCTTGAGGTCGAGCCACAGCGACCAGTTCTCGATGTAATAGATGTCGAGGCGGACCATCTCCTCGAACGTTAACAGGTTACGGCCGCTGACCTGCCACAAGCCAGTGACGCCCTGCGGGACCGTCAAACGCTTCATCTGCCAACGCTCGTATTCCTTGACCTCCTCGGGTATAGGGGGCCGCGGCCCCACGAGCGACATATCCCCCTTTAAAACGTTGATGAGCTGAGGGAACTCGTCGACGCTGAACTTGCGCAATAGACGCCCAACGCGGGTGACGCGCGGGTCCTTTTTAATCTTGAATATAGGCCCGTCCATCTCGTTAAACTCGGCGAGCTCCGGCAGCATTTCGTCGGCGCCGACGACCATGGAGCGAAACTTGAAAATTTTGAACGGCCGCCCGCCCTTACCCAGTCGCTCCTGGGGGTAGAAAATGGGGCCTCTGGAGTCGAGCTTTATGAGTATAATTATCAAAAGCCAAAAAGGTAAAAATATAATAATGCCGGCGAGGGCCCCCGCGACGTCTATAGCCCGTTTTATGTACCCCTGCCAGCCATCGAGCGGCGAGCGCCACAAGCGCAAGAGGGGAATGGAGCCGATTTGCATTATGGTGACGCGGCGCGTTACCAGCTCGAAGAGGTCGGCGATAACCATAAACGGTATCCGCCTTTCGCGAAGCTCGAAGACGACGTGCAGCAGGTGGCGGTGCGCCGCGGAGGGAACAGCCACCAAAACTTCGTCGACGTCGTGGGAGACTATAATTTCGGGTAGCTTCTCAAACGCCCCCAGGACGCCGACGTCTTCGTAGACCTGGCCCTTCTTGGCAGGGTCGTCGTCTATATAGCCCACCACGGAATAACCGAACTCGGGGTGCAGTTTGATTTGATTGGACAGTATACGACCGCTCTTACCGGCGCCGTAGATAAGGGCGCGCATTAACCCCACGCCGCGTTCCGCGAGAAAACCTACGACTTTACGCAAAGTAATACGCCACAGGTCGATAAGGACGAGGCTCAGGAAAAAATTGCTTACGATAATAGCGCGGGTATACGGCAGTTGGGGGAATAAAACCGAAATCGCCATCATCAAAAAGGCCGAGATGATCAGCGCTTTCATTACGAGGTAAAGCTCGTCGAGCCGCGCCATCGAACGTTGGCGGACGTACAAACCGCGGTTGAAAAAAACCGCCGCGGTCACGAGACTGTAGACCAGGGAGACTTTGAGATAGGTAGCCAGGCCGAAGAATTGGCCGACGGCGGGATCGGACATCGGCTCGCGCAAGAAACCGGCCACCCCCAATATCCTTTCCTGAAATAAGAGGATGACCAAGGTCGAGAGGTTGAGCAGTAGGAAATCCACCACCAGTTTGACGACGCCGACGACGCGGTGGTAAATCCTTTGCCCTGCGATGGCGGTCTCAGGAGACATACGTTAAAAAACGGCCCCGGCGCCGGTGCACGCGCGGACGCAGACGCCGCATATGTGCTGGTTCGTAATCCGCTTTTTAAAATCGCGCAATTTCTCGAGACAACGGGGGCGGTCCCAAAGCTCCGGCCCCTCGCCTACGGCGCCCACCGGGCACGCGAGCCGGCACGCGTCGCAATCGCCGCAACTGCCCGCCGCCGGTTCGTCCGTTTCGAGCGGCGCGTTCGTGAAAACGCTTACCAGCCGCACCGCGGCGCCGAACCGCGGCGTAACGAGCAAGTTGTGACGGCCTATAAACCCAAGCCCGGCGAGCTGCGCCAGGCGGGGATGGCTTACCGAACCGACGACGCGGTCCCGGTCGATTACCTGCGACGCCGGAACGGCCAACGTCGCATAACCGCGGCTTTCCAAAAACGACGCCACCCGGCACGCGACGTTGTCGAGGGCGGCGTTTACGACGCGATAATGATAAGCGTAGATACGCGTCGGCGCCGTTACGCACGTCGCTACCACGCCCCGCGATAAAGGCACCGCCGCTACAACGGCCCGCGGGAAACCGGCAAACTCGCCCGGTGCGCCGCCGCCCACCGCCGCGACGCCGACGAGCGCCGCGCCGCCGGCCCGGGCTACCCCTTCCACCTCGGACTCAACCAACGCTAAGGCCTTCGTCGTCGTCACGGGAAACCGCTCTACCCAACCGTCCCGGCCGCCAGCCGTTGGCGCGCGGCCTCTATTTTTCGCACCGCTTCAGCCGGGATCAACGAGCGGTTGTTGTCGTCGATGGGATAAGAGATGTGCTCGCTCGCGATGCTGATCTCCCGTTCGCCGCCTTTGAAATCGCCGGACGCGGCTTTGCGCAGCTCCTCGAATACGACGTTATCCCACCTGATATTCAACGACGTTATGACGTATCCCGGCTCGAGGTAATTCTGATTCGACTCGTAACCGATTACGAGTTTATCCCTTTCTTTGGCGACAGCGGCGACGTCGGCGTTGGCCAAGCCCGCGGCGGCGAAAATCACCGCGGCACCGTCGTCGAAAAGCTCCCCCGCGAGGGCGCGAACCCGACCGCGTGCGACGGGGGCGGCGAAATCGTCGCCGGCATAAACCACGGCCACCGACGACGACGGGTTCTCGGACATGATTCCCCTGCGGTACCCGGCGGCAAGTTTCTCGGTAGGGGCGTCTTTACGGCCCCCCAGAAACGCGTAATTCCCCGCCGGTACCGCGGCCGCGGCGGCCACACCCATCAAGTACCCGCCGTCGCCGGCCGGAAAGCTCAACGCCTTGACGTTGGGCGCGCCTCTCTCGCCGTCCACGACGACGTAAACTATGTCGGGATATTCTCGGGCCAACCCGTGGACGTAATCCTCCCATATCGGCGCCGCGACGATTATTACGTCGGCGTCGCCGTCGCTCGCCTCGCTTAGGTACGCGCGACCTTCGGCCTCAGTAACGGGTTCGTAGCTACTAACTCTGGCCGCGACGCCGCTCTCCTCCGCGAAACGCTGGCATCCCCGCCAGACCATGTCGTTTTTTCCCTTATCCCCCAGGCCGCCGGCGTCCATCACTACCGCTACGTCGAAGCACTCGGCGTCGCGCGCGCCGCGGCCACAACCGATCAAGGCCGCAGCCGCGAACGAGACGAAAATTACCTTCGTTATTGTCGACATGTTCGGATACTACCCGCGAAAAAAATCCGTCGTCGGACGGTCGTTTTTTTACCGATTCCGTTCACTTGATACAACCGAATTCGCTAATTATTTGCGCCCGCGTAAGGCGGCAATAGCCGCGCACGCCAGCCAAGGAGTTAAATTTTAATAACGGATAGGTTCCGTGTCAAGGCTTTTCGGCGGGCCGCACGCCGCCGCGGATTTTAACCTAAAAAATACTTGCTTTTAAGTAATCGATTTCATAATATACCAGTAAGAAAGCTAACCTCAAACCAGAAGGAGGAAAGCATGAAATTATCGCGCTTAGTTCTACTGTCAGCCGTACCCTTTATAGCCGTGGGCGCGGCCTTCGGCTACACCATGCCGGAATACGCACCGTACGACGGCCTCATCTCCATCGACCCGGGTGGCTTGCCCATTGTACCCGAGGCGCTGCATATAAACGTCGGCGCCGGGTACTGGGCGGCTAGTAAAACCTTCGACAACG
>SDBS01003284.1_pt1 | contig 15746 bp, 14 predicted proteins | sample 2277091 | NCBI WGS metagenome assembly SDBS01 (sample SAMN10404972, study PRJNA504765) | marine sediment metagenome | isolation source: marine sediment core GS10_PC15, 163 cmbsf | place: Arctic Ocean: Southern Knipovich Ridge | collected 2010 | reverse complement strand
CGCTATGGCGGCAAAAGGCCGCCTTACTTTTCGCTAGGCGCGCTGGACGATTACCTTGCCTGCTATCGCGATCCGGGGACGATCCATGCAATTTGCGATGACTACCGGGCGGCGGCGAGCATGGCCGCGGCATGTTCCTTCGGCTTCCTGGTGGGGTTCTTTCTGGCTTTCTTCGTGGTGCTGAACGTGTTCGAGCCGCCGTTCTCCCGATTCTTCATCGGCGCCTATGGTGGTGGCTCAGGGGGAGCGATGCTGGGGTTGGCATTGGCAGGCCGTGGCAGGTCCTTGGGAACGAAAGTGTTGGTTCTGTCAATAGCGGGCGCTCTGGGCTTTGGCCTGGGGATGGAGGTAATAGGGATAGGGGTTCGAGAGCCTCTCCGCGCGTCCATCCCGCCGGAAGTCTGGGGAGCCACCCTGTTCACCATTGAGGGGATCATCGGAGGAGCCTTCCTAGGAACTGCCCTTTGGCTTCTCGAACGACGCCCGGCGCTCGCCGAGGAGTACGGCCTGGACGGTTAGGATAGGGATAGCGCCGGCCGGCCGTGGTTTGTGGTGAGCTATGAAGGCCAGGACATCCTCTGGACGCTCGATCCGAGGACCGCGAATTCCCGGTGAACATGGAAATTGGATTTCTGCTCCGGGGCATAATCATCGGCTTCGCCGTCGCTGCGCCTGTTGGGCCGATCGGTGTGTTATGCATCCGGCGCACACTTACTGATGGGAGGGCCGCTGGCCTGGTCTCGGGCCTGGGCGCTGCCACGGCAGATGCGCTCTACGGATGCATCGCCGGGTTTGGGCTGGTCTTCATCTCCGACTTCCTGATCAGCCAGGGGACGTGGCTGCGGCTCATCGGGGGCGCGTTCCTTCTCTACCTGGGGATGAGAACGTTCCTGGCCAGGCCCGCCGAAGGAGCGGTCTCAGCCCAGGGGGATGGCCTGGCGGCTGCTTATGCTTCCACCTTTTTCCTCACCCTCACCAACCCATTGACCATTCTCTCCTTCGCGGCCATATTCGCCGGGCTGGGAGTGGGCAGCGCCAGGGGCAACTATATCTCCGCGGCGACGCTGGTTCTGGGCGTTTTCCTGGGCTCAGCCCTGTGGTGGCTTATCTTGAGCGGCGCCACTGGATTGTTTCGTGACCGGTTCAGCCTTGGTGGATTGCGGTGGGTGAACCGGATTTCGGGCGCGGTCATCGCTGGCTTCGGCCTGATCGCTCTTTTCACCCCATAGGCGATCCCACCGGCTTGGACACGTTTCTTCTGAGCGGCTCAAAGCTGGCTGTCCGATCCTGCGGATTCCTTTCCCCTCGGCAAGGAGGCCGAAGGGATCTCCAGGCGTCCCGGCGAGGTGGGGATAACCGCGTCGCCGTCAGCTTGCTGGTAGTTTCTCCATGCCACACCTGAAGGGAGGATCCGGTCTATGCGCCATAGGATGGTAAAACCTTCTCGCGAATGGACGCCGATTCCCGCCGGTCGAGTCGCACACCCCTCATGCAGATAAGCATCAAGCCTTCGCCGGGCCTCTCTTCTCCAGCCCCAGGACTCGGCCCACAGGAAGTACGAACAGGAGGCCGGTGTTACGCCGGCTGAAGTCGCCGATGATGCCCTCGGTGGCTGTGATAGCTCGTTCCAGCGTTGCTTCGTCCTCGATGACGGTGAAAAGGGTGCGGTGATGCAGCTCCCTTCCAGCCAGAACGTCTCCTAGTGAGGGCATCAAGGGCACGTCATCTCGCACCACACCGCGAACGCGCGCCTGCCCGGTGCTCTCAAGGATGGTCGTTCCCGAGACGCCAGCTTCATTCCATGCCTCCAGGATGTCAGGCAACTGCTCCAGCTTGTCCAACACGAAAACCAATAGATGTGCCATGATATCTCTCCCTTCCTGTATTCGCCGTGCAGCGCACAGAAACCGAGCTCCTGTGACGCCAAGAGAAGCGGCCACTGGGAAGCACCAGGTGACATTTGGATGCCGATGTCCCTTCTGGACCCAGCGAATCCCAGCCTATTATGTCAATTCCCACAGCCAAGCTCAACCGACCCCACTTGGCTCCAGTCGATCCTCAACTCTGGGATAGAGCGCTCGCAGCATTATGGGGGTCAGCACCGTAGTTATCAATACCATAAGCACCGCAACCGAGAACATCTCCTCTCCGATCAGGCCGGCGCTAAGCCCCACCGAGGCCACGATCAACCCCACTTCGCCTCGAGAGGTCATACCCACTCCCAGTCGCAGGGCCTCGATCTTGGAGAACCCCCCCAAGAGCGCGCCAAGCCCGGAGCCGAGGACCTTGGAAAACACGGCCACGACCACGATTAGCATGGCAAATGGCAGACCTTCTAGGCCCAGGACTCGGGCGTTGGCTTCCAGACCAATGCTAACGAAGAAGACCGGCGCCAGCCAGCTGTAGGTCATGACTCGCATCCCCTCTCCGACATGATGTCGAAAGGACGTGCGGGCGAAGAGCAGCCCGGCCAGGAACGCCCCGGTTATGGCGGCCATACCCCCAAAGGCTTCAGCCGTCCAGGCGTAGAGGAGGAGAACGAGGATGGCCAGGGACATGACGCCCTCGCTGATGGGCAGCCGGTCTACGAGAGAGGCCAGACGAGGAACGAAGCGTGCACCCAGCCAGATCGCCAGCCCCAGGAAGATGGCCATCTTCGCCAGCACCCAGATGACCACGATGACCCCTCCGCCCTCGCCTCCCACCAGGGCGACGAAGAGGGAGAGGAGAAGTATCACCAACACGTCATCCGCCACAGCCGCGCCGAGGAGAGCCAGGCCTTCTCGGCTGCGCAATACGCCCAGCTCCATCAAGGTCTGGGCTGATATGCTGACGCTGGTGGCGGCCAGCACCAGGCCGATGAAAAAGCTGCCCTCCAGGCCGAAACCGAACGGCAGCGCCACCGCCAAGCCCAAGACCACAGGGGCCAGCACGCCCATCAGGCCGGCCAGAATCGCCGGTCGCCCAGCGCGCACCATCTCTTTGAAGTCCACCTCCAGTCCGGCGACGAACATCAGAAACAGAACGCCCAGATGGGCCAAGTGGCCGATGGTGTCATCCAAGAGGCCACCGGCAAACGGAGGCCAATGCATCATATCCAGCACCGTGGGGCCAAGGATGAGCCCAACCAGCAACTCGCCCAGCACAGCCGGCTGTCCCAGTTGATTGCTCAGGTATCCTGCCGCCTTGGCGGCTGCAATGATGATGGCTAGGATCAGCAAGAATTGCAGTAGGGGATCCATCGTCTCTGGCTCCTTTGCGTCTGTCACTATGACGCTGTGATTGACCTCTCCGCGCAGCCCGTCGGGTCCGCATAGAGACAGGAACATGCCTTGTCCGTGTATCTCGCAATTGTTCAAGCCACGCCAGATGGTCTTTCCGGTTTGGTATCTCTTGGCGGGGAATTCCGCCTGCGAGCGGGACCTTCTCTACGAAGCAGGGATGACTTCCACCCCACCCATGTAGGGGTGCAAAGGCCGGGGGATGACCACGCTGCCATCGGCCTGCTGATAATTCTCCAGCACCGCCGCCAGGGTGCGGCCTACGGCCAGCCCGGACCCGTTCAGGGTGTGGACGAAACGCGCCTTCTCACCACGCGCTGGCCGATACTTCACGTTGGCCCTCCTGGCCTGGAAGTCCTCGAAGTTGCTGCAAGAGGAGACCTCCACGAACCTGTCCTGGCCCGCGCACCACACCTCGGGATCATACTTTTTGGTGGCGCAGAAACCCAGATCCCCTGTGCACATCTCCATCACCCGATAGGGGAGCTCCAGGCGTCGCAGCACATCCTCGGCGTTATCCAAAAGCCGTTCCAGCTCATCGTAGGAGCTCTCCGGTTCCACGAACTTCACCATTTCCACCTTATCGAACTGGTGCACCCGGGTCACGCCGCGGGTGTCGCGCCCTGCTGCCCCTGCCTCCCTGCGGAAGCAGGCCGAGTAGGCCACATAGTAAAGGGGCAAAGTCCCTGGCTCCAGGATCTCCTCCCGGTGCAGGTTGGTCACCGGTACCTCCGCCGTGGGGATCAGCCACAGATCGTCGATTTCGCAGTGATAGGCGTCGTCGCCGAACTTGGGGAGCTGGCCAGTGCCCGTCATGCACTCGCTCCGCACCACGAAAGGAGTAAGTATCTCGGTGTATCCGTGTTGGGAGACATGCAGGTCGACCATCCAGTTGATGAGGGCGCGCTCCAGGCGGGCACCCAGCCCCTTAAGGACGTAGAAGCGGGCGCCTGAGATCTTCACCCCTCGCTCGAAGTCGATGATCCCCAGCCGCTCGCCGATGTCCCAGTGAGGTAGGGGCTCGAAGTCGAAGGAAGGGGACTCGCCCCAGTGGCGGATCTCCACATTCTCGCTCTCGTCGGCACCTACGGGGGCGCTTCGGTGGGGAATGCTGGGAACCAGTAGCATCGCTTCACCCAGTTGGGCCTCGACCCGTCGGAGATCATCATCCAGAAGCTTGATGCGGTCGTTGATGCCCCGGACTTGTGCTTTGAGGCATTCTGCGCCCCCTCCGCCCTTCAGTCGCCCAATCTCCTTCGATGTGGTGTTGCGCTGGTGTTTCAGCTCCTCTCCCTCAGCCAGGATAGTGCGCCGGCGCTCATCCAGCCGCAGGATCTCGTCCACCGGAGCGTCAATGCCCTTATGCGTCGCCGCTTCACGGACTCGGTCTGGATCATCTCGTATGAGCTTTAGGTCCAACACTAGTTGGCTCCTCCTGGATACGGGAGTGCTTCTCTCCCCCCCTCATCTGAGGGAAGAGATACGAGGTGAGGCTCACCTGGCCTATCCCCTCCCTCCCTCACTCCCTCCCGCTCCGTCAGGCGAGAGAAGTACATCGGTGAGCTTCCCTACCCCTCGCCGCCCTTGCTGCGCAACTGCGGGAACAAGATGACCTCGCGGATGGAGGTTTGGTCGGTCAGAAGCATCACCAAACGGTCCACTCCTATGCCCAGCCCCCCGGTGGGGGGCATTCCGTATTCCAGCGCTTGGACGAAATCCTCGTCCATGGGGTGGGCCTCGTCGTCGCCCAGGCCCCGCTCCTCCACCTGGGCCTCGAACCGCTCCCGCTGATCCAGGGGATCGTTCAGTTCGGTGAAAGCGTTCGCCAGCTCCAGTCCGCCGATGAAGCCCTCGAAGCGCTCCACCAGCACCTGCGAGCCGGGCCTGCGCTTGGCCAGGGGCGAGATCTCCAAGGGATAGTCCACCACGAAGGTCGGCTGGATCAACTTAGGCTCCACGTAGGTGCTGAACAGCTCATCCACCATCTTGCCCCAGGTGGGCGTTACATCCGACATCAAACCCAGTCCCCGAGCCTGAGCCAGCAGGCTCTCCCTGTCCGGATGCTCCAAGATGTCTATGCCTGTCTCCTCGGCGATGGCTTCCACCAGAGACTTCCGCGCCCATGGCGGGGTCAGGTCGATCTCGTTGCCGTCGTAGGTTATGCGCAGACTTCCCAGGGCTTCCTGGGCGATGTAGGCGATCATCTCCTCCACCAGGGCCATGATATCATTGTAGTCGGCGTAGGCCTGGTAGAGCTCCATGACGGTGAATTCCGGGTTGTGTCGGGTGGAGATGCCCTCATTGCGAAAGTTCTTTCCGATTTCATAGACCCTGTCCAGCCCTCCCACGATCAAGCGCTTGAGGTACAGCTCGGTGGCGATGCGCAGGTAGAACTTACGATCCAGGGCCCGATGGTAGGTCTCGAAGGGTTGTGCCGCCGCCCCGCCGTAGATAGGTTGAAGGACCGGCGTCTCCACCTCCATGAAGCCGCGATCGTCCAGGAAACGGCGCATAGCCGAGATGATCCGGGACCTGAGGGTGAAAATACGGCGTGTGTCCTCGTTCACCACCAAGTCCAAGTATCGCTGGCGATACCTGGTCTCCACGTCCTTGAGGCCATGCCACTTCTCGGGCAGGGGACGGAGCGCCTTGGCCAGCAAGACGAACTCCTTCACGCGGAGAGTTGCCTCGCCCGTGCGAGTTCGAAACACCTCGCCCCGAGCCCCGATGAAATCCCCAATATCGATATCCCGCCTGAAGTGCTCGTAGGCTTCCTCGCCCAGATCGTCCCGGCGAAGGTAAATCTGGATGCGGCCGCTTCCATCGGCGATGTGAGCGAAGGCGGCTTTTCCCATCAGTCGGATACTCATCAACCTTCCAGCCAGCCAGCCCTTGACGCCCTCTTCGCTGTCCTTCACCCGGCCGAATCGCGCCAGCGCATCGGCCACGGTCATGGTACGAGTCGCCCGTGCGGGATAGGGGTCGATGCCCGCCTCCCGAATCCGCGGGAGCTTTTCCAGCCGCCCTCGTTGTTCGTCGCTTATACTGGACAAACCATCACCTCATCGAACCTCGAGGATGCGGAATCGAATCAGTCCATCGGGAGCCAACACCTCCACCTCCTCGCCGGGCTTTTTCCCCATCAAAGCTCTGCCCAGAGGCGAGTCGTAGGATATCTTTCCCTCCCCGGGATCGGTCTCAGCAGGTCCCACCACGTGGAAGATCTCGGGGCTGAGGCCGTGTTCAGCCACCGTCACGTGGCACCCGATCTCTACCACAGTGTGATCGCTGCTTTCCTCGATGATCACTACGTAGGCAAGCAAGGCCTCCAGCTCCTGGATGCGCCCCTCCAGGTGAGACTGTTCCTCTTTGGCTGCATCGTAGCCAGCGTTTTCGGCGAGATCGCCGCCATCCTTGGCGATGTGGATCTTCTCCGCCACTTCAGTCCGGCGGACGGTGCGGAGGTACTCCAGCTCCTCCTCACGCTCCTTCTTGCCCTCCGGCGTCAGAAACGCTAGGTGATCGTTGCTTTCCAAAGATCCTCCATCTTAGAGCAGACCAGCTTGCCGGCTATTGCGAGACCCTCAAGGGACACTGCAGCGAGCGCCCTATGTGCCATCGACGAGACTCACGCAGAGACGGCCCGTTGGGCCATCTCCACCAGGGACCATCACATGCATCCTCGCGCCAGAAAGAGCTGCGACCCCTATAAAATACACCCGCCCAGGACGTTGAGACCTGAGCGGTTATATTTAACCGGATACATTATAGGAGATTCCCTTGGATTTGCAAAGCCAGGGCGCATGGTCGCGTACCACCCAATACTCGCCTCCGCGCAAGGCCGAGGATCATACGGCGAACCATTCCACGGCACCCGGACTGGCAAAGAACAAGTATCCGTTGGGCTGATGCTCGGAGGCGGATTCTTGTGCTACTGTGAGGATCGTCGCCCCTGGCCGGAGGGGCACGACTGACTCTACATCGGCCATGGTCCTTACCGGTCAGAGATTCTACCCCAGGATGAAAAAACTCCTCCAGGACACATCGAATTTTGTGTTCGCTTCCTGTCATCGGGACCCATTGCCAGCGCGCCCACTTTGTGGTATTCTGTCTACAAGTCCGTTCTATCCTATTTGTCAGTCATGGTCGCGGTAGCTATCCTAGCTCCGTGGCTCTGGTTGATATCGCTCGGGGCGATGAGATGGTTTCATGTTGTGAGGAGGGAAGCGATGGCCGATAGGATGATAACAGTATACAGCCAGCCAGGTTGAATGTTCTGCGAGAGCGTGAAAGGGTTCCTTTCACAGAGGGGGATTGAGTTCACCGATCGAGACGTCAGCGCAGACCAGGAAGCCCTGGCGGAGCTGGAGAGGTTTGGATACATGACCACCCCGGTTACCGTGATTGATGGGGAGGCGGTGGTGGGCTTTGACCGCGAGAAGTTGGAGCAGTTGCTGGCAAGCGATTAGCGTGCCAGCTTCGACGGCGTGACCCACTGGGGAGCTTTCGCTCCGCAAGGGGGAGATGCTGGAGCGATCTATTTGCTTCAGCATGGACTGCCGTGGAGATGATCCTCGTTACAAGGAGGGAGTAACCATGTACGAGGTCTTTGAGGAACGAACCAGGCGCCTCCAGGAGAGGATGGTAGAAGAGGGGGTGGACGCCTTCCTCGTCCTGGGTGCGGAGGATTACTATTACTTCACGGGAGATGTCAGGAGACAGCCCAGGGCTTTGATCCCCCGCGAAGGTGAGCCTATCATCTTCGCCTTCGCGAGCGAGATGGAGGAGGCCAGTGGGCAGACCTGGATCTCCAACATCCGTGGCTATCGTGGCTTGCACGAGATGATGCTGGGGATCATCGGTTTCTTGCAGGAATCGGGGTGGGAGAAGCCCAAGGTAGCACTGGAAATGGAGTTCGGCACCCCTTATTTCCTGGTGGAGCGGTTCAAGATGGCCAATCCCCAGGTCGAAGTGGTGGACGCCAAGCCGCTGGTAGCGCCGCTGCGGAAGATCAAGGAGCCCAAGGAGGTGGAGAGCGTCGAGCGAGCGGCGGAGCTAGCCGACCTGGGCATCCAGACAGCCGGGGAGATCATTCGTCCTGGGATGACGGAGCTGGAGGTAGCCACCGAGGTGGAGTATGTCCTGAAGAAGGACGGGGCTGACAGGCTTGCTTTCCCCATGTTCGTCAACTCGGGGCATCGGTCCCTCTGGGTGCATGGGATGGCTACCAGGAAACCCATCGAGAAAGGTGATTTGATCATCGTTGATATCGGCCCAGTCTACATGGGATACTGTGCCGATATCTGCCGCACCTTCTGCGTGGGCGAGCCCTCCGAGGAAGCTCGACAGCTCTACAGCCTCTACCGGGAGATGCAACGAGTGGCGCTGGAGGAAGCGCGGCCCGGGGTGGCCATCCATGAGATCGAGAAGCGTATCGAAGAGGTGCTCAAAGGGGGTGGCTATGAGGAGCAGTTCATCCGAGGCTTCATTCATGGCATCGGCCTGGCGTTCGAGGAGATGCCCTTCCCCACCATCTTCCCCGAGGATGTATTGGTCCCTTTGGAGGCGGGAATGACCCTGGCTTTCGGACATCCCATCCTTTCAGTGCCAGGCATCGGTGGGGTGCGGGTGGAGGACACCGTGCTCCTCCAAGAGGATGGCCCCGTCTATTTGACCCGCTCGTCCCGAGACCAGATCATGGTGGTCTAAAGATGAGGCTAGTATCCCCCCTAGGTATGTAGTGAAATGGTAGGTTAGGCTACCGACTTCTATGGCAAAACTTATTAGAGTAGGCTCGCGCATAGTCTGTGGTGCAGGCAGCAGATGTCCCCAGAGATGCGCAAGGCGGTCTTATCAAGGCCATCGAGGGGAGTAGGAACTTAAAGGTCAGGGCTAGTACCCACCTTGGCAACATCCTCATGTCGTGGGCACAAATCCACTCCAGGATGGCCCTGTCTACCGAACCGGGTCTCTGTAGTATGAAGCTGCAGGAGAGGTGATGTGGCTAGGGGCACGAAAAGTTTTACCATCAACAGGTCAAGGGAAGAGATCTACCGTCTCCTATCCGATCCGGCAGTGGTGGGAAGCTGTCTGTCTTTCGTGAGCGGGACGGAAACGGATGAGGGCTTGCATTGGCGGGTGAAGAGCCCCATGTCCACCATCATAAGCACCAAGTCCTTAGCTTTGGAGTTTCAAGTTGATCCTGAAGGGGAGATAAGGTGGTACGGTCGGGGCAGCCATCTGGAGACCAGAGGTCTTCTCGTTCTCAGGGAGGACAAGGAGCAGCAGACGGAGGTGAAGTTCACCCTGGAGATGGCCGGCCTGGGGCCCATGTCGGCGGTGATCGAGCCCTTGGCCTCGGTGCAGATCAACAATCAAATCGCTTACTTCGCCGCTTGCGTGCGAGACAAGCTGGAAGAAGGTTAGCATGGCCAGGGGTCTCCCCATCTCACCCGAGGGCAGGGCAGAGACCCATTCCTCGCGCCGATGGAGAGATGCCCTGCTATCGGTAATAGGAGGTAGATGATTGTGGAAGACAAACCGCAGGAGATATGGGAGCGGCTGAAAGAGGTCCGTGATCCCGAATTCGGCAAGTCCATCATGGAACGGGGATTAGTCGATGAGGTGATTGTGGAGAGAGAGAAGGCTCGGGTGCGCTATCACCTGACGGTGCCCTTCTGTCCCAAGCCTTTCGCGCTGTACATAGGACGGGAGATTCGGGAGAAGGCGCTCCAGGTAGAGGGGATCGATGAGGTGGAGGTCATCGTCCAGGAGCACCAGAAGGCAGATGAGATAAACGAGGAGTTGAAAGCCTGAATCCAACGGAAGTGATGACAAACCGGGAGCGCCCTCGGGTGGTGATAGTGGGGGCCGGCTTCGGTGGGTTGTGGGCCGCCCGCACCCTGGCTGGTTCCCCCGTCGATGTTCTGCTCATAGACCGCAATAACTACCACACTTTTCTGGCGTTGCTCTACCAAGTTGCAGCGGCTGAGCTGGAGCCGGGGAACATCGCCTATCCGATCCGCAGCATCCTGCGCGAGATCCCAAACGCACGCTTCGTGATGGCTGAGATGAAGCGTGTGGATCTGGCCCGGAAGGTGGTGGAGACCGACGGCCCGCCCATCCCCTACGATTTCCTCATTCTGGCCACCGGCACGGTGGACGAGTTCTTCGGAGTTCCCGGCGCTGCCGAACATGCCTTCTCGTTGAAGACACTCGAGGCAGGGATAAGTCTGCGAAACCACATCCTCGGCTGTACCGAGCGGGCGGTGCTCGATCCGGATCCGAAGCTGCGCCAGGCGCTCTGCACCTTCGCCATCATCGGCGGAGGGCCGACCGGGGTGGAATTCGCCGGTGCTCTAGCCGAGCTCCTCCAGGGTCCACTCGAAAGGAACTGCCCGGCGCTGGACTTTGGGGAGGCGCGTGTGCTGCTCATCGAGGCCATGGGACGCTTACTGCCGGCGTTCCCCGAGTCTCTGGGTGCCTACGCCCTGACCCGGTTGCGCGAGATGGGCGTCGACGTGCGGCTTAACTCGCCGGTGAGTCGCCTCACGCCCGATGCGTTGCACCTCCAAGATGGCACGGTCATCTCCAGTGGGACGGTGGTCTGGGCGGCAGGGGTCCGCGGTGATCCCCAGGCTCAGGCCTCGGGGCTGCCGACGGCCCGGAGGGGACGGGTAGCGGTTCTGCCCACCCTCCAGGTGCCTGATCACCCGGAGGTCTACGTCATCGGAGACCTGGCCTACCTCGAAGAGGGAGGATCTCCGCTCCCCATGGTCGCGCCTGTGGCCATCCAACAGGGGGTGGCAGCGGCGCGCAACATTGAGCGGCACCTCGCAAGGGAACCTCTCCTGCCCTTCCGGTACCACGACCGAGGCATGATGGCCACCATTGGCCGTAGCGCTGCGGCAGTCTATATCGGAGGCCGGACCTTCACCGGATTCCCCGCCTGGCTGCTCTGGCTGGGAGTGCACCTATTCAACCTCATCGGCTTTCGCAATCGATTGCTGGTGCTGATCAACTGGGCCTGGGATTACTTCTTCCGAGAGCGCGCCGTTTGCCGTATCCTGCCCTCGGAGAGACCAGCGGCGCCCAAAGCGACACTGGATAACGCTGGCTGTGATGGCCAACCCTGGAACTGAAATAGTTGACGGGATTTAGAAACTTCAGTACAATCAAGCGATGCGGTGGGGTCACGCACATCTGATCTCGGCATGGCTGCCGCAGTTTGCGTACGACTGTAAGTCTGCTCGTTTCGATAGACAAGGGGGTCCCGCCGGTAGAGAGAATGAATACTGAACTGCAAGCTGGAGAAGCGAGCGGGTCAGGCATCGTCGATGACCTCCCAGGACCTCACATCCAACCGACTACCAGCATCATCACCCGCGCAAACCGGTGGGATCATCTTCTGGCGCGATGGGGGATCGACCGCAATGGACACCGAGTCGAACCTGGGCTGTACGCCCTGGGCGACCCTGCGGCGAACTCTCCCGTCTTCGTCACGGCCAACTACACGCTCAGCTTCGATGCGCTGCGGTCGGCGCTGGCTGGGATGGATGCTTATATCCTGGTCCTGGATACCAGGGGCATCAACGTATGGTGCGCGGCCGGCAAGGGGACCTTTAGTTCCGATGAACTAGTGCGTCGAATAGAAGCCAGCCGGCTTGGGAATGTGGTCAGCCACCGAGTGCTGATACTGCCCCAATTGAGCGCACCTGGAGTTGCCGCGCACGAGGCCAAGAAGCGTTCGGGATTCAGAATCGAGTACGGCCCGGTGCGGGCGGCCGATCTGCCGGAGTATCTCCATACCCGGCGAGCCACGCCGGACATGCGCCGGGTGCGCTTCGGCCCATACGACCGCCTGGTTTTGATTCCAGTGGAACTGGTTCACGTCCTGCTGCCGATGCTGGCTGTGGCAGTCGTGCTGCGATCTGCCGGCGCGGTTGCGGCCATCCTGGCCGGCGTGGTCCTGTTTCCTCTCCTGCTTCCCTTGATCCCGACGCGGGACTTCAGCACCAAGGGCTTCATACTGGGCGGGCTGGTGGCGATTCCCTTCGCCCTGGCACTGCTCCTGAACGCGCCGGAGGCGCCATGGTGGCCGCGGGCCGGGTGGGCGCTCACCCACCTGCTAGCCTTGCCGCCGATGACCGCCTATCTGGCACTGAACTTCACCGGCTCGACTCCGTTCACGTCCAGGAGCGGGGTCAGGCGCGAGATATTCGCCTACACCCCCATCATGGCCTGGGCGTTTGGGACAGGCATCGTGCTAGCGATCACCCTTTTCCTGATCGGGATGTGGGGAGGATGACCATGCTCAATTCATACATATCCAACACCCTCCGATACCGCCCGGAGCTGTGTATCAACTGCGGGATGTGTATCGTCGTGTGCCCTCACGCCGTGTTCGCTCCGGATGGCGATGTGCCCCAACTCGCGCGTCCCGAGGCGTGCATGGAATGTGGAGCCTGCCAGCGCAACTGTCCGACCGACGCCATCTCGGTGGATAGTGGCGTGGGATGCGCCGCCGCCATGATTTCCGCCGCGCTGACCGGCAAGAAAGAAGCCACCTGCGGCGGGGCCGAGTCCTCATGTTGCTCTGGAGGCTAGTTGGCGGCGGACTTCGGCAGTCTGTGGTCGGCCCGGAGACATTGTGCAAAACGGTTGCAGAGGTTTTCCCCATCGACCCGTGGATGCGGCGGGACCCAGAGCAGGTTGAAAAGTACCCGAGATCGCCCACATCTTCAGAATCAGGACACTGCGACAATCAGATCGTTGGGACGCGTTTGAGCCCCCCGCTCCAGTCTGGCGCGGGCGAACCTCTTTTATGTCAAGGGCTTCTGCCTATCAACGCTGTCGGAGGGAGTCATTATGCCCAGGGAGGACACTAAAGCCCTTTCGCGGGAGGAACTGGAGTTTTACTCGCGCCAGATCGTCTTGGGAGAGATCGGCTACGAGGGACAGCTGAGGCTTCGCGGCGCCAGAGTTTGCGTGGTTGGCTTAGGAGGGCTCGGCTCTCCAGCATCCCTGCAGTTAGCCGCTATGGGGATAGGGCATCTCCGCCTGGTGGACTACGACGTCGTCGAGCTCTCGAACCTGCAGAGGCAGCACCTGTACGATGCACACTCGGTTGGCTACCCCAAGGTCGAGGTGGCAGCCAAGAGGCTACGCGGGCTGAATCCCTATATCGACATAGAGCCTATGCCCGTATCCCTGAACGCAGACAATGCTGAGCGCGTGCTCAGGGACGCGGATGTGGTGGTGGATGGGCTGGACCGCATGAGCCCAAGGTATGCCCTGAACAGGGCTTGTGTAAAGCTAGGGATACCTTACGTCTTCGGTGCAGCGATCCAGACCTTCGGGAACGTAACCACCGTAATGCCGGGTGAGACCCCGTGCCTGGAGTGTTTCCAGGGCAACTTCGAGGATGACGCCCTGCCGACGTGCGCCGTCGTGGGCGTGCACCCATCGATCATAAGCATCATAGCCAGTATCGAGGTATCCGAGGCGACGAAAGTGATCCTGGGAGAGAAACCTCGCCTGGCGAACAAGCTGCTCTATTGCAACCTCAGCTACTTGGAGTTTGAGGAGGTGAGCATATCGAGAGCCGACAACTGCCCTGTATGCGGCTCCAAACCGTCAGGCCCTGCGATGTCCCTGAAGCGGAAACTGGTTGCCGAACTCTGCGCCAGGGAGGGCAAGAGAACCTTCGTTGTCACGCCGAGAAGGGAGCTGGCATTGGACATGGATGACCTGTCCTCCCTTCTAACGGCGAAAGGCTTCGAGATTAGAGTTAAAGCCGATCTGGGAATAACGTTCGATGGTGGCCCTAAGGGTGCGGCAAGCCTCCTCAAGAGCGGCATCATGATCATCCAGGACGCGGCTGATGGAGAGGAAGCTTACGGCTTTTTCCGCGAGCTGGTGATAGATGGCCTGAAGGTTCCTCGCTCGAGCGTGGAGGGGGACGCTTGATGAGCTTCGACATCGCGGGGGATACCCGCCCCGGACTTGACATAGCCTTCCCTTCGTGATATACTTTGGTCAACTGAATAAGTTCGCTCTCTTATCCAGAGTGGTGGAGGGAAACGGCCCTGTGAAGCCCGGCAACCAGTAGCGGATCGCTACCAGGTGCCAACTCCGGCAGTGGAAGCTGCGAGATAAGGGAAAACTAGTGAAAAACTCCCCAGGGCCAGGGATGCCCTGGGGAGTTTCTACAACTGGCCGATGGCGCGTCGGATTCTGGGGAGGAGGCGACGCGAGGAGAGCGGACAAGGGAAAGAGCGGGACACCCGTCACGTTTTCTCCCTGGTTCCCCAAGTGCTGCGGAGCCGATGTTCGGCCACCTGGAACCCGATGTATCATCGGCCAGTTTTATTTGAGATCGACCTTGGTTGTGATGAGGGTTGAATCGGAATGGCCCAATTAACTAAAGCCGATTTTGAAGATCCTGCCTTCTCGTCGGCCACGAGGGGAGATACGCGACAGGCGACGCTGGTGGAGAAGCATCTCATGACCATCGCGGAGCCACCCCTGGTGATGAAGCTGGACAATGGGCAGAAGCTGGGCCCCATCACGGTGGCTTACGAGGTTTTCGGCGAGATGAACGCTGCCCGCGACAACGTCGTTCTGGTCACACATGCCCTCACGGGGGACAGCCACCTGGCTGGCAAGTATCATCCTTCGGACCAACGTTTGGGCTGGTGGGATCCAATGGTAGGACCGGGCCGCTCCTTGGATACGGACCGCTTCTGCGTGATCTGCACCAATTGCATCGGAGGGTGTGGCGGATCCACGGGCCCAATGTCCATCGACCCGAGAGGCAGCAAAGTCTACGCCATGCGCTTTCCCATCGTCACCATACGCGACATGGTGCGCGTGCAATACCGTGCGCTCAGACACCTGGGAGTACAGCGGCTTCTGACGGTAGTCGGAGGATCGATGGGGGGCATGCAAGCGTTGGAGTGGGCGGTCAGCTATCCCGACTTCACGGATTCCTCGATACCAATGGCCACATCAGCGTACTTGACCCCACAGCAGATCGCCTTCAATTTGGTGGAACGAAAGGCGATAATGAACGATCCCCACTGGCACGGGGGCGACTACTACGAGCGGGGAGAATATCCCAAGGAAGGGTTGGCGCTGGCCCGGATGTTGGGTATGATCACCTATCAGAGCGATGCCTCCATGAGAGCGAAATTCGGGCGGCACATCGTGGGAGATGATCCCCAGGCGATCCTGCAGCAGCAGGAAGCCCGATTTCAAGTCGAGAACTACCTCTACTATCAAGGGGACAGCCTGGTTGACCGTTTCGATGCCAACACCTACCTGATCCACACCCGCGCCATGGACCTTCACGATATCGGCAGGGGTTACCGATCCTGGCAGCGAGCCTTGGAGCGGATCAGGGGGGCGATGCTGGTGATCGGGATCAGCTCCGACATGCTTTTCCCTACCTATCAGCAAAAGGAG
>SDBS01003336.1_pt1 | contig 15754 bp, 16 predicted proteins | sample 2277091 | NCBI WGS metagenome assembly SDBS01 (sample SAMN10404972, study PRJNA504765) | marine sediment metagenome | isolation source: marine sediment core GS10_PC15, 163 cmbsf | place: Arctic Ocean: Southern Knipovich Ridge | collected 2010 | reverse complement strand
GATTTAGAAACTTTTTAAAAGATTTAGGAAAAGTATTTCTGGCTTTAATTTTACTTTTGATAGCAGCCGAGGGAATAGTAATAAGCGCTCATAATCTTTCTGATGATTTAAACATTGCCCTTCCTATAATTGGTATATTAATTGTAGGTTTAGGAAACGCGCTTCCTGAAGTTTGTTTTGCTATTGCTTCGGCAAGAAAGGGTCAAACTTGGATGATTTTAGGAAATTTAATGGGCTCGGTTATTGTGCCTGTAACTTTGGTCTTAGGGATAGTTGCATTGCTTTCTCCAATCGAAATTCCAGATTTTTCTCCTTTTGCTATAGCCAGAATATTCCTTGTAATTTCAGCTTTATTTTTCTTTATTTGCGTCAGAACAGGCCAGAAAATTACAAAGAAAGAGGCTTTAATTTTAATCGGAGTTTACGTTTTATTTGTCCTTTCTGAAATTTTCTTGAGATAAGTTTTGTCCCGGAAGAGTTGATTTTTACTTCAAATTATTGTATTCTTAAATCATGGAGGTTGTAATTTATCTTTTGGCCTTGGTTATTATAGGATTAGCAGTAGTTATTCTCTTATTATTAAAAAAAAAGCCGGAAAAACAGAGCGACTCTTTATTGATGATTCAACAGCAGATAGGTGATTTGAGACAGGCACTAACTAATGGTTTGTCTGAATCAAATAAAGCAATTCAGACGCAGTTTGGCCAGAGCGCTAAAATCATTAGTAGTGTTACAGAAAAATTAACAAGATTAGACGAAACCAATCGGCAAGTTGTAAGTTTCGCCGACCAACTTCGCAACCTTCAAGATATTTTAAAAAATCCCAAGCAACGCGGAGTTTTAGGAGAATATTATTTGGAAACCGTTTTGAAAAATGTTTTGCCGCCGGGATCTTATCAAATGCAATACTCTTTCAAAGACGGGACCATAGTTGATGCGGTAGTTTTTATTGATAAACAAATTATTCCGGTTGATTCAAAGTTTAGTTTAGAAAATTACAATCGTTTATTAGAAACACATAACCCAGAGGAAAGAAGAAAATATGAGAGTGCTTTTGTTGCAGACCTTAAAGCTCGCATTGACGAAACGGCAAAATATGTTAAACCAGAAGAGAGTACAATGGATTTTGCCTTTATGTTTATTCCTTCCGAAGCCGTTTATTATGATTTACTTATTAATAAGGTAGGGGCGGTTACTGGCGATACTAACAATTTGATTAGTTATGCAGGAAAGAAAAAGGTTATAGTTGTTTCTCCAACATCTTTTCTGGCTTATTTACAGACTGTTTTACAAGGACTTAGGAAACAAAAGATTTCCGAACAAGCGCTTGGAATAATAAAAGAAGTAGAAAGACTCGGACGGCATTTAGGAACTTATAGCGAATATATGAAAAAACTTGGGAATCATTTAACAACAACTGTAAGCAGCTATAATAAAGCCAGTAAAGAATTTAAAAAAGTTGACAAAGACGTAGTAAAAATTGCGGGAGGAAAATCTAAAATAAAAATTAAAGAAGTAGAAACTCCGCTATTAGAAGATTAATTATGTTAGTAGTAATTAGAACCGGGGGGAAACAATATTTGGTTTCCCCGGGCGACAAAATAAAAGTTGAGAAATTAGATGTTAAAGAAGACAAGGAAATTACATTTTCCGATGTTTTATTATTAGAAAAGAATAAAAAATTGGAGATTGGAACTCCAAAAGTTAAAGGAACAAAGGTTATTGCGAAAGTTTTAAAACAGGCGAAAGCCAAGAAGGTAATTATTTTTAAATATAAAGCCAAAAAACGTTACAAAGTAAAAAAAGGGCATCGTCAGCCCTTCACCGAAGTAGAGATCACGAAGATAGAAACCAAATAACTGTTTAACATCGGACATTAAACCTGTTTTTAAAAAATAAGAGCATGACAATTCGCCATGCTCTTATTTATTTGCTCCCACACCTATGTGTAGGTGTATGTGGGGGTTTAGTTATTTAAACAGTTTGCCCGGTTTATCTCGTTTCTTTTTGGCCCGAGGAGCTTTTCTGAAGATTATGTCCGTGCTCTTTTAGGGATTTGACGAAAATTCAGAGATTTATTATTCTAAATAACAGAGTTCTTTGACAGTTAAATACATCAGGAAAATTTAGAAAGGAAAGAGCTATGACAGCAAGCAAAGCAGAGCCGACGGAAGTTGAATGTTTCGGAAATAAAGCACAAGGAAAAAGAATGAATAAGCGAACATTTACGCTTGTAATTATTCTGCTTGTGTGTGTGCTTGGCCTCAGTGTTGCCACATTTGCCTTGGCGCCTAAAGTCGCTGCGTTTCCCGTACTGAAGAAGCCTGATTTCTCAGGGCAAGCTGCCTGTGAAGTCATCAGGGTGGTTGACGGCGACACTATCCTCGTAAAAACTGACACGGGGCTATCCAAAGTGCGGCTTATCGGTGTGGACACCCCAGAAACAGTCCATCCGTCCAAGCCAATTGAGCGTTATGGCAAAGAAGCCTCCTTATTTCTGACCAATCTTTTGAAAGGCGAGCAGGTTTATCTGCTCTACGAAGGCGAGAAAGCTACGACCGACAAGTACAGCCGGCTCCTGGCCTATGTCTACCGTGCTCCTGACGGTCTTTTCGCTAATGTCGAGATCATCCGTCAGGGCTATGGATATGCCTATACCCGTTTCCCGTTCAAATACAAGACGGAATTTCGCCAACTTGAGCAATTCGCCAAGCAGGCTAAAAAGGGTTTGTGGGAATCAAAGGCACGAGCAGTCAAATCCAAAAAACTACCGGACTGATTTTTTAAAGGAACCGAGATAGTTTCTCAAAAAAACTAAAAGGGCGTTTCAGTCAAATGAATAGACGCCCTTTTTTTTACTAACCGCTTATTTTCTTCCTTCAAAAGCGCTTCTTAAGGTTTCCTCATCAGCGTATTCTAATTCTCCTCCTACGGGCAGTCCTTTTCCAAGATGGGTGATTTTAATATTCTCTTTTCCGGGAATATTTTTTAATGCTTTTTCAACCAAAACAGCTGTGGCTTCACCCTCAAGGGTGGAATTAAAAGCCAATATAATTTCTTCAAATCCTTTAACTCTATTTTGTAATTCTTTAATTCGTAGTTTTTCAATATCACTTTTTTTAAAAGTAGATACTGTTCCTCCTAAAATAAAAAAGAGACCTTTATATTTTTTGGTTTTTTCAATTGAAGTTAAATCAGTTTCTTTTTCTACAACACAAAGCATTTTCTTATTTCTTGTTGGATTTCGGCAAATTGGACAGAGATTTTCTTCGCCTTCGAAAGGGTTAAAACAAAAAGAACAAAATTTTATCTGATTTTCTAAATTTTGAATAGATTCTATAAATTCTTCAATTTTTTCTTTAGGCAATTTTATTAGATAAGAAACAAAACGGGCAGCAGTTCGCCGCCCCACGGTAGGAAATTTTAAAAATTGTTCAACAAGTTTCTGGATAGATTCAGGATACATATTCTTCTTTTTCTAAGTTTTTGAAACTAACCCTTTGTTCATCAAAATATAATTCAACTTTTCCAACCGGCCCATTTCTATGCTTGGCAATAATAATATCAGCAATATTCTTTCTTTCGGTATTTTCCCGATATTTATCCTCACGATATATAAATAACACCACGTCCGCATCCTGCTCCAATCCGCCGCTTTCACGTAGGTCTGATAATCTTGGAATTTGGGGGGTTCTTTGTTCAACCGCTCTTGATAGTTGGGAAAGCGCTAAAACGGGAATATTAAGTTCTTTTGCTAAACTTTTTAAAGATTTAGAAATCTCGGTTACTTGTTGGACAATACTGAAGTTGGGATTGGTTGGTTCCATAAGCTGTAGATAGTCAACAATGATTAACCCTAAACCCTTATCGGTTTGAAGCCGTCTTGCCATAGCCCTCATTTGGAGAATGTTTGAGGAAGCCACATCATCAATATAAATTGGGGCTTCGGATAAAACTCCTAAGGACTGTTGAATTCTTGAAAAATCATTATCTTCGCCTTTGTCAGAAAGCCTTCCGGTTCGTAATTTCCAGAGGTCAATATTGGCTTGAGCAGCAATTAATCTGTCGGCTATCTGGTCCTTTGACATTTCTAAACTAAAAATTCCTACAGGTTTTTTTTCAAAAACAGCAACATGACGAGCAATATCCAAAGCCATGGCCGATTTTCCCATAGAGGGTCTGGAGGCTAAAATTATAAGGTCAGATTTCTGGAAACCTGCTAAGATATTGTCCAGATTTCTAAATCCGGTAGCAAGTCCTCTCAAACCGCCCTTATGTTTTGAAAGTTCATCGATTCTTTCAAAAGTATCTTCTAATATATCTTTAACCGGTAAAAAACCTTGCGTAAGAGACCTTTGCCCTATACCAAATACTCTTTTCTCGGCTTGGTCTAATAAAATATCTACATCTTCAGCCTCATTGAAGGCTGATAAACCAATTTCATGGGAAGCCTCAATTAGGTCTCTTAAAATCTTTTTCTGGCGGACTATTTTAGCGTAGTTTAAAACATGAGTAGCGGTTGGGACAGAATTTATAAGCGAAGTTAAATAACTTGAACCTCCAACTTCTTTAATTTTGTTTTTTTCCTTAAGACGACTGGAAACGGATAAAATATCAATTGGCTCTCTTTTTTCAAAAAGCTCAACCATTGTCCGGTAAATTTCTTCATGAGTATTTTTGTAGAAATCCTCTGACTTTAAAAAATCAGCCACTTTAACAATGGCGTTTTTATCAAGCATTAAACAGCCGAGTAAACTCTGTTCAGCCTCAATATTTTGAGGAGGAAGCTTTTCCGGTAGTTCGTTTTTAGAAGGGTTGTTAGCCATCATTTTATTTGTATCAAAAAAAACACCCTCTGACAAGCCCCGTACCACAGCGTGCTGTGGTACGGGGCAAGGGCGTTAATACTTATTACTTAAACTTAACACTTTTCACTTTTGGTCCTTTTGCTGTGTCTTTAATTTGATACCCTAATTTTTCAATTTCTTTTCTGGCTTCATCAGCTTTTTGGTATTTTTGCTCTTTTCGGTATTTTTCCCGTTTTTGGACAAGTTTTTTTATTTTTACCGGAACAGATAGTTTGTCTTTTTTTAATAAGCTAAGTCCGAGAACCTTGTCTATTTCCTTAACCGTTTTTATTTTCCCCTCTGCTTTTTTATCCCTTAATAAGTTCCAAAGCACGGAAAGCGCTTTAGGCGTATTCAAGTCGTTGTTTATTGTTTCTTTAAATTGTTCTAAATATTTTTTATTTTCTTTTTTGTCGTCTTTGATTTCAGAAACAATATTTTTTAATCTTTTGTAAGAATTCTGGGCATTTTCTAAGCTTTTAAGAGAAAACTCTAAAGGATTTCTATAATGGGCGTTTAAAACAAGATATCTGTAAGATAGGGGAGAGAATCCTTTTTCTTCCAGTTCTGAAATGGTACATAGGCCGCCCTTACTCTTGCTGATTTTTTCGCCTTTAAAGATTAAGAAAGCACCGTGAAGCCAGTAATTTACAAACTTTTTTCCGGTTGCTGCTTCACTTTGGGCAATTTCATTAGTGTGATGCACTGATATATGGTCTTCTCCGCCTGTGTGTATATCAAAACTTTCTCCCAAGTATTTCATAGACATAGTTGAACATTCAATATGCCAGCCAGGGAATCCGATTCCCCAAGGGCTGTTCCACTCTTGTTGTCTTTCCCCCGGTTTTTCTGAGAACTTCCAGAGAGCAAAATCTATTTTGTTTTTTTTCGCTCCGATTTTTATTCTCGCCCCTGCTTTCAACTTTTCTATTTTTAATCTTGCCAGTTTTCCGTAGTCTTTAAGTTTAGAGGCGTCAAAATATAAGCCGTCTTTTGTTTTGTATGTATAACCCTTTCTTTCTAACCTCTTGATAAGTTCAATTTGGTCTTTTATATGTTCGCTTGCTTTTGGCCAGATATTCGGCTCAATGATGTTGAGTTTCTTAAAATCTTCTTTGAAAATTTTCCAATAAAAGTTAGATATTTCTTTTGCTGACTTTTTCTCTTTTTTGGCTGCTTTTTCTATTTTGTCTTCGCCGGTATCGGCATCGCTCGTTAAATGACCAACATCAGTTACATTCATTACATGCTTCACTTTATACCCATTGTATTCTAAGGTTCTTTTTAAGGTGTCGGCGAAGATATAGCTTCTTAGGTTGCCAATATGCTGATACCAGTAAACAGTGGGACCGCAAGTATAAAGGCCCACCTTTTTGTCTTTGATTGGTTTAAAAATCTCTTTTTTGCGGGATAGAGTGTTATAAACTTTTAGCATTGTTTTTTGAGAAATTTAACCACGGGAATAAAAAACTAAAAAAGCCAAAACCAACAGCAAGAGAAAGTAAAATAACCGAAAACTTAGGAGGGGAGAAGGGCCAATTAAGGATGATTATTCCAAGAGCAACGGATTCCAAGACCATTTTTGTCTTACCAAAAATATTAGCGTCAATTATTTTATTCCGCATTTTGTAATGGATTATTCTTAAAAGAGAAAGAATCTCCGGGAGAATTAGAAGCAAAAGTAACCATTTATAATCTTTAATTAAACTATAAGTAGCAATAGGAATAATTAAAATTTTATCTCCCAGAGGGTCAAGAAAAGCACCAATTTTAGTTTTCTTGTTTAAGGCGCGAGCAACCGAGCCGTCAAAAATATCTAATAAAAGAGCAAAACCAAAGAAGGGAACAAGCCAAGCTTTATTTTCAAAACCGGAAAACAATAAAAAACATAATGATATTCCTATAATAATCCTTAAAGTAGTTAAATGATTTGGCGTAATAAAACGAGGCCAATAATTTTTGATTAAAGGAAAAAGAAGCTTATCCCGGCGACAGTCAATTTTCTCTAAAAAAGATTTTAAGTATTTTATAGAAATAGAATTTATATAATTAAATTGTGATTGTTATATTTTACCAAATTTTTATTAATTTGTTAACCCCGCACTCTTGATTTAAAGATTCTAACGCGGTAAGATAGAATAATTTCTTTAAAGCTAAAATTGTGTTTCCTGAACTTCAAATATTTTTATTAGCAATGACGCCAATTGGAGAACTTCGGGCTTCCATTCCAGCGGGTCTTAGCGTCTATAATCTGAACTGGATTTTGGTTTATTTAATTTCTGTAATAGGAAACTTATCACCGGTAATTTTACTTCTTTACTTTTTGAAACCTGTTTCTAATTGGCTCTCAAAAAGATTTAAAATTTTTCAGTTGTTTTTCACTTGGCTTTTTAAAAGAACTAGAAGGAGATATGACCACGAAATGGAGAAATACGGTTATCCCGCGCTTATAGTATTCGTAGCTATCCCTTTGCCTATGACAGGCGCATGGACAGGAGCTCTAATTGCCTTTTTGTTTGGCATTCCATTCAAGAAAGCCTTTCCTTTGATAACCTTAGGAATTATGATTGCCGGAATAATAGTTTTGGTAATTAGCAAAACCGGAATTGTTATTGAGGAATATTTTGGTTGGCAGGTTTTAATCGGGTTTTTACTGTTAATTGGAATAATTTGGCTTGTGGCCAGCAAAGTCAGAAACAAGTAAAAATGTTGAAGAAAACCGATATTTTAGCAGCCTTTGTGATAGGAGAATTAACAGCTTTGATTTTATTGGTTATTTCGAAAAATATTAAAGAGTTGGAACAAATTCCTTTTCTCTGGTCCGGTTGTATATTTTTCCCCTTATTTGCGATTTTAGGCATTTTAGTTTTTTCTTTTTTAGAGAAAAAAATCCCAGTAATTTTCCAGTTTGCTAAGTTTTTTTTAGTCGGTGTTTTAAATACTTTTATTGATTTGGGGATATTGAATTTTTTAATGTGGGTTTTTGCTGCATCTTCTGGAATTTCTTATTCAATTTTTAAAGCTCTTTCTTTTGGCTGCTCGGTTATTAGCTCTTATTTTTGGAACAAATCTTGGACATTCAAAAAAAACGAAACCAAGTTTTCCGGTCAAGAATTTTCAGGATTTTGTCTAATAGCAGGAATCAGTTTTCTCCTTAATGTTATCGTAGCTTCTTTACTTGTGAATGTTTTAGGTCCTCAATTTGGTTTGTCTCAAGAAATTTGGGCAAATATCGGAGCTATTATTGCTGCTTTTGCTGCTCTTTTCTGTAATTTTATCGGTTACAAATTTATAGTTTTCAAAAGGTAAAAAATATGGCAAATTTAGTTTTATATCGTAAATATCGACCCCAGACCTTTAAAGAGGTTATTGGACAGGAACACGTGGTTCAGACATTAACCAACGAGGTTGCTTCGGGAATGATTTCTCACGCTTATTTGTTTTCCGGGCCAAAAGGTTCTGGGAAAACCAGTATTGCCAGACTTTTAGCCAAAGCAGTCAACTGTGAGGACACGGGTTCTTTTGAACCCTGCAATAAGTGCTCTTCCTGCCTTGAGATTATGAAAGGAAATTCAATAGATTTAATTGAAATTGATGCTGCTTCCCATCGGGGAATTGATGATGTACGGGAACTAAGAGAGGGGATTCGTTTTGCTCCAGTAAAATCAAAGTACAAGGTCTTTATTATTGATGAGAGTCATCAACTCACGAAAGATGCTGCTAACGCTCTTTTAAAAACCCTTGAAGAACCGCCGGCTCATGCCATATTTGTTTTAGCCACTACCGAAGCTCATAAAATGATACCAACTATAATTTCCCGGTGCCAGAGATTTGACTTCAGAAGAATACAGGTTCCTGAGATTATTAGAAAATTGGAGTTTATTTCCCAAAAGGAGAAAATAAAGTTTGAGAAATCAGCTTTATCTCTTATTGCTTTAAACTCTCGTGGTTCTTTTCGCGACGCCGAAAGTTTAATGGATGAGTGTATAAGCTTTTCCGGAACAACAGGTGCTATAAAAACCGAAGATATAAAAGAATTATTAGGAATTGTAGAAATAAGCCAAATTTCCAAGTTTGTTGATTTTATCGCCGAAAAAAACGCTAAAGACGCAATTCTACTTTTAAATACAATGATAGATAAAGGTGTTGACCTTCAGGAAGTTGCGAAAACCTTGATTTATTACTTACGACAACTAATGCTTTTAAAAATAAATCCGAATTTTCTAACTTCCGAAACCTCCGGCTTAGCAGATAAAGAACTTGAAAAGATTAAAATCCAGACAGAAAAATTTAAAGAAAAAGACGTTCAGGATATTTTAAAGTTTTTCATTGAAGCGGAGAACAAAATGAAGTATTCTTCAATACCCCAACTGCCTCTGGAATTAGCAATCATTGAATCTTGCGAGATAATTAATATTTAATATTGCGGGGTCGTCTAATCGGTAGGACGGCTGGTTTTGGTCCAGTTAATCTAGGTTCGAGTCCTAGCCCCGCAGCAACCTTGAGCGCGGTTCGAGAGACCGAGACGCTTAAAAAATCGCCAAGAAGGCGGTTTTTTGGTAGAATAATATAATCAGAAATGTAAAAATTATGCAAAGAATTAGAAAAAGACCAGATTTTATTCATCATCAAAAATCCGGGATCATATCTTTTATTAGAGAAATAGTATTTGGTGTTGAAGATGGCATGATTTCAACTCTTGGAGTATTGGTTGGTATAGCGATTGGAACCAATAGTTATTTTGTAATTATTCTTTCTGGTTTTGTGATTATTATAGTGGAATCAATATCTATGGGTGTTGGTTCTTATCTCTCGGTAAAATCAGTGAAAGAAATTGCTGAACGTAAATTAAAAGAAGAAAATATTTCACTTTCGGATATTAAAAACTATGATGAGTTTTTTATCACGAGCACGACTAAAAATGTAATGCCAATTAATCAGATTGACGACATCCAGATTGACTCTGATTTTGAAAAAACGAAAATTGTACAAAAATTATTCAAGAATTATTACCGAAAACACATTCTAAATCAATAAATATATGAAGTTAGGATTTATAGGCTTAGGAAATATTGGAACAATGTTGATAGAACGGTTGGTTTCTTTTGTTAGCCCTACCGGATTTTTTGCTTATGATATAAATTCCAAAAAAATTACAGAGTTAAAGAATAAACTAAAAATAAATGTATCAGAAACCATACAGGATTTAGTCCAGCAGTGCGATGTTGTTTTCTTATGTATAAGGCCTCAAAATCTGGACGAAGTATTGGAAAAAGTTGTAAGCCCAAAAGGAAAAATTTTTATAACAACCGCTGCCGCAATTACTCAAGATACATACTACAAGAAACTTGGCCAAGTTGAACTTATCAGAATTATACCAAGTATGATAAATAAAATTGGCGGGCCCATACTTTTTATGCGGGGAAAGTATGTGTCAGACGATTCTGTTCAGAAAATAAAGGAAATACTGAAGAAAATAGGAAATATTTTTGAGGTAAAAGAATCTGATATAGATGCATATACCCACCTAACAAGTTGTTCCCCTGCTATTATCGCTGAGTTTTTACGGCTTTACATCTCATCATTAGTAAAAGAGAAAGAAATTGATGAAGATGTAGCAATTCGTTTAATTTCTGATGTTTTGAAAATTACCACTCAACTTTTCACAGCAGAAGGATTTAAGATTATTCCTCAAGTTTGTACAAAGGACGGTATTACTGAAGTTGTGGTTAAAAAAATGCAAGAGTACGAAAAAACTTTCTTCAAAGAGATTACCTCCACTTTATTAAAAAGAATGGAAGAAGTAAGAAAAAATTATGGCTAACAAAAAACATTTACAAATTGGAAAATTTGACCTTGTGGAGTTGGCTCAAAAATTTGGGACGCCTCTTTATGTTTACAATGCCAAGCAAATTCGAGCTGCTTATCAAAAAATTTATTCGGCTATCCAGTATGAACCCAAGCAATTACATTATGCTATTATGTGTAATGACAGGTTGGCTGTATTAAAAGTTTTACGCAAATTAGGCTCTTATTTACAAATAAATTCAGTGAAAGAATATTACATCGCGTGCAAAGCTGGATTTCCCAACGATAAAATTTCCGTCACTACGACAAATCTCAGTAAAGAGGATATGCTGATCTTTATCAAAAATAAAGCGCAACTCAATCTTGATTCTCTTGAAGAGATAGAGAGATACGGAAAATTGTTAGAACAAGCTCAGAAACAACAATCCCAAGTAAATAATAAGGTAGGAATAAGAGTATTAGTTCATGTTAAAGCAACTGGACAATATGTTACCAATCAGCCCCATAAACTCAAAGCAAGGGTAGGAATTAAGAAAGAAAAGTTTGGCAAAGTTGAGGCGTTGGCAAAAAAGTACGGCATAAAAATAATTGGGGTTCATGGATATGTTGCTTCCAATATGTTAGAGCTTGAGCCCTTTTTGAAGCTTAATAAGTATCTCGTAGATTGTGCAAAAGAGTTTAAAGACATAGAATATATCAATTTCGGTGCAGGTTTTGGTCTGCCGCCAAAAATAACTGACAGAGGATTTGACTGGAAAGGTTATGGAAAGCAAGTTTCTGGACTAATGCAAGGAATATCAGATCATTTCGGACGAAAAATCAACCTAAAAATTGAACCCGGCAGATCGCTTGTAGGCGATGCCGGGATACTTTTAACCAAAGTCACAAACATTAAAGATATGGATAGTTGGATAGAGGTAGGAGTAGATTGCGGTTTTGGTGTTTTTGCTCGCCCTTATATCTATGATTGGCATAGTGGAGGATATCACGAAGCTGTAGTCGCAAATAAATTTGGAAAGAAAAATACACATTTTTATACTATTTGTAGTAACTCAGTACTCCAAGGCGATTATTTAGCCGAGGATAGAAAATTGCCGAAAATTGAGATTGGTGACATATTAGCATTTTTAAGAATAGGGGCTTACGGTGCTACGATGATGTCTTTATTTCCGGGAATGAGAAAAGCGGGGGAAATATTGATAGACAAAGAGAAGATTGTAATAATAAATAAAACCGAAGTTTTAAATTAAAAACCTAAATCCACCCACCACCCTTTGATTTTGTAGCCCCGCCAAAAAAATTCGCCGGACCAAGCGAGGATGTAACGAAAGAAAGATTTAAAAATGAGACACTAATATACCCTTAAGTAGTGTCTCGTTTGTCTCATTTTAGTCTAAAATAGTCCTGATTTATCCGTCCGTAGCTTTAGCGAAGGAGGACCGAGACGCGTGGAATCTTGACCTTAAATTTTTGTCAGTTTAAAATAAATGAACAGTCTAAATAGGCTGGTTTTAATTAATTAATAAATAAAATTATGGAAACTTTATTTTGTATATCCTTGTTAGTTTCACTTATTTGTTTAATAATCGGACTTGTTAAACCACGATTGGTTTTAGGCTTTTTAAAAGGAGATAAAACGAGAAAAAAGGTGGTTTTAATTTTTGGAACAACAAGTGTTTTGTTTTTTGTTTTAGTAGCTGTAATTATTTCTTCGCCAATTCCACCTCTAAAGCAATTTGAACCAGAAAATCCTCCTATTGTCGTGGATAAAGAAATAGAAGAACCAAAACCGAAAACAGAAGACGAAAATATTCCCGGCACGCCTCCTCAAGAAGTAAAGAAAATCCAACCAGAAACAAAAGTTTACGCATCAATAGGCGAGGTAGCTAAAACAGAGTTATTACAATTAAACCCCTGGACAGATGGCACGGTGTTTATGAATATACCGGTCGGTTGGAATATTTATACTGGAGGGCAATGCGCTACAAAATCGATTTTAGCAAGAGATCCTTACGTTGGATTAAAACAAGTTTTTTATTTTTCAGAAGCCGGACCGGTTTATGCCAGCCAGGCGCGAAAGCAAACAGATCTAAATAATTATTTGACTTTAGGCGGGAGTAAACTTCCTTATTTAGATAGTCCGTTAGTAAATCCTTTAACTGCCGAGAACTTTTTAAATAATTTTGAAGCGTTGGCTAATATGCCTTTTTTTCAGGAAGTATTTCCCCAGGTGCCGATTATGACCAATGTTGAAATAATAAGTAAGGAAGAAATTGTTAATAAACCAGCCTATGCGACTGATGGAAAATTAGTCAGGGCGGAATTTGAACAAGGCGGTAAATTGGGAGAAGGATATTTTTATATAATAACCGTAAAAGACGTTATTGGTTTGGGATATGGCGTGATGTTTGTTGGAATTACTGCTCCAAAAGGCTTGCTTGATTTAATAACGCCATCCTTAAAGAAAAGTTTAGAATCTTATACAATAAACCAAGAATATCTAACTGTCTGTATAAACACAAACAATAAAGCGGTTGCCGGCATATTGAAAGCAGGCAGAATATTAAATGAAAGCTCTGATGTTATAATGGATGTATGGGAAAATAAACTTGAGTCAGAGCAAAGAATGTCTGAAAAACAAAATGATGCTATTTTTGGCTTTAGCAGATTATACAATCCAGACACAGATGAAGTTTATAAAATTACTCCCGAGTTTTATGAACATTATCAAATTCATAATGATGAATTTGAAATGAATTATTTAGAAGAATTGCCTGATGATAAATGGGATGAGGCTCCTCTAAACGGGGCAGAGTATATTAAATAAAGTAGAATTTTGAGTAGCACCTCTCTATAAGGTAAACTCCGCATCAGAACAAAGCACGGTGATGAGATGGTTCCAATAATGTCTTTTCGTGTCTCATTTGTCTCATTTTAGCTTAAATTTGAATTAATTAATAAATAAATGATTGATACATACGAAAATTATAGAAAATTAGCACGATTCCAAAAAAGAGGAAAGGATTTTAGTATAATTCTTCGTCTAGCCGATGAAAAAGTTGCCGTTATAGCGATACACGGAGGAAAAATTGAGGCTGGGACAACAGAAATTGCTGAAGCCATAGTAGCTGAAGACCTATCATTTTACAGTTTTATTGGCAAAAAACTTCGTGGTAATTATACATATTTACACATAACTAGTACTAAGTTTGATGAACCAAATTGTTTGAATTTTTTACAATCTTGTAGTACTGCAGTTTCAATTCATGGTGAAAAAAACAAAAAGAAGAGCTTTATTATGGTTGGTGGAGGAGATAGAGTGCTTGCTAAAAAAATTATTAGTAGTCTTAAGGGGGCTCGATTTGTAATTAAAAAACCAACTCGTGGTGTAGGAGGATTAAGTAGAAGGAACATCTGTAATCGATGCAAGTCTCGTAAGGGTGTCCAGTTGGAAATAAGTAGAAAACTTCGTGATGACCTAAAGGATAATAAAGATCTTATGGCGCGATTTGCCAAAGCAGTCAGAAGCGTATTATTATAAAGTATAAACAAAACGCTCCAAATACCGCTTTCTGTGTCTCATCTGTTTCGTTTTAGCTTTAAAAGACCCCGACCGAGACGCGTCAATGGAACACGCCCCAAAGCTCTTAATTTCCCCTTAAAATCCAGGTTCTAGACCGACTACGCCAGCAACCTTGAGCGCGGTTCGAGAGACCGAGACGCTTAAAAAATCGCCAAGAAGGCGGTTTTTTGGTAGAATAAAACATAGATAAAATATACAAAAATATGGGAAGTATAATAGAAATAAACGATACTCTACAAATAAATAAAGAACAAGGGTTTCCAAAAAAACTTAGTCTCGAAGTTCATTTAAAGAAACCCTTAAATGTAAAAGATTTCAAAGATAGGGTTTTTGAATTTAAAAACAAACCAGGAATAAGGCTTTATAAAATACCACCAGTAAGAAATTTCCTTGTAGAGAATAGAAATAAAAAATGGATTTATTGGGGGCTTATCCATATTCTTGAAATACAGCATAACTATAGAGCTAATACTACTTCAGGTAAATTTAAACTCATCTATATCTATACCCCAGAAGAGATGAAAAAAGCCCATGACCTTATTGATAGAAATAAAGAAACTCAATTCTTTAAATAGTATTATCCTAAATTAAATAGGTTCTAACGTCGTCCACGATGCCCAGCTATTTTCCCGAGAGTTTTTTCTCGGGTTTTTGCTTGACGAAATAAGACATTGGACTATACTAAAAATAGAGAATGTTCTTTTACAAAGGAGAAAGTCATGTTAAAAAATGTTTTTCGAATATTTTGTATAATGATGTGTTTAGTAGTTTTTTTAGGCCTTGCAGCATTGGGCTTCTATTTGGGGTTATTGCTCGCCGATAAAACAGGAATGACCGAACTTAAATGGTATCAGCCGTCAGGAGGACCAGATATGGGAAAATGGAAGCAAGGACCTGCGGGAGGAGGTGCTGTTGTTTGGCTTGCTATCATGTTCGCAATCTTAGGAGGGATATTGGGGGGAGGTCTTTCATATTTAATTTCAAAGTGTTTCAAATTTTTTACCGATGAAAGTCTTTGAGATTAAAAATAATGGCAAAAAAAACGATTGTCGTTTAATTTCAAAGTTTTTTTATATTAAACAACCCTGCGATAACATCAAAGGGTTTTTTCTTTAAACACTTAGCAATTCTTGTGTTATTTTCACCAAATTCTCAGGATTTTTAATAAAATCCACCCATCTAAAGGGTCGAAAATCGTCCCATCCCCCCAGCAACCTTGAGCGCAGTTCGGGAGACCAAGGCGCATAGAAAATCGCCAAACAGGCGATTTTTTGGTAAAATGAGATATTATGAAAAAACCAGAAGAAATTAAAAAAATTGTGAAAGATAAATACAAAGAAATAGCAGTCAGTAACTGCGGATGCGGTTGCAATTGCAAGAGTAGTCAGAACAATGCAAAAGAAATAGGGTATTCAGATGAAGAAATTAAGATGGGGGAGGGAATGAATCTTGGACTTGGATGTGGAAACCCCGTGGCTTTTAGTAAAATTAAGGAAGGAGACATTGTTTTGGACTT
>SDBS01003335.1_pt1 | contig 15756 bp, 14 predicted proteins | sample 2277091 | NCBI WGS metagenome assembly SDBS01 (sample SAMN10404972, study PRJNA504765) | marine sediment metagenome | isolation source: marine sediment core GS10_PC15, 163 cmbsf | place: Arctic Ocean: Southern Knipovich Ridge | collected 2010 | reverse complement strand
AATAATATTTCTTGTATTTTAAGATTATAATTTCAAGAATATAATATATCAATTTTAAATGTTTCTTCAATCAATAAAGTTATATTTTTAATTATAAATTATTTAAACTTTTCAAGTAATTCTGTGGGGATGATCATCAACAAATTAAATTTTTGCTTCGATATATTAAATATATCATCTGTAAAATCTTTTTTTATCTTAGTTTTGAATAGTCGGATAAATATTAATGAAATAAGAAAAGGAAGAAAAGGATATATTATGTTGAGGAAAAATGGTTTAAATGTGGTTAATCAAGAAACCAATTATTTAAACCAGTTCCTCACTTTTCTTTAGTCTTATACCAAAATTAGCAACCTTAAATCATATTTAACGAATAGATATTAATTATTTTATCATGCTTTATAACTCAATTAAGGTTGTTGTAAGAAGTAAATAATTAATTAGTTAATTAAAGCAGCTTGTAACATTTTTAAATACCCAATGTCATTATTTATTAATTAATTCTGGTGAGTATTTTGTATAAACATCTAAACTTGACATAAAGTCTCAAATTTACGTTTTACATATGCTGGTAACAATGGTAAAATATGCTCTTCAAACATAATCACGCTCTCACATGCATCTTTGTCCTTATTTAGAATATTTCCCGATGAATAGAGTGAAATAGCCCTGCACCCAGCTCCACAAAATTTTCTGTACTTACATGAACCACAGTCTTCTATGTCTGAAATTTTTATGCTTTCAAATTCCTTTCTCTTTTGCCCTTCCAAAATTTCCTTCAAATTTTGGAAGTTTATGTTCCCAATGCTATTAAAGAGACTTGCACAAACATCAACATCACCGTTGACGCGAATAGTCACTCCATTAAAGTTATATGCACATGGGTGTTGCGATTGATCAGTAAATTCATAGAAACCTGTCTTTAAAAGCTGAATATCAAAGGCTCCAAATATCTCTAAGATAAAAGGGGGATGAAAAAGGTACTCTCTTATCAATTTAGCATATTGATGGTATAAGTCGGTTATTTCTACCCCTAGAGATTCATACGAATTAACAAATCGTCCATATTTGAAAGGAGCTTGCATTCTCCATCGAAGTATATCACTATCTCGAAGAAAATGATACATATCTAGAAGTTCGTGCAGATTATTTTTAGTAAGAACTGTATTAATTGAGTATTTTATTCTGTGGGTACGTAGTAACGACATTGTAAATGAGATGTCCTGATGAGTAGAATATGGTCTGTTATCTCTATGTCCCTCGAAGCCATCAAAACTCAACCTAATTTCCTCGAGGTTACTGAGTCTAGATAAATCTCTTGCAGCATTCTTATTGATTAAGGTACCATTACTAAGGACGACAGTAGGAACGGTGGGTAGAGCTATGATCTCTAGGGCATCATCTCTAATAAATGGTTCGCCACCAGAGAAGATAACCTTTCTACAACCTAATTCTTCGGCTTCTCTTATCACCGACCTGATTTTGTCCAAGGGTAAACCATAATAACGTGGAGCGTTATATTTAGCATAATAACAGTATACACAAGTTAGGTTACACATGCCAGTTAGTATTAGTGGAACTTTAAATAAGATTTATAAAAAAATTATCAAAGGAGAATCGTATGAAAAGAGAAAATCTTTATCTCTGCATGAAATATGGTCCTTTTAGATTTGCGAAAAATATTTCATGTAGACGCAATTTTAGAGGATTTTTAGAGGGAATTTTTAAACATAATAGAAATTCTACTTGTAAAATTGAAAATTGTGACCTTCCCAAAAGAAAATTTAAGTATTTAAACGAAAATGTCCCAAAAGAAGTTATTGACAAATAGAATTTGTTTTTAGATGAGTGTAATTCAGTAGAATGTTGTGAAAAAAATTTGGTTTTAATTACTGACGACGATTTAGGTTCTTCCCCAGATTCGGGATATGACGAATCATTTCAAAAAATATCTCAGGATTTATCGGAGTGGGTAGACAAACAGATTTTAAACGATTCAAATATAAAACCTCCTAAAACAAAAATTGATCCAAAACTAAAATTTGATGGAAATTGGAAACATCATCATGACAAATCACCAAATTTAGGTAAGATTTTAAAATTAATTCGTAATTCGGATTATATTAAAAAAATAAATCCCAAAAGGCATGAAACTCAGTCCATAATTCAGACTCAATTAAATTAATTGTAAAAGCTAAAAGTTATACTTATTCAAAGATAGTCCTTTTACCTTTTTTGATTTTTTTTGGAAATTCAAAATCTATGTCTTGATTAGCGAAATAACAACCAATCTTCGGAACTGAAAGAGAACTTAAATATTCGGGGTTATGTTTTTGTTTCTTGAATTCGTTAACATAATATTATTATAATACCATTTGGAGAATATTTTAATATTTTAAAAAGGAAAAAGATATATTTCTGAAATATTTTTTTTAGTTTAAGATAAGATCCAAAACGATAATTTATGAAGTAAATTGATAATTTTTAAAAAAGGGAGATATATTTCCTATTATCTTGGTAATCCAAACATTAATAGTCATATAGATGCTATACATTCTACAGAACCAAAAGGGGAACTTAATACAAAAAAACTTGTTATCGAGATAATAAAAAAGACTGATTGTAGTGGGATTTATTCATTAATTTCACGAACAGGTATGGATTTAAATCGACTAATAAATAAAACCAATGAACCTGCAATTATAGAATATCGAGAAGCAATTTATTCTATTTTAAGGCATCTCAAAATTCTTGATAACACTAATAAATTAATAAAATCCTATTTGCAATTAGCAATACATGGAATGAGTAATTATACACATAAAGAAATTGAAATTGGTTCGAGAAATAACCAAACATGTAGTAATGAAATATTTTTATGGTTTCAAAAAAATTTAGAGGAAAATTGCAAAGAAGTGTTTAATAATGATCTTAAGATTGTCTATAATAAAGAATTTATAGGTGATATATCTAAAGGAGTTCATCGGAAGAAATATGGGAAATTTTTCAACACAATTCAAATTAAAATTAATAAGACATTACGAACACCCTATTTTAGCAAGACAGCTGAAGTTTTGACTAAAATTATTAATGATTTTTATAAAGAACATAATTATTAAATGATTTTATATATTTTTTATAAAACGATTTTTGATTAAGATGCTTTAAGGTTTGTGGAGTCGAAAGGTAATCCTCAAGATTCAAATGAAATTCTTTAAAATCCTGTAATTCATCAATATTGAAAGCCATTTTTTTTGACTAATATTTATTATTTTAATTTTTTTTTGTTTTTTTCAATTCTTATTAATGCTTCTAACGTCAAATTTAGTAACTTATATTCTTGAATGTCACAAAGTTCTTTATCAGAAAATCCCCTCAATAACTCTAGATATACTTGTTCCTGATAAGATTCTTGAAAATTTTCTATTAATTGTTTTATAGCGTGTTTCCTGAAAATTTCTGGAAGGCTCATTTCTATTTTTTCTTAGTTCATGTTCAACATGAATTGTTAAACATATTAAAGTCCTCGTTGTTATAATCAAATTCTTCAAAAATGTTTTCATTAAGGTATCCTACTAATTTTAACACTGAAAAGAAGAGAATAAAGGGAGAACTCGCAGTCATCTGAGTTAGCAAAAAAATCATTTACTTGAAAGCATACGACCATGAAATCGTCGATAAATTCGATATATTCTCCATCGACCTTAATAGTCTCTTTCACTTTCGCTCCCGGATTACCAGTTAGGCTAATACCGTAGAAAAATCTTACGTGTTGGATAAGATCGGGAGCAACCGTGCCATCGATTTGGCGCAATATATCCTTACAGTTCCATCCTCAGTGTAGAGAATTCTTTCTAATTTCATACCTCTTTTCCTGTCGAGAGTTGATTTTTTTTTTAACTAATTTTTATTAAATCTTTATACTACTTTTTACTCAACGATGTTTTTAAACTTATTTAGATCTTTAACAAATCTTAGAATAATAAATAATTTGACACAATAGTAAAATATTAGAAACATAAAAAATCAATATAAATAATAAAAATTAAATAACTAAGACGGTAAAAAAATGGAAGTCTGTTGGTTTCGATAATATTCGCCTTCAGCATTTTGAAAAAACGAACGCCGGAATATTAGTGTTTAGTCTTGAAGATAACGAACTAGGTAAAAAAAGTTTCAATCATATTCTGGAATGGCATAGTGAAGTATTAAAAAATTGCGGGGAAATCCCGATATATATTATTGGAAATAAAGTTGATTTAGTGGATTATAATAAATTAGATGAATCGAAAATTAAAAATTTGGTTGTAAGGAATAATTTTAGAGGGTATTATTTAACCTCAGCGACACTTGGAAGCAATGTTGATAAGCTCTTTAAGGTAATTAGTGAGGATTTATACAAAAAATATAAATTCTGAATTTTGATTTTTAATAAATTAAAATTTTCATTTCCATCCTTTGGTATATTCTAACATTTTAGCTTAGCATTACTATGAATTATGGGGTATTCTTGATACATTTTTAGCTTTTATCATTTTCTATAACGTGTGAATCATTCAAAATCAAAGCATTTGCTGATATTCCATTTTCTCTTCCAATTAATTGGATATAAGAGAGAATAGATTCTTTTACTTCAGTATGATTTCTGAGATCCTTCAATTTATTTATTATAATATAAACACCCAAAATGCCAGTTTTTACCCACTTTCGGATAATATAATCACTTTCCATTCTCATTCCAATTAAGCCTTCTATTTCTTGTCTCAGTCTGTTTTCATTAACAAAATGTAGATGCCAACTATTTTCGTCTATATCCCTCTTTTTAACAAACATAAAATGGTTACTCATAGTGTCCTCATTCTTTATATCATCATCCATTATATCGAATAATTTTATAACAGAATTATAATATTCTCTGAATTTTCTCTTTAATAAAGGATTTTTCCCAGATTTATCTAATCCATTTTGCAGTTTTAATCTTCGAAATAAATTATCCCGTGAAATGAAATCACCAGGGGTATAATCGTCAGAGTTTATATAACCTTCGAAATATCTTAATTTTTCAAGATTTGACTTGATATCTTGCGCTCTGAGTGATTCAATTATTAAATTTTCTAATTTATTTATAGTAGCTGTTTTAACATGTATTTTTTCAATAAATTCTGATAGATTTTGCAATGTTAATTCTTTTTTCCTATTAACTATAGGATTTCCCTTCATTTTTTGAAATATAACTTCCAACTGATCTTGAGGGATGCTAATTTTATCAAAATTTTTGATTTCTTTGGATAAATCATTAAAGGAAAAGAGAATTAATGTTTCATACTCTCTATCTCGGTTCCAAAGTTGGATTAAAGGTCCTTTTCCGTTATTAAAAAATAACGCGTTTAACGTCCAATACTTTTTACTTCTAATATATTTAGCTTCTCCTATACAAACAATTTCATTTTTTCGTTTGAATGCAGAATCCTCGTAATTTGGCCCTTCTAATGCAAAAGAACTTAGATCCTCTTCAATTAAATAATAAATAGCAGATAGAGCTTGGAAAGCAAAACTCTGTCCTTGGTGAGTCATTATAAAAATATAAAATTTCTCTTCTTATATTAATTCTTAAAAAAAAAAAAAAATTAAGTCAATCTTACATTACTTTTAAATAGCTTTTTATATATAGTTTGAGAAGAATTTATATAGTTTGAGAAGAAGAAGTTTATGTCATTGCATTGCATTGCCCTTTCTGTGGAACTTCAGTTGAAAGCTTAGAATTAGACCAAGAACTGATATTACGTAGCCATTGCGGAGAAAAATTTAATGTTTGAAACTCTATTAGAGGTGTAAGATTTAAAATAATAAATAAAGAAGGTCTACAATTATTTTAATTAACCAAAAAAAAGTAGAAAAGCTTCTACGGAAGACGGCTCTTAATGAGTTTAAGGTTAAAAAACCTCAGAGTGTGAAAATATTCCGTATGAAGTTTTTCTTTTCCATTTCTAATTTAAAATAAAGTCTTTGTCTACAGATATTTAGACAGAAAAGTATATTAACTTAAAAAACATAATAGTAATGATTGAACTAAATAGCATCTATAAAGAGGTAATTCCATTTGGATAAAAATGAAAGAATTTCCAAACAAAACAATAGAGATAGAGCTCGGTATTATAGAAGTAGAATAGGTGACCATAAAAATAATGGAAAATGGAAAAAAGTTGCAATATTATATTCGATGATTGCTAGGTTATGTGCTGATGATGGTGAATTTAACAAGGCTTTAGAAAATTATTCAGAAGCGATTACTTATAATAAAAAGGCTAATGAATGGGAATATACGGCTAGAACATATATTAAATGCGCTATAATACAAAAAAATTTAGGGAATTATGACGAAGCTTTAAGAAATTATTCAGAATCAATTCCTTATAATAAAAAAGCTAAGGAATGGGAATATACGGCTAGAACATATATTAAATGCGCTATAATACAAAAAAATTTAGGGAATTATAATAAATTTATTGAGAATAATAGAAGAGTTGTTGTATATTTCAAGAAAGCTAAAATGTGGTATGATGCCGCTAGGGCGTACGGAGCGATAGCGAATTTTCTATCAAAGATGAAGAATTCTGAAAGTGCCTTATTAAACTATAAACAAGCAATAAAATATTTCAATAAGTGTGGAGATTGGCAAAATGAAGCTAAACATTATGTTATTTTAAGTTTTCTCTTATTAAAAGAACGAGAAGATGAAGCAAATAATTACTTGAGAAAAGGAATTCAGATATATTCTATTAACAACGATATGGAATCACTAGTCAATACCTATGAATCTTTAGGTAATATTTTAGCTCAAAAAGGAGGACATGAAGAATCAATAAAATATTATTATCATGGAATATCAGCACTTAAGCTAGCTAAAAATTGGGAGAAGGTCGCCGAAATATTTGTTTTGATCGGAAGTAACTACTCAAAAGATAAGGATTTTAATAATTCTTTAAAGAATTTTCAAAATTCCGCAATATACTTCAAGAAGGCAAGAAAATGGAGTAAAGCTGCAGAACTATATACATTAATTAGCATCAATTATTCAAATAAAGAGGATTTTAAAACAGCCCTTAGATTTTATCACATAGCTATTAGATATTTTCAAAAAGATAATAATTGGGCAAATGTAGCAGGAAATTATAAGGAAATAGGCAAGATTTTTTTCAACCAAAACAAAATAAATGAAGCGATTGAAAATTTCAAGAATGCTGAACACTTCTACAAAATTGCTGATGATCATCTTAACTTAGGTCAAGTTAAATTTTTAATCGGTAATTGTTATTTTAAATTAGAAGAATTTGATGAGTGTTTAAACACTTTTAAAAACGCATTACAAAATTTCTTTCAATCAAAAAATTGGGGAAAAGTTGTAAATGTCTTAATTAATATTGTAAAGCTATTAATTAACATTAAATCTTATGATGAAAAAGCTGTGTTTGAAGAGATTGAATATTTCTTCAACCCAAATGTATTTGTAAATGAAGAAATTGGACCATTATTAATAATCCTTTCAAGAACCAATGACTTTTTATATAAACAAGATAATAGAAATTATTCCCTTTATTTTTTACAGAGTCTAGAAACGTTATATTCTAGAAATAAAGAATTAGAAGATTCTCAAGAACAAATTAAAGGATTTACTGATAATTTGATAGGATATATCAAAGTTCTTAGAGCTAAAAAATTTGCTAAACAAAATAGGTTTGAAGAAGCAATATCAAATTATGAGGATGCTATAAAATATTTTCTTATAATAAAAAATTGGGAGAGCACAATTAACAGCTACAGATCAATAGGAAACATATATTTAAAAAATTATGATTTGAACGAGGCTGTAGATTACTATAAAAAAGTAATTGGAATACATCAGAAATTTGATAGATTAGTTTTGATCTCAGAGATTTACGCTATAATCGGAGAATTTTATCTTGAAATTAATGATATTGAAAATGCCATGACCTATTATAGAATCCCTCTTGATTATTATGAACTAAATGAAAACTGGGATAAAATTGCTTCTCTTTATCAATATATTGCTCTTTTATCCCATGATAATGATGATTATAATTCTTCAATTAATTACTATTTAAAAGCAATAGAGAATTTTGAAAAAATCGGGGATGAGGAAAGAGTTGTTAAAAATTATCTTGAAATTGGTGACATCTTTTATTATATACTTCATGATATCAATAAAGCGTTTGATAATTATAGATTGGTTTTAGAAAGACACCATAAACAATCGAAATGGTACAATATGGCTGAAGTTCTCAGGCATATGGGGGATATAAGTTTTCTAGAGAGAAAATTTGATAAAGCATTAGATAATTATAATGAGGCTTTCAAATTTTATAATCGAACTAAATATAAAATTGCAAGTATAAATATTCTAATTAGACTTGGTACTATTTATAAATTTCAATTTAAGGATGATGAAGCAAAAATAAAATTTGAACAAGCCAAAAAGAATTTTAGAAATTCAATCAAGATAAATAAAACAAATAAAAATTGGAAAGCAGTTGCTCAATCTTATCATCGAATCTCAAAAATTTTGATGATGCAAAATAAATTTGAAGAATCATTTAAAACTTATAGAAAATCTCTTAAATATAATCTTGAAGCTTTAAAGTATCATTTATTTCATGAAGAATGGAATGAAATAAATAGTTTGTTTAAAAAAATACTAAGTACCTATAGAACTTTCGGGGCTTTTAAAGATTTTCTTACGAAATTTCTAATTGATTTCTTTGTTGATGCAAATGAAGTACTTATAAAATCATTAAATTGGCATGCTATTGGGAATTCTTTTAAAAACCTAGGAGAACTACATTTTTCTTTTGGAAATTTTAGTGATGCACTCACTTATTATGAAAATGCTATTGACTATTATAATAAAGATAATGATAAAGTTCAGATCGGATTCGTTTATAAGAAGATTGGCCTTATTCATAAAAAAAAGAAACAATACACTCAATCAGCAATTTTCCTTAATAAATCGATTTTTGAACACGAACTAGCCCAAAAGGATGATGAAATACCCAAAACCAAATATCTATTAAGTCAAATTTATGCAATTGATAGGAATTTTAAAGGTGCTTTGGATTTATTTCAGGAAGTTCTCAATGATTTTACAGAAAAGGAAGACTATTTTAAATATTATATGTCATACAGTGATTTAGGGAAATTTTATTCCTATCATGGCAAAAGTGAAGATGCTTTACAGGTTTATTCAGAGGTTATTGAGTATTTTGAAAAAGAAAATAATTGGAATTTAGTAGCATTAAATTTCACAAAAAAAGGAGAACTATTTTTTCATTTAGGAAATTATATGGAAGCAATAGAATGCTATGAAAATGCAGTAAGTAACTATAGAAAATCTAAAGCTATGGACAATGTAGCTAATAGCATTGGGAAAATTGGGGATGCATATTCTAAATTACGTAATTCTTCGCTAGCTTTAACTTTTTATGATAAATATATCACTCAAGATAACCTAAAGAACGTTGCTTGGGAGAATTTCTTTAAAAGGCTGAAAATTGGAGATATACATTTAAATACAGGTGATCTTAGTACTGCTTTGAAGATTTACAAAGAAATATTAGAATATAATATTAACAATAAGGAATGGGATGTGTCTGCTGTAGTTCATAGAAGATTAGGTACAATTTATTCATTACAGAAGGATTATGACGAGGCTTTAGAGCATTTTAATAAAGCAGTAGAATATCATATTGAAAACAAGGATGAACAGAGCGAATATGCAATAAAAATGAATCTAGCAGCTACACATAAAAATGCAAGACATTGGTCTGAAGCCTACAAGCATTACGAAGATTTAGTTATTTATTATACAGTTAATAAACCTATCTCAGATATAGCAAATGATTTTGAAATTCAATCATTAAGATGCCTAGCTAGAATAAAAGAAAATGCTGGAAAAATTAAGGAAGTAGTACAGATTTATAAAAATATAGCTCACATTAACTTAAAACGAAAGGCAAATTGGTTTTATATCCTTTATAAATATATTTACAAAATTTTCAAAGCAGATTTAACCTCGTTTGAAGGAGAACATAAGAAGGCTCTGAATCAATTACGGAAAATGAAAAAAAGTTTGTCATTACTTTATCAACAACTCTCAAGTGAAGACTTTGATGAAAATTTTCTAAAATTAATAAATTTCCGGAGAAAGCAGGTGGCTTTATATATTAATAGGGAAAATGCATTCATATCTGAGGAATGTAATGAGTTCTATAAAGCTTCAGAATATTTTCAAAAATGTGCTGAATTGTCAGAAAAACTTATTCCTAATACTTTTAAAATTGACTTTAGACTTTATGAAGGCATTTCATTACATTACCATGCTCATGCAATAAGGTTAAAGCACCAAGATGCACTTCAAAAAGCTAAAAATGTATTATGGGACAAAAATGTAATCGAGAAGTACATTATTGATAATTTTTATGATGCTAAAAAGCTATTCAAAGAAATCTCTCAAGATCTTAGGGAGCAATACCTAGAATACGAGATAACATTACTTGAAGGTAAAAAGCTAGAATTCGAGAATAGAGACCTTGCAAGGGATGAATATATGAAAGCTGAAGAAATATTGCGAATAATTGATCCAGAAAAAGCCAAGGAATTCAGAGAGTCTTATCATTATTTAAGACCAGGAAAAAAAGGTTTTCCAATTGAGCAATTTTTCTTACGAAAACAACCTCCTGGTGAGGAAACTATCGAATTATGCAAGATACCGGATCAAATAGCACTCAAAAAATACATTAAGTTCGAGATTAACAAGGAAGAAGTACATGGTTATGTTGGAGAAGATTACAAGGTTATAGTATCGGTAATGTTTCCAAAGGTAATTCTTGATCGATTCATGAATAGGGATTATAATCTTATTCTAGTCGATACAAATCAAAAATATAAATTTCACACTGAAAGTGATATTTCTTCCTACCCTTTTGATTTTTATCTTAAAGGACCTAAAAAGGAAAAGCTAAAAGTATTTCAAGTACAGTTATTAGATGATGAGGAGCGTTATATGACCCATCATCCGATTGAAATCTCTTATAGAGAGAAGCCAACCGAGTTTATAGAGTTTTTAGAAGCGGAATTTGGCTCCAACTGTTTTGAAAGGATAATAGAATTGATTAACTTAGGTGAATTTAAATTAATTCACGATAGTTTAAAAAAAATTCTACTAATTCATGAAAATCTTAGTATGAATATCAAATTTCATATAGATTTCTTCAAGATAGCACTTGAGGCATTTGAATACAATTTAAAAAATGATTTTAAAAATGTATGGAACACCTTCTTAAAACTCAAAAATTATGATTTTCATCTTTTAACCCAAAAATATCAGGACAATTTTACAGATTGGGTAACTAAATATTACTTAAATTACTTTGAGGAGCTTATCCATTTTAATAAGAGAATTGCTAAAAATCCAAAATTAAAGGACTTTAATCCATTTGTTTTAGAAGTCTTAGAGTACGAAATATTCAAGTTATATGAAACTAAAAAAGAGATCGATTTATCTAAAAAAACAATCCAATTTCTCGAATCAATTATGCAAAAAACTCTCATAGAGAATTATGATATTAACAAGGATAAGGTAAAATGGACTTCAATTCCAGATGAATCTGTAGATAAGTATAGACAAATGTATGCACAGGAGAAAAATATTCCTATAGAGCAAGTATATTTCAGTGATAAATTAGGATTTCAAGGATTAAAAATATTAACAATGACTTTAGATAATCAATTCATGGATTTTTTTAACAACAATCAACAAGCAATTAGAAAGGTCAAAAGTGTGAGGGATATTTCAACTCATGGTGTGATTTTGGGAGAACCAAAACTTTTTGAAGAAATAACAAGCTATTGTTATGATTTAATAACTAATTTGAAAAATAACTATCCTGAGATTTACTTTAATAATCCGGGCATATTAAAATCTCAACAAGATTTCTTTAAAGAATATTTAAACTTTTTTGAAACTAAATTACTTGCTCGAAAGATTGATGATGCATCATATTTAAGAGACGAAGTATCAGAGATTCATAAGGACGTTTCGGAAATCAAGGAAAGTTTAAATAAATATGAAGATCTCTACGATGTCATCATTGAGTTTAGGGTAGAATTTAATAAAATTTCTCAAAAGTTCGATAACAAATTAACGACCATAATTGAGAGTAAATTTACTAAAAAACTCCCAAAATTTAAAGAAATACGATTTGCAACTAAAGGAGATAAGAAGTTTATGAAAAATGCGATGGGAAGGCTACAAAAAGTCTATATTAGGATTAAGCTTCTATTGAAATTAGAAAATGTTCTAGTAATTGAATTCGAATGTGAAAATCCTGAGTGTGGTCATGTATATAGGTTCTTGTATTTTGATAAAACTACATTTTCCAAGGTTTTAAGTACAATGATGAAGGTAGGATCTATCACTAATAATATATTTAATCTCATGAATGTAAGAGATTCACAGTTTACACTATGGATTCAAAAAAATAAACACTCTTTACAAAAGAAGAATGGTGATAAAATAATGTTAAAAGCTAAAATCACACCTGAAGAAGCCAAATTTCTATATGCTAATCTTCTTGGCATTGAAGATGAAAATTCAAAATCACTGACTGAAACATTTGATTTATTTGAGGAAGAAAATGGTGATATTAAATTCTACTGTAAAGATTGTTCCCCTAAAAGAAAAATATTAGAAATTGAACTATAAAAAATTTTTTAGTTTTTTTATCTTTATATATAAGATTTGGCGAAATCTTTAAATTTATAAATATTTCATTAATCTCAGAAATATGCTTCTTTGCATTAAGTTGAATGAAAGAGCTTTAGAACTCGCAAAAAAATTTTAAATTTAAAAATTTAAAAATTTCTTAATTTGAATTTTTTTTTTCTAAGTTTACTTTAACCTCTAGTATCTTACTATTTAGATTCTATAAATCTCTCAAGTCGCTGATACCATTGTTCTTGAGTCCCTTTAAATTTGCTATAGTGTGTATTTCCCCTAAACTCGTTTCTAATCTTCCAAAATTTATACCTTCTGAGGTTCTTCTTCCTTATAAGATACTTAGAATTATAAATGATTTTAAATCCTTGATAACCTTTCGTCACCTCACATCTTATAGTTAGGATTAGGATTGGATTTATGTTGAAGCGAAGAAGAAGAAGAGAAGGGCTAACATTCTTAATGTTAAGGAACTTTGCCCTAATTGTAACACAGAATTAAAAACTCAACAAAAGTTTGTTGAGACCTATCTAAAGCTTGGATCATCTCTATTAATGAATCTTTGTACTCATCTTCTTTATTCTCTTCACATATGATTTCAATTTCTTTTGCAATATCATCCATCAGAACGGTAAATAACTTAACTTTTTTTTGAAATTTCTCTTTTTGTGGTTCTCGTTCACTCAAAGTTCTTCTCCTTCTTAATTATAATTATCAAGACTTCGTTAGCTATCCGCCTATTTAAATCTTTACAAATTGAAAATTCAATAATGTCGACTCTTTTATTTTATTAACTTACTATTGTTATTCTTAAGTACAATTGCATAATAGGGTTAAAGGCTCATCTTTTGAGAAGATATTTGTAAAATTCATTTTTAAGAAATCTTGCGTTTATGATTCAATTCTTCTCATTAATGTGTGGCTTTATAAGGGAAAGCTTCTTGAAGAGAGCAAAAAGATGGAGGGAGAAGAGCAATTAATTGAAGAGCATAAGCAATTTATCGCTAAGGAAAGAAAAAGAACCAGATCCCCTCCCAAAACAAAGGAAGAAATAAACCAGATATTAAAAGAGTTGGAAAAATATGAATGGAATATTGAGGTCTAATTAAATGCAAGAGTCCAAGGTCGATGAGGGATTTAGAAGTTATTAAACGCACTTTCAAGGACCATTTCAAAAATATATACAAGCAGTTTGAAGACGAAAGAGAATTGTTTTTTCCAGAAGATAATGAAGTTGGAGTTTTTCCTCATTTCTTTTTTGAAGAAAACGCCGTAGTTAAAGAGAACTGGACGAATCAAGTTATAGAAATTAGATTTAACGATGAGTTCTTAAAAGAATTAATTATCACCCACACAGACTGGAGTATTGAATTTTTAAAAGATTACATTAAAGAAGTTGCCAATCACGAGTATGGGCACACACTAACAATGGAGAGTGTTTTCTATTTATATCCTAAGGACACTAGACACATATTAGTGAATAAAAACCCAAACGAGATAACAAATAAAGATTTAGAAAGAACATTTGCTGAATCTAAATGTCTTTATCCCAATGTAAAGAAGATTGATTTAAATTTTTTTGAAAAAATCGTTTTTCTTGATTACTGGGCAAATCTAAAGGTGTGTTATGAAATTGATAGTAATCCTCCAGAAGCACTTTTACAAGAACGACTAGATGGCTCTAAGGCAATTATACCTTTCAGCATTATAAACTACCCAAGTAAATATCTATTAGAGCTCTTATTATACTCACAACTTTTTTTCATTCACGACAAATGGGATATTTTAGCAGAAATATATAATGAATCCAAACTCGACCAATTGTTACTTCTTTACAAAATCATCAATTCATTTTTCGATAAGATTATTGAGATTAGCGAAGATTTTGATTCAATTGAAGAACTTTTATTTGACTTATTAGAAATATTAGAAAACCTCAATTATAAGGATATTGTTTTGAAAAACAGATTTAATAATCAAGATAAGCAATCTTTACGGTCTTTTATAAGTAGAATTAGGGGGAATGAAACATAAACCTAATATTGGTATTGCATTATAGAATCATTATTCTTTTTCTTGGATATTATAATACATTTACTTATTTTTTTGCAACTTATTTTAGAATGAAAAAGGTATATTTCTAATGTGTTTATTTCCAGTAAATCATTCCAACTGTAAATGAAGCTATTATAAAAGCACAAGATGAGACAAATGAAGTAAACACAGAAGCAACAATAAAAGCCTTACAAAATATATTAAAACGTCAAATTAGAATAGAAACAGAAGACGAAATTATATCTTTTATACTAGAACAGTATCAAAGGATTTTGAAATCTGAATCCTAATGATCTGTGACTTATTCTATTTATTTTTATATCTTAATTAATATTTAGAGGAATTATTTTTATATAATCTAATTTTCAGATCGCCTACCGCTAAATTTATTAGAAAGAAGTGGTAATATTTATTTATGCGACTAAATAAAATATTTCCTAATTCCGTTATGAGATTAGGAATTGAACCACTTCTTTCCAACCATTATATGCTCGCATTTTTTAAAAAGTTTTGTGAAGCAGTCACATCTCGCATTTGGAAGTACAAAAAGCCAAGAAATTATAAATACAGCAATATTGATTTCCTTAAGGTGTTTTTCTTTTCTGAAATAATAGGTAGGTCTATTCATGACACCAGTGAGATGCTCAATAAACATTTAATGAGTGTTAGAAGAGGAAGACGAAGAATATTTATTGACGGTCGGAGACGACGATGGTACCTCATCAAACAGAGGTTAACAAGTTTTTAAGAAGAATTGGTTTCCAAGATATCTGACCCAATTGGGATCTTCATTCTGTTTGGCTTCATAAGCACTCCATATACATCTAATAGCTAGGTCCTTGGCCCTAATGGTATGATTTACTAACCATTCAATGGGTATTGTTAGAGCATTTAGAATATTCTCCATTATA
>SDBS01003334.1_pt1 | contig 15756 bp, 10 predicted proteins | sample 2277091 | NCBI WGS metagenome assembly SDBS01 (sample SAMN10404972, study PRJNA504765) | marine sediment metagenome | isolation source: marine sediment core GS10_PC15, 163 cmbsf | place: Arctic Ocean: Southern Knipovich Ridge | collected 2010 | reverse complement strand
AGGCTATAAGGCTGTAGCCGAACTGCTTATCAGCAAGGGTGTTGATGTGAACGCCAAAACCAGAGATGGTAAGACTCCCATGTCTTTGGCGAAAGAAAAAAGGCACAAGGAAATTATTGAACTTTTGCGCAAGCACGGGGCTAAGGAATAATTAGGACTGAGCAGAGCGAAAAGTTTAAACTGACACGGTCCTTAATTTACCCGGAAAATATACAAATGTCCGTTGCGCGGCGGTCCGCCTTTACCGTGATCGCGGCTCTACTCGAAAATGAGCGTGCCGAACTTGTCAAACTCGTGAAAACTGGTTCCGACCCGGGCCCAGTCCCAGCTCGTGCTCTTGCCGTCATCGTAATCAACGCGATAGAAATTGGCTCGCCACCGAGTTCCAGGCTGCGGAGGGACGTTTTGCAATGGTTTGAGCAGGTCGTACGGAACAAACACCTCGGCTTTCCAACCCGTTGCGCTGGCGCCCGAGAGCTTCGGGCCGCCCACGACCGTAGTGGCCTTTTGTGTTTTCCGATTCCCTTCGTAGTGCCACGGCCGCCAGCCAAGAAACTCACCGCCGAAATTCGGGATGAGAATCGGCAGCTCGAAACCCAGCGGCGAAATCTCGTATTCGAAGTAAACCGGGTACCGCTCGTCCGGCCACAAGAAGAACTCAAACACGTCTTCATTCCACAGGTCGAGAAAGTCCTCTTTCATCGTAGCGGTGAGCGTGCGGTCCTCGGCATCCATGAGTACGTATAGTCCGGTCCGGGAGTAGAGCATCTTAACGCGCGTATCATACTGATGACCGTCGGCGGCACGCAAGTGAAGCGGCTCCCAGGCGGCCTTCTTCCAGGCGGATGCGTCGCCCCTGCCGTTTATGACGAAATCTTCCGTTTGCGGAATGTGCAGTACCTTCGCAGCCGATTCTGGCGAGGCGGCTTGCCGGGCGAAGAATATTCGCTCGGCGTTCTTGTGATATATCTTCTTCAACACATCTTCCGGCAGGAACAGTCCGTAGATCATCCAGAAGCCCTGCCGGTGGTGCCCGGATGCGCAATCGAAATACTCGTCGTCGGTTTCCAGAAAACGGTAGTACATTCGATAAGCGTCATGGTTTGGCGCGGTATCGGTGCCGAACATGATGCGATCCTGATACTTCAGGAAAAACCTCCGCGCCGTGTAGGGCTGCCGGCCCAGCTCCGAAATCCGCGCATCGACGTCCACGTACATATTGGGATAGCTGTCCAGCCACCTTCCAACGGCGGCAAGGTCTTCGGGATTGTTGGCGAAGTGGGCGCAGATGAACGTGGTTTTAGGATGTCTGGCAATAACGCGATTGCGCTGCATAAGGATTTCGTCATGAGAGGGAAACCGCTCGCCGTGGAACAGCCAGTTCGGGTGCACGTTCAGCTCGTGCCAGCGTTCGTTGAAACGATCCAGCGGCGTGAAGAATGCGGCCGGGTCGGCAATGTGAATCACAACGGGCCTATCATACTTGGCGCACATTTTCCATACAGGGTCCAGCTTGGGATCGTCGACCGGCATGAGTTCACCGCTTCGATAGCGGTAGGACAAACCGAGTGACTTGTGGATTTTTAGCCCCTTTGCGCCGGCCTGGAAGCTCTCTTCAAGCCGCCTCGCTTCGCGCCGACCCCAATTCTCGTTGTCGATCCCGCTGAAATCCAGCAGCGCGAACGTCAGGAACCGGCCTGGATATGCCTCGTCCAGCGCCGAAAGCGTCTCCTTCAGCCGTGGGCCCCACCCACCGTCAAGGTTGACAACCGTGCGAAGCCCGGCGGCATCCATCTCGGCAAGATATTGCCTGACGCGCTCGGGCGTGAGATTGTCCTTGCCCCCTCCCAGGTGATTGTGAACGTCGATCACCGCGTAAGCCGGTCTCTCGACCACGCTCTGCTTTGTCTTCAGCATGGAGCGAGGTTCCCAATCACGAAGCCTGAGCTCACGAATATCATCGGGTGGCTGGGCGATTACCCAAGGACCGAAGCAGGTCACCACAGTTAGAATCAGAATTACAAGTACACGAATTTTCATGATGATTCCTCCTTTTCACTTGATAGTAACGACAACTAAAACAAGACCATTCTATGCCCTAACGTACAAATATACTGCACACAATATAGACAGCAATAAAGTAAGTACCAGTCTTCGGTATCAATTTTAACTTCAAAAACTTATTTAGCCACATGATTTTCCCGTTATTATTCAAACTGGATGGACCCGTTACGAGGCAGAAAATATAGAGGCAAGTATTCGAAAGAAGAAAGGCATTCAGTGAAGTGCGTAGGACTTGTCCCGAACTTAGTTGTTTGAATCTTATTAACATCCCACTTCAACTCTATAAAATCTTGTTTTGAAATTGGCTTTGATTGGGTTTGTTTTCACCAAATGTCCGATTGTGTTTATTTTCATAATTCATTGTTAATAATGAATTTGCGTTCATTTGACTTTTTTGGAAATTGGGTTTGTTTTGCATAATTCATAGTGAAACTCACTCTCTATTTCTCCGCTATTTCGGACTGATATGACAAAAAAGCCGGGTTTGATGGCGTTTCGTGAAATGATTGCCATTGGGAATCCCCCTTTCTGGTTGATTATTGACGATTTTCTATATTTGTTTAAGATTTAGAGCCTATCCGGATAAGCTCTTAGTATTTGTCTTCATATACGGAGGCGAAAAAAGTAGAGCCTCTATAATTAGAGCTACCTGCGCTTTTGATACGAAAAAAGTCCACAATTGGCGATTTGGGATTCTCGTAACTCGATGTCAGAAAGGCAGTTAAAAAATTTATAAAAAATCTGATTTTTGCTCTAGGGTACCCGCGCTTTTGGTTGAAGACACAGATTACCCAGATTAACAAAAACAGATTACACAGATTTGCGAAGTGAGATGCTGTATGCTCGTTAGTGAGGAGTGAGCTAAAGTGAACTAAAGTGCCTAAAGTGAGCTAAAGTTGGATTCTTGATGCTGGATTCTTGATGCTTGATGCCTGTGCACTCAAAGGCAGATAGTGGGGTAAGCTTGCGGATATTTTGCCTATCTTAACGCAAAAAAGGTCTGTCGTTTTGATTGAAAACAGGAGGAATTCGTGTATTGCAGAAACGGGCTGTAAAAATTGGCGCATTCCTACATTGGCAGGATCACTAATTCTCGCGTACCTTCGGAGTCTTGAATCATCAGCTTGGCTCCAGCTTTTTTTTGTGTCCAAAGAAAGTCATAAACAGCAAGTGATCTACAAATGACTGCTGTCAGGCTTGGTGCGCCTGTCTCGTCTCGGATAAGTTCCATTCTCGTTCGTATGTTTGTCGCCAACTCCAGGTTGAGCCTTGTCATTTTGGTTTTTTTCGGTATCCTTGGCATGTTTTGATTTTGTGGTTCGAAGCATCGCCAGCAGTCCTATTACGAAAATCATCGAAGTAGTAATAAGGCAACCAACTAAGGCGAAGATATCAAAACCATCATTTTTACTCCTGATAAACTCCCGAGCAATCGCACACAGCGCCAGTATGGCGATCACGGTCACCAATTCACTGCCGCCTCTTTTAAGAAAGGCATGGATTAATGAGCCCCTTACTATTTCGTTTATGCCCGTTTCATAGAACTCAAAAGAGGGCCGTGACTCCCGACAGCTATGATACGATTGCTGGCGGGGCTCCAGTACATTATTAGCTTGTCCTTCAGATGCCTTGTCCATGCCGATTGGCTACCCCAATGGGGAGCTTACGGCATGAACGCACAATGAGATACACGACCATGTCGTGACTCCCCTATTGTGCGTTCCTGCGGTCGACAATAGTCCTTCCTGCGTCTTGGTCGCTGGTTGTCTTACACAAGAACGTTAGGTTAATTTCCGGAACCTACTACGATTCAGTTCCATCATAATTAGCTGCTTAACCAAGAATAGCAGCCAACCTCCAAATAAGGCTTCCTCTAAGCCTACGTATTTTATACACAAAAAATACATAGGTCAACAGAAAAATAATATTTTTTTTGCGATCGAGTTAGTTTCACGTAGATTTCATATGGGTAGGAAGTGTAAGTATCTAAATGATAATGATTTATGACTTTTCGGATGCCTTATTAATTTTTTAAAATATTTTCAGATTTCTCTCATATTACCAGACAGTGCGTTGGAGCTAATTACAAAATGGTGGGGCAAGCCCCACAATATAATCTAAAACATTAACTGCAAAAAATTCTTTGGTATTAATTTATTTATCCTTTAATCCCAACCAAAGAAGAAGAGCCGCCAGAATTATAAAGCCGACAGTGTTGAGTAAAGTCCTAATTGCTTCTTCTTGAATAATTGCAGACAGACGCTCCCATGTTGTTTGCTTCACACCCTTTGTGTGAAACAAATCATAGCCCAACTTCTTTGCTGTAGTTGCAACATCTGTTGGGTTGGTAGAATCTCCGAGCCATTTTTTCCTCAAAAGGAGTTTTGAATCCTCAGCAAGCTTCTCGGAGCGGGACTGTTTTATGGTATTACAACAAGATTCACATAAGAATCCTGTAAGCACTCCCAACCGTACATCATCTAGATCCGCTGTAAAATCAAATATGCATCCTTTAGTCGCATGATGGCGGGGTGGAAAATTATCTCCACAGGCAAAGTCGATTGCAGCCCTGATCGTTATAGCAAGGAAAAACTCCACAATTGATGGAGGAGCCATATGTCTTTTCCAATGTCCCAATGCGACGAGATACCAGTCATCGTCGCCAGTAGCGTAGTAATTATCTTCGAACTTAGCAGTCGACAAGATAACGAAACCGTCCGGACGTTCGTATGTAAGCCGGTAGCCCATAGCGTTTTCATTTAACCAGTCATTGTATCCAGCGAAGAATTTGCCAGCGTTCTGCTCTACAGTCTCACGGCCAATAGGTTCCTTTGAATTCAAATCGTCTATGAAGTTAATATTTTCTTGGGTAGGTAAGAACTCAAATTCGAAACTTTGCTGTAGCGTATTCTGAAATAAGACTAAATACTTGAGAGCTCTGATATCCAGACCGCCGAGAGAAGTTAAAATTATTCCTACTTTAGTTGGAACATTTTTCATATTGCTGTTCTCCTAATTTTTTAAAGATCGAACATTATTTATGAAAATATTATAAAGCAAAGGCCGGTTCCAATCTCAGTATTCTTCAATCAATAAGCGTGTGGAGCCATTTCCTTTTTTAATTAAGGTGTGCCGTGCACACCCTAACAAATAAGCCAAAACACACTCGTTGCTCGTGTCTCGCATAAAAAAGATCTTTTTTGGCCATCATAAAAAATCTTCCTTTCAAAAAGCTATTTTAGCGTTTTGGTGTGAGTGTGGAAAGAAAAATGAAATTAGAGTTGAGAATTTAGAATGTCGAATTTAGAATTTAGAATTGGTGGGGTGCCTTATAGGCACGTAAGTATTTGCTCGCAATGAAGGAAAGCAGAAGGAAAAAGTTAAAAGGGAAAAGGTAAAAAAAACATAAAACGATGGGGCGAGCCTATTCAAATGATTCCCGATGTATCCCCGGCACGCCGGGATCCCCGATGAATCGGGATCTTCGCTTTGCTACGACTTCGCTTTGCTGCGACTTCGCTTTGCTGCGACTTCGATATTTACTATTTGAGTTGAGATTCTTCACTCCGTTCAGAATGACAATCCGTAGGAAGGGAAAAAGGCAAAGAAAAATCCCCCCAGCACAGGACTGGGGGCTAAACCCACAGGGCAAGCAACCCCGCGTTTACAGTTGGGGCTCTGTTCGGGGGAAGTAAAGAATTTAGAATTTAGAATTTGAGATTGCCGATTTTCGTGTCTCGTATCTCGCATAGGGATATCCAAACAGATGCGTCAAACCTTCGACTGCCCCTTCGGCTAATTCAGGACGGTATCCGTAAGTCCGGCATGGTTCTATTCTATTAATAATTGGTGCGATTCATCGTACCCTACCTGAGATATTACGCAACTTTTTTTTCATGGCAACAGATTTAGATGGGCCCATGCCAGAACATATTGAGCCTGTGGATTATGCCGAAGGATTCTACACTTCAACTTCATTTGCTGAGCAACAACCATGGGCTTTATAGTTCATGAAGCATTTTGACGGCTTGTTTGACAACTATATCGGCTGCCTGAGGTGCGAAGGGACTGCTTCTAATTTCATATCCTCCTTCTATGTAAAGATGCTCCGGTGGAAGATAGCTGGCTGCACCGTTGCAGTGCGAAATCACAAAAGTATGCTTATATGGCGAGGCAGCTTTAATTGCCATGCCGATTTCAGTCAGCACCTCACAGCCAATACCTACAAAGGCGATATCACCGACCCGTGCGGCAGATATATTCAGCGGCGCAGGAGGATAATCTTTCTCAATGGTATCTTCACTTTTTGGTTTACCCGGAAGTTCAAGCGTTACAAAAGCAGTTGCAATTTCGCCACCACCGGAAACATTTGCGATATCGCGGAAAGTATGCACTACCTCCTCGCCCAACATTGTCCCTAATAGCACCGGCTCGGGAATCCAACCTGATTCAGTATTGAATGCAGGCAGCACTCTAAACCACGGGTCGATATCGCCGGATGCACCTGCAAACGCGGCAGCAATTATATCTTCACCAAGAATCTTCTCTACAAACTGTTCAGCTAATCCGAGGACATCGCCACTTATAGTATAATTTTTACCTCCTAAGCAGGTAGCATGGGTCGCATAATCAAATAGTGCAGCAATCGTCCTGCCGTCAGGTTTTGCCATTTTCACTACCAAAACCTCTTTGTCGGTAGGACCATAGGGATTGCGTCCGAGTCTTATTGAGCTGTTTCCTGAGCTATCGATTCTCAGCTCACGCCTATTCATGCCGACAGGGGAATATCCGATGCCCGCACCGATATTGACCGGCCCCATGTTACTCAACGCTTTGCGAATTACTCCTATCAGCTTAACTTTTAAGCGCTCTGTATATTCAAGATTATTCGGGTGCCCTTTTTCCTTATCTATAGTCAAGCTTGGCCCGGCGTGTGTATGTATAGCACTGAGAAAAAGTTCAGATGGTTCAAGCTGGAACTCATCTAAAATAACTTTTCGCATAGGCTCAGCCGTTCCACTATAAAAGCCTATCAAATCGGTTGAAACCAGCACGAGCCGTTTACCATTATTTTCAAATACGACAATTCGGGCAGATAAAGGGTCATGAACGTCCTTAGATAAGCCTTTACGGCCGCCATAGCCGGCCATCTGAACGGGTTTTTTCGGCGTTATATCAACCTTTGCGGTACCGGCCTGCAGGACATTAGTAGGGGCGGTTCGCGAACCGCCCCTACCTTTAGATTGGACGGATGAAGTTGCAAAGAAAAGACTAATAGTAAGAACTGTGAGGATTACGATAATTCGCTTGAGTGAAAATACAGATACTTTTTTCATGGCAAACCTCCTTTTCAAGTGATTCCCGATGGATCGGGATCCCCGATATTGATTACTGTTTGTTGATTTTAATCATTTATCAATTATCAATTTCTTTTATGCTATCCTGGAGAACTAAAAGGCACCCCAATCCTGTTTCCCCGGAATGTAATAGCTCGGACAAACAAAGCGGAACATACGTGAAATCTTACGGGCTTTATCAGTTTTCGCTTGACCTTCAGCTTGCATTGCAGCCAGCTTATCACCAAAGATTTCGGAGAAATACTCATCAGCAGCCTTGTGTCTTTCCTCTTCGGTATTGAACAGACTTCGAATTTTGCTTAGCTCACCGGCATCCAGCCAAAAACCACCACAACCCGGACATTCATCGACCTCAACTTTCTTTTTAACACTGAAGAAGTGTCTCATCATCACTACATCATCACATTTCGGACACTTTAACTTCTTTGTATGGTCAGCCACTATGCTCTCATCTCGCTCCACGCTCAATAGTTCTTCGCCCGCAGATTCATGCGGCTCATCAAATTTCTTAATCTCAAAGTTGTCAAACCAGATGCCGCCACAGCCACCCTTGCACACATCAACCGCCACATCCGAGACGGTTATTCCCTGTAACATATTTTCGCACGCAGGACAGTTCATAATCTGTTCTCCCAAAAAAGTTTACATTGAGATTTCCCATATACACGACTTACTAATACTGCCAAGCCTTATGATTTCAGTAAGTTATCAAATCCATCGTAACATTGCAACTATTCCCGGCCATTGCGTATGATTTTTATAACAGTAAGATTTGCCATGGCCGGTTTAAACGGGTAATATAGGATAATATATGAAAGTCATGTTAAGTTAACTTGAAGATGCGGGACAATTTACCTGTATCAAGGAGCTAAGATGCCAAAAACACGCTATTTCAGTTTGCAGCCAAGCGAAACCGCAATTTTTCAGGCAGCCGCCAACATATTCGCAAGCTACATTGCGGCAGGCCAGGTAACCGACGAAAATCAGGCGGAAATGATGAAGAAAGCAATTGCAGCTTCTATTTCCATGGCTCAATACGTCGAAGACGTAATTATAAGTGACAACGAGATGTCCGGCGGAATAGACAAGCCGGCGCTTGGTAAAGACACCCGGAGAAAAAGCTGACTACAGGCATTGTGATAAGCTGAAACCTTGTGGGCACAGGAAAACGATAGTTTTCAGTACGCCTGTTTCTCAAATATTCTTAACGGGAAACTCTCCGGCGTTGAATTGGCTTGTTGCCGTCAGGTCTCGGCGAGAACATATCTTTTTTCGTAAGTCCACATTCACGTGCCATTCTACGGCAATATTCAAGATGTCCCAATTCCCTGCCACCGTTGTTTGTCCCAAACGAAAATTTAGCACCCGCCTTCTTGGCTCTCTTTATGAAAGCCATGTTGGGAATACGATATCGGGCGTTGATTTCTATAGCCACATCATTTTTAACGGCGGCTTTGATAACTCTTTCCATTCGCTCCGGCGTCCACAGCGAATCATACTCATCGGCTATAAGCGCAGGCAGAAAAGTAGGATTAACATAGATATCAATCGGCTCGTTCAGAACCGACACAATCTTGTCAACGTACATATCCATAAATTCCTGCTTATCATCAATCTGCACCTCATCCCGAATCCAGAGTCGTATCCGCTTGCCCCGTTTGTCCGTAAAGGTCATAGCATCCGTGAACACGTAGTCAAATTTCGCAATCATTTCCGGCGAGAAAAGATTTAGCCATTCACGCCCTTCCGCCTGCATCGCCTTGTAAACAGGCTTGTCTTCTAAAAGCTTCAGAAATGGCCGCAGTTTTTCATCATCGGTTACTCTAAAACCGACCCCACAGTTCTCCGCGATGCCGAACTTCACCCCCCGCTCCTTTGCATTCTGAATTGCCTGCTCCAGCGTCAAGCCGCCTTTGAGATGCACGTGGTAGTCAACCATAGGAAAATTGGGTCTTGGCAGCGGCCTGACCATAATATTCTTATAATAAACCGTGCTGCCCGGGTCATGACCCTGCAACGCAAACGTGCCGTTCGACAGCCTTCGGCCTCTTCTGCCGGATGCAGCTTCTTCTGCCACGGCATATTCGAGAGCAACCCTGCCATCAACCTTCACAGTGACCCCTCTGCCATCGACGATAATGTGCTGCGTAAACCACTCGTTATCTTTCGCCGGTGACTTGCGGATGTCCTTTATGCCGTAAAGGCTGGCTGTTTTCCTCCAGTCTGTGTGTGTATTGTTGACCTGGATCTCAAAGCCCTTACTTGGCCAGCCGGTTTCCTTATACTCGGTATGGAAATACATTCCGGAATTGGCGCCGGGCTTTGTCATTACTTCGGCCTTAAACTCGAAATCCCTGAAGTTCGCATTCTCTACCGGACCCACATAGTAAAGATGACTCCGCGGCCCCTGGGCCACAACCATTCCTTCCCGGACACTAAAGGTTCCTTTGTTCTCGCTGGCTTTCCAGCCGCTTAGTGTTTTCCCATCAAACAAGGAAATCCATCCATCGTCATTGTCCCTTCCAAATGACAACTGGTTTGTTAGAGAAGCTAAACATATAATCAGAACAACCAGGAATATCCTTCGCACCATTTTAAACTCTCCCCAAATCTCAACTTTATTTGAAACTATTTCCATGTAATTCGAACACGTAATTACCCTCTTGATCCAACAGGTCTGGTTCTATTGTTGACCCTTAGATAACGTAATCTTCAGGGGCCGATACAGTAGATATTATTTTCCGACCGGATGAAAATATGTTTCTGTGAGACAGCCGGACTGGCGCTGCACTTCTCGTTGAGCTCATTCTCGGCAAGGACTTTAAATTCGCCTCCCGCCTGGATAACCGTGGTCTTGCCTTTCTCGGAGAGGAAATATATCCTGCCTTCTGCCCATATCGGCGAGGCCGAGTATTTCCCATCCAAACGCTTTCTCCATATCTCTTCGCCGGTAGCAGCTCTGAGGCACTTGGCGACACCGGTCTCGGTGATTAAGAAAAGAAAGGGCCTGGCGTAAAGCATTGACGGGACCTTCGGAACGTCATCCTCAGATTCCCACACGATGTGTGTCCCCGTGACATCGCCTTTGCCGCCTGTGCGAATGGCTCGGATCGCCGACTCACCGAACCCTGACGTAGTGAAAATCAGGCCGTCGCCAATAACGATAGAAGGCACGACGCCTTCGCCCGAGCTTGAGGCCGTCCAAATTCTCTCACCGGTCTTGAGATCAAAACCCTGCACAACATTACCCGCCGAGCTGACGAGCTGGTCCTGGTCATTTTCTCTTAGAATCTGTGGTGTTATATGTGCGATACGGGAAAGCCCTCGCCGGCCTCTCCACCGCACTTTGCCTGTATTCTTGTCCAGAGCAAGTATCACGGCCTGGTCCCATGATTTTTGCCATCCGAGTTTTTTGTCCGGACCGCTGCTGCTGCCGTCAAAGGGAACTATCAGCAAATCTTTGTACAATATCGGTGAAACTGCCAGGCCGTGTTCACTGAAATACTCAAAGTCGCGGTTGGTCCAAATTATACTACCTTCGTTCGAAACCGCTGCCAAGCTTCCATCAAAGGCAAGTACGTATATGTTCTGACCGTCGGTTACCGGCGTGGATGAGGCATAAGAGTTAAACTTCTGCTTGTGTCCCGGCTTTTGCCGGAACACTTGTTTGTTCCAAAGGACAGTCCCGGTCAGCCGATCGAGGCACAACAGACGAAATGAGGCGCCTCCATCCGTAGCGGCCGTCACAAATACGCGATCATCGAACACGATAGGCGATGACCAGCCCTCGCCTGGAATCGGTCTCTTCCAGACAATGTTGGACGTTTGGCTCCATTCGATTGGGACATTCTTTTCGTGGGAGATACCTTGCCGGGTCGGTCCTCGAAAACAGGGCCAGTTCTCAGCCAGAGTTGTGCTAAACGCCGTGAGCGCCAAGGTGACCGAGCACCATAAGCAAAAAAACTTGTTTCGATAGTTATTTCTCATGAGCTATTAATCCTCCTCTATAAATGGGACCCAAAAAATAAACACTCTCACGGTTTTTCTTAATTTCCATCCCGATAAAATCGGGATTAATTTAACATTTCCTGCATACAAGACCTTAACAACAATCCTCACCCTCTCGGCATTGCTATACTACCAAATCTTATTGCTTAATACAATTACCCAGCACTTACTGATTTGAAACTTAGAAATTGCAAAAACATTAGATTAAAGGTATAATAACTTCTATAGTAAAATAAGGCTTAAAACAGGGCAGAATTTGAAGATTGGCGGAACAGAAGGCATGTCTTGTGCATCTTGTCAGGAAAACCGCGAAATTTCCATAGAAGCGAAAGGTATTATTATGGAGAAATCGAGAGGTTTCACTTTGATAGAACTTTTGGTAGTTATCGCTATCATTGCATTACTGATGGCGATATTGATGCCGGCATTGCAGCGGGCCAGAGAACAGGGCAAACGGGTGGCTTGTCTTAACAATCTCCATCAGTTGACACTTGCGTGGATAATGTATGCCGATGACAACGATGGCAGAATCTGTGCCGCCAACATAGGTCATTCAGACCATGGGTGGGTTGCTGCGATGGATGTGTCAGATCCCATCGAGGATCAGATAGCGGCAATGCAGAGGGGAATGCTGTACCCATATTGCAGTAACTTGAAACTTTACAAGTGCCCAACCGGGATACGAGGGGAGATGCGGACGTATTCTATAGTCAGCTCTATGAATACTAATCCGGGAGGCTCCTGGAAAGGGAAAGTGTTTAAGAACAAGACAGAGATTCTCAGGCCGGGCGAGAGGGTTGTTTTTGTTGACGAAGGCCGAATAAGCAACTTTGCTTTTTCAGTTTACTATAATGAGGCGAGATGGCGGGACCTGCCTCCTTTACGACATGGCAGCGGAACAAACTTCTCATTGGCGGATGGGCACAGTGAGTACTGGAAGTGGAAAGACCCGCTGACGTTAAAGTTCGGCAATGGTGAGAATGTTGAACCTTCCCAGCCGGGTAATCCGGACCTGGTCAAGGTCCAGAAGGGTGTGTGGGGAAAATTGGGTTATAAACCGAGTCTTTAGCTTATATCATTTTAAATTGCGTTTGTGTGTGCATTCAAAAATCACAAGAATATGGTGGAACCACGCCTCTCCAGACGTTCCTGAACTCCGTTAAAAAGCAGGCAGAAGAATTGGTTAAATTTGAGAGTTTGGGCAATTTCATCTTGACATCCGGGGTGCAGATGTGGTAAAGTCTTATAAGAAGCAGTAAACAAGTTCAGACGGCCGCTTTGTTGACAAACAGCGGCTTATTTTGGCGAACCGGTTTATATTTCTGCCGTCTCTCGGCCAGCGAAAGAGTGAAAAAAGTTGGCGAGTAGAGTAGAAGAAATAAGTAATCAGGAAGGAGAATATCATGCTTAGAAAATCTATATATTTAGTTTCTGTTCTTTTGTTAGCGGGCCTGACTAACAGCGCGCTGGCTGAATGGACGGGCACGGTGAGCAGCGACTGGTACAACGCAGGAAACTGGACGACTGGTGCAGTGCCCGCCAGCAGCGATACCACCTCTATAGATTCGCCTAACCCGCTCACCTGGCCGATCATTGATGGAGGCACTGCCGATACTGGACAACTCAGAATTGGCTACACTGCTAACTACGAGGGTGAGCTGACAGTAACAGGCGGGGCAACACTGAATGTAAACGGTGAGCTGCGTATCGGGCGTAAGTCGAACGATGGCAGCGGGCAAGCAGTAGGAATACTTTATATCAGCGGCGCCACGACAACAATCAATGTAGCGGATCAAATAGAAAATGGGCGGCATGGTCACGGCACTATCAATATGAGCGGTGGTTACCTGCATTGTGACACTGTGCTACAGTTGGCTTATCGATTCGATGGTACCGGCACGGTCTATCTGAGCGGTGGGACTATTGACCTTGGTGGCAATCCAGGTATAGTCGTATATGGAAACGACGGTGTACCGGACACTGCCTTGATAGACATCTCGGGGGGCACGCTGACCTTAGCCGGTAATCAGGTCTCAGATATTGAGGCTTTCATCAGCGACGGCATAATCATCGGCTACGGCGGGGAGGGTGCCGTTTTAGTATCGTATGATGGACAAACCACTATGGTAGTTGCTCTTGGCGGGCCGGATGCCTCTGAACCAAATCCTGCCGATGAGCAAACAGATATGCCCAAGGATGCGGTCCTTAACTGGAAGACGGGAACCGGCGCCGATAAGCACGATGTATACTTCGGAGATAATTTCGATAATGTTAACCAGGCTACGACAACAGTTGACCCGGGCGGTGTTTACCAGGGGCGAATCAACCCCAATACCTATACTCCCCCTGAGCGCCTTGAATTTGGCCGGACTTACTACTGGCGGATTGATGAAGTTGGGGCCGACGGTACTACGATTCACAAGGGTAACGTCTGGAGTTTTACTGTTGAGCTTTTCGCTTATGCTATTGAGAATATTATCGCCGCAGCATCCAGCAGCGAAGAAGGAAAAGGACCTGAGAATACCGTGAACGGCTCGGGACTGGATGATAGTGGTTTATTGCACAGTAACGAAGGTGTGAACGCGATGTGGCTGAGCAGCCGAGAGGGGGCCCAACCAACCTGGATCGAATATGAGTTTGAAAGAGCTTACAAACTGCACCAGATGCGGGTATGGAACTCTAATGATAGTTTGGAGTCATTGGTCGGTTTTGGGTTTAAAGATGTTACTATTGAATATTCGGCCAATGGCGCAGACTATACGACATTGGGAACTGCTCACGAATTTACCCGGGGCCCCGGTACCCCCGACTACGCATACAATACCACTGTTGACTTTGGTGGAGTAGCAGCAAAGTATGTCAGGCTTACAGCTAACAGTAACTGGGGAGGCATGTTTAACCAATACGGTCTCAGTGAGGTGCGCTTCTTCTACATACCTGTCAGCGCCAGAAAGCCATCCCCTGATTCCGGGGCCACGGATGTGGACGTGAATGTGATCCTCGGCTGGCAAGCGGGCAGAGAGGCTGCCATGCATGATGTGTACTTGAGCACCAACGAGCAGGCTGTCAAAGATGGCAACGCGCCCGTTAATACCGTGACTGACGCAAGCTACAGTCCCTCACCCCTCGATTTAGCCGGCACGTACTACTGGCGTGTTGATGAGGTCAACGAGACCGAGACGCCAATAAGCTGGCAAGGCGACATCTGGAGCTTTATGACACACGAGTACTTAGTTGTGGAAGATTTTGAAGACTACAACGACTATCCGCCCCACGAGATATGGGCGACGTGGGTTGACGGATACGGCGTCCCGGCAAACGGCGCCACAGTAGGTTATCCGGAGCCTTTAGATTTTCTCGCGGGCGAGCATTATGTTGAGACTACGATTGTTCACGGCGGCAAGCAGGCGATGCCGTTTTTCTACGACAACACCGTGGCCACCTATTCCGAGGCCACAGTGAATGTCGCTAATCTACAGGTAAGCCAGGATTGGACCAAACATGGCATTAAGGCCTTGACGCTACGGTTCTACGGCGATCCGAACAATTCTGTTAATGAGCAGATGTACGTGAAGCTCAATGGCTCCAAGGTAACATACCATGGTGAAGCCGAGAACTTGAAGCGAATAGGGTGGCAGATGTGGTATATTGACCTGGCAGATTTTGGTCTGGACCTTAGCAATGTCACTGAGCTAAGCATTGGCTTTGAGCGTATTGGAGCGGTTGGCGGCCAGGGAGTTGTTTTATTCGACGGTATCAGATTGTATGCTCATGACCGTGAGGTGATCACACCGGCGGACCCCGGCACAACCGGTTTACAGGCACACTACGAATTCGAAGGTAATACCAATGACAGTTCCGTCAACGCACGCCAAGGCACTGCCATGGGCAGTCCTGTTTTTGAAGCAGGCAAGGTGGGCCAGGCCATTAACCTTCGTGGTGTCAACGACTATGTAGTGATAACCGGCTACAAGGGTATTCTGGGCCCGAATGCCTTTAGCATAACTGCCTGGATCAAGACCACGTACATAGGCGACGATACCCAGGAAATCGTATATTATGGCACTCACAGCAATGGTCAAAGGTGTGAATTCCGGGTCCACGAGAGCGGCCACATACGGATGGGCAATGGCGCCGGCCAGGTCGAGAGTCTCACCGCTGTGACCGACGGTGGGTGGCACCATGTTGCGGCGACAATAACAGAGAACGCCACGAACTCATCTTCGGACGTGCGAATTTATGTGGATGGCCAGGATAACACCCAGGAATCAACAGATGAGGATGCGTTCAATCTCGTAGCTGACTGGGATGTCACTATAGGTTATCG
>SDBS01003333.1_pt1 | contig 15758 bp, 33 predicted proteins | sample 2277091 | NCBI WGS metagenome assembly SDBS01 (sample SAMN10404972, study PRJNA504765) | marine sediment metagenome | isolation source: marine sediment core GS10_PC15, 163 cmbsf | place: Arctic Ocean: Southern Knipovich Ridge | collected 2010 | reverse complement strand
TTATAGTAATGACCTCACGCCGGGGGCGGTTTTCATTCGCCGACAAGGTGACCGGGAGCGGAGATTACCCGCAGACGGCGGAAGAGGCTTTTTATATTGCTACGGAGCAGTCCACGATAGACGGGGCAATGGATGACAGCCAGACAATAATCAATCTGGACTATCCGCGCTTCACCTCCACGCCACATCCGCTGGTTAGGATAGGCAATGAGGTAATGCTGATTACGGCGGGCTGGGGTACGACCACGCTAACCGTGACGAGGGCGCAGGAGAGTACAAGCAAGGCGGCTCACGCTGACGAGGCTGTTTGTTACGCGGCCTATCAGGTTCTTGCCGGAACGCTGATAGCGATAGATACCGCTGGTGGGAGTAAGGACGACTGGGTAACGTACAAGCCGGACGGCGGGCGTTCCGCGAGTACGCAGCGACTTGTGGTGCAGAATTATGATGGCTCGGCAAAATACTGGCGCAAGATAATAATCCCAACAGGCACCACAGCGGAGCAGTCGGATGACCTCGTTGACAGAATACAAAACGTAACCCTTGACCAGGATGTGGCGTAATGGAATATCTGGCATCAGTCGGTACGCGTGGGCTAACGGTTGCTGCCAACGCTACCACCTTGAACGGCGCAATAAATGATAGCACTACCACTGTTATTGTTGCCCACGATGATGTTTTTGTTGCTGGGCAGACGATCACGGTTGACCAGGAGGACATCACACTGACAACGGACAGCGGTGATAGCCTGACGTTCACCAGTTGTACCCGGTCAGCCAACGGCACTTCAAACACTGCGCACGTTGACGGGGCCAACGCGATGCTGGCGGGTGGAACGCAATTGCTGACATTTACTTTCAATGCGGTAACTGCGGAGTATCTTAAAGGGATACACGCATCGGCCATAGGTGTGCAAGCTGTTTTTGCTTTTTCCTACGATGGCACGATTATTTTCCGCAAACCGAGTACCGCGACAAATCGCGGCGTGTTCATGCCGATGGCACCCTGGCAAGCTGGCGTGAGTAAAGTACTGAAAATATATGTCTGGTTATTTCGCGGGGAAGCGGTTAATGGTGTATTTGATGGCTTCTACATGGGGTCATAAATGGATACTATAAATGATGAAGAAATGACCGAGGCATCGTACTACTACTATTATGCCGGATCGTCTAATGTTACAGAAACGAATCATGCAGGACTCGACTATCAGGTGATTCTTGAGCTACGCGAGGAAGACGAGGTAACAAATTGAAAAATAAAATAAGACTTTATGCGGGGGCCGTTGTCTGGTGTTTGGTCTGGTTGCTTGCCGCCCAGCCGGATTTATTGTCACAGTATCGCGGGTCAGGGGGTGATGCAAGCAGTTCCAGTGTTGGTGATACTGCCAATGTGCTTCGTGGCGAAATGCCTGATTCTGCACAGGAGGTGATGGAGGACTCGCTTGCTCAGTGGCATAAGAACTTTGACCTGTCCGGTGATTCTATTCGCGTGGACAGTACGATACGGCTGAACGGTGTTCATATGGGATATTCCGCTGGAGCTGGACCCGGATCGGACATTACCGTAGCCAGCCACATTGGGTTTGATGTACTCATACCGGACGGTCATGCGCCAGGCTGGAGCATCACCAAATTTTATTCCGATTCATTACGGGCTATTACGGAGGCCGGAATAGACAGCTTACAGGTTGCCGTTGATTCAATTAATGAAAACGTGGCAGGATTGGACGTAGCCGGGATAGCCACCTTGCGGGATTCGGTTGAGCAGAATGCCGCTGCCTTAGATAGCGTCAGGGACGGCGACCTCGGCGGCGGTGGTGGTACTTCATTCGCCACAATTACGATAACGCAGACGGGCGGCGGTGGCGATTACGTGGCGGCGGTTGGGGACTTGGCAGATACGCTGCAAGTTGTCCTTGATTCTATTGGGGAACTCGGTGGCGGTTCGGTTTATATCAAGGGGCGGGGCTGGTTGCTCGACAAGTCCGTGTACCCGCAGATCAGTAATACCAGTATCATAGGTGAGCTAAACACAACCACGATTGCGGTAATGGCCGACAGCGGAGAAGCCATAAACGACACTATCGGATTAAATAATTTTATATTAGCCGGGATCAGCTTTATCGGCACCGATTCGGCTTGGTCAGTTCTAACCCTGATGACGGCAAGCGATAACGGTGTGGTGAAAGATTGCAGGTTCAGCGGTTTCGTTAAAACAGACGCACCGATCTTTCAAGCGGATACCCTTAGTGTCGGTTGGAGATTTACAGATTTGAAATTTTCCAATAATCATTCGCCGAGATTTGCAGGCGTTTATTCGGCGTGGAACAGGATAGATATCGAGAGTCCAACCAGCCACGGGCTTGCAATCAACTGGCATCATAGTTCGATAAGTGATGTAAATATTCGGGCATCGGGCGGTGTTGACGGCTTGGTACTAACTACGATGGGTGGGGGAAGTATTGATGCTGGTGGTGGGGTTAACTTCGAAGGTGGTCTTTGTGCTAATGTCACTGTAACGTTCTCGGATTCTAATGCGAGCAATATTGGAATCCTAGTCAATCCCCGTGCGCTGGGGGGGGGTACGCAAGTAATGCTTGGTGGGTCAATCAGTAATTTTCGGTGCTATGCGTTCAAGGCGAGTGATCTCGGATACGGACTCCATTTGGACTATGCAACACGAGTTTCTGTGAATAGCGGCTCAACGAGAGGTTTTTTGCGTGGCGTTTTTGTAGGTATGGCCGCTGGCCGATGCTTGGTTAACGGAGTCGATTGCTATCAAGGCGATACGGGAATCTATGTCGATGGGGATGGTTGCAGAATCAACGATTGTTGGCTTGAGAATATGGTCACAGGAATAAACATTACTTCTAACAGTAATTCGGCTCCCGGTTCCGGATATGGAAATGTCAGCACCCGAGACAACGGAACCATTGTTACCGATAACGGCGCAGGCACAGACGCGGGGGATACCAGTGGTCTCTATCCTGAGTAAAATATTAGCAGTTGCGATTTTGCTTCCAAGCTTATTGTTCGGGGCTGAAAGTCTAAGCCGACAATCTATCGGGGATACCCTCTGGATTGCCCGATCAATACCGCCCGCACGAACGGCGCACATGGTATTTAAAAGGCCGTTCAGTGTTGTCTATTCTAAAGACGGCACTCGGTTTACGTTATCCTGTGCGGCTATTGTAAAGGATAGCACGGGTAAGCTTGTAACTTTGGATAATCGCGCTCGCTGGATAGGGGTTTCCAGCAGCCTTAATCGGATTGTCTTTACTACCTCTGACACCCTGTCAACAAAATGGGAGCCAGGCTTTACCGTGCTCGATGCTGGCGGCAAGTTCACGGACAAGAGAACACTGCGAAATAACTTAACACGATAGCGGGTAGCATGGACAAGAAAACCGGCAACGGACAGACAGATAGCTCAAAGCTGCACTTCAAAGAGCAGAAGTTGGAATGCGATAAGGAATACTATACAGCCTTAGCCTCTAAGGGTTACATGCGGATGGTGTTCCTGGTCATTAGTATTCTTGCTGGGACTTTGATTGGAGGCTATGGCTATACGCGATCCGTAAGCAGCACTATCGCAGCGGTGGATATAAAACTAACAACCGCCCAGGGTGACATAAAAGTAAACAATCAAAAATATACATCGGTGATGCAGCAGTTAGCGAGAATAGAAGGCAAACTGGATAAGGCATTGGGCATTGACTGACCTCGAGATATTCCTCAAATAATGTAGTACAACCCACCACGCGATAATCATAGTCCTCACTACGCAAATAAACTTGACAGACGCGGCAAGGGAGCGTATACTTAATTAAGAAGTTCACGACAACCCTGCCGGGCGGCGCTCGTACAGGCCGTTCGGCTACCACATAGTCCGAGGGGGACACGATGAGACTCCTTGACCCTGGCGATTGTTCACACCCACCAGGCCGTCAGCACGACAACGGCATACAATACGGCCTGAACAATGAGCCTCTGTTGCGCCTTCATACTTGCCTTGACTGTGGCACCACGCTTGCGGAAAAGATAGAGGGGGAGCCGGGAACTCGCCGCCGGGGGACAGGGTAAGCTGCGGTTTGGGCTTGGGCTTAAGAAACGTATACTAAGGAGGGCATGATGGTGCCTGCATTGATTTACCCAGAAACAGCTTTGCTCAGAGAGATTTGTTCGGGGCGGTTGCGGGCACAGGCGATCCCCATAAGGTGTAGTTTATGTGGGAGCTGGGAAATAATAACTATTAATCAGCCAGCAATAACCTATTCTGGCAGCATGAAGCATTTGTTAGAGTGTATAAATGCGATTACGTTTTGTAGCCACTGCGTGCCCTTTAGCGTACAGACAGAAGGACACAGGGCCTGTTTGGACTTTTTAGGGATTTGTGTGGCCGAGAGGGGTGACTGATGGCTAAGTGTCCAATCTGTGCGATACTCTTAAGGGGTGTTGAGTTTGGGCCGAGTAGAGCGGGAGCTTGTTCAACGTGCGTAAAACAATACCAAGCTAAGGCTGGCAGGCTTGAGGCGGAGGTTGCAGGAGCAGGCTCTTTAGTTGGGGCTATTGAGAGGATGTATCCCAATTGGAAGTCCTTTCGTGATCTGGTAGATTGTATTGCTGTAAGTAATAAGAAGGTGGTCGATATACACGGAGAGGCACTACGGTTGCTTGATGAGTACGCCCGGAAAAACAAAGAGCTTGAGGCCGAGATTGAGCGGTTGCGGGGAGTATTGGAGAAACGGGCGCAAGGAGCACGGGCACTTCATACCAAGAAACGAGGCTGAGGCGATGGAGAGTCACAAGTCAATGCTGGCTCACGGCATCGGGATCATCACCCACGCCTCACGCCTAATCAACTCGCCTAGGCTCAAGGAGATCAGCGGGCAGCTACGTATGATCATGGAGGGGGAATGAGCGATCAAATAAACTGGGAATCCCACACGGAAGATGAATTACGCGAACTATTTGAGAGCCTGGCGGGCTACCTGCCTTCTGGTTTAGGGATAGAGTTAAAGGGTATCGAGCACGAACTCTACGCCTGCCGGGATAGGATAGAGAGCCTGACCGATGAGCCGGGAGTTGTTGCCGAACTCAAGAAGATTACCTCCGAGCGGGATGCGCTGCGGGCCGAGAAAGCACAGACGAAAGCAGACCTGCTATCCGCAGAGGTGACGAGGTTGAGGAAAGGATTCAGGCATATCATCGAAACAAGCGTCACCAATGACAAGTGGGAAACGATTGATTTTGCGCTAAGAGTCTTAGCCGCGAAACAGGAGGGCAAGTGACTGACAAGGGAACATCCAAGATCGTAACCGCCCTACTTGCTGCTCGTAAGGCAATGGGCAAGGTTCACAAGAGCAGCAACGTCACATACGCCAACAAATTCTCCTATGCAACTATGGAGGATATTTTAAATACGATAGAGGATGCACTTGCCGATAATGATCTGGTGGTTACCACTTCCGTTGATGAGGTTATTCAGCAAGACATCCGCACCACTGCTGCAAAGAAAACTGAATACTCTGTGCGCGTTAAGCTCATACTAACCCTGCATCACATTAGCGGAGAAACATTAGAGGTTGTCGGCTGGGGCGAAGGGCAGGACGGCGGAGACAAGGGAATTTACGCAGCCATCACAGGTGGGAGAAAGTACGCTTTGTGCAGCCTGTTCAACTTGGCTACCACGGATGATCCCGAGAAGAACAACCACGACCCCGGCAAAGGGCCAGCGTTCCCACCCAAGCAGAGCACAGCCAAGCCCTCTGAGCCGATAGCAGAGGATAAGGGCAAGGGTGAGGGCAAAAAAGAAAGCCCCGCAGGGCCATCCGGAGGCGGCTTAGGATTGGCGGACGGTGCTAAGGACATCATAAGGGAACTTGACCGTTGCCTTACGGTTAAAGAGGTTGAAGCTTGGCTGGGGGTGCCGGGGAACAAGGAAAGGATTAACCAGTTGGGTGCCTACGAAAAAGAACAGGTGTCCAATCACGGTGCGGCGCTGAAAGAATACCTATGGTTCACGGATACATTGAGGGGACTCAAGACTGCGGCTGAGATACGAAAGTTCTCAGTTGATCACAAAGAAACCATAAGTAATCTAAAGGGGCCTTACCAAACCTCGTACCACAATCTTGCCCGTGAACTTAAGGCAAAGCTATGACCAACATGGTATTTTTAACTATCATTAACGGAGGGCACAATGGAAAAGCAAGAGGTAGTACGGGTAATGATACCGCCGATGGAGAGGGAGGAATTTGTTGTTAATATTATTGGGACTTCTCCTTTAATCAGCCATAGATTTAGCGACAAGGCCAAAAAAGCCATACTCGATAAGCAGATGAAGGTTGCAAAAGCCGGTAGGGCAATAAAAAATCCGCTGGATGACTTTGTTGAATCGCTGTATTATTTAAATGGAGCAGACCCGATTGAGTTGCTTGAGAAGTTGAAAAGCGAAGGGTGTGAGATTGGGAGCGATGTTTCTGCTATCTATAAAGATGTTCCAATTGGCTTTCCTGCGGCGGGGTTTAAAAAAGCTGCCGTGTCAGCCTGTCGCAACATTGATGCAATTAAAATGACAATGGCAAGGGGCGCGTTTTTTATCAAGGAGGATGCCGCCGGTTATGTTGAAATCAAGTATGACAAGCTGATGGTGCGGGAAGATACAGTAACCGTGGGGCGGGGTTCTGATATGAGATATAGGGGTTGCCTCGTTGGCTGGAGTGCAAAGTTGAAAATTGAGAGCAACCCGTTGGTAATGTCGAAAGAACAGATATGCAACTTGATAGGCATTTCTGGATTTGGGGTTGGCGTTGGGGATTGGCGGCCAGAGAAAAACGGTGCCTACGGGATGTTCAAACTGGCATAACGGTGGGGTTTGGCGGGGCGTGGCAGGGCCTGGTACGGCGCGGCGAGGCATGGTAACAATACAATTAAGAAGGCGTGAATAGATATATGGCGAGGCCGGGTGGGGCGTGGCAAGGTCTGGCTTGGCATGGTAACAATTCAATTAAGAAGGCGTGAATAGATGCATGGCCGGGCGAGGTATGGCGGGGCCTGGTGAGGCTTGGCGAGGCGAGGCAAGGCAAGGTTATTTTATTAAAGGAGGGCATGATGGAAGTTAAGAAAGAATTTAAAGCCGCTAAATGGGCTGGCTTTAGCGACAAGAAGGCGCAGAAATACGGTGAATGTTTAGATATGTTACAGGACAAACACGGCGTAATCGAACCGCGTATGGTGCTGACGGAAGCGAAGAAAAAGAGTAGTCCTCTGCATGATTATTTTGAATGGGACAATACGAGGGCGGCCAACAAGTATAGGCTGCATCAGGCGAGGGCGTTGGTCAACCACATTGAGATAACCATTGTATACGATGACGGGAAAGAGGGAACGGTAAGGAGGTTTCACAATATTAGCGTGGTCGAGCAGGGGGAGAAGCGGCAGTGCTATGTCAATATAAAAACCGTGGCAGACAATGAGGATTACATAGAACAGATTGTGGAGAGGGCTTTCCGCGAGGCCAATGCTTGGCGAGAGCGGTATAAGCATTACGAAAAGCTGACTCCTATCTGTCGAGCCATTGAAACATTTAAGAGGAAGAAATGACCAACGCCGATGACATAGACAAGTACGGGCGTTCAAGCGGGCGGGATGATGAACTTGATCCGGATGGAGAGGATGAAGATCACAGCACGGTTCGGGACTGATGGGTTTTGGGAGCAACGGGAGCGGGCGATTGAGGAGCGGCACAAGATACAGTTAGAAGCGGAGCGCAAAGAGCGATTGGCCAACCCGCCAGAGGTGTTCGACGTTCGGCCAAAGTGTGAATATTGCAATGATGTACTGGTCATTCGCGGCGATTTGTATGTGTGCCCGCGTGGGCATTATGCAGAAGAGAGGCCGAGGATAATCTTCTGATAGCGCAGGGTGGTCGTCTAAATTGGAGGACACGGCTTCGAGGCCCACCGTATGCTGGGATTTGTCCGGCCAGCCCACCCTGTTAAATAAACTCTGGAGGTGAAGTGAAGCAGGCAGACTACATGAATACAATCATCCAGGGCGATGCGCTGGCGGTGCTCCGGGGCCTACCGGACGAATCAGTGCAGTGCTGCGTGACGAGTCCGCCGTATTGGGGGCTGAGAGATTACGGGGTTGACGGCCAGCTCGGATTGGAAAAAACGCCAGAGGGATATGTGGCCCGGTTGGTTGAGATATTCAGTGAGGTTAAGCGGGCACTAAAGGATAATGGTACGCTGTGGCTGAATCTAGGGGACTGTTATGCCACAAATGTTCACACGGGGGAATGGGGATTATCCGCTCGTGATAAAGACAAAAAAAGACCGAAGCCGCACAAAAGAATTCCCGCAGGGACTAAGCCCAAAGACCTGTGCGAGATCCCGTCAGTAGTAGCAATGGCTCTCAGGTCTGATGGTTGGTGGCTGAGATCGAGAATCCCCTGGTTGAAGATGAACAGTATGCCGGAAAGCGTTACAGACAGGCCCGCCGTGGCGGTGGAGTATGTTTTTTTGTTGAGTAAAAGTAAAACTTATTTCTACGACTCGGAAGCGGTGAGGGTGCCGAACGCCGAAAGCACCCTCAGAGATAAGAGACTGCATGATAAAAACTACACAGCGGGCCGTCCGGAGCGCGGCTATCCTGGTTCAAATAACGGCGGGGCAGGACTACTGAAAAGAAAAGACAAGCAACGGGGCCATGAGCGGCCGCACGAGGGATTCAATAACCGCTGGGACTCAATGACGAAAGAAGAACAGTGTGCCAATGGCCGTAACCGCCGGAATTCAGACTGGTTTTTCGAGAGCTTTAGAGGTTTATATCAGGTGGATGATGATCCGTTGGCCCTGATCGTGAATCCGGTGCCGTTTAAAGGGGCCCACTTTGCAACATTTCCACCGGGTTTAGTCAGGCCAATGATTCTGGCCGGCAGCCGCCCCGGTGACGTGGTGCTCGACCCCTTCATGGGCGCGGGAACTACCGCCCTGGTCTGTGAGCAGCTTGACCGCGATTGGTTTGGAATTGAACTGAATCCGGAATCAATCGAGATAGCCGAATGGCGGCTGGAAAAATACATCGGACAGCACAAGCTTGATCTTGGCAACTAAGGGGGATGGATGAAGTGGTTCCAACATTCGTGCGGATCGGCAGGATCCGGGAACGAAAGCAAGTTTATCTTCCAGCTTATAGATAAGTTTGGCGGTGATGGGTACATGGTTTATTTTATCGCAATGGAGATAATAGGCGATGATTTTGACGTGTATAATCCTGGGTTCTGTCGGGTTCCTGTCAAGTATTTCCGCACAAAGTGCAGGCTTTCCCGTCAGAAGTTGCTCAATATTCTAAAGTACTGCGAGGGAAAGGAGCGGATAACAGTAAAATTAATAGAAGGAGAAGAGGAAGAGTTGACGCTTAACTGTAGTAAGTTTGCAGACATATGTGATAACTACACACAGAAGCTATTGAGGGCGATGCCCGAACAAGATACGGAGAGTGTGCGGAAAAAGACTTCCCAAGAAGTAGAAAAGATAAGCCAAGAAGAAATAGAAGTAGAAGATACGGTGCCGTACTCGGATTTTTATAAGTTGTTTCCCCGGCATGAGGGTAAGGCGGCGGGCGAAAAGGCATGGAAGAAAATCAAGGACAAGGAGAAGCCTGAGATAATAGAGGCGCTCCAAAAACAGATAAAAACCAAACATTTGAATGTGGAGGATAAGAAGTACTGCCCCTTACCTGCTACCTGGCTAAACGGCAGGCGCTGGGAGGATGACATTATTCCAAAGCAGGATGACGACAATGAAGGAGAAAAGGTCATGTGTAGATGTGGGGCCGTGTTCATGCTCAAATACCAGGGCCAGGAGTGCCCACGTTGCCAGAAGCCTTACCCATCAGAGGGTCAACGCCCGCAGGAGGGATGATGCGATTTAAAGAGGGTGATGCTGTTAGCTACCACTTGATTATCGGCGGGCCAGTCACGAGTACCGGCCACAAGATAAGGCTGATCGACCTTGCGCCCAACGACTTCGGCCAGAACGTGGCCTGGATAACGGGAAAGTCTGGCTGCGTGGCGCTGACCGCGCTATCGAATGAGAGCAACCCGATGAAGCCCGCACCGAAGCCACTCACCAAGAGCCAGGAGAGATACAGGGCTTATACCGCTATCGGAGAGACAACGGATGAGAACTTTGGCGAATGGCTCAAGAATCACTACTGGGATGATTACAGGGCGGAACGTGGCGTAGCTTGATGGCAAACGGCCCGCGAGGGCAGGGAGGGATCGTGACCTTACGACCAGAAAAGATGAAACAAGCGCGAGAAGCATTGGCGGTTAACGCAGAGCAATTAGGCATTCCCCCCAAGACTTTACTCCGGGCGGCGAGAGCTATGCTTGAGATACTGTCTGACAACGGGTTCTACACGCTAACAATCGCAGAAATCTATTTTGACATAAAAGAGATAGAAGGGATAGGAATTACTGATTATGAAAGAGTTACCGATAGGCCCCCGCCACAAGTTGAGGTTTTGGTAGCCCGCGAGGGCAGGGATGAGGCAATAAAGGACGAATTAAGCGAGGCGAGGGTGTTATTGGCAAGAGGCAAGATTCTGGTTCTCAAGCTTTCAGAAATAATCACGACGCACAGCCATGGCTCAGGATGCGTTCAGAAAATATCTAACAAGTGGGTCGATGCAGTTGCCGATGCACTGGAGGCCCCAAATGACTGAGTGGACGCAGGAACGCCGGGAGAAGTTCTGGCGCGGGCTGGGGGTAAGGAAAGCTAACGCCAGTTATTTTTGGGGAGACGTATGTGTTGCCGATCAAGAGTATGACGTTATTAAGTGCAGGTGGATCAAGGGGAAGTTTAAATGGCTCAATCCCCACGATGAGGACAAAGTCCGCCTCGAAGTCCTGCACAAGGGGTTAGAGAAACGGGCGTGGAAGAGAGGGTATACGAGGGTAGACGTTTGCTGTTTTCACAGGTTGGGAGATGTGGCGTATGGGATAATTGGCATACTTGGGGGCTACAAGGTTCGCGTTGGAAATGACAGACCAGCGGATATGCGCGTGGCCATTATCGCGGCCATCGAGAAGCTACTGGAGGTGAAGGGTGCTAACCCCACGACAAAAACGGATTAAAGTCTTGAAGTTTCGTGAATATTGTAGGCGAACTGCCAAGATGATTGAACTCACATGGCCTCAGTGGAAGATAGACTACTGCGATCAGCACAGGCGATGGCAACAAGGTCGAAGGGAGGCCACAAATGACTGACAACGAGAGGCTGGCCGAGGCGCTGGGGTATGAGCAAACGAGCACAGGCAACGCCTACGAGCGGCAGAAGGATCGAATTTTCCCCTGGAGTGATCTTATGAGCTTCATCGCATCCCCCGCAGGAGAAAAGGCCGTGCGGGATAAGGTGCGGGAGTTGTGCAATGCCGACAAAAAGATTAAGCGGATTACATCCACACACAGCACTTGTAATTGGAAAGAGATTCCTGACACGCATACAATAGAACTGCTGGGAGTGTCCTGTTATGTTCAAGCCGACACCGAACCCGAAGCCTACGCCGCCGCTCTTATCTGGCTGGCCGAGAGGGGTGACTGATGGCTGAAACAGCAGCAGGGGCGTGGAATAAGTTACAGGCAGAGCGTGATGAATTCAGCGTGTGCATCAAAAAGCTTACCCAGCAGCTTGCCGACAGCGACTTGTCCCATACCGAGAAAGACAAGGCTATCAAGAGCCTGACGGATAGGGTGCTGGAGCTTGAGCGGGTGCGGGGAGTATTGGAGAAGCTGAGTGAAAGACTGCATCTTATGGGTGTCTGGGGGCTGGAATCGGAAGCCCGCGCCGCATTGAGGGGTGACTGATGAAGTTACGTTGCAAGATCAAGCTACACAAGTGGAAGGATAAGCACCATTGGTGGCCTTCACATTTGGTTGTTGATCAAATTTGCATTTATTGTCCTGCTACGCGCACGGTAAGGGCCAAAGAAATGAGGTGAGTGATGGACAACCTTGAAGAAGAGTTTGTGGATGCAAGTGAATCTATTCCCGTTCTCAAGGAACGCATCTCTGAGCTTGAGCGGGAGCGGGATACCGCCAAGTCTGATAGTGATATGTACATGCAAGACCTTTGTGAGATCAGCGACGCCCTTAAGGCTCCTGAGGGAATCCCACTACAAGAGGTTGCCCAAGATTGGATGGCCAGCCTCACCGAGGCCAACGCCCTGCTGGAGTTCTGGCACAAGGCGTTTTTTGAGGATATATCTGGCAAATGTTCAGATGATGACATACAGCAGAACGATAATCAGACCGCCGCACACCTCGAGAAGGGAGATATCAATGGCAAATAAGCAAACATACGCAACACGGGCAGAATACCGGCTGGCTATGAAACCGCTGGCACGTGCGAAGTGGGGGAACGATGCGGATATTGCTCGGGCGTTTGGGGTAGAGCAGGATGTGGTATGCAGGTTCTTCAACAACTCCCGGGCGGCCGAGGACTTTGAAGTGAAGCTGCTCAACGAACTGGGGTTGACGATGAAGGTTACTACCGTGTTCGAGGTTGAACCCAAATGAGGAGGGCACGATGTTTATAGTACTGGGAGGCGTAGCGCTACTTATCGACAACATACAAGAGATAGAAACCCTTACGTGGGAGGATACGGACTCGGAGAGAGGAAAATATAAAGCACGATTGACGATGAGTAAAGGGCAAAACTGGAGAACCCGCCAAAAAGCAAAGGACATTCAGGAAGCCATGCGCTGTGCTCGTGACCCCGAATATGCCCACTGGCAAGAATTAAAATGGGCGCTGGATAGAATTAAAGAGGCGGAAGAACGGGTGGACAATGTGCTTGACTCCCCCTCAGTTAAACGCTTGCCTGCCGGAGCAATCAAAAAACTGAAGGAAGCGAGTCAGATTTTGAACAGCAAAATAACCGTTGGGAACAGAATGGCCGTAGGGTACATTCGTTAAGGAGGGCACGATGAGCAAGAGCGATCCAGCGTTTGTCTGTATAACGCCAGAAAGGCGCAAGCAGAGTGATGGTAAGTATTACACACTCGACGTTGCGTATCCCGGCATGTCCCTGCGCCAGTATGCTGCTATCAAGTTGGGCGTACCGGATAGTGGAGACAAGTGGCTGGATGAGATGATAGTAAAATCTCAGCTGAATGAGTTTGCGGGGCAGGTTATGGCAAGTGGACGTTTTTAGAGTACGGCAGATTGTTATAGAATAGCCTACGCCATGCTCGCCGAACAGGAGAGAAATGAATAAACTTGAGCAGGAACTACAGACAAGCATACGCAATTCGATTAACCTGACTGATATATTCCGCTCCTGGATCGTGGACAACAACCCCGTGCCGATACGTGACAAAAAGGGTAATGTGATCGGCTGCAAGAAACCCCATGCTGATGTAGGCTTGGGGGATTTGTTCGTTCAGTGCCCTGACCAGCGGTGCATGTGGATCGAGGTTAAAAAGGGCAGCGGACAGAAGCTGGACCCGAATCAGGTAGTTTTCAGGGATAAACTGCAATCCGTATCCGGCAAGTACTACCAGGCTACGAGCATGTATCAAGCTCTGATGGCGCTGGAGGATCACTGCAAGCGGTTTGGGTTGAAGGATAGGACCCTGGAGGCGTTGCTTGAGGCGTTTAACTGAGGAGGAGCGATGATTTATGTGGCGAGTTCATGGAGAAATGAGCGGCAACCGGAAGTTGTAGAATATTTGAGGGCTGCTGGCAATGAGGTCTATGACTTTAAAAAACCCTCGGATAGTAACAACGGTTTTGCATGGAGCGATATTGATCCTGAATGGGAAAAGTGGGATGTTGCAAAATATATCGAAGCGCTAAACGATCCGATAGCAAATAATGGCTATGGCTATGATAAGAGGGCGTTGGACAAAGCGACTCTTGGCGTTCTCGTGCTGCCGTGCGGGAGATCGACGCACCTTGAGGCGGGATATTTGATAGGTCAGAGAAAGCCTGTTTTTATCCTGCTTGAAGAGGAATCATTTAAGGGCGTTGAGAGCATTGAGCTTATGTATAAACTGGCGAATCGTATAGGAACGACAATACCAGAGGCCATAAAGTGGGCAAGGGGCCACCGATGACTGACACCCTGGAGTTCATCCGCGTGGCCAACGACATGCGCCTGTTTCAGCTCAACATCGCAGCGTATATCCTGCTCGCTGTCCCTGCGGTGTTTCGGTTTGCACATTGGCTGGAGTCTCGGCGCAGGAAGTCTTTTTCGGCTTGGCTACAGAGTGGCACCCTTTCTGCTGCTGAGTGGCCCCATCAGGCTGCGGATGCTCTGGCCGGCAGGGTATACTATTGTTGCGCTGTGGTTTACCTGGCGCTGAATGTGATACTGTGAGGTGATCGATGACTAAAGTGAATTTCTTCTACTGCCTGGAAAAGATTGGGCTGCCGGTGGGTCAGATTGCAGACGATTGCTTCATGAGCACGGCGGGGCTATCGTACAGGGTGTACCGCAGCCGGCGCGATGGGGAGCCGCAGGGGTTAAGGGACATTAACGGGGACGGCTGTGGCATACACCGAGGTGTCGGGTTTTATCTTCAGGGCTTTCGCGTTGGAAGTCATAAGCACATGGAGCGGATTGCAACGGCCAGGGCAAAGTACGAGAAGTGGTTAGCCGAGTGGAAAGCCAAAGCGGAGCAGGCCGAGGATTAGTAGCCCTTGCTATTCTTGCCGCGAATGACTATATTAAATGAAAGGGGGATACGATGCCGCAGTTCAGCGCAAAGTCCAAGAGCAAGCTCGCCACATGTGACACCCGGCTCATCGAGATATTTAACGAGGTTATCAGGCTCGTTGATATTACCGTGCTGGACGGCCACCGATCCAAAGACCTCCAAGATTTATACTATTCCCAGGGTACGAGCAAGGTAAAGTGGCCGGACGGCAAGCACAACGTCTGCCCGAGCCTGGCCGTGGACGCAGCGCCGTATCCCATTGATTGGACAGACCGGAAGAAGGTGCGCTTTTTCTACGTTGCTGGAATCGTCCGCTCAATCTCAGAGCAGAAAGGGATAGAGATTCGGTGGGGCGGGAACTGGGATGGAGACATGGATTTTTTTGATCAGAACTTTGTTGACCTGCCACATTTTGAACTCAGGAGGGCTGTATGATTAACCTCGGAGACAAAGTAAAGGACACCATCACCGGTTACGAGGGCATAGCGGTGGCCCGCACATGTTGGCTCAACGGGTGTGTCAGAATCAGTATCCAATCAACCAAGCTTAAAGATGGTATCCCGGTGGTGAATCAGGACTTTGATGAGGTGCAGGTGAAATTCATAGAGGCCAATGCCGTGCCGGCGAGCAGCCAACACCCCGCTGGCCCCAAGCAATCTCCCACTCGCAACTCAACATCAGGATAGGAGGGCATTATGAACACCTTTTTCCGCAGCAAAACGAACTGGACGGCAATACTCGCGGCGATCACGGCCTTGTCTGCCTATCTCACTGGTGACATTGAGGCCGCTACGGCAATACAATCGGGCTTCGCTGCCACGATCACCATATTCATGCGCCACAGCGTAGTCAAGAGCGGGAGCGGGAAATGAATTGGCTTAAGCGAATATTCAGATCGACCACGACCCGCGCTATCTCCAAGCTGATTTTAGAGCTGACGGTGACGGGCCTTGATCCCCGCGTGATTAAACCACTACTTCTCGGGATATACGCCGCAAGGGATATTGCGGCTGAACTGGGCAAAGGG
>SDBS01003332.1_pt1 | contig 15764 bp, 9 predicted proteins | sample 2277091 | NCBI WGS metagenome assembly SDBS01 (sample SAMN10404972, study PRJNA504765) | marine sediment metagenome | isolation source: marine sediment core GS10_PC15, 163 cmbsf | place: Arctic Ocean: Southern Knipovich Ridge | collected 2010 | reverse complement strand
TGGCTGGGAGAGCTTTTCACGCCACGATGTCCGGTCACAACTCAGAAATTCCGGGGCCAGGGTCCCCAGAAATCTGACCCGTGATTTTAAATGGGCCATGTCCATTGGCTGGATTGCCGAGGACCAGGACACCCGGGGCTGGTACCGGGTGACAGAGTTCGGACAGGAGGCCCTTGACAGCAAATTCTCTCCCGACATGAGAAAAGCCACCAAGTTTGACACCACGGAGCCGCCGGAACAGGAGACGGAACCGGTGGAAGAGGACAGGCCGGAGAAAGAGGAGACAGCGCCTGAATTTTCCGAGGAGGATAAACAATGAACGAGAATACTGATTTTAACGATGAATACGAGGACGAATACGAGGACGAATACAACGGCGAGGAGCTGATCCTGGAAAAACGCGATGTGGGCTCCTTCCACAGTGTGAGCATGTCGGGTATCGGAACCCTGTATATCACCCAAACAGATTCAATCGGACTGGCCGTCGAGGCCCGGGCTGACATCCTCCCTAAAATTCGCGCCTCCGTGGAAAACGGCCGGCTCAAGATAAGATTAAAAACGTTTGATTTTCTTGGAAATCCGGGCCGTATAAATGTTTACGCCAACCTGATTGAGGTGAGACGTCTGGGCTTAAGCGGCGCGACAAAGATCATCGGCCGTACTAACATTTCATCGGACCAGCTCAAAATCAGCGCCTCGGGAGCCACCAGCTTTGACCTGGAGGTGAAAGTAAAAGAGCTCAAGACGTCATTATCCGGTTCGAGCAACGGTCATCTGTACGGCGCGGCCTTGAACCACGATCTTCAGCTGAGCGGGGCCGCCAAGTTGAGCGGTTTTGAACTCGGCTCCAAAAAAACCGGCGTCCGGGCCAGCGGAGCGGCTCTCATCGAAATCTTTGCCGACTCGGACTTGAACTGCCGGCTGAGCGGCGCGGCCAAGGTCCGCTTGCGGGGAGACCCGAAAATATCCTCACTCAAAACCTCCGGCGCGGCCAAGCTGGAAAAAACTCCCTAATGTCCGGGCGTTATATCTCATAAGCATCAATTACATAATAATAACAACTTCTTATTTGCACATTGTGCGCTTGTAAGCTTGAAATTTTTTTTTTGTTAAAATCCAGCCATTCCAAATTTTTAGCAAACCAAGGGGATGACCAGTGTATTCAGGGTGTATCATTTTTGCTCAACTCATGCAATATTTGCCAATGTGGCAATTCAATCAATGCGTTAACCGCTACAGAGGAAATTTTAAAGACCGATCGTTCAGATGTTTGGAGCAGTTTTTTTGCATGGCCTACTCTCAACTCACTTTTCGTGAAAGCCTTCGAGATACTATAACTTGTCTAAGGGCGCTTCAACCAAAATTGAACCACACGGGCATACGATCTAAGATTTCTAGAAGCACTCTGGCTGACGCCCAGGGTAAACCTGCTCCGCATCGAGGAACAACTGTCCGACGTCCGGCTGGGTAGAGCGTTTGCAACGCAAACGCAAAAACATCTAAATGCTTTCCCGCCATCGGCGGGTGTAGTATTCTAGCCTGTAATGATGTTTAGCGTTTCGTCGCCTGGTTGACATTTTAATCCGATTTAGAGCGTTTTCCTTTGGGAACACTCTAGCCGGAATCCAGGAAAAATTGAGAACGGCTATGTGTTGAGTAGTGAAATCCAACTTTTTTTTCATGAGGGAAGTTACGAATAGAAAGAAAAAGGGTGGGAGTGAGGATCAAACCTCTAGCCTGAACTTCCTTCTGCCTTCGTCGCTAAGACGACTTGTTCTAGTCGTCCGAGCCACCCGCCTGCCTTTAAAAATGTATGTCCCGGGTAACCCGGACAACCGTTTGTCCGGGTCCGCCCGCTTGATTATTCGGGGAAATAAGAACATCCTCTAGTTGCAAAAAGACATGATAATGTTATAAAATTATGTCGTCGACGGAAAAGAGGACAAAAAGACTATAAAAAGAGGTAAAAAGGCATAAAATGTATAAGGAGACTATAGGACCCTATTCTTTTGAAGTGGGCACGTATCGACCGCCGAGTGAGGGGGGAAGCTATTCCCTGCTGCTCAGATTCACACGCAACTGTCCCTGGAACCAGTGCACATTTTGCGGCATGTACAAGCAGGAGAAGTTTTCCATAAGATCGGTGGATGAGATCAACGGAGACATCAGTTCCATCGCGGGTCTATGCATGGAGATGCAAGATATTTCAGGTGATTTGGGATACAAAGGGGTTATAAACCGGGAGGTCATTTTCAAGATTATTGAAAAATATCCCCAAGTGAATACCAGTTCGGGATTTTCGATGATTCTGAACTGGATTTCGGCTGGAGGGAAGACCGTCTTTTTGCAGGATGGAAACAGCATGCAGATGGGAACCGAAAATCTGGTCGAGGCTCTGACCTTCCTGAGAGCGACATTTCCCTCGATTGAACGGGTGACCACATATGCCCGCTCCAAAACCCTGTCCCGGAAAACCCTGGAGGAATTAACCAGCATCCGGAAAGCCGGCCTGGACCGTCTGCATGTGGGTCTGGAAAGTGGAGATGATGAAACGCTCAAAAGGACCAGAAAGGGGGTAAACGGCGAGGAGCATATTGACGGCGGTAGAAAGGCGATGGCCGCCGGGTTCCAGTTGTCCGAATACTGGATGCCGGGCATGGGAGGCAAGGAAAATTGGGAGAGTCACGCCCGGAATACGGCCCACGTCTTAAACGATATTAATCCCCATTATATCCGTTCCAGACCCTTCAATGCCTCACCAGGCACGCCGATCCATGATGAATTTGAAAGCGGAGAGCTTACCAGCCTGACCCCTAAGGAACAGTTAGAGGAAATAAGGCTTTTAGTCGAGGAGCTGGATGTTACTTCAAAGCTCTGTTTTGATCATGCCGGTAATTACTGGACCGGTAAAAATGATCAGCTTCTGTTCACCCACAGCTATGAAGGATATAAGATGCCCGAGGAGAAACCAAGAGTCCAGGAAATACTTGAAGAAGGCATCATAGCTAACGAGGGAAAATCCGATTATCGTCACATCCAGATGTTTTTATAAGTGGATTCTGAGGCTGCCTTTCCTCTCTAACAATTTCGGACATCATATTTGAGAAAGCCTGAGTCTATCCATCAATATACGGATTTTCTGATCTTGGGGCATGTAATTTATATGTTGAGGTGCCTATCAATAGTCTGCTCATTACTAATTCGGTCAATCTGTAACACAGCACCCTTCAAGGAGCTATTCGTATACAAACTAAATTACGAAGCATTCCTGTCTACAGATCACCAGCCAATATCTCAGTATTCCGTAGACATGCAAAACCTGTGATATAGTGGTTGTCAAAATTATGTGCCGTTAAAATCGTGGCGTTTTTCATGATACTAACTTGGTGTACCTAGTAATTGTCAATAGTTATTAGATGGTTACCTTAATTACCCTCCCGTGGGATTGCATAAGCTGGTAAACGGAACGTATTTATGACAATTACTATAAGTCTGTAATCTGAATCTTCACGCAATCCTGAACGGCTTAGAAGAGTTCAAATGAAAGTAATGCGGGAATTACTATATTTTCTCTAGCGATGCCTTTACCACGACCGCACAGGAAGAGGATATCCAACTCTGCTGCGAACATGGAAGAGGGGACATCTTAGATTAGGTAGGCGTTATAGGCCCGAGCAAGAAAAATGCGTTTTCCTATTCCACGATGTTAAACCCACGCATTGCGGGAGTTCCAAGAACACGACAGCACGCTGAGGAAGAAAGCTGTAAAGCTTTCGAGTGCTGGATACAACAAGAAAATCTTCATGTATACACCCCCCGAAACCTCTTTTCCTGCTTTCCCCTTGCTTACCCGATCAAAAAGAGGCTACAGCCGGTAAACTGTAACCCCTTGAATTTACTGGAGCCGGCGATGGGAATCGAACCCGCGGCCTGCTGATTACGAATTGACGACCCTAAGTTTCCTAACCTCCTCAATTTACGGGAACTTATTGAAATCACGGATTATTAGTTTATCATCTTATTCGTAGTTTTAGCAGATTTTGACAAATTCTGTAAATTTTTCACTCCCAAATCCACTCCCAAATTATTTTTTATCAATCCTCCTAACAGTTGAACAGGATATTTAAACTTCAACTGAGTGGGTTATGGGAACATTGCGGTCGAAACATAAAGTGGTAAGTAAAATTTTATATGTGCAAGAGCCCCGCGGGTTCATCAATGGATGAATTGGCAAGTTAGGTGGTATCAAAAAGCTTGAATACCGGCCTTAATATTCTTATTGTCTTTCACCTGGGCCGTGTGAGCTAATTTTCAATTGAAGTAAAAATAATCATACATGGATTGGCTTCGGTAAATCGATTTTCCAGTTCTTGGGAAGATCCTTTAATCATTTGATTTAATTACTGCGCCCTTATCCGCCGAGGTGACATTTTGTGAATACCAGGCAAGGATACCCTTATTGTATTTCTGCTCCGGCTCATTCCAATTGGTCAGCCTCTTCTCTATTTCTTCTTCGGGTACATCCAGTCTGATGCTCTTATTAGGAATATCGATTTCTATGATATCACCTTCCCTGACCACGGCTAAAGGACCGCCAGCCGCCGCTTCAGGGGATATATGGCCGACCAGCAGGCCGTAATTTGTGCCACTGAATCGTCCATCTGTTACCATTGCGCATGTTTCTCCCAGATTGAGCATATGCATCATGTGACCGGAAATCGACATTTCACGCATACCCGGTCCGCCCTTTGGTCCTTCGTATCGAATTACTATACAATCGCCAGGTTGAACTTTTTGACCCATCATGTCGATAATTGCGTCTTCCTCCCGCTCAAAAATCCTTGCAGGCCCTTTAAAAGTGCGAAGCTTTTCGGGTACCGCTGATTTTTTAACGATGGCGCCATCGGGTGACAGGTTACCTTTAAGAATTACAAGCCCCCCGTCAGGACTGAAGGGGTTCTCTAAAGAGCGGATAACTTCGCGGTCTTGTATATCTGCTTCTTCAAGTGTCTCGCCGAGTTTTTTACCGGTCACATTATATACATCGAGATAAAGCAGGCTGCTCAAATTTTTCATCACGGCCGGAATCCCTCCAGCTTCCCCAATGGCATTAATCGCGCGAGGTCCATTCGGCTTAACGGCACAGGTCTGGGGCGTCTTTTCACTCAATTCATCAAAAAGTTCCAGGGAAAGCTCAATATCCAGTTCATTGGCTATGGCGGGTAGATGAAGAATCCCGTTGGTTGATCCTTCTAAGTACAAAAGGACCATGATCGCATTTTTAAATGCCTCATGGGACATTATTTTTGACGGGGTGATTTCGTTCGCTATCAGGTGTTTCAAACTTTCACCGATTTTGAAAGCATAATCAAATTGCCTCTCGCTCAGAGCCGGGATAACGGAAGAGTATGGCAGGGACATGCCCAATGCTTCAGTCATACACTGCATCGTCATGGCCGTACCCAGTTCAGGGCAGGCACCGGGGCCCGTAAATATCTCTTTGACTACCTTTTGCAGCTCTTCCTCTGATATTTCTCCACTCATTTGAGCGCCGACAAATTTCCCTATCTCCGGATATGCAAATTCAGTTTCTTCCGGAAAAGCGGAACCCTGGTAGCAGTATGGAAGCGCATATCCGCCGGGTAAAACTATTGCAGGGATATCGACCCTGGCTGCTGCCATGAGTAGACCGGGGACAATCTTGTCGCAGGAGCCAATCAATACAAGCCCATCCAGCCTGTTTACCTTGGCCATGATTTCAACAGACGCGGCGATTATCTCCCTGGTCGGAAGGATATAGCGCATCCCTTCATGAGCCTCTCCCATTGCGTCACAGGGGGCGATGGTGTTAAACTCAAACGGTGTCATGCCGGAGCTTCTAATTCCCTCTTTCACCTTTTCTGATAGCTTATTAAGGTGCACATGACCTGGATTTAGTTCGGTCCATGTATTTGCGATTCCAATCATCGGTTGCCTCATTTCATTTTCACGGTATCCACACCCATACAATATGGGTGGTCTAATTACGTTATTCGCCATGTCTTTAAATAAATCCGGAAGTTCTTTTTGTTTAGTCATTTTCAAATGCCTCCTTTATAGGCCAGTTCATAACTATTTTGATGTTCCTGGCTTTTTTTAATTCGTATCCCAACTCCAGTAAATACAAATAATCCAAGCACAGAAAGCCATCCAAGCAGATCTCCAATAGTTGAGTAGATCGTATTAACGCCTTTAGTCGGAACATCTGCGTACATGATGCCATCTTCTGTTTCATCAGAATCCATATGAGCCAGCAGTTTTCCATTATAATCCATGGCATAAGAATACCCGTTATAGACTGGTCGGACTATAGAAAAACCATTTTCTATTGCTCTTAAGGAATACCAAGGCCCTCTACTTTTTGGCACATCATATGAAGGGCTCAACATAATGTCTATTTTCATTTTTCCCGCTTGCCTGATATAGGAGGCGAAAGCCATGTCCTTACAAATTGACACTCCTATTCTTCCATAGGGTGTGTCTATTGCTTGAATAACCTCAGGCCCTTTGTAATAGATACGTGTCTCACCAAATAGATCTCCAAGACCAACTAAATATCTTTTAGCATAATCAATTTCTAATTCCCCCTGATTATTAAATAGTACATGCTTATTATATCCTTTTCCTTCCTCTGGATAAACTCCGTAGGACATGCTGTAATATATATCATTATCTTTTGCTATTTTGCCTAGTAAATTAATAAAATTCTTTTCATTATTTTCGCTAATCTTAATTGATGCTTCTTGAAATGTCACAATTTTAGCATTATTTGAAACTGCTTTTTCAGTCAACGTTTTAATTTTTAACATAGTTTCGTCAAATGGAGAAGCCTCCTTACTGAATAGCGCTTCAGGATCAAAAGGCTTGCCTTTTTCAGGAAGTATGACAATTGATGCGATTTTCACAGTGACTGATTCAGGGCTCATTAAAGAAGAAGTTTTAATTACGCCGAATATGGTAATTATCAGCAGGACTGATGCGAATATTAATGTGACTTTCTTGATTTTCCCCCAATTAAATTCATTGTCCCAAATATGATTAATTACCGAGGCCAACCAGGAGAAGATAAAGACAAATCCCGATAATCCGGTTATTGATGCAATTTGCTTAAAAGAAAGATTACCGTATTCAAAAGTCGCAGAGATCATGTCTCCGTCAAATGGTCCTTCCAGGGAAATAAGGAAAAATGTCGCTGTTGCCATAACCGGGAAAATTAAGGTTGATAATGTTCCCCTTTTTTTAAATTTTTCAATAACTACTCTATCCATAATATATGGAAATGATATTAGTAATGCCAAAATCGAATTCCTGACAAGATTATAAATCAAAGTAAATAATGGATCGCCAGTATTAAACAATCCCCACATCGCAATATTTAAACTTAATGTGAATCCTAATATTGTGAGAAGATTACCTTTTTTTACGGTTTGGCTTCTAGTAAAACCTAATATAAATATAGGTGCGATTACTATTGCTATGTAAATGAAAGGGATAATTTTACTAGTTCTGGTAGACATAAATAACGTAAAACCAATAATAAACCATAAAACCGGCAGATACTTATGTTTTCTCATTTTAAATCTCCTTCTTTTCGTCTATCTATAGGTTTGTTATTTTACGGAGGTAGTTATCTTGATGTTCCGATAAGCTACCGCACCCAAGCCGCCTTGAAACATCAACGGCCCTTTAGGGAATTCACCTTTTCGCAGCGACCCGCTTGACGCGCCTTTTTCCATTTTCACATTTCTATGGATGACCTGATTGTTGAGAACTACTTTGACAAACTCTGCCGGAGCGACTCTTTTACCATTGGCAAATCGTGGAGCCTTGAATTCGATAAAGATCTTTTGCCATTGGCCCGGCTTTTTTGACGCGTTAACTTGAGGTTTTGCCAAATCGGTAATGGCGCCCATGTCTTCATCGCCGAAGAATCTTTTTTTTCCGTAGCTGTCTTTAATCTGAACCTCGTATTGACCCATTACGTAGATACCAGAGTTGGATTTCTTAGGTACCATCACCTCCAACTCGATGGTGCAGTCACCGAAGGTCTCTTTGGTGTAAATATCAGACTGACCTTTTTTGCTATTTACGAGGTGAGAGGGGTCTTGATCGGAGTCGGAGACCACCAGTTTTTTAGAATTTTTCGGATCAAGCCTGGCAGCGCCTATAGTCCAGTAACTTTTGTATACATTTCCTTTTATTTTCCAATTGTCCAAATTATTACCGATAGGTGTTATCACCACTTGTCCTTTGTCTGTGGCCAAAACCCCTTGTGGTGTTAAAAATGCGGCGCTTAACAATGCCATGAGTGTAAAAATTAAAATCCTTGGTCGTGTGTTTTTCATCAGTTTGTCTCCAATAAGTTAGTGGTTAATGTTATTAGCATGAGTCCAAATTTGAGGCCCTTGTAAGGCTTCGCTGGATGGCCGAACTTTTTGTCGTGCCCGAATTCCTCTAAAATAACTCGCCAAATAAAATGTCTCATTTTCCATCTTCCCGATCCTGTCAGCCATGTTGATAATTTTTAAGATTTCAGGGACTGCCAATTTAACCTTTTAAAAAATCTCTGGTTATGTCAAGTATTACATCGAGTTACGGATTTTCCCTTGACCTGTTAAGATAATAATAATAAAATGAATCCTTAACAATGATGTCCAGGGGCATAACACTGACAGTTCGGGGCATAATAGAGGGAATTTACCATGCAGATACTGCCATCCATAAATGTCGTGCCCGTTAGAGCGCATTTCAGCATCTTATTGGAGAAAGGAGTCCCTCAAAAAGTACTTGAAAATGCTTTGGGTTTTTTAAAGGCTGAACTCGATAATGACGATTTAAGAATTCCTTACCAAAATAATATTGAGATGCTTAAAAAGGGTGTTCAGCTCATAGACCCTAATATGGCCATAGTGCTCGGTACAATGACTTCAAGTGAAACCTCAGGTGTCTTAGGGCAAATATTGAAAAATTGCAAGAGCCTTGGGGAGATTACATATCAATTTATTCGTTTTCAAAATCTTAATCATAGCGTATCCAAATTTGGTACAAAAGTAGAAGGCAGCTATGGTATGTTGACTCATTCCGTGAAATATCCTATTTCTGATTTTGATAAACGTCTTTTGACTGAACTTAATCTATCTTCCTGTCTTACGAATATCAGGAAACTGATAGATACAGAGCTTGTACCTATAGAAATGCGTTTCTCATATGAGAAACCGGAATATTTTGCAGGATACGAACAGCATTTCCGTTCTCCCTTGAGGTTTAATCAAAAAGAGGATGCCATTGTTCTTGATATAAAACAGACTGAAAAACCAGTTTCGGGATCTCATCGATACATGAAATATATTTTAATGGAATATGCGGAAGAGCTTTTAGGCAGACTGGAAGCCGGAAAGGAGTTCCAGGATGATGTAAAACAAATCGTCGCAGATCTATTGCCAAAAGGGTTTGTGGATATTGAACGGATTTCTGAAAAGTTGAATATGAGTCGCTGGACTTTAACCCGTAAATTGAAAGAGGAAGGAACCACCTTTAAAAGTTTATTAAGGGTGCTGAGAAAAGAATTTGCCATAAGTTATTTGGAAAATCAAAAATTATCAACAACTGAAATAGCCTTTTTGCTAGGTTATTCCGAAGCCAGCGCCTTTCAACGGGCTTTCAAAAACTGGACAGGGGAGAATCCTTTTGAGTACAAACAAAATCGATTGAAACCTTTTAAATGAAGGCCTTTGTTTCGTAAACTTTAATTTATTCTGAAACCAAGCCTGAACATGCGTAAATGACACCTACCTGCAGTTTCCCCTCGTCTCGTCGTAGTAGGATTTCCAAATTTAAACCTTCCCCAATATTGAAATATGGTTCAAACTTCGCAAATATTCTCGGTGATGGCCATTCAGTTTGATCAAGAGAATCTGATATCTGTAGTTTAATGAATAATTATAAGCGCTGATGATTTTACACGAACCCATGGACTGCTGACAAATGGTCGGCTTCTCTATCTGTTGTTATTTTTTACCGAATAGAAGTACCTGAAATGACGGTGTTTTTATTTTCAAGCTTGCTTCGCATTGTTGAAAAATCACCAGAATTAGGGATATTATTCACACTCAAAGCCACACTCAAATGAAACAAGGACTTAGAGCGTTACCCCTAAGTCCTTGAAATTACTGGAGCCGGCGATGGGAATCGAACCCGCGGCCTGCTGATTACGAATCAGCTGCTCTACCACTGAGCTACGCCGGCTTAAAAAGCGAAACCAATATAAAACAAAGCCCGGAGCCTGACAAGATCAAACATGGTTTCCGGCGGTAAATCTCTTTGTTCATCCAATACCTCCGCTTCCAGATCTTCCAGCGCTACCGGTCAGAGTGGGCAAGTGATCATTAATTCAGGCTTAAGGAAGAGGGATACTGGTCAGGACGTACTTCAGATCCTCGTCACTGAACCTTAAACCGAAACCAACAAACATGGATTTCGTGTCTCTATTTATAAAATCGTCATATCCTATATCCAGGTAAAACAATTTGAAGAATTCGTAAGAGGCCGTAAACTTGAGATGGGCATTCTTATCCGAGTTGATCAGATCGAAGGCTTCAACTGAAAACCTCAGGTTGTCCTCCAGAAAGTAATAATCCAGCCCGAAACCGGCCTTCGACTCGAACACACCGGCCCGTATAACCAGGTCGTAATACCGTCTTGCAAATTGGGCGTTAAATTTCAGGCCCGAAGGATCGAGAGTCTCGGTCGTCACCGTATTCGTACCGAAGGCGTCGCTGGTGGTTGTGACCCTGGTTGACAAGATTCCCCGGGGATCGTCCACAATACCGATAAGGTAATACCTCTCCTGCCTGAGTTGAATTTTCAAATCCAGTTGAGTTTTGGCCCTACCCGTCTCTGTCAGATAGTCGGTGTGGTAGTCAACATAGAACATCAAGGTATCCGCCTTGGATAAGAGGTTATTCAGTCCGATCAAGGCCCGATCCACACTCTCGGCGGTTCCCTCATCGTGCACCAGGCGGCCGAGGGTGCCTTCGCCTTTGTCGATCTTCTCGCTCAAGCGCCTTAAAGCCGCCAGGCTCCGGTTCAGATTCTGGCTGGTTTCGCCTTCAGTGATAAGCCCGCCCAGGATTCCCTGTCCGCGATTGACCTTGTCCACAATATCGCTTATGGAGGACAGGGTCCGGTTTATCTCCTTTATGATCGTATCATTATTGATCAGTTCACCCATGGTCCCGGTGCCTTGATTAATTTTTTCCGTAATATCACTGATGGAGACCAATGTTTTAGCCAACTGATTTGTCGTAACATAAACGTCGGTGATGAGTGTTTCCAGTTCTTCCTTGTTACCAGAGGCAAAGGCCCGGATATCCTTCGAAAAAGAGGCCAGGTCACTGACAATCAGATTTACGTTCTGGCTATTGTCCGCTATGATCTTGGAAAGGCTTAGCGTGGTTTCTTGAAGGTTAACCAAGATTTTCCGCATGTTGGCCGTACCCTCTACCCCGCCCAGAACACTATTTAATGATTGGGTGACCTGCCTTATGTCCTGGGCGATCTCGCCTATTTTAATAAGGAGCTGGTCCAGGTCGGCCGGAGCCTGAGTCTGGACGATCCGGTCCCCGGCTTTCAGTTCCGGAGCGCCGGTCAGTCCGGGGATCAGCTCGATGTATTTGTCCCCGAGCACACCCGAAGTTCTGATAACGGCCTGGCTGTCGACGCCAAGTTTCAAATCGGGCCTGATACGCATGGTCACCAGGGCCTGACCCTCGATCAGGGATATGCCTTCCACCACACCGACCTCAATTCCGGCGATCTCCACGGGGAGTCCCCGGCCCAGACCCGAGGCGTTACTGAAGAGGGCGGTAACCAGGATATTCTCTTCCTTGCCCAACTCATACCGGCCAACCCTGAGGGCCATATAAGCCAGGATCACGATAGCGATCAGAACGAAAATCCCGACTTTTACTTCTGTGGAAAACCTTGACATACCTAGAACCCGATCCTATTCCCCCAGGAACATCGGGCCTTCACTTTCTCCTTTCAAAAATTGCCGCACCACTGGATCATCCAGAGTCTGAAGTTCGATGGAGTCAGTGTAAGCTCTAATGTTGCCATCATAGATCATAGCGATTTTATTAGCAATACGCAAAGCGGCTGGGATGTCATGACTTACAACTATACTGGTGACCCCGATTTGCTTCTGAGTTTCGAGAATGAGATCGTCAACAACCTCGGCCAAAATCGGGTCCAGACTAGTAGTCGGTTCATCAAAAAGCAGGATTTCAGGCTCCAGGATTAAGGCCCGGGCCAGACCGGCCCTCTTGCGCATCCCGCCTGAAATTTCAGAAGGCATCCTGTCCTGAATTTCTCCGAGACCGACCATGTCCATTTTTTGCCTGACCTTTCCCCAAATCTCTTTGTCTTTCAAGCGGGTATGTACTCTGAGGGGGAAGGCGATATTTTCCCCTATTGTTATTGAATCGAACAAAGCCGCGTTCTGAAAAAGGAAGCCAAACCGCCGGCGAAGACGGTCGAGACGGCGCTCTCCGAACTTAACTATATTCTGCCCATCCACCAGAATCCGTCCTTCATCCGGCGCAATTAAACCAAGTATCAGTTTCAGCAGCACACTCTTCCCCGCGCCTGAGTGTCCGATAATAAAAGTAATCCGATCCCGTTCGATATCCAGATTGAGGTCCTTTAGTATCGGTACTTGTCCAAATGACTTGGAAAGGCCTTCGATTTGGATTATGGGATCGGACATGTCTGCCATATCAGCCCGCGGTCCTTTAATGAGGTTGTTAAAAAGTAGGTTCGATGGAAAATAAAAAACGGGTTCAAGACCGGAGTTGACGCGAACATATACAAAACGAGAAAGGTATCCATTTTAAAACATAATGGCGGTCATGATAAAATCGCTTATCAGGATCAAGACCGAGGCCAGGACCACGGCCTCAGTGGTGGCCCGGCCCACACCCTCGGCTCCACCCTGGGCGTAAAATCCTTTGTAGCACCCAATCAGGGCCAGTATGAACCCGAAGACAAAAGATTTAATCAGTCCGTTAAAAATATCCCATGGCTCGATATGCTGGATTATATTATTGATAAAAATGCCCCGGTTTATGTGAAGAAGACCCACCCCGACCAGGTATCCGCCTATGATTCCCACGGCGTTGGCAATAGTGGTCAGAAGCGGCAGCATTAACGTCCCGGCCAGAACGCGGGGGACTATCAAGTATTTAACCGGATTGGCGGCCATGACATACAAAGCGTCGATCTGCTCGGTCACCCTCATTGTGCCCAATTCGGCGGCCATGGCCGATCCGGCGCGGCCGGTAACCATGAGTGCGGTTAAGACCGGTCCCAGTTCGCGGGTCATGGCTAGAGCCACGGTGGCGCCGACCATACTTTCAGCGCCGAACATGGAAAAACCAAAATATACCTGGAGGGTGAAAACACTCCCGGTGAAAGCCCCGGTTAGAATGACCACAAACAGGGATTTGACACCCACGAATTCCAACTGTTCGAATATGGCGTGGAGTCGAAGTGGCGGGCGGAAGGTCCAGAGTACAGTATTGGCCCCAACCAGCATAAGCTGGCCCATATGTTCTATGGCGGTAAGAACAAACCGGCCCAAAATATCTAGTAGTCGAAACATGATCCAGTTACTTGGAAGTCATGACGTAAACGCCGTCCCAATCCTTGAGCGGCGGATTTTTCTTGAATTCAGCAACCCTTCTCAGGAAGACTTTAGTCGGTCCGTCCTCAGGATAATATCCATTGATCTGGGAAAATATTTTAGCGGCGCTGTCCCATTGCTGACCTCGATAAGCTCTGAGCCCCTTCCGGAAGGCATTGGCCAGTTGAACCTGGTCTTTGGAGGTCTGGCCGTTTTCTCCGAGGAGTTCATAGATATGAACCGGCCGTGTTTTACCCACGACCTCGATTAAATCCAGCTCACGGCAGACCATTTCCTCCTTCACCTGTTCATGGGTTGCCTCGCCAATGATGATATTGGTGTCATATTCCTTACCCGCTCCCTCGAGCCGGGAAGCCAGATTGACGTCGTCACCCACGGCGGTGTAATCGAACCGGTCCTGCGAACCCATGTTCCCGACAACAATCACGCCGGTGTTCAATCCGATGCGGCAGTCGACACGCGGAATGGCCGGGTCCTTCTCGGCCCACATCCGTCTCAGCTCTTTCAGCTTTTCCAGCATCTCCAGACCGGTGCGGCAGGCCTTTAAAGCATGGTCTTCTATTTCAAGAGGGGCGCCATATAAAGCCATTATAGCGTCACCAATGTATTTATCCAGAAGGCCGTCATATTTGAAAACGAGGTCGGTCATGGGCGTGAGGTATTCATTCAACAACTCGATAAGAGCATCCGGATCCATCTGCTCCGAAATGGTGGTGAAGCCCTTTATATCGGAGAAGAGCACGGTCAGCATTTTTTTCTGGCCGCCCAATTTAAGCATTTCCGGATTTTTCAGCATCTCCTCGACAACCGATGGGTGGACATGTTTGGTGAAGGCGCCTTTTATCTTCCGCTTCTCGCGTTCTTCGGTGATGTATCTGAAAATCGTTACCCCGATGTAGATGAGGATCACGGATATAATCGGGTAAATCAGATTAAGCCAGAGTCCTTTGGTGAAAAAGAAGTAATTCATGCCGACCTCGGCTCCCAGCACAATTGCCGCGAAAATGAGTCCATACACGGCCGAGAGTTTCGGCAGGACCAGGCCTAAGGCCAAGGCGGCCAGAAGTATGGCCAGCAGGTCGAAAATTGACGACCACTGGGGAGAGGTGAGAAAATCTTTCTTCAGGATGCTGTCCAAGACGTTGGCGTGAACCTCAGGACCCGGATACCCAGTCTCAAACGGTGTGTTCACCGTATCGAATAAACCTTGGGCCGTGCCGCCGACCAACACTATCTTATCCTTAAAGGTCCCGGGCTTGAATTCACCGGACAGTATGTCGGCCATAGAGTAATGGGGGAAGGTATAGGTTGGACCCCGGAAATTAATAAGAAACCGGCCGAATTCGTCGGTGGGCAGTTCATACGGACCGATTTTTACCGACTCCACTCCCAACTCGCTTACAGAAATTGAGGTGGGCACGTCGCCCAAATAGTATCGCAGCATCTGAAGTGATAACGGTAAATAAAATTTGTCCCCCAACTGCATGACCAGGGGCATCCAGCGGACCGTACCGTCGATATCCATATTGGTGTTCAGATAACCTGAAGCCACCGCGCTGTCGCTCAACAAAGGAATGTTGGCCAGGGGCATGAAGGGTCTGGTAAACTCAGTCTCCTTCAATTTGACAGCCTCGGATGAAAGTCTGACGAAGGTGTAGTGGGAGTTTTTCAGCCGATCAATCTGGGTCTGAACATCCTCCTCGGTATAGGCCATCGCCTGATCTTTAGTGATAAGCATCGTGGACCCAAGAACTACCGGTGTGTCGATTTCTGATATGGTTTGAGCCAGGATGAGATCGTTGTCGGCCAACTTCTTTTCTTTTTCCAGAAGCCGTGAAAAAGACTTGTTATTTATGCCCTGAGCTTTTATCTCGTTTTCGAGTCGATTAATCAGTTTCAAGGAGTCGTTGATATCCGGTTCAGAGAAAAAGATGTCAAATCCGATTACTTTTGCGCCGTCCTTATCCAGGATTCTAATTGCTTCGGCTATCCTAGACCGCGGCCAGGGCCACCGGCCTAGTTC
>SDBS01003331.1_pt1 | contig 15765 bp, 18 predicted proteins | sample 2277091 | NCBI WGS metagenome assembly SDBS01 (sample SAMN10404972, study PRJNA504765) | marine sediment metagenome | isolation source: marine sediment core GS10_PC15, 163 cmbsf | place: Arctic Ocean: Southern Knipovich Ridge | collected 2010 | reverse complement strand
AATGGGCTCGGTGTCAATGGGCTCGGTGTCAATGGGCTCGGTGTCAATGGGCTCGGGGTCGGCGGTCCCCGAATCGGTTTGTTGCTCCATCGACTCCACCGCCGGCGAGGCCACCGGCGGTGTTTCGTCCGATGATTTACCGAACGGCGCCCACCAGGCCATGACGAGGCCGAGCACGATGCCGAGGATGGGGAGAATCAGGAGCAAGTCGGAGTGCAGCGGTACCAACCCCCACAGCCATAGAGAGATGCCGAGCAGCAGCCCGAAGAAGAAGCCAGAGATCGCACCGAGGATGGGTCTGCCCTTCATGGCTTCTTCCTTCCGGCCGCCAGGGTCCCCGCCCCGGCGAGGAGGGTGAGGCCGCCGGCCGCAGCGGCTGCGACGCCCGGGCTCCCGGAGATCGTGACCGTGACTACCGCTTCGCAATCCCCGTGACCGGTGTGGTTGTGCCAGGCGGTGACCTCGAGACCGCCGGTGCCCTGTGGTACGAAGTCGGGAAGGTCGTAGGTGTAGGAGCCGGCGTCGCTGACTTCCACGGTCTCTCCGCTCCAGCCGGCCACCGATATCGACATGCGGGGGATCCGCAAGGTCACACCACCTTCGAAGGGGACCGGTTCGTCCGATTCTGCTGCGCCGGGGCCAAGGGTTCCGGCATAGGCGACGGTCGCGCTGAGCGGGGCCTCGAAGACGTTGCTCTTGGGACGAGCCGCGTCCAGCACCTTGTCGGACTCCTTGTCGGGGAAAGTGGCAGCTCCACCACAGCTGCCCTTGGTGATCTCTGCCCCTGCCGGGACGGCGAGGAGGCCGACGAAGGCAACGGTGAGCATGGCTACGAGCAAGACGCTGGCAACCCGACGGTGCATGACCGATCCCTCCCTTGGTCGCCCGGAGTGTACGGCCTGGTTGGGCCGCCTGCCGGTATTCTCACCGATTCAGATGGACCAGCTCTCCCCAACGTGGCGACCCACCACGGAAGTGATCGCCGACGCCAACCTGACCGAGCTCATGGCCTCCGGCGGGTTCTCCTATTACGACGACCTGCATCGCTGGACGGTGCTCGACCCGACGGGCTTCTGGGGTGAGGTCATCGATCGACTGGGGATCGTCTTCGGGCGGGCGCCGGATGCCATCGTCGAAGGCCCTCCAGAGGATCCAAGCTGGCTGCCGGGGGCCAGATTGAACATCGTCGAATCGTGCTTCACCGCCCCCGGCGACCAGACGGCTCTTGTGTTCAGGCGCCACGGTTTCGACCATCGGATGAGCTACGGCGAGCTGCAGGCCGAGGTTGCCCGTTTCGCCAACGGGCTGGTCGAATGGGGAATTCGCAGGGGGGATCGGGTGGCGATCGCGATGCCGATGACGGTCGAGTCGGTCGTGGCCTACTTGGGAACCGTTGCTGCGGGTGGGGTCGTCGTGTCGATCGCCGACTCGTTTGCGGCCGACGAGATCGGGACCCGTCTCCGCCTGACCGATCCGGTGCTCACGGTCACCCAGGACCGGATGGAGCGATCCGGCAAACAACTTCCGATGTACGAGAAGGTGGTCGAGGCGGGCGCGGTGGCGTGCGTTGTCGTCGAAACCGGGGCAGGGCTTGTGCTCCGTTCCAACGACATGGCATATGCATCCTTCCTCAGCGACGAGGCCACCTTCCAAGCAGTGCAGGGCGATCCGACCGATCACACCAACATCCTCTTCTCGTCCGGCACCACGGGCGAGCCGAAGGCGATCCCGTGGACGCAGCTCACTCCGATCAAGGCGGCGATGGACGGCCGCTATCACCAGGACATCCATTCGGGGGACCTCATCGCCTGGCCGACCAACCTGGGATGGATGATGGGGCCCTGGCTGATCTACGCCTCGCTGATCAACGATGCCGCCCTTGCGCTCTACGACGACGTCCCCACCGCGCGCGGATTCGTCGACTTCGTCACAGACACTGGCGTGACCGTGCTTGGGGTCGTTCCGTCGATTGTCAGTGCATGGCGTACCAACGGCGCTCTCGACGACTCCCCCTGGTCGCGGGTTCGGGTGATCTCTTCAACCGGTGAGGCATCGGTGCCCGCCGACTGTGCGTGGCTGATGGAGCGGGCCGGCGGGGTGCCGGTGATCGAGTACTGCGGCGGAACTGAGATCGGCGGCGGGTACATCGCGGGCACGGTCCTGCACGCTGCAGTTCCCGCCACCTTCACCACACCGACCCTCGGCATCGACGTTCGCATCCTCGACGATGACGGTGAGCCGAGCGACATCGGCGAGCTGTTCCTGGTGCCGCCGTCGATCGGCATGTCACAGTCGCTGCTGCACCGTGACCACTACGCGGTCTACTACGCCGACCTCCCCGACATCGGTTTGCCGCTCCGCCGTCACGGCGACCAGATGCAGCAGCTCCCAAACGGCTACTACCGGGCGCTTGGGCGGGTGGATGACACCATGAATCTCAACGGAATCAAGGTGTCATCTGCGGAACTTGAGCGCGCCATCACGATCGATGGGGTTGCAGAGAGCGCCGCTATCGCAGTCGCGCCTCCCGGGGGCGGGCCCAGTCGTCTCATCGTGTATGTGGTCGCCGAAGATCCGGCCGCCGCCGACGTCGATCGGTGGAAAGAGGAAATGCAGGAGGCCATCCGGTCCAAGCTCAACCCGTTGTTCAAGGTCCACGACGTTGTCGTCATCGACGAGCTACCGAGAACCGCATCGGCCAAAGTGATGCGGCGGAGCCTGCGGGCAGACTATCGATGAAGCCCATCGCCGTCCTCCGCAACGACGCCGAGGCGCCGCCCGGCTACCTGGTCGACTCGTTGGATCGCGCCGAAAGGGCGTGGCAACTGACCGCGCTCGACGATGGCGACGATCTGCCCGCCGTCGGGGAGGTGGCCGGTGTCGTGGCGCTCGGTGGGCTCATGGGTGCCTATGACGTCGATGACTACCCGTATCTGGCAGCAGAGAAGCGGTTCCTCGCCGCCGCCGTCCGAGCCGAGGTGGCGGTGCTCGGCATCTGCCTCGGGGCCCAGCTGCTCGCCGATGCACTCGGTGGAAAGGCCTACCTCGCGGACGCGCCCGAGGCGACATTCGCACCGGTACGGCTGACTCGGCAGGGCGGTACGGACCCCATCACCTCCGCCCTCGCCGATCGGCACGTGCTCCGCCTACACGAGGACACCTGGGACCTGCCACCCGGCGCAGTCTCGCTCGCCGGCGGTGGCGGCTTCGAGCAGGCGTTTCGGTTTGGATCCGGCATCGGCATTCAGCCACACCCCGAGGCAGGACCCGACATCGTGGCTGAATGGCTCTCACACACCGGGACCCGCACCCTGGTCCGTGAGGCCGGGACTGATCCCGATGAGCTCCTCTCGATGGCCCAGACTTGGCGCGGCGAGGGCGAGGCGACGGCCGAACGGCTCTTCGATGCCTGGCTGAATGAGTCACGAGTGGCGAGCCGCGAGTCGTGAGTCGTCAGCGTGCGATCGGCACGGATCCGATTGAGGAGACGTATCGGGTCATTCGTGATCGTGTTCGACGCACCCCGACCCTCTCCATCGATCCCGCCGATTTCGGCATCACCGCTCGCCGGCTCACCCTCAAGCTCGAGTCTCTGCAGCACACCGGGTCGTTCAAGCCTCGCGGCGCCTTTGCCAATCTCTTGCTGCGAGACGTTGGATCCGTAGGCGTGGCGGCAGCCTCGGGCGGCAACCACGGCGCTGCGGTTGCCTACGCGGCGAGCCAGCTCGGGATGCCCGCACACATCTTCATCCCTACGGTGGCGCCGCAAACCAAGGTCGATCGGATCCGCTCGCAGGGGGCCGAGCTTGCCATCGTCGGCGACCGATACGACGACGCGCTGCAGGCGTGCATGGAGTTCGTTGGTGAGAGCGGGGCACTGAACGTACATGCCTTCGACCAGCGCGAGACAATCCTCGGGCAGGGCTCCGTCGGGTTGGAACTCGACGAGCAGGTGCCCGACCTGGACACCCTGCTGGTTGCGGTCGGTGGCGGCGGGCTCATCGCCGGCATCGCCGCCTGGTTCGGGGGCCGGGTCAGGGTGATCGGCGTGGAGCCGCGTATGTCGCCAACCCTGACCGCGGCGCTGGAAGCGGGAGCACCGGTCGACGCTCCGACCGACGGCATCGCTGCGGACTCGCTGGCGCCGAAGCGGGTGGGTGGGTTGGTGCTTCCGATCGCCCAGAAGCACGTCGCCGAGGTGATCCTCGTCGAGGACAAAGAGATCGTTGGTGCCCAACGCGCACTGTGGGATGTCGCCCGGATCGTCGCCGAGCCAGGCGGAGCTGCCGCCACGGCCGCGTTGCTGTCCGGCCGCTACGTCCCGGACCCCGACGAGCATGTCGGCGTTCTCGTCAGCGGCGCAAACACCGACGCGGTGGGGTTCTAGCTCTCGTCGATCTCGAGGCCCGCCAGCCGAAGCCCATCGATCAACTCGGCGCGGTGAGCGGGCTGAAACGGCTGGTTGATCAAGTCGGTGGTGAACTCTGGCATGATCGACAGAATCTCGTCGACTTGGGTGCGAGCCCCGTCGACATCGCCGCTGCGAGCCAGGCTTGCGGCGAGAAACAGCCTGGGGAACAGATATCCGCTCCTGATCGCGATTGCATCCCGGGCATGGCTGACGGCTTGGTCGTAGTCGGCGAGGAGGTAATGGGCGGCGCTGGAGACCGCGTGGAACGCCCAGGTCCAGACGCCGATGGGGTCGAGCTGGAGGGCGGTTTCGAGGTGTCCGAGGGCGGTCTCCGGGTCGCCCGAGTAGATGGCTTCGTTGCCGACCGAGAAATGGGCCAGCGCCGAGCTCGGGTTGGCCTTCAGCGCGATTCGCGCCTCGTTTCGCGCTCGGTCGTGTTCGCCGCGGAACAGGTACGTCAGCGACAGGACCTCGTGGCCGGTCCCGGCGTTGGCGTCGATCTCTATGGCGCGCCGTGCCCACTCGACGGCCTTGTCGTACTCGGCATTTTCGTCCTCGACCGCGTGCGCCCACCCCCGGAAGAAGTGGGCGAGACCCAGGTAGGCATATGCCTCCGCCAGGCCGGGGTCGAGGTCGATGGCCACATGGAGGTGGCCGATCCCCTCATCGACGTCGTCCGGATGGACCGTTTCGACCAGCCGCCTCCCCTGAACCAGATGGTCCCAGGCATCGAAGCTCGCCGGCGGTCTCGAGGCGAGATAGCGGGCCTCGGCCGCAAAGATCGCCGGATCGACCGCAACCGCGATGCTTCTCGTGATGCGGTCCTGGAAGTCGAAGACGTCCTCGCCGGCGTCGTCGTAGTGCTCCGCCCACACGTGGCTGCCGTCGGTGCCGTCGATGAGCTGGGCGGCCACGCGGAACCGGTCACCAGACTGGCGAAGGCTGCCTTCCATGACGTAGCGAACCCCGAGCTCTTCTGCGACCTGCCGAACGTCAACCGACTTGCCGCGATACACGAACGTCGAGTTGCGGGCCATCACCGGGAAGTGTCGCCAGGCGGAGATCGCGGAGATCAGGTCTTCGACGAGCCCATCGGCCAGGGCCTCGGTGCTCTCATCGCCGCCGATGACGTCGAACGGGAGCACTGCGATCGCCCGGCGACGATCGCCCATGGTGAAGCGCAACGCCTCGGTCGGCGTTGGCTCCGGTTCGCTCGAGGCGGGCTCGGCCACACCCGCCGCGGTGAGCCGATAGACGTGCTCGGTGCGCTCCAGGTCCTTGAGCTGCCGCTCGCCGAGGTCGATTAGCTCGGCGCCGGTCGGTAGCGAATCGACGGCCACGGTTGCCGTGGCGCTGGAAAGCAGGATCTCACCACCCGCCGCGGTGGAGAGGACGCGCGCCGTTCGATTCAAGGTAGGCCCGAAGTAGTCGCCGGCGCGCTCTTCGGCCTCCCCGAGGTGCACCGCCATCCGAACCCAGATCTCGACCGAAGGCCAGGACTCGGCCTGCAGCGCGATCTGTGCGGAAAGCGCGGCCTCGATCGCGTCGCTGACGCGTTGGAAGGCTGCGGCGAAGGCGTCGCCGCCAGTGGAGAACACATAGCCGTCACGAGTTTCGATGGCCCGGCGCAGGATTGCGTCGTGGCGCGCTAGCGCTGTGGTCATGGCGTCGCGGGACTGCTCCCAGAGGCGCGTAGACCCCTCGACGTCGGTGAACAGGAACGTGACGGTCCCGGTCGGTGTGCTCATGGCCTCGGTGTGCTCATGCCTCGGCGTGTTCGTGGCGTGGTATGAGCCTATCGAGCGGCTGCGAGCCAGGGGGCTCCTATTCGATTCGTGGCGAGTTGGCACCGGTCAGCAGCCTGAAGCGTGAGAGCTGCACCTCGAAATAGCCTGCCTCGGTCTCGGTGAGCGGCAGGTCGAGCAGGCCAAAGGCAATCGTGTTTGCGGCGATCTCTGCGCCGCTCCTCAGCCACGGGATGCCCCGGTCGTGCCACACGTCGAGCCCCGCCTGGTCCAGTACCGCATTTCTCGTTTCATCCGAGATCGAATGCTGCTCCCAGGCGTGGGCCAGCTCATGGAGTACGTAGAACTTGGCTTCGGTGCATAGATCGATGCGGTCGGTCGATCCGTACTGTCCATATGTCCCAAGCTCGCCCTGGCATCCTTCTTGAGTCGAGTGGACGTAGATCCGCAGCGGCGGCAGGTCCAATCCGATGCTCTCATAGCGATCGATGGCCGCCTCGATGACCGACCCGAACCGGGGGTCGGCGCCGTATATCCCGGGCGGTTCATTGCGCAGCCCGGAAGCATTCAGCCATCCAGACATCGCCTGGCGCAGGGTGGTGGCGTGTGCTGCTCCGGCGTTGAGGAAGAGCGCAATCCCGAGAACGGCTGCGATCGCGAAATGGGATTCCTTCCTCATCCCCCGCACTATGCCGGCGCCGCCTTTCAGGTGACTTACATCTGCCTACAACACCCGTCCCTCGAGGTCGATCCAGTCTTCCGGCTCGACACCGAGGCCGTCGGCGATGCGGTTGATGTAGTTGAAGTAGGAGATGACCTGGGTGGTGTCGTGGATGGCCCGGTCGTCCCATCCATTCCGACGCAGCACGGCAATGTCCTCAGCGTTGCTGCTCCCCGGGTCTGTCGTCAGCTTTTCGGTGTAGACAAGTAACGATTTGGTGGCCCGATCGAGGCCGGCCATCCGCCAATCCCTGGCGAACCGGTCCACCAACGATTGGTCATCGATCTCCGACCGGAGGTCGTGCAGATGCGCCTGCACTCAGTAGACGCACTCGTTCACCTGTGAGGTCACTATCGCGATCATCTCGCGCTGCGCCCGCGACAGCGGTGACTCCCCGTACATCAGCGTTCCGTACAACCGCATCGAGTCCCGCATAGCCGGACCGTTCTGGCTCATGATCGACACGACATGCCAGATGCGTCCGGCGCGGCGTATGGCTGCCTCGTACTCCTGGGCGGTGATTCCGAACGCGTTCTCCGGGCCGATTTCGTTGATGTAGGGCACGCGGCGAGGTTACCCGTCGTCGAGCAGGGCGACCCAGGCCGGTGCCGACTGTTGGGCGACGTCGGCGGCGGGAAGGGCCGAACCGGCTCGCCCGGCAGCCCACATCGTTGCCGTCGACAGATCCTCGAAGAAGTTCACCGTCGGGCACCAGTCGTCGACGATGCGCGAATCGGGGTCGCGTTCGGCGACGAATATCACAACGTCGCTCGCATCGATGACGCCGCTGGTGGCACGCACCCTGATTTCGTTACCGGTCGCGGGCGATGCGGACCGTACCTCACCGGTGGCCTGGAGTGCGGCCAGGATGGCGACGGCATCGAGTGCACACCAGGTCCACCGCGCCCCATCTTCGAGCAGCAATTCGTGGCTGGTGGGGACGACGCTGAGCCCGGCGCTCCCGACGACGGAGCCATTGCGGAGCCGGATCATGCCGGCCGCATCGAGCGTCTCGATCGCCGCCCGCGCATCCGCGACCGGCATGTCGGTTTCCTCGGCCAGGGCTTGCGGCGTGACCGCCTCGCCGCCCGAGAGCAGCAGCCGGAATGCTGCAGCGCGAATCAGCCCAGCTCGATCGGCGGATGCACTGCGAAGGGGGATCGGGGTCATCCCTGCACTATGGCACTCCGCCGCATCTGTGGGCACGCTCATAGGATGACCGGATGACGGATCGCGCCTATACCGCGCTGCGAGATCGACTGGTTGGATTCGAGGGCGTGATCATGCTGCTCGGGGTCGCCGACACCGGGAAGACCGAGCTGGCCAAGCTGATCGTGGCCGACGCCGTCGCCCACGGTTCCACCGTGGCATTTGTTGACGGCGATGTCGATTCGCAGCTCGCCGGTCCCCCGACGACGGCCGGGCTCAAATACGTGAGCGATCTCGCTGATCTCGAGCCCGATGTTCCGCCAGAAGAGATGCGATTCGTCGGGTCGACCACGCCCCAGGGCGTCGTCCTCCCGCACGTCGTGGCCGTAGCCTCACTGGTCAAACTGGCCCGCCCAAACGCCGATGTCATCATCGTCGATACCTCGGGCGTGGTCACCGGCGTGGTCGGCCAGACCCTGAAGTACCACCTTGCAGAACTGATCCAACCGGATCTGGTCGTCGCTCTTCAGCGAGGTGAAGAGCTCGAGCCGACGACCGGGATGCTGCGGCGTTTCCTGTCGATGAAGATCGCGACCGTCGAGCCGGCACCCGAAGTGGAGACACCGTCGCCGGTCGACCGACAAGAGCGACGGGCGAAGGCATTTGCCGCAGCCCTGACGCCCCCGCTGCAACGGTGGCGGGTGCAGACGACGGTATTCGCCCCGACGCTGCCAGATGGCTTTGACCCACAGCGACTCGACGGGATGCTGGTCGGTGTGCTCGACGACCAGGGCCGATGCCTCGGCCTCGGCGCACTCGAGCACGACGACGGGGTGCTCAGGGTGGCGACCCACTATGGCGATGCGATGCGCGGCCTTCGGCTCGGCTCGATGCGCATCGATCTAGAAACCTTCGACACCAAGCGGGTGCGTCTGCGTCAGCTCATCCTTGGAATCTAGGAGACCCCCTCCCCGGCTCGCGAAAACGCTCACTGAGAAACTTGTCGACAGCGGGTTGTGCACAAGGACCTGTGGATTGCTGTGGGTATGTGGACAAAACATGCCAATTATCCATAGTTAGATGGGTTGAGGGTCAAGTGAAGAGCGCCACGACCCCACATAGGGCGCGTATGGCCCAACTCAGGGTGGTTGAAACGCCGGCGAGAACTTCGTATGGTCGACCGTGGATGGCCCAAGGTGCCGGAGCAGCAAGACCTCGTTCGGGGAAGTGCGGGGACCAGTTGCAAGGGTAACTTGGGCCATCCGGCTGTCTATGGGCCGATCGACCCAACGATCCTCGAGCTTCTAGGAGGGTGCTGTGCAATCCTCCGGCGGGCCGTCGCGGTCGGAAGAAACCGAGTCACCGTAGCGCTCGAACAAACGGCGGGTCGTAGCACTCGTCATTGTTCAGTTCCCTCCTAGCCGGCAGCTCGTAGCTCAGCCGATGTCGCGGTACAGGCTGAGCAGCCGGTCGGTGCTTGCTCGCCAGGAGAAACGGGCGGCGAACCGAGATGCTCCTTGGGAGAGCCGGCGCTGGAAACCCGGATGATCCAGGACCGCGCTTGCCGCAGCAGCAAACGAACGCGGATCCTGCCCATCGACCAGCAGCCCGGACTCGGATTCGGCAACGGTGTAGGGCAGCCCGCCCACACGCGAAGCAACGACGGGCAAGCCGCAGGCTTGCGCCTCGACGGCGACGAGCCCGAATGACTCCGAGCGTGACGGCATGACGAGCAGATCGGCCGATCGGTAGAAGTCGGCAAGACGGTGGTGGGGCCGGGGGGCGATGAAGTCGACGCGGTTGGCCACTCCAAGCTCGGCGGCAAGCTTGCGGAGATGGTCGAGTTCCTCGGTGCCGTTTGCCCCGCTCGGGCCGCCGACCACGAGCAACCGCGCGGGCCCTTCCCCGGCGGCAACCGCTTCGGGGAGGTTGGCGAGCATTCGGATCGCGATGTCGATGCCCTTGTGTGCCTGGATCCGGCCAACGAACAGCACGATCGGAGCGGTCGCAAGCCCGAGTCTTCGCCTTGCTTCGCCTTTGTTCCCAGGCGAAAACACTCCATGATCAACTCCGGGCGGCGAAACGCGGAGCCGCTCCGGGCTGGCCCCGTAGTGCTCGAGCAGGTCGTCGAACTCGTACGGCGTTGCCGCAACAACACAATCGGCGGCTGCGATCACCTCGTCCTCGGTGCGCAACCGAACCGAGGACGAGGGCCGTTCGCTCGGGCCGATGGCGACATCTTTGATTCTGCCAAGCGTGTGGAAGGAGTTGGCCAGCGGCAGATACAACGCTTCTTTGACCATGACCCCGGCCCAGCCCGACAGCCAATAGTGGGAGTGCACGACGTCGAATGACTCGCGGTGGTGCCTCGACCAGCCGACGACCTCGTCGGCGAATTCGGCAACGAACGCCGCCATTTCACTGATGTCGATCGGGCGAGGTGGTCCCGCGTCGATCTGCACGACTCGATATCCCGGAATCGGCTCAACGACGTCTGGATCGTCCGGGTTGGTCCGTCTGGTGAAGACCACGGTGCGTACACCGCGCCCCGCCATGGATCTGGCGAGTTCGTCGACGTAGACATTCATCCCACCGGCATCCCCGATCCCGGGCTGGCTCAGGGGCGATGTGTGCATTGCGAGATATGCCACCTGTTCGATCATGAGAACGCGCCTACGATCCGGTACAGCGGACGAGGATTCCCTCCGAGGCGCAACTTATACGGCTCGTCACCTTTCAGTAGATCGAGTCTCGGCACACCCTCGGCGATCAGCGTGTCGATGAGCGTCGCTAGCAAGACGATGCCGGGAGAGGATTCGGCCGCTTCGGGGGCGTACGCTGAGTTGTACAGGTAGTAGCCATCGTCCCTGGCGAATCCGAACGCGGCGGCCACCACGCCGGTGGCGACACTGAGCACCTCCACCGTTGCACCGGCGCTGGCGACGAGGTCGGCGAAGAACGCCTCTCGCTCGAGGCTCATGAAGCCTCCTTTCACTCCGGCCGAGGATCGGTGCAGGGCGGCGAAGGCAGCGACCGCGTCGCCGTCGGATCGGCGCTCGAGCGTGGGCTCACCGAGGGTTGCCGCAAAATTGCGCCGCTTGCGCCTGATCTCGTGGCGGTTTTTCTTGCGGAGCTTGCCGAGCCATCCGTCGTCGCTGTCCGGGAGGTCGATGACCATCGTGACCCCGTCCCTGGCTACTGCGTGGGGGTGAGCGCCGTCGTCGAGCGCCGCGTGGAGGTTCGTCGCCGCCTCCGGCGGCAAGCTGTCGAGCGAGTACTCGCGCCCGGGGAAGGCTTCGGCCGCAGCGCGGATGCATGTGGACGCCTCACCGAGGGGGCTGTGGTAGTCGGTGAGGTCGGGGTCGCCGCAGAATAGGACGCGGCCGCCGCTCTCACGAAGCGGCAGGGTGCCGTCGTCCGCAGTGATGAGGGCAAGACGGTCCTCCTCGGCCATGTGCTGCCACCAGGTCTCGAGGAACGATCGATGCGGGAACGGTCCGGTGCGGCCCGCAATCGGTGCGTGGGCGAATGGCTCATCGGACCACTCGGCGAGGATCTCGGTCCAGCTCATGACGCGTTCATCGGCGACGGTTCGTTGTACTGCCACTTCCGCGACACCAGGAACACCGGTGCTACCGCTCTGTGAGCAGATCTCCGGCGTCGGCCAGGCCTTCCTTGTACCGGCGGGTCAACTCCGCGCTGATGACGTCGTACACGTCATAGATCTCGCGTCGCTCCCTGGACACGATCCGCTCCGCGTCGGTCAAGGTCGTTTGAATCGCGATCAACTCGTCGTTGTCGATCGTTGGCAGATGGGCCAGGAAGTCGTCCTGCAAGATGGTATCCACGGGATGCCGGTCGTCGGAACCGGACGATGGAGGATCGAGCGAAAGCTCTCTCGGGATCGGGCTGCGATGAATCCCGCCCACGCCCGCGGCGAGGATCTGTGGCAGCGCCTCGAGCAAGGTCCGGGACTCCTCGCCCGATCGGCGCCGCAGCTCGAACTCGAGCAGGTCCATCCGGCCGTGGAGCATTCGCCGGTAGTAAGAGAGCTCGGTGTCGAGCTCGTCGAGGAGCCCTCGTTTCTTGCGCAGCTCATCGGTTGACATCGTCTCGAGGTTGGCGATGAATGCAGGATCGGTGGCTTCGTCGATGCGGCGGCGGCGAGGGTTCACTGGTCAACTCCCATCCCGTCAACAGTAGTGGCGTACGGTCGGATAGGGATTGACGGCAACGCCGCCTGGTCTGATCTCAAAGTGCAGATGCGGTGACGTGTAACGAGCGTTTCCGCTGCTTCCCAGATAGCCGACGATGGTGCCTGCGGAGACGCGTTGCCCCGAGGAGAGCCCGCTCGGATGGCTCTCGAGGTGGGCGTAGTAGAACGTGATCCCATTGTCGGAGTACACGTGAGTCGACACCCCGCCAAGGCTGTTCGACGAAAAACGCACGGTGCCATCCATGACCGCGAGCAACGGGGTGTTGCGGGCATTGAACATGTCGACGCCCTTGTGACGCCTTCCTCCGGAGCGACGCGCGCCCCACGTGTTGGCAAAGGCGGCACCACCCTGAACCGGGCACACAAAGCCGGCTGTCGCCTCGGGGGCAAGCCCTCCTGCGCCCCCGCCACCGCCTCCACCGCCGCCGGTCGCGGCCGCTCTCGCAGCTGCGGCGCGAGCCTGGGCCGCCTTGAGCTCGGCGCGCTCGGTGGCGAGGATGTCAATGGCGGTGCGCTCGGCGGCCGTCGCGTTGTCGTATGCGGCGTGCGCTTCGGCGGCCAGCTCCGAAGTATGTTCGACCAGCGCGTCGATTTCGACCTTGACTGCCCCGACCTGGACCCGCTGCTCTTCCAGGTCGACGGTCAACCGATCCATCTCACGCGATAACGCCCGCAGCCGATCGAGGTCGGCGAGGTCGCGGCTTGCCGCGTTGTCGATCAGCACCTGGGAGGTGAGCAGATCCTGGATCGATCCTGCTTCGAATGCGGCGGTCACCAGGCTGCGCCCACCCGAGGTGTACGCCTCGATGACGAGCTCTCGCGCAATCTCTCGGAGCTCCGAGACCTCGCCGTCGTACGCTTCGATTCGATGCTCGAGCAGCCCGATCGTGTACTCGAGCCGCTCGAGCTCGGTTGTGACCTGGTCGAGCTCGAAGAGCGCCGCTTCTAATGCCTCCTGGGCAGCGAGCCAGTGTTCGCGGGTATTCCTGGCCTCTCGCCGCGCCGTTTCGAGGCGCTCTTCTGCGCGTTCGACATCGCCCTCGGTTTGTGCGGACGCGCCGGACGGGACGATCGCCAGCAGGGCGAACACCAAAAAGACCACCACGGCGCGCGGCGTGCGCGAGATTCGCATGCGAGCCAACAGGCTACCCCCGGACGCCGAGAATGCGTATGTGCGTGACGAGGACGAATCGTGTTCAGGCGGGGATGATCAGGGCCATCCAAAACAACGGTGCCGCGAAGAGCAGCCCGTCGAGCGGGCTGAGAAGCCCGGGTGCGCGGGTCGTGTGGATAATCGTCCCTACCCGCATCAGGGATCCGAACGCACGCCCCGCGATCAGCCCGGCTCCTGCGAGAACCGACCCGAGCAGGCCGGCGGTCAGGCCGACCTCGCCGGCGAAAAGCCCGACCAGCACTCCGGCGATGACCGATGCCGCAAACGACCCGACATTCGGGTCGAGTGCCTGGCCGCCGTAGACCGAGCTGGCAACCGCGCCCAGGATTCCCGCGGCGACGATGAAGGTGAAGGCGAGCACGGTCATCGTCGAAATCATCCGAAGCAGCACGAAAGCCCCGGTTCCGGTAGCGGCAACCACGGCGACCGTGGTGGTGGAGGCGATGTTGATCACCTCGCGCTGGGCCTTGTCGAAGATCGGCCAGGTGATGGCAATGAGGATGGCGGCGCCGACTGCGGCTGCCCAGCCCGCGATTCCCCAGGCATAGGTGGCCATGCCGGCAATCGGGGGACCGAGGACCAGCGGGTAGATATTCAGACGATGCAGGGTTCTCGCGTCGGTAGCGGTCAGGTCCCATAGCCAGGCAAGCGCAGCACCCACCGCGACGACGACGAACCACTCGACGGGAATCCATGATGCGATGAACAGCGCAAGGAGCAGGATGAACGAGAGGACGTTCTCGGCAGGGTCGGCCGCGGTTCGGGCAACCGTTGTGCCACCCGAGACCGGGGGGATGAGGGCGACTTCGTCTTGGTCGGAGACTTTCGTGTCGCGGTCCGCAGGCTCCCCGTTGACCCACACCCGTGCTGCGGTCAGGTCCCGGGCGAAGTCCTCGCCGTAGTCGGCGACTGCGACATCGAGGATCTGGCCGACGGTGTCGGCGTCGACGATGACCTCAGAGGTCCCCGCGGATTCGCGCAGGCCGGCAAAGAGGCGAAGGGTGGCCATGTCCGATGAGGCTAGTGAATCGCAGTTTGGGAAACAGGAGTTACCGCGTGGCGCCAACACATCACCGCAACGAAAAAGGCGTCGTATGAAGGCCAAACTGATCGGCACTATTGGGTGAGAGTCGTCGGAGAGGCCGTGACTTCACCGCAGCGAACCACGCCGAGTGCCTTCGCAACCTTCGCCAAGCCGAGTGTCGCAATCAAGCGCGACAGGACCCCCCGAAGGGGAACGAGAGAGAAGGCCGCTGCCATCTCCCCCCTACGGGAGAGGAGACGAGAGTCAAGCCACCACCGTTCCGACGCACTTCCCGAAGCCAATCGTCGGCCCGTCCCCGCACCAGCCCCTGATCACCACCGTGTCGCCGTCCCTCAGGTAGGTGCGCTCAGACCCGTCCTCGAGTGTGATCGGCTCGGTTCCGTTCTTGGTGACCTCGAGCAGGCTGCCGAGGCTCCCCGGTTCTGGCCCGGACACAGTGCCTGAGGCGAACAGGTCTCCGGCCCGCGCCGTGGCGCCGTTGACGGTGGCGTGGGCGAGCTGTTGGGCGATGGTCCAGTACATGTCGGCGAACCCGGTGCGAGTCACCACCGTGCCGGACACCCCGCCCTCGGGAATGATCTCGACCTCGAGATGCAGATCCAACGCCGTCGGTCCTGAGCTGCGCAGATACGGGAGCACCCCGGGATCCTGGAGAGGCGGCTCGACCCGGTATGGGAGGAGGGCGTCCAAAGGAACGATCCATGGTGAGATCGAGGTGGCGAAAGACTTGCCGAGGAATGGCCCGAGGGGTTGGTATTCCCATGCCTGGAGGTCCCGTGCCGACCAGTCGTTGATCAGGCACATGCCAAAGATGTTGCCCTCGGCCTGATCGATACCGACCGGTTCTCCAAGGGTGTTGGCGTTCCCGGTGATGAAGCCCACCTCGAGTTCGAAGTCGAGGGCTGTCGATGGCCCGAATTTGGGGCCGTCCTTGCTGCGCCGCTGGCCGCTTGGCCGCCGGATGTCGGTCCCCGACACCACGACCGTGCCGGCGCGACCGTGGTACCCGACCGGGAGGTGCCGCCAATTCGGAAGCAGGGGCTCGTCGTCGGGGCGAAAGAGCCGCCCGACATTGGTGGCGTGGTGGATCGACGAGTAGAAATCGACGAAGTCGCCCACTTCGATGGGCAGGTGCATGGTTGCGTCCGTCTGTGGCACGAGGGCATCGCCGCTTTTGGAGACCGTCTCGGTGATCTGCTCTCGTACCGCACCCCACGCCCCCTGGCCAAGGGCGATGAACTCGTTGAGCGACGGTTCGGCAAAGGTGCCGTCCGGGACATCGAGCGAATCGATCGCCGCCAGAT
>SDBS01003330.1_pt1 | contig 15766 bp, 14 predicted proteins | sample 2277091 | NCBI WGS metagenome assembly SDBS01 (sample SAMN10404972, study PRJNA504765) | marine sediment metagenome | isolation source: marine sediment core GS10_PC15, 163 cmbsf | place: Arctic Ocean: Southern Knipovich Ridge | collected 2010 | reverse complement strand
CCCCTCATGCGTTTTTTTCGATTCCGGCAAAGGGTCCTGAAACACTCTCGCGGCTAAGGGTCTTGTCTGGCAAGAAATTGCAGGAGTCAACACCAGGCAACACCAAACAACGGCGGGCAATTGATATTGGCAATTTACTTTTGTAAAGAATTTCCTACTAACGGCTCCGAGCTGCGAAGTCCTGCGTTCTTTGCAGGGAGGCGCCGGGGCACGAGCCTACACCAGCAATTCCAGCATCCTATCACACAACCTAGAAGGCAAATCGCGCCGCATCCCCGGTCGCCTCAATCGAGACATTAGCTGGCCAACTATTGGCCTATTACTCCCTTGAATAACCTTTCAGCCCCTAATCCTTGAGAAATCTATTGATCTCTGTTCGCATGCCTGCCATATCCGGATAATGGTGATACTCACGGGTTATCCATTGGAAGAGATCGGTCCGGATATCCTCAAAAGAGGAGTCGTAGGTTTGATTAAAAAACCAACCGACATGATTACATTATCACACACCATCCGCAAGGCTTTATCCACAGAAATCTCACCCGACAGCCTCAATTAATGATTCTGATCATAAAACAACCAGGTGAAGGTATGGAAGTATAGCCGTCCAAAGATCCATCGAAGCCAGCGTTGTAAACCACCATTTCATTGTGTATTCGCCTAGTCTTATCCTCTACATGCCGCGGCAACAACGCAGCTCAACGTAATTGGGATCTCGGGATTCCTCTAGAGAAGGTGGGGAGTGACCCGCTTAAAGTTTATGATTTGCATCTGGAAGATCGATAATAGGAAACATCAATCCTGTGAGAAGAATCTCTTTTCATCAGACGACCGCTCTAACGCATCACGCACTCCCTGGAAAAGAGTAGGAAAATCAAACGGCTTCTCTATTATCGAGACACGATGTTCCTGAAGGAATTTCTGTAGGCTCGGAGAGAGAATTCCACCAGTCATAAAGAGAATTCGATCTGCCATCCCCGGCAAGCGTTCTTCGATCTCTCGAAAAAATTCGATACCGTTCATTCTCTTCATCGCTATGTCACAAAGGACTAAATCGTATTCTGAGCTGGATAGAATACTCAATCCCTTAAGGGCACCCAAAACAGTATCGGTCTCATACCCCTCTCGCTGAAGGGCTTCTCGCATTACCTGGAGGATATTTTCCTCGTCATCAATGATCAGAATTCGAATCTTCTCTTGTCCCATTCCGTCACTCACCTCCAGCGTCGTATCTAAGCATCATCAAACCAACTTACCCTTTTGTATATTATGGCATAATCCACACTCATTACCGGACATCAATAGACTATTCCACACTGGCATGATCCCCAGCATCAAGCCCTCAACTCAGCCTGCAATGCCCTTTTAATATCGATCATCCCGACCCCAAATGAGTATTCTTCTTCTCGAGTATCCGCGACTTTCCTTAACACGCGCACAACTGCTCCGATCGTGTCGGCACTCGAGAGGCTATCTGTAACAACATTTTGGATGATCGCATCATCCGATCGACCTTGCTCGATCGCCTCCCCTAGCATGCGCAGTCCTCCATCGACAATCATTAATTGGTTGTTGATATAGTAGGAAATCGTAACGACGGTCTGACGAACGGTCTCTGCGGCCACCAGATTTTTCTTGAGTTGTTCCTTCTCGCGAGCCAAGCGGTTTTCCCGCAGTGCACGATTGACGGCACTTTGGACTTCATCCACGGTAAAGGGTTTAGACAAGTAATCACACACTCCGAGACGGAAAGCTTCCACGGCGATTTGTTCTGATCCATAAATGGTCATGAAAATCACCGGAGCCACACAATCTGTTTGCCGGAGCTCGGGGAGCATTTCGATCCCCGTCAACCGGGGCATATTCATATCCAACATAATCAGATCGGGGCGATGATCCACTGCAGACTTGAGCCCTTTTTCGCCATCATGCGCGGTGAGCGTAATGTAGCCCAACGGCTGCAAGCAGTAGTGAGCTAAAAAATGTACGATTTCCAACTGATCATCAACAATTAAAATGGTTTCGTTTGCCATTCTATCAGTTACTCATTGAATTTGTCCCGCTCTCCTAAATTGCGATCGTGACAATATATGGCTTATGCGCAGAAATCCAGGAAATGGAGACCCCAGCATAGCTGTCCAGACATGAGGCGCAAAGGATTGTGATTCTGGATGTAGCTATATGTTCGAGGTGGTAAATCTTTCATCAATCTCTATGACTAGGCGAGTTGGTGTTGCACATGGTTTACCACACTCTGCATAATAGCCTTGAATGTTTCTGCCACTCCCAGGCCTGCAATCGCCACCGCGCCAAATGTAGGATAGCCTTCCACTCTTAACAACTTCTTCAAGATAACCGGATCCAACGAATTTGGAAGATCCTGTTTATTACATTGAAGGACGAGCGGAATATCTCCATATGCCACACTGAATGATGAGAGATGCTCCTTCATTTTTCTCCAAGATTGAAGATTGCTCTTCAATCGATCCTCGGACGAATCTGCAACGAATACAACCCCGTCCGCTCCGCGCAACACCAATCTTCGACTCGATTCGTAGTACGCTTGTCCGGGAACCGTATACAAATGGATTTTCGGAGATAAACCACCGATCTTCCCGAGTTCCAATTGCATGAAATCAAAGAACAGCGTGCGGTCCTCATGAGTCTTAAGCGAAACCAGATCGGTTCGCTGCTTCGGATTTATCCCCGCGTGGATTTGCTCGAGGTTTGTGGTCTTCCCACTCAAAACAGGTCCATAATAAACGATTTTGATATTCAGTTCTCTAGATTGCCAGTTAATATACATTGCACTACTTCGACCAAAGATCTTCTAAAGCGTGATCCAATTTATCTTGAAAGCCATTTTAGTCGAATCCCATTTCCTTTCCTGACCGCTTCGCTCTGGCCCCCTATGATTTCTTCAATCTTGCTTACAGCTTCACGGACGTATTTCCTCGACCAACCCAGAGGAATCTCACTGAGCACCTTAACGAGGAGAACGAGATGCGGTCCTGCACCCGAGATAAATGTATGAGACGTCTTACCCTCGTGGAGGATCATGTGGTGATTTTGGTATTCGCCGGTAACCCTTGCGATCTCCTGACTCGCCGCCAAATCACTCGCGATGAGAGCGCCCAGAGACACCAGATTCGTTTCTCTATTACGCCATCCCAAGAGATGTTCTGACCTGGTGTGTCAGTGAGCAAGGCAAAAAGCACAGGTACACCTAGCACCAGATCGGATAGAACGTTTTCTATCAAGCTCATATGCTCAGGGTAGATCGTCGCACCGCCCTACAGATGATGATCAAATTGTTTCAACATGTTCTAAGTCCCTAGTTTATTGACGAGGGCGCCTCGCCTCCCTTTTGCCATCATCGCTTGGATCGACCTTTCTTCGAAGCTGGACGCACCTGATTAGATGAATCTTTTGAAAGAATACCGGTCTGTATTGCCTCTTGATAGGTGATGACGCTGGCTTTCTCCTCCAAACATTCGTCCTCATGTGCGTCGCCTTCCGAAGAGTCATCCATGGAATTGTCCACATCCGCATCCTGCCCGGATGCGAACAAGCCATCCAATTCCTTTTGAAGGTCTTCACCAGTCGTATCATCGAAGATTTGCTGCGGGCTGGCGTAATCTGCATCGCCGAGTGTTTGACGCAACTTTTGCGCTGCTCGCTGGGCGTAAAACCAAACGGATCCGATCCGGCTTACATAGGGCCCGTTATCCAGTATTAGGATTACCAGTAACTGTTCTCCAATGTTGATCGCGTAAAGGCAATTCTTCAGCCCCTCACGGTACGCCAGGTTGATGGACTCTTTGTCGTCATCAAAGACGCGTCCCGATTCAATGAGCGTGGCCATGCCGCCTCCCAACAAGGAGGCGATTTGCTCTATTGAGTAACCATCTTTATCACCAATGTGGGCAATGACATGGCCGTCGATGTCTGCCAGGAAAATGCATCGAGTGCCGACGTCGTCCTGTAGCACCTCGAGTTGCTGAATAACCTCGCGATAGCGTTCGTCCGAAAGTATCAATATGCCCGGGCGACTGATTGCCATGTCACCAAGCGCATCCTCAACTACCTGGCGAAATGTGTTGATGCGCATGGGCTTCGTGAGATACCGATAGGCTTGCAGTCGGCGGGTCTCCGCTTGAAGTTCGTCGGTGCCGTAGGCGGTCATAAATACCACGCGCGTCTTTGGTCGAATGGATCGGATGGATTCGAGCAATTCCAAGCCATCCATGCCGGCCATTCCGTAGTCGGTCACCACCAAATCAAAGGAACCCTTTTCTAGATGTTTTAAGGCCGCTAAACCATCTGTCGCCGCCACGATTTCATACTCGGTTTTCATCCCCTTCAGGCAATCGCGCAACGCTGTTAGAAGGGACACATCATCGTCGACAATGAGGATGCGAGGATTTGCCATACATACCTCCATATACAAGCCCATCTTATCAATAGTTGTTGAGTTCTGTGGTTAGCAATCGTTTGAGACGGTTGGGAGATCAAAAAGGGAAGGGAAAACCAGCTTCAAGCTGCATACGATCGACGATATTGCATCAGAGATCTCGTGTGAGGATGGCTCTGATAACTGGGATGACCAACGTCTCATCCTCTAGTTCGGCCATACCCCTGACCATATGGGACTTCAAATGCATGCTTCGAGTACAGGGTCGATGGTCGAAGGGAAAACGTAAAATCCGGATGCTTGGCTGAATGATAAAGGCCGCGATTACTCCCCTCTCCGCTTTTTCACCTTCAGACGGAATATCGACGATGCCATCGGATGCCCTCGAATTCGGACTTCCGTTAGCTTGATCTCGAGTGATAATGAACTGCGTTGGGCCTGAAGTCATCATAGGTGAAGTGGAATCGATCACCATGTGGGAGGCCAAATTGATCACGGGAACCGGCACGCCACGCCAGAAAAGAAGCCCTAAAATGAAATCTGGTTCGACTGGTACAGGAATCATGGGCATGGATACGAGAATCTCTGGTACCTGAGAGATACCGAGCCCGAACATGAGAGGTCTGTCGCCATAGCTGCTCTCCTCCAAGGAGAAAACCACCATCTGGCGCGGGTGATTAATCACATCATGCGACTGGGCGGAGGTGGTCGTTACATGATCGGCCATAGGTCTCATGCGGCGGCTATCCGTCCGGGCAATCTGAAGGGTAGCTTCCGCGCCGCGGTTATCCCGCCTGGCATAAGGGTGCAGCCGCTTCGATGAGAGAAGTAAGAACAGCTCCTCTTCGAGTTTAACGACACCTTGAAATAAACCGGATGAATGATCTGCCAGAATATCGGTGAAAGGATTGAGGTAGTCCGAAGAGACCTTGGCGACGTGCGAAACGCGGTCAACCAAAATGCCCCAGGGATGAGCCCTCTCCCATGTTTCTGAACGACCGACTCCGGGGGAGTGAATACGACGAGCCATTCGTTTTCGCGCCATCGTCCTTCTCCATTGGATGATCGAATATCCACATGCGACCGTCCCAAAATACTTATTAAGCTAATGACCGGGATCTGACGCCCGCCATCCGGCAACCATCCAGCCAGGCCCTGCGCGTTCTCTAGATCGGGAACGGTTGCTTCGCTTGACGTGGCATCACTTTCATTGCAGAGGCGCATACGATCTGTACGGTGGATACTTTGCACGTAGGACAATTCAGATATCGAGAAATGGAAATACGAATGTAGCAGCCATCCCAAGGAGGGACAATTTAATATATATCGGTATTTCGACGATGGTGTTTCACGATTTCACTATGCAACGATGCTTCTCCAGTAAGATGATGTGCTTATTGAGAATATCAAGGAAATAGTTAGTTCATTTGATATTGCGATGGTTGATTCGGAAGAAGCAGAACAGATCAGAGACGTTAGAGCCTAAGAAGGAACGCCTCTATTTTCAACAGCTGGATATTTAAGTGGATAATGCGATATGTCCTGTTCCATGAGTTTCGGTACCCAAAGATATTAGCACCAAAGGGATCGAGGCGTTCCCGCGCCATCTGACCGCCGAATAATGCGTATCCGCATTAACACTAAACCAAGCTCTTTCCACCCGGCTATTCTTCTGCAAGCATGCATCAGATTTTACTGCCGACTTCAAGTTCCATGCATTAAGGGCCAAGGGAGGCAGGCGCCTACTTAAAAAGGTTGACATGTTATGAATTGATGTTTTTTTGCATCCTTTTGAGGATCTTGACTTCGGGGAGACCGTAATAGTTGAAATTAAAATCTTTTCCTATTTATTCGACTGGCAAGTAGGGTTCTATAGTTTCCTTCAGCTCTTGCATCGTGAACGGCTTTACAAGAAACCCATTTGCTCCATCCTTCAGGGCTACTTCACGATCAATGGTAGCCGCCTTCGCTGTTACGAAAATCACTGGGACCTGAAACCAGAGCGAGTTAGACCGCAGGTGTCGCAGAAATGTGAATCCACTGATTTCCGGCATCATTAGATCTGACAGGATGAGGTCTGGTATAAGCCCTTCGAGTAAAGATAAGGCATCGGATACATTATTAGCAATAACGACGTTCAAGCTGATCAATTCAAGCAATTCTCGCATGACTTCACAGTAGGCAGGTTCGTCGTCCACGACTAGAACGGTATATTCTGTCACCACCAACTACTCATAGTATCCTCAAACAGGTAATACGTACGACACACAATAGCCTTATCTTCTGCAATGTTCATTGATCTTTACACAGGATCAGTAATTAATTATCAAGCCATCATTGCACTTACAAGTTGACTGCAACAATGATTCATACGACCATGGGTCATGGACATCTTTCTAGCTCCAAAAGGATTGCCTCTAGTTGTTTTATATCGTCTATTATCCACCGTCGCCAGCCAGAAGCATGTGCACGGTTTGCGCAAGGGTGTTGGCGTCCACAGGCTTCTGAATCCATGAAACCTGCCTTCTATCCAACAATTCTCTCGTTCCGTCACCAAGTGGGTAGCCTGTGATCATAACCATTTTAAGATCAGGTCTCTTCTCTCTTAAAACCCTAAATAGGGCGGGGCCTCCGAGACCAGGCATGACCATATCACTGATAACCAGATCAACCTTTTTCAATTTTTGATCAACCAATTCTTGTGCCTCTTGTCCATTTGATGCAACTACCACACTATAGTTCAGCGACGCGAGAGCCTCGCTCATTGCATCGCGAACAGCTGAATCATCTTCAACCAATAAAATAACCTCACCGCGACCTTTTATCTTCTCTTCCAGATCTGGCATTTTGAATGACTTCGCCGGAGTACCCGACCCTGGTAGGTATATTGTAAATATGGTCCCTTCCCCGAGTGCACTTTCCACATCGATATACCCGTTATGCTTTTTAACGAGACCATACACTTGCGACAACCCCAATCCGGTTCCTTCCCCTGTGGGCTTTGTGGTGAAGAACGGTTCGAAGATGTGTGGCAAGGCTTCCGGAGAAATACCCATCCCTGAATCTCCTACTCTAACTCTCACCCAGATTCCGGGCGACATATCACGATATGGTGGATCCTCATCAGGTTCAACCCGCAGTTTCGAAAGTTCGAACCAAAGCTCACCACCGTCGGGTAAAGCATCGCGAGCGTTTAGAGCCAGATTTAGAAACACTTGCTGCATACGATTGGGGTCTACGGTGACAGAAAAGTCGTCAGATTTACACTTAAGGTTAATGTTTATATTTTCCGGAAGCGTTCGCTCCAGAAGCTCAATAATATCCATGATAAATTCATAGAGATTCAAATCCTGTTTTTCAATGATCCCTTTTCTACTGAAGTCAAGGAATTGTTGTGTCAATGATTTTGCCCTTTGGGCCTGTTGAATGATTTTTTCCAAACGCCTTCGAGAATCTGTTTTTACATCCGACTCATCTAGCATCAATTCGCTATACAAGATGATTGGAACCATAATATTGTTGAAGTCGTGGGCGATGCCAGCTGCTAACTGCCCTACTGCTGCCAAGCGATCTTGAAGTAAAGCACGCCTTTGTATCTTTTGCATTTCACTCTTGTCTCTAATCAAAGCGCAATAGAAAACCTCATGGTCCACTTGCCAGGATGAGATAGAATGTTCTGCCGGAAACACACTCCCATCCTTACGTAAACCATTTAACTTAAACATCTTCCCGAAAACTTCTTGGTCAGACGACATCTGTATCTGATTAACGTAGTCAGAATAAATCTTTAATTGACTCTTATCGATTATTTTTTTAAGTGGTTTACCAAGGATCTCTTCTTCACTAAAGCCAAATATATTTTGAGCTGTTCTGTTCCAGAAGATAATATTCAATTCACTGTCAGCCAGAACTATTGCATCGGCAGCCACCATGGCGAAATCACGGAACCGTTTCTCGCTATCGAGATAGGCTTCTTTCGCTCGTGTTTGATCGGTGATATCCCACATCGTTTCAACAATACCCTTGATTGATTTGTCACTCCCAAACAATGGCGAAGCAACAATCTCAACCACCCTCTTTTCCCCAGTTGGATAGAAATGGTCATGAGTAACCGAAACCCGGCGTCGGGTTTCGAGCACTTGTTCCAAAGGACAGGAATGTTTTACCCCGTCACATGGCGTGTCCTGGTTATGAGAAACTTGATAACAGAACAGAGGTAAGGTTCCTAATTCTCTGGAATATTGATCCCGGGCAGTCCGATTCATCATCCTCACATGACGATCGGTGTCGATGATCAGTATCGGAGAATTCACCCCGTCAATAAGGGTTTGTGCAAGCTTACGAGCCCCATCTAACTCTTCTTCTGCTTGTTGGCGATCGGCAAGGTTGCGGGTCCAACAACCGATCGCCTGAGTCGCGAGATTGCCAACCGCAAGGTCAGCATGGGAAACGAAAAAATGATTGTTATTGATTTCCGTATTCAGGATAGCAAAAGGATGGGAATGTTGAACGACAGGCAATGACCCTAGATCGAAATCATGACGGCTGTACTGACATAGGGCAATGCACTTGCAATCGGTGATGAATTTATGCAACTCCATCTCATATTCGAGGAGTCGTTCGAGATCAAGTGACCCCTTCAACGCCCAGGTCATCTCAATGGTAATACGCAAAGCTTGATAACCCTCTTTAAGGGCTTGTTTACTCTCGACTTGGAGGAAACCAAACAGCTTTTTTAGGTTAATTTCACCGTTACGAAAATACCCATCATCACGGGTGATAAACGTCAACTGCCCACCAGAAAGGAGTTTTTTTTTCGTAAGCTTTGTAGTCCCCAGGTAACTGAGAATGGTCTCTTCTGTATGTTCATTCAGGAGATAGAGCACTTTTTCGTTTCGTTCTAGACCTAAACGTATGAACCTTGAAAGTACTATCCTATGCTCTTCTTCATGCTCAAAGATGAAACAGGAGTGGTCTCCTGGTTTCAGTTTCGATAAAAATCTCAGTTCTGTTTTCTCAATCATATCAACTCCCCTTTATTTCTAAATCCAAATAGGTACTTATCTCACATTACTCCCCTCCTCTAACTACCAGAAATCAATAACAGAATATTGGCAATCTTCGATAGACATTAGGCTGCGTGAAAGCACCGTATCTGCTTATTGACGCAGGTTTAGCGATTTATCTTGAATGAGTCATAAAGCGTACTCAAAATGATTCCCGTTAAGAAGATGCTCTTTTCACGCATAAATTCGATTATTATAGCTCCCTGCCTTCCCTCCCTTAAAGAATGCCGCTCATGCATTTGGCGAAAACATATTTATACACTTTGACAATTAATTCTTCCCTTTTATTACCCAAACTTTCAAGGGAAGCCCCGGCAATACACCTCAAGAAAGCAGCCGTTTAATTTGCCTGATGGCCTGGTTGGTAATTTGGCGATAGGCTAGGCCGGGTGGGACAATCGCAGCCAAGATGATCTTCACCTTGCCCACAGAGAGATAACGGCATATCAAACGAATTCGATCGCGATCATATATCATCACCTCGTCCACCTCCGACATTCCCAATTGGTTCCGTGCATCACTACTTACCCGCTGGAGCAGGGCTACCATTGCGGAGGTAACGTCGCTATCATATCCAGCGGGAGCAGAGGCAATGGGCAATCCGTCGGACGAGGTCACTACTGCAGCCTGGAATTTGCCTTCATCAATCATAGCGGTTAATACCTCAATAATGGAAGTTGGCTCAGTAGACTTTGATGGATGCTCACTATAACCCATTTGGGGTTCTCCTCAACTCTCTGTACACGGCGTCATTGAATGTATCCAGTGTCAATTTAACCAAGAGGTTCAATATCGGGCAGACACAGGTATTCGTTATCTATTAAAGGTAGTGAATGTTTTGCTCGAAACTCCAATTGGTTTCCTGTTGTACTGCCGCTGTGTGTATTTCCTAATGCTGTTTTCACTTCCACCAACTTGGTAATAGGTACCCTTTAATATTCCGTGATATCAACTCAACGACCATTCCTTGCTACGGCTCCTAATTGCTCTAGGAATAACTCTACACCTGCGAGGTGATAAACGCTTATATGCTAAGCATATGTGTAGTTAATCTCAGGGTGAACACCGAGAAGTCATAAGTAAATTCCAGGTCTATTTCTGTTTGATCTAAATATCTAGCTCCTTTGGAGCGCCTCTGACCACAATCGGTCAATCACTTTATCATGCTCATCAGACAAGATAGTTCCAAGCCCGGAGTTCAGAAATCACGCCGGTATATCCATCCAAGTCTCGATCTCCGCGTATTGTGATCGCAGGACTTTAGCCGCTCGTCCAGCGAACGACCTCACCAGGCCAACGGGCGTGGAAGGCCGAGAAATAACAATCAAGACGAAACCCTTCATGATTCACAGAAGCTGGATACGCTTGTTCTTTCCTTTATGGAAGGATGAATCACTAGGATTCTCCTCGCCTACTTGCCGCAGCCGCTCATCCAACGCCGCGACGTCACTGGCTGCGAGCGCTTCAAAAGATACAGGATAAATCCCCTGCAGCAGACTCTCCATCCCGACCAATTTAACCACTTGTGCTTTCTAGGAGAACACATTCGGCCTTAGCTTGTTGACACAAATCGGTACTTAATCCGAAAATGGTTAAGTTGGTCGGGCGGACACGCTTTTTCCTTCCCTCAAGCAGCAACCATTTAAGTGAACTCCTCAGTTGATTTTGAGAGGGAGAGATTTGCCCTTCCTTCACTTGGCGAATACACAGGCGTTTTTTTCAAGGATGCTCCGGGCTTCGTCCTCAGAGAGGATGTCCTGGTCAGCGATGATCACCACGTCACCACCCCGACACCCGATTTGTTGATATGAATCACCGATCTTAGCTCGTCGGAACGACTGATGGATGCCACAAAAAGCGGAAACCCAGGCTTCTCCTTGCGTGTTGGCATGGTCTGCCAGAGCAAACATCTCATCCGGTAACGAGCCGCAGCAATCCTTGTAGGTAGCAATTGTCCCGGCGAAGGGACACACGGCCAATGCAAAGATCCCATCCTGCACTTCAGCCAAATCTTTATCCACCTGATCGAGTTCTGTATTCTCGGCAATTTCTTCTCCAGCCATGCGCAGGAGTCCTATCGCTCCCACATCGAAGAGTCGGTAGGCTGCTCTGATTATTCGCACGAAGCCGGTATGTCCCAGGTCATACGTTGCCATTTTCTTTACTCCTTACCTTAGCCTCGCCTCTTTTTAAGACGAGGAAAGAATTGATATTCCCTGTCTCCGATTAAGGACATGGTCACTCATGACCTCCCCACCTCGGTTACAGGACAGTGGCGATCTTTTCAGCAGCCTCCCGAGCTTCCAGGAAGACCATCCCCAGATTAACATCCGTGGAGGTCAGTCCAATGAATACAGCGTTCTCACCGATGCTGACGATGATGATATTGCCTTCTTTCCCCTGGATCAGGTTCTGGGTGAAGTTGCCTCTACCCAGCTCCGGCGTAGTGCGCTTGCTCAAACCAAACAGCGCAGCCGCGGACGCACCCATTCTGGATTCGTCCAATCCTTTTGGGAGTTGAGATGCGATCACCAATCCGTCGCTGCTGACGACAACAGCCCCCTCAATATCTGTTGATGATGCTAACATTTCAGAGAGGGTGTCTGCCAGGGCTTCACTTCGTTTTGCTGCCATTTCAGTTTTCTCCTTTTTTTCGTTTTGCTTTTCCAGCCCGTTTAGATCTTCCAATTCAGCTGCATTTTCATCAATTCTATGCATACCTTCAAGGAGTAGGCTGGACCATCCGGCGGTAATAGTTCGCTCGGGTGGCTCAACGTTCTTCTTCAACTCGAACTCTCCGTCTTCCCAAGTTAACATTTCATAGACAGCCTCCTTCCCTATAAACGAATCCAGTACGGCGTGCACTACGTTGCCGTCGGTGAGGAATATGCTCCCTTCTTTATCTTCACGATAAAGTAGCAGGCTGGCTTGGTTCATTTCGTTGCAGTTGACCGAAATGAGGCTTGCCAGACTCATGTCCTTAAGGTTTCCTTTCACTGCCATATCTCTTCCTAATCCAACTTCCTTTATCTAATTAATCCCCTTACAACCTGATTGATAATGTCCTTTAATGTGTCGAAGACACCCTTGCCTTTTACAGCAACCGAGGCAAAACACGATACTCCGTTCTGTTCCAGATTTACTTTTAATTCTTTTGGATGAAGTGCACCTGGCAAATCCTGTTTATTACATTGCAATACAAAGGGAAACGCATTCAACTCGCATTCCATCTTTTGTAAATAGCTTTTCAAGCTATTTATGCTCTCTTGATTATCCGCCAGGCGATGTGCCTGGGAATCGGCTACGAAAACCACTCCATCAGACCCTTGAAGTACAAGATCGCGACTGGCAGCATAGTAGGTCTGCCCGGGGACTGTATAGAGGCTAAACTTAGGCTTCAAGCCCCTGATCTTGCCCAACTCTAACTGTAAGAAGTCAAAATATATCGTTCGATCCTCCCGCGTCTTAAGACTGACTAGGTCTCCACGCATCTTGGGGTTTGTTCGGTCATGGATGAATTCCAAGTTGGTCGTCTTTCCGCTAAGAGCTGGACCATAGTAGACGATTTTTAGGTGTATTTCGCCCAATCTCGTATTAATGAACATTTCAATATCTCAATCTCATTTCAGTCCAATCCTCTTGGGAAATATTGACATTTTCTCAAGCGGTCTTGATAAGATAAATCCAACTCAAGCATTGATAACAGATTTATTCGTCATGCTCTTCGTCATCCAATAAATCCAACGACATAAGCCAAGTGGATACAGCATCTTCGTCCACTGCATCAAACTGGTCTTCATACATTCCTCCCATCTCTGGTGGCTGTTTTTCAACCAAGGGGGCAAGGGTGGTGGCAGCCTGCTTGGCATAGTGCCAGACAAAGCCCGGCTTGATCGTTGAATTGAAAATTACAACTAACAGTAGCTCTCCGTTTATGTCATGTGCATAGATGTTGTAATCGGGACCTTCATGATAGCTGGATTTGAAGATCGAATTGCTGCCCAATAGTTTTGCCAATGCAGCTGAAGCTGCGAAATTTGCCGCGACCAGCGCACCAACCCCGGGGGCGTTCAGGCCGTTGACCTTCCCTGCGGTTTCTATAAGGTATCCACCCGAACTGAGCAAGAAAACACAAGTGGCATTAGTGTCTGCTAGTAATTTACTGATGTGCTCATCCATGGATTTCTCCAAAGAGAGTTCACCAGAGCGAAAAGGGTCTTCGCCTTGTGTATACTCAACGGCACGCTTAACAACCTTTATTATCTGAGCCATGGTAAAAGGTTTATCAATATACCCTCCAAGCTCCATTTCCTTCACTTTGTTGCGAATTTCCGCGGTGCCGTAGCCGGTCATTAATACTACCTGAGTGTCTGGCGATGCCTTTCGGACTGCTTTCGCGAGGACCAGACCGTTCATGTCCGGCATCTTGTAGTCGGTTAACAAGAGGTCATACCTCTCATTCCGGATCTTGGTCAGGGCTTCTTCAGCGCTGTTAACCATCTCAATGCTGAAATTGTCGCCCAGCGAGTTGAGATTCTCGACCAGTGCCGAAGCCACTTCGAACTCGTCGTCGACAACTAAGACTTTTTTGAGTTGTGAATTGTTTTTCATATTGGTTACATTGCACTTTCTTCGTATAAGTTCTGACGTTCTCGGTTGATCCCAATACTCGTATGCACTGCGATTACTTTATTCTTGGTTTTTTTGCCCTTTACCCCGTAGGCTTGCAAGGTATGTGGCAAATTTGCCAACCCTTTAGCCTAACTTTTTCTCACCCTCTAGTGTCGGAGTGGATGGCAAGAACCGAATGTTTCTATCTACCTTTCTTGGTAGGGCCTCTGCTTTACGTGTCCTATTTGAACGGGATCAAGGTAAGATACTGCGCAATCCCATTCGGGCTCGGCATTCAAGACTTGATATCGTGTCTCTTCTCCCAGATCCATCTGCATAATGCACTCTGCAAAGTTTTCCAAATCTCAATCGAAGGAAGTAATCGCCCTGACTGAAATTTATTGTTGATCCACGAGAGGTCATGCAATGCAAAAAAAGCATATCAACTAAGGATGGAATTCGAGGTTTGCAATCGTTAGTGAAGGTTAGGCGGCAGAATGATAGACAAACCAACTGCCACCGGAAGAAGTCGGCAGAGGTCTGTCGGGTTGGATGGCTTTGAACGATCCAGTTGCAGGGGGGGTGAGTGAAGTTCTAGCTAAGTGAAATCTGGAGCACGTACTTAATCACCTGCCCAAAGATAGCCCTTGTATCTTACCGTGATGATATATTGGGGTTTTTCTTTGGCGGGTTCAATCTTTGACCTCAGTTGGTGGATGTGCCACTTGATGATGTCGCGTGCCTCCCGTTCTTCCATGTCGTATCCGGAGGAATAACGAACGAGTATGCTTGGAGATACAGGTCTAGGAGAATTTTCAACAAGACGAACTAGAATATCGAACTCCGTCGTTGTCAGGTCTAATAATATTTCCCCGAGGATGGCTGTACGGTGTGCACGATCAATGACCAAATCTCTCGACCGGAGGAAACGGTCGCTGGGTCCGGTTGGGGGTGAAATACCTTCGCTCTCGTCTAGATCGGAAAGCATGGTCTTCAGTGTATCGATTTGGGATAGTACTCGGCGTCGTTGGAGTGCTTGTTGGCGGTACTGCAATCCTTCCTTCACCCGGAGCTGGATGGTATCGGGTGTTGCAGGTTTAAGTAGGTAATCATACGCCCCCAAGCGAAGCGCTTCCACGGCGCTATCGAGTGATCCGTGTGCGGTGAGGATGATGACCACCGTATCAGGATCAACTTTCCGGACTTCCTCCAGGACGCCCAGACCATCGATGGGTTCCATATAAAGGTCTAGAAGGATTAGATCATAGGGCTCCATGGAAATCTTGGTGATCGCTTCTTCGCCATCGCACGCGGTCTCGGGATCCCAATCTGATCGAGCAAGTGTTCGACAGAGGATTTTACGGATGTTGGGTTCATCATCGACGATTAGGATTCTTGGATTTTCAATTACGCTCACATTCATTCCAAATCACTCGGGTCGTTCACTCTTTCCAGAAGAACTGGAAGTTCTATAGACACGACAACCTCCTCATCGCTACTGGAAAGATGGAGGCTCCCACCCATAGCGTGGATGATGTCCCGGCTAAAAGTCATGCTGATTGCAGACTCGGTCAATTGATTATCTGCTCCCGAATCACATAGGTCGATAAGGGATGGCAATAAAGTATCCGTTACAAACTCAACACATACTCCCTGCGGTATTGTTGAAGAACGG
>SDBS01003329.1_pt1 | contig 15767 bp, 15 predicted proteins | sample 2277091 | NCBI WGS metagenome assembly SDBS01 (sample SAMN10404972, study PRJNA504765) | marine sediment metagenome | isolation source: marine sediment core GS10_PC15, 163 cmbsf | place: Arctic Ocean: Southern Knipovich Ridge | collected 2010 | reverse complement strand
TGGGTGTATAGTAACGGTGTTCATGAGCGTCTCCTTGCGTTTGATTGTTTTTTTAACAATCTGATCATACGGTAATGGGAGACGCTTTTCACCACCCTGATGTGCTTAAGTTAGTGCCATTGGCCCTTACCCTACTTCAACAGCACCCAGACTTGACTATCTCCCTAGTTCTCACAGACCGTGATGCATGTCAAGCATCAGAACTCCTCATAAGTACTGACTTAGCTAGATTCGTGAAGGATACTAGACTTACACTAGTAAATGCTGAACAAAGAATACTTAGTTTCCTGGAGGAGTTCGACACCAAGTCGCTTGCTGAGCATAAGACTGCTTACCTTTACCTAGATCAGATTGAGCAAGCCCCCTACTTCCAACTGTTTGAGCAACTCACTTTATCATCAGATCAGATAGATAAGTTGCGTAAGTTGCGTGGTAGAAATACCCTCCTACATTCTGAAGCAATATTCGTAAACTTTTTTCATCACGCATACGAGCTTATATTTCGTCAAAAAGCCCTCAAGGACCTCATCTTTATTCTTCCATTATCAAACCCCCCTCCCACTCTAGAGATGTTGTATAAGGACTTCAAAGAAAGCAGAGGGAGTACATACATGATTCAGGGGCTGAAGCAGACCGTCTCGCAAAGCCTCACTGAACCATCCTATTTTGATACCCCTGCTATCCCATCTCACTTGAATGAGGCACCCAAAAGGTCCTCTTTTCGCCTATGTTGCAAACACTCTATACTTCAGTTACGCCTTAGTCGTGGACAGCTACTGCGTGCTATCGATGTTCTAAGCGAAAAGCCTGAATCAGAGAGAGAAGCGTGGGCCGAACGCCTATTACACGCGCTCATACCAGTTCAAGACAACCCCACGCTGATTTACTATAAACTCCACCAGGCAGAGACAAACCATCCGAAATTAGAGGAAGAATACGATATTAATACGATCCCTCAGTGGGATCCAGGCAACAACAAGATAATTTGGCAGTACATCCTAGAATATATTATCACCGAAGTATCGGAGTATTACCGCCAAAATGTTTTAGCAGCCTTCCTAAATATTCAGCACCTAGAAGCTGCTCTCGCGCTATCCCCAACGAGCGAGGATGCGTACAGAATGATGTGGAGCATTGCCAATGGCTCGATACGCAAATATTACACCCTTCAGCTATGCCATAGTGGGGAACAAATATGGGAAGTTGCCGTTCTCTTAAACCAAAAGCCTGAATCAGAGAGAGTAGCGTGGGAAAAACGCCTACTCCGTGAGCTCATACTATGCAAAGACAGCCCACTGGAGGGAGGGTTGAGGCTGTACATGGCAGAGCATGGCTACCCAGAGTTACATCATCCTATTATCACGCCGGTGAATAAAGCCTTGGCGACAGTTACTCTAATTCTCTTGAGTTTTGTTGCTTATAGCCTTTAGGGTCTCACACAGTTTGTAGTTCTGGGTCCTGGGTTTCTAGGCTGGTGTCGTTGCTGTGTTGTACATCAGCATTTACTGCCAGCCAGCCAATAATACCGGTAACACCTAGGATAATGGCGGGGGCTGTAGCATCGCCAGTCCATCTGATCAGAAATGGGATGGAGATTGGTCCAAAAAATCCAAATACCGCCGAGCCCAGAGAATACCCAATAGCTACTCCGGAATAGCGCAGTTCCACGGGGAACACTTCTCTTAAGCGTACGCAACAGGGTGCCGCAAAACCGGCTCCGGGAATACACAATACGATTTGCATAATTGCTACCCTATAGGGATCCATTGTGCCATCAATAAGCCAAAAAATCGGATAGGCAACCAGAATAATTCCTGCTGCTGAATAGCTCATAACCCGCTTGGCACCAATTCTATCTGCCAAGTGGCCCATTAGCAAAACCATCACGGCCCATATTATCATTACGGCAGTGTTGTTCAGAAGTATTTGCCAGCTCTCCATACCTATGTTGTTTTTCAGCAAGTTATTGGCATAGATAAATACCAAAGAAAATGGCATCACGATATTGGCGCCTAAGCTAAATGCCACCGCAAGGCCCATTTTTTTATTGGCCATCAATCGTATTGCTGGAGCAGATTGAGCCTTTACCTTTTTCTTGGCCTGCAAGAATTCCGAACTTTCTCCAAGGGCACGCCTAAGGTAGTACCCTGCTAACCCTAGAGAACCACCTATAATAAAGGTCGCCCTCCATGCCCATGAAGGCATGAACCCTAGGGTAAAGAATGCCCCTATCAAGGTGCTAATAGCCGCTCCAATATAGCACGACGCCACGACAATGCCGCTCATCAAACCGTGGACTTTCTTGTCTGCGTGCTCGAGAACAAAAGTCATTGCCCCACTGGACTCTCCGCCGACGCTAAATCCCTGCAGTAGTCTGCAAACCAGCAAAATAATCGGAGCTAAAATCCCAATCTGTGCGTAGGTAGGTAATAACCCAATAGCGATAGTTGGGACCGATACCAACAATATGGAGATGATCAAAGCTTGTTTGCGACCGATACAGTCACCAATGTGTCCGAAAATCAGTCCGCCCACGGGGCGCATAACAAAAACCGCTGAAAAACTTGCCATTCCAGCTACTTGTATCCAAAAAGGGTCAGATGTAGGGAAAAAAAGTGGCGCCAACATTACGGCAAAAAAACCGTATATCATGTAATCGTAATATTCTAGCGCGTTACCAATCACTGAAGCAAAAATTGCCCTTTTACTATATGTATTTGTCATAATAGTCTGTACCCCCCAAATGATCTGCAAACATTTAAGCAGACAATAAATCTTCACTCAAGCACTTTGTGAGATAATCGCGAAAGCATATAACCCGCTGCGAGTTTCTGAGCTGGCTGGGGTAGATCAAGTACGCGTCTATGGATGGTCCTTCTATTTCAGGCAGCACTTCAATAAGCCCGAATTTTTTTACATGCGGTTGTTCCTTAGCCACCGAGATTATCCCCTGCCCTTGCTCGGCAAGCCGACAAAGACCGACCGCATTGTTAATTTCTATATGCGGAGAACGTAGATTTCCCGGCTTCATGCCCAACCTTAGGTGCCAGTTGACGTCACTAAATGGATGCTCTGTCCTTTCATTAAATGCAAGTAATCTGTGTTGCTGAAGTTCTTCCGGTTTGGCTGGCTTACCAAATTCCTCAAGGTAACTGGGGCTTGCAAACATGCCTAGGTGAAAAGTACCTATGTGGTGTTGTTCTATATTAGACTGATCAGTTATTAATGGGTATATGACAACGTCTGCTTCATTCCAGTTGAGAGCAGGGGCACTATCTGACCCCACAATCGACAGCTGCAGCTTTGGATATAGCCTTGTAAACTCTGGTATGTACCTTACCAAAAAACTGGCGACGAACCCAGCAGTTGCCCTCACTCTTAATACGCCCTGAGGTTCGCTACTATCCTCCTTGATTAAATTGCTACCCTCTTCGGCAGCCTCCAACATTTTCTGTACCGAACTCAGTAAAATTTCCCCATGATTTGTGAGCACAATTTTACGCGAGTGCCTGACAAACAGCTTGACCCCCAGACGCTCCTCTAGGCTGATAACGCTTCTGCTGATAGATGATTGGCTGATATGCAGTTTTTTGCCAGCAGCGGTAAAACTGCCCATCTTCGCCGCAGCATAAAAATACTTGAGCTTGTCCCAATCCATACTAAACATCGTCAACCTCCCCATATAGATTTGACCCGCTGTAATTACTCATACCACGAACCTAAGGCCTTGTCATTACTCAACACAAAGTTTAGAATCGGGGAAAATTTGGAGTACTATTAATGCAAAAACTTAACTGGCTAAAAATATTATTTTTGAGTGCTATGTGCCTATCCCCGACTTTTGCAGCAAATAATCGAATGCCCAAACAGATTGGCAAATATCAAAATTGGACCGCCTACGTAATGAACCAAGACGGACGCAAAGTTTGTTATATGGTAGGGTTTCCCACCAGTATGAAGGGGAAATATTCAAAACGCGGCAAGGCGTACGCCCTGGTCACTCACCGCCCTGCCGAAAATAGTCACAATGTATTCAGCGTCCACGCCGGCTACCCTTTCTCCAATAGTGCGACGGTTAAAACGGTGATCGACAAGCAAAGGTTTACATTATTCACCGACGAATTTGAGACCGCTTGGGCACCAGACAAAGCGGACATTATGATAGCAAATGCCATTATCAAAGGCCGCAATATGGTTGTGATAGGGGCCTCGCGACGGGGCACTAAAACCGAGGACCAGTATTCTCTTAATGGATCTGCCCAAGCTCTACGAGCCATGAATAGAGCCTGTGGAATCAAATAGTGAACGCACAAAAACCAAGCTGCTGGATAGTCTACGATGAGGGCAAGGTAGGAACGGGTAATCAATGCATTGGTCTCGCCCAATCATTGGGTTACGACCCAGTTATAAAAACCGTAACTGCTCGATCCATTTGGCGGCTTTTACCGCCGCGTTTTTGGATTAAACCATTAAGTGGCACTGTGGATGAGGCGAATAATACTCTATCACCTCCATGGCCAGACATTATTATCGCTGCTGGCCGTGCCAGCGTCGCCCCTACTGCTTACATCCGCAAACATGGTGGTGCCTTCGTCATCCAATTACAAGATCCGTGCGTCGATCCCAGGCAATTTGACCTGGTAATCGCCCCCGCACATGACCAAACCACCGGCAATAATGTCGTAATTACCCAGGGTGCTCTGCATGTTCTTACGAGAGAAAAGCTTGCAAACGCAGCAGAAAAATTTAAAAAACAATTCGCGCAATTGCCCCGGCCCTTCGTAGCCGTGCTCATCGGGGGAAATAACCGAAAATTTTCTCTTACTCCAGCCATCATCACCCAAATGTGTAATGATCTCAAACTACTCATGCAAAAACATGGTGTGGGGTTGGCAGTTACGCCCTCCAGGCGCACAGGAGCAAAAAATATCAAACTTTTCCAAGAACAACTTGCAGAGACCGCTGCCTTTGTCTGGGACGGTCGGGGAGAAAACCCGTACATGGGACTGCTAGCACTTGCTGACTACATAATCGTTACCTGTGACTCTGTCTCCATGACCTCGGAGGCTTGCTTCACAGGCAAACCGGTGTACACGTACCAACTACCTGGCAAATCTCGTAGATCTGAACTGTTCCACTCCTTATTCCAAAAACAAGGCTATACAAGGCCATTCACGGGCGATCTAGAAAAATGGCAGTACCCTCCTCTAGATGAATTTGACAAAGTCATCAAAGCGGTACGAAACAGGCTTGCAAAGAGAATTTAGACAAAATTAGGTTTATTGAATTACAATTGTCCTAACGAACGTCGGGAGGTTAACATGGGAAAGGCACTTTATATAGCACTTGGTATGTTCATATCAGTAATACTTCTCTTGCTGATCGGACCGCGGCTTATTGACTTTAATAAATACAAACCTGCCATAGAACAAAAGGCAACTGCTTCGCTGGGGCAAAAAGTATCTATTGATGGAAATCTTTCCCTCTCCTTGCTCCCCTACCCCAGATTCGACGTTGAGAACATCCGAGTTACCAACTCCAAAGATGCTCAAACCCCTAATTTCATCAAAGTCAAAGGAATTACAGTAGCAGTTGCCTGGTTACCCCTTATTAATGGGGAAATAAAGATGTCCAAAATAATTATTGAGCAGCCCGAACTCGAACTTGAAACTTTCTCCGGAGGTAAAAATAATTGGAATTTTCTCAAAAAAGCCAAACTGGGCGCTCCCAAACAAAAAGCTGCCGTGGGGTTCTTCAGACCCACCATTAAAATGGCTGATCTTGAAATACATGACGCACAAATCACTCATCGCAAGGGCAAAGAAATAACTAAATTACCGGATCTTAACGCACGGGTGAAAGGTGATATTCTAGCCGGACCTGTGAGTGTGGTTGGTAATACGCTCTACGAGAAAAAAGCCCTAAACTTTACCTTAGATGTGGGTGATTTTAAAAATAGCAAAAATATTAAAACCCAAGGCACCATAAAATATTCTGCTAATCGTCTGGAGTTTGATGGCCTGCTAAACCTTGCCATTTTTCAATTCAAAGGCAACTTGAGTGGTAGTGTCAGCGGCAAAGAACTATTCCCAAAAAATAAATTCTTGGCCAAAAATGTGAAGTTTAGCGGCATAACCTATGCCGACACCAAAATGATCTCCGCCACCGATATTGAGATTGAAAGTGGGAAAACCAAAGCTAAAGGCAAATTTTCTATAAATATTGGGGACAAACCAACGTACTCCCTACAGCTTAAGAATTTACCTGGCGCAACTGACCTGGAGTTACAAGGATCTTGGGAGTTCACGCCAAGCTTCCAAGGAGACGCTCAAATCAGCTCACAAAACACCAAGGAATTATTGGATTGGGTACAGATAGACGCCACAGAGATACCAACAACCTTGCTAGGAACAGCACGAATCAGTACTAAATTCAAAATATCAAAAGAAGATATCCAATTGTCATCTATGGATATCGACCTAAATGGGCGTCAGATAAGCGGATCTTTGAAACGGTACGGGTCAAGTTTATGGCTGGATGCAAAAACAAAGAATCTAAAGCCCTGGTTAATTACCGCAGGAATGGACTCTCCTCAAAATCTCGGAGCCGCACGAGTAAAAGGGCAGTTTACTGGCAACCTTTCCTTGCTTAAATTTGACTCCGAATTCAGCATTGCCGACGGCCAATTCAAAACCAAAGGACAAGCCAAAAATGTGATGGGGGCCCTTTCATATAGCTTAGATGCACAACTATCCCACCAGAACTTTAAAGAATTCTTAAAAATGGTTACGGGGGACTACCGCGGACCAAAGCTGGGGCAGGTTAAGCTCGCGGCCCACATCGTGGGAGACAAAAAGAAAGTAAACTTTTCCCAACTAAACGGTAGCATTAGCCCACGCGGCAATCCCATTCCAATAAATGGAGATGGTGTTGTGCTGCTTAGCAGCAAGAAACCAAAACTCACTGCAAACCTGAACATTGGTCGCATTGTACTCGATGATCTATTTGCCCACAATGACCCCAGTGCAGGAAACGAACTGCCGATACTACTTGCTGCTGCCAGGGATCGTCCTAAACCTGTACCACCACAAACCTGGTCCAGAGAGGTTCTTGATCTTTCAGGATTGAATGCCATGAACGCAGATATAAATTTGAACGTTAGCGCTGCGAAATTACTCGATTACAAATTCAGCGACATTGCTACCAAAATAACCCTACTGAATGGTACCCTTACCGTCAGCGACCTAGCTGGTACATTTTTCGGGGGAAACATCAACGGCTCTATGAGTATTGCCGCAACGGGCCTCATGAAATCTGCACTAGTCGCACAAAACGTAAACCTGGAGAAACTTTTGGCCCGTACTTTTGATTTAAACATCTCAGGCGGACAATTAGATATGAGCCTCAATTTACATTCCCAGGGCAGTAGTACTTTTGACCTGGTCTCCAACCTCAGGGGATCTTCCGGGTTCAATGCTCGTAATGGGGCTATCGAAGGGTTCGACCTCGGGGCTTTGAGTGACAATCTTAGAAATGCTAGGGGCATCACCGGTCTGCTACGTCTGTTCACCACCTATATGGCCGCAGGCAATACTCCATTCACCCAGTTCAGCGGTGACTTTCAAATCCAAAATGGCGTAGCCCAAACTAACAATCTTAAGTTTTTGGCGCCATCTGGTGCCGGGCAAGGAAGCGGCTTCATTAATTTACCCAACTGGAACATGGATATAAATGCAAGCATTAGACTAATTAAAATCCCCGATCTGCCACCATTTGGGTTGCGGCTATATGGTGCTCTTGACAATCCCAAAAGAGATCTCCAGACGGACAACGTCACCAATTATATTTTCCGGAGGGTTTCAGGCAGAATAATTAACCGCCTTATCGGGGGCGCCGCCGGGGGCGCCATCGGACTCCCCATATTGCAGATTTTACCAATACCCCGCACCGCGCCCAAAGAGGAGAAAAAACCGGCACCGACTCTGCCGACCCCAGGGAAGGTGCTTAAAAAAATATTCGAAGGTTTCTTCTGATGGCCCTGGTTAGTTTTTGCGTCGCAGGGTCGGAAAAGCGATTACGTCGCGAATACTGGGGGAATCGGTCAGCAACATAATCAAGCGGTCTATACCTATGCCCAAGCCTCCTGCGGGCGGCATGCCATATTCAAGCGCTGTAAGAAAATCATGATCCATACGCTGGGCTTCATCATCACCCGATTCGCGCTCTTTTACTTGTGCCTCAAACCGCGCCCTTTGATCCAAGGGGTCTGTCAACTCGGAAAAAGCATTGGCGATTTCCCAAGCGTTGACGAAAGTTTCAAAGCGCTCTGTTAGTAAGGGGTTGTCTCGGTGCACTTTCGCGAGGGGCGAAATATCAAGCGGGAAGTTTGTGACATGGGTTGGCTGCAACAACTGCGGCTCCACTTTTTCACCAAAGACTGCTTCTACCACTTTACCCCAATTATCCGTATCCTTGACTGCCACGCCTAATTTCTTTGCCACTTCTCGTGCTGCCTTGGGGACTGTGATCTCCAAGAAATCTACCCCGGTTTCCTCCTTCACCAAATCCACCATTGACTTGCGCGGCCATGGCGACGTGAAGTCAATTTCCCGTCCGTTAAACATCACCTTTTTGCTGCCCAAAACTTGCTCGGCTGCATAACTAACCAGCTCTTCAGTCAAGGTCATCATGTCATTATAGTCAGCATATGCTTGGTATAATTCAAGCATGGTAAATTCGGGATTGTGCCGGGTGGAAATGCCCTCATTACGAAAATTGCGATTGATCTCGAAAACCCTTTCTGACAAGCCCCCAATGATCAGGCGCTTAAGATAAAGCTCTGGCGCTATGCGTAGATATAAATCCATATCCAATGCATTGTGATGAGTCACAAAAGGCCGTGCAGCAGCACCACCAGGAATCGATTGCAACATCGGCGTTTCCACCTCTAGAAAATCGCGGTCAAGCAAAAACCTACGAATAGCAGCGATTATCTGACTGCGTTTGCGTAAGGTTTCCCTGGACTCCTCATTCATGATGAGATCCAAGTACCGCTGACGATACCTAGTTTCTACATCGCTGAGTCCGTGGTACTTCTCCGGCAACGGCAGCAACGCCTTACACAAAAGCTCAATGTGTTGAGCGTTGATCGTCAACTCCCCTCTGGGAGTGCGACGGATTATCCCAGTCACCCCTATAAAATCACCTATATCGAGGAGTTTTAGAAATTGTAGCTGTGTTTCAGACAAATGGTCTTTGTGTGAAAAGATCTGGATTTTCCCAGACGCATCACGTAAGTCAATGAACATACCGTTGTTGCGCATAGACCTGATGCGACCGGCTACCCTGACTTGATTCTGGGTTTCTTCACCGGTTTCCAGATGATCGTAACGCTTTTGCAGGTCATCTATATTATGTGTCTTTTCAAAATGGTATGGGTAAGGGTCAATACCGGCATCACGTATTTCCTGTGCCTTACCAATGCGCGTGTCCCGAAAAATATTTTCCGTTCCGTTTTGACTAGCTTCCTGCTTGGAGTTCTGTTTATCAGCCATTATTGATTCACAACTAATTTTTGTTCACCCAGTGACGCTTCCAGGTAGCTAGCTGCTTGCTGCATCAAAAGGTTAATCTTACCCGCAAAGAAGTGGTCCGCTTTTTCAACACAGCGGTAATCAATCTCGATTCCCTTCTGTACAGCCAATCTTTCAACCAGTCTGTCCGTAGACGATTTGGGTACCACTTCATCATCAGCAGCCTGCAAAACAAGCCCCGACACGGGACAAGGTGCCAAAAACCCAAAATCATACATATTAGCCGGGGGATTCACAGAAATAAATCCGCTCATTTCTGGCCTACGCATTAACAGCTGCATTCCGATCCATGCCCCAAAGGAAAAGCCTGCAACCCAAAAATCAGTCGATTCGGGATGCTGCTTTTGCAGCCAATCCAACGCCGTCGTAGCATCACTAAGCTCGCCTTCGCCCCGATCGAACCGCCCTTCAGATCGCCCCACACCACGAAAATTGAAACGCACTACATTAAAATCGCGATCAGTGAAGCAGCGATACAACGCATAAACAACCTTGCTGTTCATCGTACCGCCATACTCCGGATGGGGATGCAAAACTACCGCCAGTGGTGCCCCCGGATTAGTACTGCGATGATACCGCGCCTCGATACGACCATCTGTTCCATTTATAATAACCTCTGGCATCAAAAACCTCTTACAAATCTCTTAATAAATCTTGACTAAATTAGTCAGAAAAGATAGCTTGTCTAGATTCTGATATCTAGCATATTTAATTTTTGGATACCAGATAAATCGTTCTAGAAGGGTTGAAATGAAACTTAGCACAAAGGGACAGTACGCTGTAATGGCAATGGCCGACCTAGCTAGCCACAGCTTGGGTGCTCCCATTTCCCTAACCGAAATTTCTGAGCGGCAAAAGCTACCTTTGCAGTATCTGGAGCAATTATTTGCAAAATTACGCCGCAATAGCCTGGTGGAAAGTGTACGGGGACAATCTGGCGGTTATCGCCTTGCACGTAATGCGGATAAAATTGCAATCTCTCATATAGTAAGCGCTGTGGACGAGGTAATCAGAATCACACGCTGCAAACCAACCTCAACACTGAGTTGCCAAGGACAAAAAGAAAAATGCCTAACACACAAACTGTGGCAAGATTTGGGTCATCACATAGAAAATTATCTGGACGCCATTAGCTTAGAAGACCTATGTAGGGGAAAATCATGAATAAAGAAATGATTTACCTGGACTACAATGCTACAGCTCCTTTGCGCAAGGGTGTAAAGCGAGCCATGCTAGAAGCGTTTGATCACTATGGCAACCCTTCATCTGTGCACACACTCGGGAGGAAGGCTCGCGCCCTTATTGAAAATTCTCGCGAAATTATTGCTGACTCGGTCGGCGTAGCTCCAAACCAAGTAATATTTACCAGCGGTGGCACTGAGGCTAATAATCTTGCACTAAGCAATGGCCCCACTCTAGCTAGCGCTATAGAACACGAATCGGTAGCCCATCTGACCAACAAAACTACGCCTGTAAATAAGAATGGCACCCTGGATCTGGACGCATTCAAAAGTTCATTAATGGATAAATCACAGGTTGCGGTAATGCTCGCCAATAATGAAACTGGCGTTGTCCAACCAATAAACGACGTAGTCAAGATAGCTAATGATTACAATGCTTCTGTTCATTGCGATGCAGTGCAGGCATTTGGCAAAATTTCCTTCAACTTTGTTGATCTGGGGGTGGATACGCTCGCCCTGTCAGCCCATAAAATTGGTGGACCAAAAGGCATCGGCGCCCTGATTGTACGCCAAGGACTACAACTCCCTGCATTGATACGTGGTGGAGGGCAAGAACGTGGAGCAAGGGCTGGCACTGAAAACATCATTGGAGTAGTTGGTTTTGCAGCAGCCGTTGAGCTAGCCCCCAAAGACAACTGGAACAAAACATCCCAGTTGCGTGATGACATGGAAGAGCAACTACTGCAACGGTCCTCCACCATTCCCATCTACGGTAAACAATCACCACGTCTGCCCAACACTTCCTGTATAGGCATGCCGGGCGTCACTAGCCAGACCCAAGTTATGGCCTTTGATTTGGCAGGTATATGCTTAAGTGCGGGGTCAGCATGTTCTTCCGGAAAAATAACTGCGTCCAAAGTTTTGCAAGAAATGGGGGCCACAGAAACTGAAGCCGCAATCAGAGTCAGCCTGGGGTGGGATACCACTGCGGAGGAAATTGAAAAATTTATAACTGTTTGGAGTGATTTGTATAAAAGGAACAACCCATGAACAAAGTGATTTATCTAGATTATCAAGCGACCACGCCATGCGATCCACGAGTGGTGCAAACAATGCTGCCGTATTTTACGGAAAAATTTGGCAACCCCCACTCTCGCAGTCATAGCTACGGCTGGGAATCCGAATCAGCGGTAGAAACCGCCCGCAGTCAGGTAGCGCACATTATTGGTGCCAACCCTAAAGAGGTCATCTTTACCTCCGGCGCCACCGAGGCCAACAACTTGGCCCTAAAAGGAGTTGCACGCTTCTACAAGGAGCACAAAAATCACATCGTGACCTGCGTAACCGAGCACAAATGCATTCTTGATAGTTGCCGCCAGCTTGAACAGGAAGGCTTTCAGGTAACTTATTTGCCGGTACAAAAAAATGGCCTCATCGATCTACAACAGCTTGAAAATGCCATTACCGACAAGACTGTTCTGGTTTCAATCATGGCGGTCAATAGCGAAATTGGGGTCATACAGCCGTTGAAAAAAATTGGTGAAATTTGCCGCAAACGTGGGGTATTTTTCCATACAGATGCAACTCAAGCTATTGGTAAGATTCCCGTTGATGTCAAAGAAATGAACATTGACCTGCTGAGCATGTCCAGCCATAAGATATACGGCCCTAAGGGGATCGGAGCATTGTATGTAAATCGCAAGCCTAGGGTTCGGCTATCTGCACTCATTAGTGGCGGCGGACAAGAAAGAGGTATGCGCTCTGGAACTCTCCCTACCCCTTTATGCGTTGGGTTTGGTGAGGCCTGTGTCATTGCTGAAAAAGAAATGGCCAGCGAAGGCGCGCATATTAAAACTCTAAGCGATCGCATGTATAAAGGGCTATTCGAAGGCTTGAAAGACATTTACCTCAACGGTGATGCTCAGCAACGAATTCCTGGCAATCTTAATGTCAGCTTCGCATACGTTGAAGGCGAAGGGCTAATGATGGGCATTAAGGACTTGGCTGTGTCTTCGGGCTCGGCTTGCACTTCAGCATCTTTGGAACCCTCATACGTTTTGCGAGCATTAGGAGTCACCGAAGATCTAGCACATACTTCGCTACGTATTGGCATCGGACGCTTTACCACCGAGGCCGAAATTGATTATTCAGTTAAGCGGATAGTGGAGGAAGTAACCCGATTACGAGAAATGAGCCCGTTGTGGGAAATGGCGCAAGAGGGTATAGATTTACAAGCAATTAAATGGGCCGCACACTAAGAGGAGAATAAAATGGCATATAATGAAAAAGTAATTGATCACTACGAAAATCCACGCAACGTTGGCTCCATGGACAAGGATGCCAAAAACGTGGGCACGGGCGTTGTCGGAGCCCCTGCTTGTGGCGACGTTATGAAGCTACAAATTATGGTGAATAAGGAAGGGGTTATTGAGGACGCCAAGTTCAAAACCTTTGGCTGTGGCTCTGCCATTGCCTCCAGCTCTTTGGCCACAGAGTGGATGAAGGGCAAAAGCGTTGATGAAGTAATGGCAATCAAAAACACTGATATCGTAGAGCACCTCGCTTTACCACCCGTAAAAATCCATTGCTCCGTATTGGCTGAAGATGCTATCAAAGCCGCAGTCAACGACTACAATGGTAAACAGGACAACAGTAATTAATGAGCAGTACCCAACCAGCATTTTTATCAGTTACTGACAAAGCTGTAGCACAAATCAAGAACTTGCTTGTTAAGCGGGACAAGCCCTCCGCAGGAGTACGCATCGGCGTCAAAACACGTGGGTGCAGCGGCCTGGCCTATACCTTTGAATATGCTGATGAGGTGCACCCCCAGGACGAGGTAGTGAATGAACAAGGAATCACACTATTAGTTGCTCCGCAGGCCACTATGTTCCTCCTCGGCACTGAAATTGATTATCAAGAAGACAAATTACAGTCGGGATTCGTATTCCATAACCCCAATGAAAAGGGCCGCTGTGGCTGTGGCGAGTCATTCCATGTCTAAAACTTCCCACTTTCAGCGTCTGGATATTTCGCCGACCTTTATAATTGATGAAAATGAGTTACAAACCAAGTACTTCGCCCTTCAGTCCCAAACTCATCCAGATAAATTGGTCGGCCAACCAGCGGAAAAAATAAGCAAAGCTCAACAGGATGCTGCTGCTATAAATGATGCCTACACCACGCTCAAGGATCCATTGCGACGCGCAGAGCATTTATTGCAAATTAATGGCTTCGGCATCCCTGAACAGGAAACGCTTCAAGACCCAGAACTGCTGATGGAAATGATGGAGTTGCGGGAATCGGCTACCCACAAATCACTCCAGGTTATGGTAAACGAAAGCTTCACACGCTTCAACCACGCATTCTCGGAACAGAAATGGAGCGAAGCCCTTCAGCAACTCCTGCGCCTCAAGTATTTGCACAAAATATTGATCGAGAGCAAATCGCATGGCTAACTTATTACAACTGGTTGAACCAAGCACCACGAACGAGACGGTAGCTGTTGGCATAGATCTCGGTACCACCAATTCCGCTATTGCCATCGTTACAGATGACAAACCACGAATCCTGGGACCAGGAACCGTGCCCTCCGTTGTGAATTATGATGGTAACAACATCACCGTCGGTGAAATATCTGAAAACAGCATCAGATCTGTTAAACGCCTAATGGGGTGTGGCGAGCAAAATCCCCTCAAAGTATCCTCGGAAATTCTGCAGCACCTTAAACAAATCGCCGAAACAGAGTTGGGCCAAACCGTAAGCGAGGCTGTCATCACAGTGCCTGCACACTTTGACGATGCTGCCAGAGCAGACACCAAGAAGGCCGCCGAGGCCGCCGGGTTTGAGGTCTTACGCTTGTTAAACGAACCCACAGCGGCCGCACTGGCCTACGGGCTAGATACCGGTAAAGAGGGCATATATGCAGTGTATGACCTAGGAGGTGGCACCTTTGACGTATCACTATTAAGACTGCAGAAAGGGATATTCCAAGTACTAGCTACCGGTGGGGATGTCTCCCTCGGCGGCGATGACTTTGACCAAATCATTGCTGAACACCTGGGAATAACCGTGCTTGAAGCGCGTAGTACAAAGGAAGACATATGCAGCGGCGTAGCTTCCACAATCCCAATTGAAACTTTCAATAAGTTAATCAAACCCCTGCTCGAAAAGACCATTACGATTACTAGGGCCGTGCTGGATGACGCTGATTTTACTCCACAAAATATAACCGGTGTTTTGTTGGTTGGTGGCTCCACCCGCATTCCGCTAATAGGCGAATTGTTGCACGAATTGTTTGGCCAACCACCCCTGCGGAGCGTCGATCCGGATCAAGTGGTAGCCCTAGGTGCCGCGCTACAAGCCGATGCTCTTACCCAGGGGTCCGACACTCTATTGCTGGATGTCACTCCTCTTTCCTTGGGATTGGAAACTATGGGGGGCTTGGTTGAAAAAATTATTCCCCGCAACACCCCGATACCGGCCACCCAAACCCAAACATTCACCACCCACCAGGATGGACAAGTGGCAATGAAAATTCACGTGCTCCAAGGCGAACACGAGTTGACGCGTCAATGTCGCTCGTTAGGACACTTTGAACTGCGTGGAATACCACCGCTAAAGGCAGGAAGTGCCCGAATTCAGGTAACCTTTGCCATTGATGCCAACGGTTTGTTGACCGTAACTGCTAGGGAAAAAACCACAGGTATTGAACAACAGATCGAGGTTACACCCTCCCAAGATCTCGACGAGAACACTCTAAGGCAGACCCTGCAAGCTGCCACCAACCCGAGCATGGATATACTTTAAACTTTTTGTTCTTGAAGTTGGACGATTGGAGTGTTATGAGGTACGTAGATTCATTTTTGTTGTCAGGAGGACCCTATAATGTTGAGGATATTTAATACGATTTTATGTTTGGGGCTAAGCCTCAGTTTACATAGCCTTTGTAGTGCTGTTGAACCATTTGAACCAGCTGACTCGAATAAGGTAG
>SDBS01003328.1_pt1 | contig 15770 bp, 19 predicted proteins | sample 2277091 | NCBI WGS metagenome assembly SDBS01 (sample SAMN10404972, study PRJNA504765) | marine sediment metagenome | isolation source: marine sediment core GS10_PC15, 163 cmbsf | place: Arctic Ocean: Southern Knipovich Ridge | collected 2010 | reverse complement strand
CACCGATGTTCAAATGTACAGAGTGAAAGATTTTCATTATGGATAAGGAGGGTAGGGTAAAAAAACTTTCTGCAACGGCAGCGATTATGGCATACTTTGTTGTTGGGCTGGCAGCACAGGTAAATGCCCACTTTGGGGTGCTGGTTCCTTCCGACGATATCATCGCCCAACAGGATAGTAAAACCATAACCTTAGATGTAAAGTTCATTCACCCCATGGAAGGTGACTACATGGAAATGGAAAAACCAAAGAAGTTTGGGGTAATAATTCGCGGTGCGAATGTGGATCTACTCGGGACTCTCAGGGCAAAGAAAGCAAGGGGATCCCACCAGAGGGAAGACTCTACCTATTGGTACGCTACTTACAGAATTAGGAGACCCGGCGACTACACGTTTTACGTTGAGATGAAACCCTACTGGGAGCCGGATGAAGATTCCTTCATCGTCCACTACACCAAGGTATGTGTGCACTCACTGGGACTGGAACAAGGCTGGGATGATGAAGTTGGCCTAGAGACGGAGATCGTGCCTTTGACAAGACCATATGGACTGTGGACCTGTAATGTATTCACCGGAGTCGTGATGGTCAATGGAAAACCATCCCCTTATGCAAAAGTGGAGGTGGAATATTACAATGAAGAAGGGACCATAAAGCCGCCGGCCGATCCCTATATTACTCAGGTGCTCAAGACGGACAAGGATGGCGTGTTCTCCTACGCTATGCCAGAAGCAGGATGGTGGGCATTTGCCGCTCTGAACGAAGCTTCGTGGACCATTAAGGGACCCGACGGGGAAGACAAAACAGTTGAGATCGGTGGCGTTTATTGGGTGAGAACGAGAGATATGAAGTAGCAGGTATGATGAGCCTAAAGAGGGGACTGCCATGAGAAAAAATGGTTTAGCCAAGGGAGTTTATGGTTGGCATAAACTCTTGGTAAGTTTCGTTTTTTTTCCATTGCTGGCGGCCACGGTAGGCTCTATTTGCTTCGCCCATAAGGTACATATTTTTGCATACGTGGAAGGTGATACAGTATACACTGAAAGCTATTTCTCTGATGGAACAAGAGTGAAAGGTGGAATAGTAGAGGTATACGACCGCCAAGGAAGTAAATTACTGGAAGGTAAAACCGCTGAAAACGGGGAGTTTAATTTTAGGCCACCCAAGACAGGCGATCTAAGATTAGTTGTGGCTACCGCCATGGGTCATAGAAACTCATATACCCTTTCAGCAGATGAACTAGGGGATACCACAGAAGCCGAAAAAGTCCGACAACCGTACCCCAAAGAGTCCGAAGCCAAAGAACTCGCGGAGGTCCATCTACACCAAATCAAAACAATTATAGACACCTCTCTTGATGAAAAGCTGAAGCCAATCATGAGAGAACTTACCAGGGTGCAGGAAAAACAGGTATCCTTCACCGAAGTGATAGGTGGAATTGGCTACATCTTCGGCATAATGGGAATCATTTTGTATTTTGTTAGAAAAAAAAGAGAGTAAGGGAAAGACATGCACCTACCTGAGATTGATAAATTCGCGCATCTTAAGTCGCCTTTACATTCATGGGATCCGAGAGTGAAAATAGTTTCCATTTCTGTCTTGATCCTCTCTGTTGTGCTCCTCAAGGATCTGAGAGCAGCTTTTCTTGGACTTATCTTGGCAATTACTTTGGTCTCTATGTGCAAAATTCCCTTCTCTTTTGTTTTCGTTCATCTAAGATGGGTTCTTTTCTTCATTGTTGCACTCTTTGTCATACTCTCCCTGACCGTTCCGGGCAGCATCTTGGTTGGACTATCTTTCTTGGGTGTCTCGCGGGAAGGCTTTGAGCTCAGCCTTCTAATAAGCTTGAGGGCAATTAGCGCCGTCCTGCTCATATTTCCCATGCTAGGGACAACCAGGTTTGATTTGAGTCTCAAGGCCCTTCAAAAACTAAAGGTTCCGGATAGACTCATTCAGCTCCTTATGTTCACCTACCGATATATCTTTCTTTTTGTGAATGAAGAAAAGAGAATATTTACTGCTGCCGCATCCCGTGGTTGGATAAGGAAGACAAATCTTTCTACCCTGAAGACCATGGGAAACTTGGTGGGAATGCTGTTGGTTAGAAGTTTTGATAGAACAGAACGCGTCAGGGATGCTATGCTCTCCAGGGGCTATAGTGGTAGGCTAAAGACGCTGGATGACCTCACCCTTTGCTGGAAGGATTTTCTTAAGGGGGTTCTGGTTGTCGTAGGAGGACTTATGTTACATCTTTTGGGATGGATGGGATGAGGAGGATGATAAAGGTAAGAAATCTTGAATATGTTTACCCAGACGGCACCAAGGCCCTTGAAGGGATAGATCTGGATGTTTCTAAGGGGGAGTCTGTTGGCCTCATAGGTCCCAATGGAGCAGGCAAGTCCACCCTTCTTTTGCATCTAAATGGCATTCTCAGGGCGGGGCGGGGTTCGGTTGAAGTTCTGGGAATAAAGGTGGAAAAGAGGAATATTACAAAAGTGAGGCAGAAGGTAGCCATAGTCTTCCAGGAACCGGACGATCAACTTTTTATGCCCACGGTTTTTGATGATGTTGCCTTTGGTCCAATAAACGTAGGCTATTCGGAAGAAAAAGTCAGGGTAAGAGTAAAGGAAGCACTAAAAGGGGTCGGGATGGAAGGTCATGAGAAAAGGTGTTCTCATCATTTGAGTCTTGGGGAAAAGAAGAGAATTTCTCTAGCTACCGTCCTATCGATGCAGCCTGAGATTCTTATCCTGGATGAGCCTACTAGCAATCTGGATCCTAGAGCAAGAAGAAACTTGATGGAGTTACTCAGAAACCTTAGTCTAACCAAAATAATCGCTGGTCATGACCTGGAGTTAATTCTGGATATTTGCCAAAAAACTATTCTCATCGATAAAGGGAAAACGGTTGCTAATGGGGATGCGAGACGGATCTTAAGCAACAGATCACTCATGGAGTCCCACGGCCTGGAGGTACCTTTATCCCTTGGACGATAGAGGCAGAGGGAGCAGGAAACCTCACTTCATTCTTACCACGTAGAAGGCACACATGACCGGGTCCGGTGCCAAGGGCCCTGGAGCCCGATAGCGACACCCTCCACCACACTCTTTCAAGTAGGAACACCCTACACATTCCAGATCCTCCAGAGGAATGTGTTGGTTTCTCTGCCAGCAGGCGCTAAGCCCCTCCTCAACATGGCCCAGAGGGATCTCCTCGTAGAACCCGCATTTGACTATCGTTCCAGAGGGCATAATTGTACAAATGTGGTGACCGCAGGCATACCCCTCTGTTCCTCCGTGATAACTTTCTCCAAAAGCATACTTCAAGGCAGGAACGGCTTTCTCCGGTTCAACCTGAAGTTCTCGATGTACCAGCATCCTACCTATAGCTGCTGGTACATCCAACCCCCACTCCCGAGCCCCCAGTTCTCTAACCAGGCCAGAGAGATCGTCAATTTCATCTAGATTCCCGGTGTGGATCATGGTGGCAATTGATAAATCCTTTCCTGAATTCGCAACTCTTCGAGCCGCCGCTACCGCCTTAACAAAAGTCCCCCGCCCTCGCAGCAGGTCATGCCCTTTCTCCATACCGTCCAGGCTTACCTGAATCTCGTCCACGTTCACTCTATCAATTGCCTCTAGCTTGAGAATCAGTCCGTTGGTCAACAATACCTTACGGAATTGGTAGTTCGGTAAGATTTGGTTGAGTTGCAAGAAAAATGGGTAAAGCAGAGGCTCTCCACCGGAGAAAAGAATTCTCAGGCCTTGGAGGGCTTCAAATTCATTCAGAATATGTTTAACCCGTCCAATCTCTAGATCCTCTATCTTTCTCCTTCCCAGGTAGCAGTGACGGCAGGCTAGATTACAACGCGAGGTCACCTGAAGTTCAAGATAGCGAAGAGAGGGCTGAGGAGATCTTCCCTGGGGGGATTCTTCGCTTCTCAGGTTCCGTAGTTAACTCGAGCAATCCATTTTTCAGGCAAAAGGTAAAGAACTCCTCCTGATATTGCAGCTCCGATTGTCTCCTCGTCCCGTCACATTGGGAGAGAAAAACAAAACCAGCCCGGTCGATTTGGTAAAGTTCATCTTCTTTGATATCGTAAAGATAAAGTTTCTCCAAACGCTTCAGGGTACACCAGTCAGTTAACCTAACGTAAATATCCTTTTCTGGCATTCCCTGTGCCTTGTGTACCTCTGAGCTTAGACAATATCTCTTTGGGCCAGGAGGTCCCCGTCTCCCACAGTTCGGCTAACACCATATATCCTCCGCAGGGAACGCTCTCCCCCTGGTATTCAGGATCCCGGAAATCACAGCCACCCATCAGAAAAGGGCACCTTCGGCAAAGAATACGATACATGAAACTACGGTCGACCAAGTGCCAGGCGGACATTTCCTTTCGTACAATCGAATAAACCTCCTCGATTCTTTCCACGTTCAAATACTCGTTGAAAAAAACGAAACCCTGGCAGGCTGAGCCCTCTGTCTTTTCCTCCTTAAAAAAGGGACAACAATGCTCACAGATTAGTTTCACCACTTGAGGTCGTTTTCTCATGATCTAGCGCATCTTCAAGGAAAAATTCCTCAGAAGTGAATCATCACAAAAACAAAGGCTCGTCCCGCGCCTTCAGGCGTTCTCTTGAAAAGAGTCTGAACCAGTCAAAAAAATCCCCGTGAGGGGCCGATCAAGACTCTTCACGGGGATTCATCCTGCAAAAACTCAACATGAGCTCTTGCACTTACACATACCCTTAGAGGTCTTGGCAACCTTCACGATCGTCATAGTCACCACCTCCTCTTCTCGGGAGAGATACCTCATCGCCTGGCGCCAAAAACAATCTCTCCTTGTCTTTTGGCTACCTCATCGAACCTCTCAGGGAATTGCGGAGTTCTTGCCGGGTGAACCACCTGTCCACAAAAACGGTTACGTCACTTTTCAAAGGAATACCTCAAATCCACAACCCCTGAATTCTCCGAGGGAGTTGAGCCAAAAAACCTTGCACGGCTAGGCCAACCTCAGGGGCTTGACGGCCTGTTTTCTTACAGTAGAATATGTTAGGGCTTCCTAATAAAGATAGGTTATCCTAATTAATGATGGGAAAAAGAGGAATGGTTACCGTCGTGGATCTGCCGACAGGTGAAAGAGGCGAGGTGATTGAACTGATGGGTGGATGGGGCATACACCGGCATCTCTCTTCTCTAGGGATTCAACCAGGTAAAGTCTTGCGCAAAATAACCACTCAGCCCTTGGGGGGACCAATCATGGTGGAAGTAGCGGGAGCAAGAGTAGCTATCGGTCGAGGAATGGCCGCCAGGATAGCTATCAGGAAGATAGAGTCATGAGAATACTCTTGATGGGGAATCCTAATGTAGGCAAGAGCGTCATTTTCAACCGCCTGACCGGAATAAGGGTCGTGGTCTCCAATTACCCGGGAACGACCATTGAATTCCTGGAAGGCAGTATGATGGTGGACACGAGAAAGGTGCAGATTATTGATGTCCCGGGTGCTTATTCTCTTGTTCCCTCTGACAAAGCTGAGGAGGTGGCGGTGAATATCTTGATGAAAGATAAACCCCACCTTATTGTGGACGTAGTGGATGCCACTAATCTAGAACGTAATCTCTATCTGTCGTTTCAGCTAAGGGAACTGCCTATTCCTCTTATTCTGGATCTTAATATGATCGACTTGGCCAGGGAAAGGGGAATTAGTATCGACAAAGATGCTCTAGCGAAAGCCTTAGGGGTTCCAGTCGTCAGCAGCGTGGCCATATCAGGAGAGGGAGTTCACGAATTAAGAGCACTTATTGCGAGGATCATTAAGGAGAGGGTGAGTAGTGGAAATACAATTTGAACCACGCATAGAAAAAACTATCAAGATTATTGAAGAAAGGACTGGCCTTGCCCGCTGGCAGGTAATTCTCGGTCTGGAGGGAAACAAGGATTTCAGGAAGAAAATACCACTCGATATTCTCAGGAAGAGCACGAGAGAGGTGGAGAAAGATCACCGAGAATCTATCGAACTCATTATGCTTAAGGCAAGATTCGGCCAGGCTGGATCCGTTGCCAGCTTGGTCCAGCAGGTTCACCATCGGCACCCTACCCTTCTGGAGAAATTGGGGGATGCCACAGTTAAGCCCATCACCGGCATTCCCATTGCTATGGGGGTCCTCTGGGCAATGTTCAAGCTTTTCATTGCGGCGGCCGGTTTTATTACTGACGTAATTATGGTTCCCTTCTTCGAAGGCCCCTATGATACGTTCGTTCGGTCTGCCGTAACACGAGTATTTCCCAGTGGCTTCGTGCACCACATGTTGCTTGGAGCTCCAGGAGCTGGCTACTTGGAATCTCTTGGCGTCCTCACCACAGGAATTTTTGTTCCCATCGGCATCGTGCTACCCGCAGTTTTGGTATTCTATACTATTCTCAGCCTCTTGGAGGATTCAGGCTACCTTCCGAGATTAGCTGTCCTCGTAGACACTGTATTCCACAGAATTGGTCTGCATGGATATTCCATTGTTCCTGTCATTATGAGCTTTGGCTGCAATATTCCCGGAGTCATGGCGACAAGGGTTCTAAGCAGTCATAAGCAAAGATTTATGATGCTCACCATGCTGGGGGTTTCCATCCCCTGTATGGCTCAGACCGCGGTAGTCTTGACAATCGTCGGCCCCTTTGGCCTAGGCTGGGTAGCACTGATTTACCTCGTTCTGATGATGATCTTTGTTGGTATGGGAGCTCTGCTTAACAGGCTAATAAAAGGGGAGACTCCGGAAATTGCCATAGAGATCCCTCCCTACAGAATGCCTCAACTTTCTAACCTGTTAATGAAAATTCGCTTGAGGGTGGGACAGTTTCTGTTAGAGGCAATTCCCTGGGTATTGGTGGGGATCATCATTGTTAACGTGTTACATGCTCTGCGCATAACAGAGTTTATGTCCAGGGTCTCGAGTCCCCTCTTGGGATGGTGGTTAGGTTTACCCGAAGAGGCGATCTATCCGTTGATAATAGGTTTTTTGAGAAAAGACGTAGCTACCGGTCTTCTTGCTCCCCTGCGCGATGCCAATGTAATGAATGTTTACCAGATAGTCACTACAGTAACAATTCTGGTCATCTATTTTCCCTGTGCAGCAACCTTTGCTGTATTCTTGAAGGAACTGGGAATAAGAGATACCATAAAGAGCACGGCAATTATGTTGATATTTGCTTTTGGCGTGGGAGGGCTGCTTCACTTCCTATTTAGTTTGTTTAGCTAGCAGAAAAGAAACGTTTGCGTCAAAAGGGGAGGAACTAGGATGACTAAGGAAATAACCCCAACCATGCAGGATTACCTGGAAACTATTGGCCAACTCGGAAGCGAGGAACGGGTGGTTAGGGTAAAGAACATTGCCCGCGAGCTCCGCGTGAAAATGCCCAGTGTCACCGAAGCCTTGAAGACCTTAGCCAGAGATGGACTGATAAGACATGAAAAGTACGGCTATGTCCAGTTAACTCAGAAAGGCAAAAGCATAGCCGAAGAAATCTACTCTCGTCACCAGACCCTCTTCAAGTTCTTGAATGAGATCTTGGGGATAGACTCAAGGACCGCCGATGAGGATGCATGCAGGATGGAGCACACTATCAGCTCGACCGCCCTGAAAAAACTGATAGAATTTATCAAGACTTTGGAGTCCTCTGCCCAGAGGACCAGAAAACTCAACTAGGACCAACTAAAGTTGGGCCTACAATTTTCTGTCTCCCCGGAGAGATAAATAGAGGTAGATGCGCTTTTGAGAAGCTCACCAGCTTCTTCGGTCCCTACTATCGGGAAAGAAGCTCCAAGAATGACGGAAGGAAGAGGTGAAAAATGAAAGCAGTAGGAGTAATTGGCTACAAAGGCAGCGGCAAGACATCTTTGGTGGTTAGCCTGTCCCAAGAGCTCAAGAAAAGAGGTTACAGGGTAGCTACAGTAAAGCATATTCATGGAGAGATAGATCTCCCCCAGGCCAATACCGCCAAACATGGAGGGTACACTGACCAAGTGGCAGCAATTTCTGAAAGAGAATCGGCCGTCTTCTTCAAAAGAAAAAGAAGCCTTGAGGATATCATGGCATATCTGGAGGCGGATTTCGTTTTGATAGAGGGATTCAAAGCTGAGAGAACTTACCCCAAGGTGGTATGTCTGAGGGAAAAGGACGAGCCGAAAAGTCTCTTTGATGGACTCCAGATTCTTGTGGCCATGCTCTCACCGAAAAAGACGATGCCGGACGTTCCGGTCTTTCGCATCGCTCAGGATGTGGAGAGGATGACAGATATTATTGAAAAGATAGCTTTTAAACTACCCAACCTTAATTGCGGAGCCTGTGGTTATGAGACCTGTTATGAGCTGGCCAAAAAGATTGTGAAAGGTGACAAGAGCGATAGACACTGCCCTCCCCTGAATCCTGCCACCGAGGTGAGGCTCGGAGGTAGGACCTTACCCATGAATCCTTTTGTTGACAAAATTGTTACCAGCACCATCAAGGGGCTTCTTTCGTCCTTGAAAGGCTTCAAAAAGGGGAAAATCGAGATCAAAATAGAGGAGTAAATGGATCCTCGCTATTTCCATAGAAGGAGTGCAATAAAGAAAAACAAATGAATTTTCCTTCCTGGATTAGAAAGAAAATTCCTCCGCCCCAATCTCTCAGGGAGATGAAGGAGCTCCTTCGCTCTTTATCCCTTCACACCGTTTGCGAAGAAGCCGGGTGTCCCAATATAGGAGAGTGTTTTTCTCAGAAGATCGCCACTTTTTTGATTCTGGGAGATAGATGCACCCGATCCTGCAGTTTCTGTGGGGTAAGAAAGGAAAACCCGGCACCACTCGATCCTGAGGAACCTCGAAATATCGCCAGGGCGGTGGAAAAACTCCGCCTTCAACATGTAGTGATAACGTCAGTTACCCGGGATGATCTGGCTGACGGGGGAGCGATCCATTTTGCTCTAACCATCAAGGAGATAAAAGAGCTTGCCGATGGAATAAGAATTGAGGTCCTAGTTCCCGACTTTAACGGCTCCCTATCCTCTCTTAGGCCGGTCATTGAGGCCGGGCCCCATGTTCTGAACCATAACCTGGAGACAGTTCCGCGTCTGTATCCAGAGGTACGACCTGAGGCTGATTACTCGCATTCTCTTGGACTACTTAGAGAAACCAAGAGGCTTTTTCCGGATATTTACACCAAATCCGGCCTTATGTTGGGATTGGGAGAAACCAGCGAGGAAGTAATCGGGCTGATGAAGGACCTCAGAGGAGCAGGCTGTGACATTCTGACCATTGGCCAGTATCTCAGACCTTCCTCCCAGAACATGCCGGTGAAGGAATACATAGCACCGAAAAAGTTTAAAGAATATGAGGAAACGGGAAAGTCCCTCGGTTTTCTTGCCGTAGCCTCATCCCCTTTTGTCAGAAGCTCCTATCAAGCCAAGAAGATATGGACAGACTCTCAAAGATTGTAAAACATTGACGAGTCAGGCGATCCAGACTATAATGAACACGCAGCATCGGAACGCTCAGGATACTCGAATATCGAGTTGGCAAAAAAAGGAAAATTTGGCCACCAAAAGGGACAAAGATGCCCCTATATCGGTTTCTATGTAAAGACTGTGAACAGGAGTTTGCACGTCTGGTTTCCATAAATAAAGAGAGTGAGGTCAAATGTGAGGCGTGCGGAAGTTCACAATTGGAGAAATTGATTCCCAGGTCTGTCGCCGGACGAACCAAGGAAGGTGCCCTTTCTGGCATGAGCTCCTGTTCCACCTGTCAAGCAACAAGCTGCAAGAGCTGTTCCCAATAGACTCTATCAAGGGGTAGGAGATGAGCCTATGGAAGGGAAGATTTGAGGAAGGTACCGATAAGTTAGTCCAGGAATTCACCTCTTCCATCTCCGTGGATAGGAAGCTTTACAAGTATGACATTATGGGAAGTATAGCCCACACCAAGATGCTGGCAAAGTGTGGGATCATCCCCCCCGAAGAAGCCAATAAGATCGTCCAGACCTTGGAGGCTATCCAAAAGGATATACAAGCCGGAAGGCTTACCTTGGACGGAAAAGAGGATATCCACATGGGGATCGAGGAGGAGATAATAAGAAGACTGGGCAAGACGGGTGAGAAACTACACACGGCTCGATCGAGAAATGACCAGATAGCCTTGGATGAAAGATTGTATTTGAGAGATGAGATAGGTAAAATTCTTAATTTGATCGTTGATTTTCAAAAGACTCACTTTCAGCTCGCCAAATGTTACCCTGAGGTTATTCTCCCCGGATATACACATCTTCAATACGCCCAGCCAATTCTCCTTTCCCATTACTTTCTTGCCTATTTTTGGATGCTCGAGCGGGATAAGGAAAGACTCAAGAGCTGCCTTGAGCGTGTAAACGTAATGCCGCTGGGGGCCGGAGCTCTGGCTGGCACTTCCCTTCCTATTGATAGAGACTACGTAGCCGACCTTTTGGATTTTCCAAAAATAAGCGAAAACAGCGTGGATACAGTGAGTGATCGGGATTACCTTTTGGAATTCTTGAGTGCTTCAGCCGTGCTGATGATGCACCTATCCCGACTCTCCGAAGATCTCATCCTCTGGTCTTCTTCTCCCTTCGGCTTCATTGAGATAGGGGATGCCTTTACTACCGGCTCCTCGCTCATGCCCCACAAAAAAAATCCCGATGTAGCTGAACTCATTAGAGGAAAGACGGGTCGGGTTTATGGGAACCTCATATCTCTGTTCACCGTCATGAAGGGCCTACCCCTCTCCTATAACCGGGATATGCAGGAAGATAAGCTCCCCTTACTGGAGACGGTCGAGATAGTAAGGAAAAGTCTGAGGATCTACACTCAGATCTTGAAAAACATAAAAATCAACGCTGAGCAGATGGAAAAAGAGGCCCGGAAGGGCTTCTTCGCTTCTGCTGATCTTGCAGATTACCTGGTACAAAGAGGAGTTCCCTTCAGAGACGCCCACCAGCTCCTGGGAAGGATTGTCAAATACTGCCTCAAGACGGAGCGGCGATTTGAAGATCTTAGCTTGGAAGAATATCGCCGATTCTCATCCCTCTTTGAGAAAGATCTCTTTGAGAGAATGAAACTCGAGGAATGTGTCTTTACTAAAGAGTCTGCGGGAGGAACAGGGAAAAGGAGCCTGAAGGTCCAGATGGAGCTGGCCAAGCAAAGACTGGAGGAGAGCGTATGAAGGAATCCTGGTTCAACACGGAGTCTTCTTTTCAATACAAAAGAGGAGAGCTTTTCTGTGAAGATACCTCCATTTCTCAAATTGCTGATGAGATAGGAACACCTCTTTATCTTTACAGCAACAGAGCACTCATTGACAATTACAGGAGATTGAAAGGAGCTTTCAAGCGGCTCTCACCTCTCATCTGCTACTCCCTCAAGGCTAACAATAATCTTACGCTCTGCCGGATTCTGGCTCATCTCGGAGCTGGAGTAGATATTCTCTCTGGCGGAGAGTTATACAAGGCTCTCTTGGCAGGATTCTCGCCCAAAAGGACAGTATTTGCCGGGGTAGGCAAAACCCGAAAAGAAATGGAGTTTGCCCTAAGAGAAGACATCCTTATGTTTAATATAGAATCGCGGGGGGAGCTGGAGGTTCTGGAGAATCTATCCAGTGAGCTTCATCGGAAGACAAGAGTTTCCTTAAGGATAAACCCAGACATTGACCCTGACACTCACCCTCATGTTACCACCGGCCTTAAGCAGAACAAATTTGGACTCCAGATGGAGGAAGCAGAGGAGCTTTACCTGAGGCTCAGAAATTCCAAGAGTATTACGCCTAAAGGAATCCATTTTCACCTGGGTTCCCAGATTACCAGAGTTGACCCCTATCTTAGATGTGTTGAAAAGATGGTCGAGTTCATATCTCACCTGAGAAAACAAGGGGTTGGCCTTGAGTATATGGACATGGGAGGAGGTTTTGGTATTGCATACCGGGGGAAGGAGTCTCCCTTAGACATAGAGGAACTCGCCAGCAGGATCACTCCCCTTATTCGAGAGCACAAATTGAAACTCATCATGGAACCGGGAAGATATCTCGCGGGCAACGCAGGCATAATGGTCACTCAGATCCTGTATAGGAAACGAGGTAAAGAAAGGCAGTTCCTGATTGTGGACGCGGGAATGAATGATCTCATAAGACCGGCTCTTTATGGAGCTTACCATGAGATAAGAAAAATCCGAGAACCAAACAGAGCCTTCCCCACGGAAGTGGTAGATATAGTGGGGCCCGTCTGTGAGTCAACGGATTTCTTTGCCAAGGATAGACGGCTTCCCCGGAGCGAGCAGGGTGAGTACCTGGCCCTAATGGATGCCGGCGCCTACGGGTTCTCTATGGCCTCTTCCTACAATGCTCGGCCCTTGCCTCCCGAAATTCTAGTAAAGGGGAAAAAATGGACTCTTATCCGTAGGCGAGAGGTCTATCACGACCTGGTTAGGACCGAAGCTATCAGCCTTGAGGAGGAAAATGCCATTCTTTCCTACACCATCCCTTTCGTCAAGCTTCAGGGTGCCGGCAACGATTTCATCGTTGTGGATAACCGGGCTAACTTAATAAAGGATCCAGGAGCATTGGCCAGAAAAGTGTGCTCACGAAAAGAAGATGTAGGAGCCGATGGACTTCTTCTTCTGGAAGAATCTCAGAAAGCAGATTTCAAGATGCGCATCTTCAATCCCGATGGCTCGGAAGCAGAGATGTGCGGCAACGGCGCAAGATGCATAGCCCAATTTGCGCATCTCAAGGGTATTGCTGGTAGAAAATGTACAATTGAGACTCTGGGCGGGACCATCGGATGCCAGATTCAAGGAAGAAGAGTAAAGATTGGAATGGAAGAGCCACGGGATCTACGTTTGAACTTGAGATTACCCTTGAAGGGACAAATCTATGAAGGGCATCACCTGAACACAGGAGTGCCTCATTTTATCCTCTTCACTTCAAGAGTGGAGGAAGTCGCCTTAGAGGAGCTGGCTCCCCTCATAAGAAGACATCCGAAATTTCGACCCCAGGGAACGAATGTAGACTTTGTGCAAGTGAAAGAAGGCAATACTCTTAAGGTGAGAACCTATGAAAGGGGAGTGGAAGGCGAAACTCTATCCTGTGGCACAGGAGCGGTAGCCTCAGCCTTAGTAGGCAGCCTAACCCATGGGGTCTCATCCCCGGTGAGGGTAAGAATGAAGGGAGGAGATCTTTTCATCTACTTTGAACGGGGTAAGAACAACGATTTCTCTCAGGTTTTTCTGGAAGGAGAGGCTCGCGTCACTTTTGAGGGCAAAATCAGTGAGGAGGCTGAAGAATGTTTAAGGGATGTTTCGTAGCTGTGGTAACTCCCTTTAGGAGAGGAGAGATTGACGAGGCAGCATTCAAGGAACTTATTCGCTTTCTGGTGGAAAAAGGGGTAGATGGAATAGTCCCCTGTGGTACTACTGGTGAGTCACCTGCGCTATCCCACCAGGAGCACCGACGGGTCATTGAATTAGCCGTGAAAGAGGCTGGAAAAAGAGTGGCTGTAATCGCCGGTACTGGGTCCAACAACACAAAAGAAGCAGAGGAATTAACAGGGTTCGCCAAGGACTGTGGAGCCGATGGAGCACTGGTAGTCGCTCCGTACTACAACAAGCCCACCCCGAGGGGCCTTGAGTCTCATTACCGCCGACTGGAGCGAATTGGCCTTCCTCTGGTGATCTACAATATTCCTTCTCGTACCGGAATAAATATCCCTCCCGGCATAGTGGCCAAGCTGAGCCAACTGAATAACATTGTGGGGATCAAGGAAGCAAGTGGCAGTATGGATCAAGTCTCGAGCATCATTACACAGTCGAAGCCTAATTTTTCTGTTCTTTCCGGGGACGACTCTCTGACTTTGCCCATTCTTTCCCTGGGAGGAGTAGGTGTGGTGTCTGTAGTAGCCAACATTTTGCCAAAAGAGACGCACGACTTAGTGTCTTCCTACCTGAGGGGTGACATTGAGAGGGCAAAAGAGTTGCACTATAAGTTATTTGATCTGTGCAAAGCGATGTTCATTGAGACCAACCCTCTTCCCATAAAGACAGCTATGGCCCGCTTGGGAATGATCGAGAAGGAGTGGAGACTCCCGCTGGGAGCCATGGAGAAGGAAAATGAGGAGAAGTTGGAAAGAGCGCTGTCTAATTATGGACTGATTTAACCCATGAAAAGTCTGTACCTCGATTCTTCCGTTCCCTCTGCTTGCCACGAAAAAACCCAGCCAGAAAGACGTAAGATCACCTGGTGCTGGTGGAAAGAAAGAATTGATCGATACCAGGTAGTGGTCTCTAACCTAACCATAGAGGAAATAGAAGCGCTACAAACCCCGGAGAAGAGAGAAGCTATTCTCTCCCTAATATCTGATTTTCCGGTCATAGAGAAGACTCCTTCTGCCCAAAGACTCGCTAGAAGATACATTCGCGAAAGAATCATCCCAATTAATGCTGCCAATGACGCACTGCATATAAGTCTGGTTGCAACTCATAATATAGATATACTCCTCAGCTGGAATTTCGCCCACCTGGTTAAACCCCAGGTGGAAAGAAACATCAACGCCTTCAATTTGACGAGCGGCCACCCCAGAATAAGAATCGCGAGCCCCAAAGATTTAATGGAGGAAGAATCCTGACCATGACAAAACAAATTACCGTCGCTACCCGGTCCAAGACAGAACTGGTTGATATCAGTTCCGAAATAGAGAGAATAGTAGAAGACTCAGGAACAAAGAACGGAGTGTGCTGGGTGTTTGTTCCTCATACCACCGCCGGCATAAGCATCAATGAAGGAGCCGACCCGAGCGTGAAGAGGGACATTCTTTGCCGACTAGATAAACTGGTCCCCTCAGGAGAAAGATACGAGCACCTGGAAGGAAACGCTCCTGCTCACATAAAGACATCTATTGTGGGTAGCTCAGAGACTCTTATCATTGAGAATGGAAGATTATTATTAGGCACCTGGCAGTCGCTATATCTATGTGAGTTCGACGGCCCCAGGCATCGAAAGGTGATAATAAAGATCAAATAAGGAGATGGCATATATAAGGAGGATATCGATGAAAGAAAAATTAAGGTGGACTATTTTGGGTCTGGCAGCTACCTTCTTAGTTCAGAGTTTCTTTGCGAGCTCAGTGCTGGCCCAAGAATGGCAACCACTCCAATTCTCTGGCAAGTATGAGAAGTACAAATATGAAGCTAAAACAAATGAAAGCCTCCTTTATCACACTTTTTTGGTCGAACCCAAAGGCGAAGCTTTCGAAGTATCCTACATTTTTAGGCTCACCGGGGTAAAAAGAGAAGATCTGGAATACGGATTCTCTGGAGAGCCATTCACGTGGATGAACACCATTAAACCCATTCTGGCAGCTATTTTCCAGCAACAGGAATTCAAGGTAGGAGATAAGCTTGTTATTCCTGGCCTTGGAAGTCTTGCCTGCACCGGCGTGGAAACTGTGGCTGGTCTTGAAGGTAAAGTCTTCATACTAACACTAGCGGCGACAAACACCAAAAGTGAATTTGTGATCAACAAGAACTTAGGATTACCTTTGAGACTGTGTATAATGAATAGCAAAGGAGGTCGGGATTTAGACCTCAAACTAATAGAATATGAAACCCGCTAGGAAGAAGAAAATGTCTGTGGTCTACATTGGATTGGGTTCCAACCTTGGAGATAGGCTGAAGAATCTGCAGGATTCCGTATCTCGCATAGAAAGAGAGATAACAGTAAGGAAGATATCTTCCTTCTACCATACACAGC
>SDBS01003327.1_pt1 | contig 15771 bp, 12 predicted proteins | sample 2277091 | NCBI WGS metagenome assembly SDBS01 (sample SAMN10404972, study PRJNA504765) | marine sediment metagenome | isolation source: marine sediment core GS10_PC15, 163 cmbsf | place: Arctic Ocean: Southern Knipovich Ridge | collected 2010 | reverse complement strand
CAAAACTCCGCACAGACATAACCTTCACCCGCTTGGCTTGAGTGCCACGGTCTTGACAGCCACCCTCCTGGCACTTCTCTTCACCGCCTGTGCGCGGGGTCCGGAGGCCTCGAAGCCCAATTTCATAGTTATCCTGACGGACGACCAGGGGTATGGAGATGTGGGGGTCTATGGGGCGCAGGGTTTCCAGACCCCCAACCTCGATGCCATGGCGACCCGCGGTGTGCGTTTCACGGATTTCTATGTGCCGGCCACGGTCTGCACGCCCGCCCGGGCGGCCCTGCTGACCGGCTGCTACCCCAAGCGTGTCGGCCTGCACGAGGCCGTTCTCTACCCCTACTCGGAATACGGCCTGAATCCCGCGGAAACCATCCTGCCGGAGATGCTTCAGCCTCTGGGTTACAGCTCAGCCTGCATCGGGAAATGGCACCTGGGGCACCACCCGGAATTCCTGCCCGAAAAACAAGGCTTCGAATACGTCTTCAGTGTGCCCTACTCCAACGACATGGACGGCCACCAGTACCGCAATCCCCCCTTCTCGTCCCCTCCCCTGCCGCTGTACGAGAACGGAGACCTGATCGAAGAGGGGCCGGATCAGCGCTACCTTACCCGGCGCTACACCGAAGCCGCGGTGAGGTTCATCGAGGAACACCGGGACAGGCCCTTCTTCCTCTACCTCGCGCACAGCATGCCCCACCTGCCCTGGCATGTTTCGGAACGGTTCCAGGGGACGAGCGAGCGGGGGCTCTACGGAGATGTGATCCAGGAGATCGACTGGAAGCTCCACATTGCCAAGTCCAGGGGCTGGGACACAAAACAGGGACAGTTCCCGGTAAGCCTCTACAACCTGCGGGACGACATCAGCGAGTCACACAATGTGGCCGATCAATACCCACAGCTGGTCGATAGGTTGATCAGAAAAATGCAGGATTTCGACCTCATACTGTCCAGAGAGGCCAGGCCGGCCGGTGCGGCGGCCGTGAAATAGAAGTAATCATACACGTAGCGGCTGATCTCCCCCTCTTCCGTGTCCTTGAAAAAAACGGTAAGGGCCGCATGATCGGAATCATCATGCTGGAAACCGGAGCTCGAGGCCGTACCAACCGCAAGCCCTAAGCTGAGCACATCGGTCGCACAAACGGTTCGGCAAAACTCGGACACAACGCTCGTTCCGGAACCTGTTCTATGTTATTCGCTCAGTCTGCGACCGGCTCGAAGCGGCTCTGGAAGAACCGGAGCTTCTTAGGCTCATACGTAAAGGTGAGTCCCTTGATGGTTTCCCGTTTCTGGTAGAGTTCGATGATCCCTTCCGCCACCGCTTTCATGTGGCCCTTGGTGTACACACGCCGCGGAATGGTCAGGCGGACCAGCTCGAGGGCGGGCCGGTAATTTTTGCCCGTCTTCGGGTCGCGTCCCTTGCTGACGTTCCCGCGCTCCATGGACCGCACCCCGGTCTCGATGAAGATCTGGGAGGCCAGCATCTGAGCGGGGAACAAATCCTGGTCGAGGTGCGAAAGGAACGCCCGGGCATCCAGGAAAATGGCATGGCCGCCGGGAGGCAGGACGATGGGCACCCCCGCGTCCTTGAGCAGGGCCCCCAGGTACTCTGTCTGCTCGACGCGGGAATTGATGTAGGCGTCGTCCACCATCTCCCGCAGGCCCTGGGCATGAGCGGCCATGTCGCCGGCCGAGGTCCCCCCGCTGCTGGACGGCCCCTCGAAGAGCTGCAGCATCTGCAGCCCTTTCCGGTACCACTCCTCGTTGTCTTTGAAGACCAGGGAGCCGGACAGGTTGGTGAGCATGTCCTTTTTGCTGGAGATGGTCGCCCCGTCGCCGTAGCTGAACATCTCGAGCAGGATGTCGGCCACCGCGGCATCTTCGTAGTTGGGGTCCCGATTCTGAATGAAGCGGGCGTTCTCCGCACAGCGGGTCGCGTCGAAAAAGACCGGGATGCCGCGCGGCTTACAGAAGGCATAGACCTCCTTGATGTTGTCCATGGAGACGGGCTGACCGCCGGCCATGTTCACGTCGAACTCGTAGGAGACATAGGCGATCTTTTTGCCCTCTGACCGGGCCTTTTCGTACAGGTCTTTGAGCTTATCGAGGTCGATGTTCCCCTTCCAGGGAAAATCCGAGTCGGTCTGGTGCGCCTCATCCACGATCACATCCACAAAGACGCCGCCCGCCATCTCCTGGTGAAGCTTGGTGGTAGTGAAGTACATGTTCCCCGGCACATAGTCCCCTTCCTCTATGAACAGCTGGGACATGATGTGTTCAGCGGCGCGGCCCTGGTGTGTCATGATGACATGCTTGTGGCCATACGTCTCCCAGGACGATTCCAGGATGTCGTAGTAGGCGTCCGAGGCGGCCGGTGTTTCCCGGGCATCCAGGTAACGCAGCCACTGATCCACACTCATGGCTGAGGTGCCCGAGTCCGTCAGCAGGTCTATGGACACGTCCTCCGACATCAAGAGGAAGGTGTTGTAGCCGGCCTCGTCCATGGCCTTCTGCCTCTCCTCCCGTGTCTTCATGCCCACATGTTCGATGCTGTGGATGACATAGGGCTCGTTCACAAAGAGGAAATCCTCAAGGTGGGGTACGATCCATTCGTAGCGGGCCTCATAGAAATAATCCGGCTCGTTCAGGAGGTCAAGGGGCGGGAAAGCCTCGGCCTGCTTCACGACCTCGACGATGGCCTCGGCGATCTCCGCCAGTTGGGTGGTCATCAGGGCCCGCCTGGGGACTGAAACGGGGAGCAGGGCGTTCTTGCGATACGGGCCCTCGAGATGGGCCCTTATCCCCGAGGCCAGATAGAGGGCGGCGGAAAGAACAGCGGCGGCATGGCCCCCCGCCTGGGGGAGGATCTTGTCGGCCCGCAGGTACACCCCGCAGCTCCCCCGGTGCAGGGGGATGCCGGCCTCCTCGAGTGTCGCGGCCAGAAACCCGACCTGATGCGCGATCCATTCCGCCTGCAGGTCCTCGGTCATCTCTTCGAGCCCGATCGCCACCACCTCCATGGTCCGGCCCGCCATCCCGCCGTAGGTGTGCAGGCCTTCGAAGACCACGACCTCATTCTGGTATTTCTCGTGTTCTCCGGAGTCGTTGGTGGCCAGGAATCCGCCCACATTGCTCATGGCATCCTGGCCGGCATCGAACACGATGGTGTGCGCCAGGGCAGAGACCTGTTTTACCACCTCGCTCACCTTCTTCCCCTTTATCGGCTCCGTATGATTGATCAGATGGAGGGCGTATTGGGCAACACAGGAGGCGTCGATGACGAGCAGGGTCCCCGCCGTGTCGGCCGCCTCCCTGAGCGCTTTCAAGGTGTCGAAGGCGATCGGGAAACAGCCCCCGCTGTAGAGGTCGATGTAGAGGAACGGGACCTTCCCCGCATTCTCCGCCAGGAAGCGGCGGACGTCATCGACATCGATCTTTCCGGGTGACTCCCCCGCCTCGTCCTGGGAGAACTGCGTGTAGTCCCCGCCGAAATATTCGACCATTCCCCGGGGTGCGGGAGAATTTCCACCCACGAAGGTGTCCTTGGTGACCTTGATCGCACTCAGCAGCTTCATCCCGCCGTACAGGTTGTGGATCGGGCAGATAAACTCGAGCCCGAAGACCTCCTGAGCCCTGAGGTTCAGGGTGATGAAATTGCGGGCACCGGCATAGGCTTCGTCACCCAGGAACAGGGCGCCCACCTGCTCCTGGCTCATGGCCGAGCTGCCCTGGGAGACCATGTCGAAGGTGACCAGGGACGAGGGCAGGCTGCCCACATTGAAGTCGACGTTCCGGAGGTATCTTAAGCGCTCCGAGAGGTCGGAAAAATTAATGTGTCTTATGGATTTGATCTTATGCGGTTCGTGTTTTGCCATCGGGTTTCCTCCTTCCATGACAAGGGTTTTAGTATGTCAATACAGCATTCCAAACCGGTGGTATCCGGAGAAAGGGCGGGATTCAGGTGAATTTCTTGGGCTTCTTTCTCCAGAGGATCCGAAAGGCGATGACGGAAAAGATGCTCATCTGAAGAAAGGGGCGACTCAATATCATTTTGCGATGTTGAATAATTCGGACACCTGTATGGTAGCCGGAAAATCCTGCCATGGCAACTTTTCTTTTTGTCATCCCCGTATCATGCTCCATGATTTTTATAATCGAGTGTGATACATTAACCCCACATACAGGATTCTACAAGGAGGATCAAAATGACGAAGCTGCTTTCCAGAAACGACGTGATGCAGGTCCTGGATATGAAGGACACGATCGAGATACTCGAGCAGGCGTTCGAAGACCTGGCTCGAGACCGGGCGGTCATGCCCCAGCGCACCCCCATCACAGCTCCCGACTACGGCGGGCTGGCGCTTTTCATGCCCGCCTACCTCAAGGGGATGGGAGCCCTGGGCGCCAAGGTCGTGACGGTCTACAAGGACAACCCGGCAAAATACAACGTCCCCACCGTGCTCGGCACCATCATCCTGCTCGATCAGAAGACCGGAGCCCCGATCGCCCTGATGGACGGAGGCTACCTGACCGCCATGCGTACCGGTGGGGTGGCGGGCCTGGCGACCAAGGTGCTGGCCCGGGAAGATGCCAAGGTGCATGCCCTGTTCGGGACCGGCGGGATGGCCCGCACCCATGCCTGGGCGGTCGATTGTGCGCGCGACATCGAGAAACTCATCCTTTTCTCGCTGGACCCTGTCGAGAAACAGGAAGCCTTCCGGGATTCGCTCAAGGAGATAATAGGCTGCGAGATCGTGATCTCAGACGACCCGGCCCAGGCGGTGGGCGAAGCGGATGTCGTCACCCTGATCACCAGCGCCAAGGATCCCATCGTGGAGGGAGGCTGGTTCCGAGCCGGCACACACATCAACGGCGTCGGGTCCCATGCCCCGGCCACGCGCGAGATCGATGCCGCGACCGTGGCAAAATCCAAGGTGGTCTGCGACCTGGTCGAGGCCTGCCGGGCTGAGGCCGGAGATTTCATCATCCCGGTAAACGAAGGAGAGTGGAGCTGGGACAAGGTCCACGGTTCCCTGGGGGATGTCATCGCCGGCAAGATCCCCGCGCGCGAGAACGACCAGGAGATCACCCTGTTCAAGAGCGTGGGGCTCGCCATCCAGGACATCTCCACCGCCTACCACGTGTACAACAAAGCCGAAAAACTTGGAGTCGGCACGGATTTCGACTTCTAGCCGACGCGGCCATTTAATGTAGTATAAATCTCGTAATATTTTGTATATAATGTCAGTACAAAAGGTCGAGACCATTTGACGAAAGGAGACAAGTCCGATGAAAAAAAACTTTATGTTAATTTTTATGCTTGTTTTGCTGTTTGTGCTTACCTCCTTTTCCCATGTGTATTCTGCCCAGGGGAAATTGAGAGTAGCCGTCGTGAGATTTGAGAATAACAGTACCTGGCATTGGTGGGGTGATATGCTGGGAGAGGCCGCCGCGGATGTGTTTGTTACCAAACTCCTGGAGACCGGAAAATTCACCCTGATCGAAAGACAGAAGGTAGACATGATCCTAAACGAGCAAGACTTCGGGGCATCGGGTGCGGTGACACCCCAGACTGCGGCAAAAATCGGAAAAATGTTGGGGGTTGATCTAATGCTCACTGGTTCTGTCAGTCAATTTAGTGTGAGTAAAACCGGGGGAAGCATTGGAGGAATCGGCGCCAGCGTGACCACTGGCAAGGTAGTTCTTCAATCTCGCATGATCAATACGACTACAGGTGAGATCTTAGTAGCGGCAGAGGCAGACAACAAAAAAACCTTGGTCGGAGCGCGGTATAAAAGCGCAAATTTTAAACAGACCTTCGACCGTGGATTAGCCCATGAAGTGATGCATCCCGCAGTAGAAAAGATGGTTGCAAAGATCGTTGCTAAGACTGCAGGGATGACTCCGGCAACTCATGCGGGAAGAATTGTAAAAGTTGAAGGTTCAAAAGTCTGGGTTAACTTGGGAGTTGGCTCAGGAGTGAAGGTAGGAGATGTGTTTGAGCTCTACCGCAAGGGAGAGGAGTTGATTGATCCCGATACCGGTCTTTCTTTAGGAGCTGATGAAGAAAAGATTGGAAGAATTATCATTACGGAAGTGAAAGAAAATTACTCTCTGGGATCTGTTGAAAGCGGTAATGTGCAAGCCAATGATTTTCTGAGAAAACGCTAGGGCTCTTTATTGCTTTGTCATAAAGGGAAATATGCTCAGTAAAGGAAGGTTATAATGGGCGTTCTTCACGACGGGAAAGAAAAGCTTGAAAACCTTACGAGAAGAGCCAGGATGAAAAGGAGCGAGCAGAAAAAGAGACAACCAAGGAAGAGTGGGAAAAATAAGCCTTCATTAAAACTAACGATCCCTTCCCGTCGAGGAAGAAAAAAGAAATGATTTCAGTCCATAAGTTTGATCAAAAAAGCAATTTGAGTACAAAGGGAGGTTACAGTGAAAGAACTCGTTGAATTGATCGCCAAATCATTAGTGGACAATCCGGAACAAGTGCAGGTTTCTCAACTAGACGGGGAACAGACTTCGATCCTAGAATTAAAGGTTGCTCAGGAAGATATGGGCAAGATTATCGGAAAACAGGGCAGAACCGCTCAGGCTATCAGACTTATTCTCGGTGCCGCTGGAATGAAACTGAAAAAGAGATTTACCCTTGAGATACTCGATTAAGGGCAGCAGGGGGTTTCATTCGCTTCCAACCTTGTCAAAAGGAATCAGATAGTAGTAGTATAAAACCGCTTGACGACATACATTCGGTGCTACAGTCCGGCGCGAGTCATTTTCATGCAAGGAGAAACAGACATGGGTGACAAGGGAAAAAAGGATAAAGGCAGAAGGGAACAACAGAAAAAGTCCCAGCTTAGTCCAAAAGAAAAACGCAGGTTAAAAAAAGAAAAAAAGAACAAATAATTGTATCACTCTCAGAGTTAGAATCCAAAGGTCGGGGGTTCAAATCCCTTTGGGCGTGCCACTCTTGCACACTAGAAAAGGATTAGTGGAGTGGAATGATTTTGATCTGGTGGTTATTCAGATCGGCCACCCAGATATATCCTGCATGAACCAGCACGGCAGCCGGCTTATTTAGTTCTGAAAGGCCAGAACCGGGTTTCCCATCTTTGAAGCCGGCCTGGCCGGTTCCGCAGACCAGTTCTATATGGTTTTGACCGCTAACATTAAAGATGAATAGACTTAGAGTAAAGGCCAGAATAAGATTTTTCATTTTAATTTCCTTTCATCGGATATTCTACTTCAAACTTTGGGATGCTGCCAACATTTCCAGAGGAATTATTCAGGCTAAAAACTATACTTTATTTTTGCATAGACCATATCATTGTCATTATACTGACCAAACCGGCCGGTATCACCGGTGAAGATATTTGCTCCAAACAATATTTCAAAGCCATCCGATAAATCATAGTATATTCGCGGGCGAATCAGCGCGCCCAGCTCCCGGTTTGGCGGGAATACTGAAGCCAGCAGCACCAGGAAGCCGGCGATAACTACCAGGGCGTTAAACACAATGGCCCGGCCCGAATGCTGCATGGTCAGGCGGCCGGTCAGCTGCTTATCACCGGTTTCGGTGGCATAAATTCTATAGCGTTCGATAAAGTGAACCGCATAGTCAATGCCGATACCGATAGCAATACTTGAAAGCAGGGCAGTGGTGGTGTTCAATGGAATATTGAGCAATCCCATCACTCCGAAACTAATGAATGCCGTAATAATGATGGGCACTGCACCAAACAATCCGGCGATAATTTTTTTAAACATCACGGAAAGCAGAATAACTACGATTACCAGCGATAATATCAGGCTTTTAACCTGCCCTTCCAGAATCAGATCGGTAAATACCAATCCTTTATATCCCGAACCAGCGTATTTTATGCTGACCCCCAACTCATTTAATTCAGGAACATGTTTTTTAATCCGGCTTATGGCGCTGTTCAGGGCAACGGAATCATCGCTCTTTAACTGAAAAGTCAGGTTGGCTTTTTGATAGTTGTAATCAACAACTTTCCATAGATTTTCCGGATCGCCGGATATTTCGTACAAAAGCAAATATTGGGCGATCAATTCCTGTGTGGATGGAATGATATTGTATTGCTCGTTATCAGCGTTCATCACTTTGTTCATGCGCTTGAGATAATCGGTCAGGGCAAACGAATTGCCGACCACTTCCAGGTTATCATCCACCTCGTTTTGCATGGCGTCGATGGCCCTGAGAATATCTGGTTGCTTGAAAGCGTCCTGCCTTTCCGAATCCAAGATTACATTTAGTGTGGAGGTGCCACCAAAATTGTTATTGACGAATGCGTCGGTCAGAACGATATCGCTGTTTTTTTCAAACTTGTCCAGGAAGCTGGAATTAATCCATATCCGGCTCATGCCCAGAATAGAAATCACGACCACAAAAATGCTGATAAAGATGGTTGTGTATTTGAAGCGAACGACTAATCTAGCAATGGTGTTTAAAAACCAATTTTCATTATAAGCGGCACTTGGTTTCTTCTTTTTCCACTTGGGAAGGCCAAAGACAATCAGTCCCGCCGGGATAAGCAGCAATGAAAAGACCATCGCCATCAACACACCGAAGGCAGTAAACAGGCCAAAATATTTGATGGGGTAAACTTCCGATGTTAACAGTGAAATAAAACCGACCGCCGTGGTGATGGAGGTCATGACGACCGGTTTCCACATGCCGTGCAGCATATCAAGAGCAGCGTCCTTTTTTGATGCGCCGGGATTTTCAATTAGAAACAAATGCAGATGGCTGTACAGATGAATTCCGTCGGCCACGCCGATGGCAATGAGCATCACGGGAATCATGGTTGAAACCGCGTAAATCGGTATGCCCACAGCCGCCATCAACCCAAAGGCCCAAACCACGCTGAACAAAACCACCAGCATAGTAAACAAAGTCGCCTTAAAACTGCGTAATACCAAGATCAAAACTATAATAATTACGGCAATAACAATCGGCACCATCCGCTGCATGTCACGCGGACCCAGATAAGCCATGGTGCCTTCGACAATCGGTCGTCCCGCAACGTAGAGTTTTTCCGGTCCTTCATATTCTTTAGCCAAGTCCAGCAAACGGTGGTAAAATTCCTGTGAGAAAGTATCGTCTCCTATTTCGGCAATAATTACTGTCACGGTTTCATCTGTGTTAACCAGCCGCCCATAGATCATTTCATTGTCGCGGACATTACTGCGTATTTCGTCTAATGCCACATCGCTTTTGGGTGTTCTTTTATAAAATGGCTTTACATCAAGTCCGATTTCCGTACCGGTGATGTTATCTGCTGTGTAGAGTGATGTGACATCTCCTCTTTCGATTTCATCCATCTTTTGCAAGGCTTTAGTCAGGTCCATAACCTTTTGTAAAGTGCCCGTATTATAAATGCCGTTGGCATTTTCGATAGCGATGATAACGCCGTCTTTAATATCGAACCACTCTTCTGCCTGATCGCTGTAGACAAAAGCAGGATGTTCCTGGGGCATATATTTATCGTGATCCGTTTCGGTCGGCCCAGATTTTCCTTTATTTAAATTGCTTATTTGCATACTATTCCCTATAGTTGCGGAGGTTTCCATGCGAGCACTGTTTTTTTCTGTCTTGTCCTTGGTTTTGGTTTTTCAGGGCCACGCTCTCGCGCAGGGCGGGGATCTTGATGTGAAGGCGTTCGAGGAGATGACCCTCCAGGCGCGGCCTCTTCCTCTTAACAAGGTAAGACTTCTGGGAGGGCCCCTCAAGCGAGCCCAGGATATAACAATCGAGTACCTTCTCCAGCTCGAACCGAACCGCATGCTGGCCGGCTACCGAATCCGCGCGGGTCTCGAACCCAAGGCCGAAGGATACGGAGGTTGGGATGCCGTGGACAGCCGCCAGCTCACCGGACATATCGCAGGGCATTACCTCTCAGCCGTCAGCCTGATGTATGCGGCGACCGGCAAGGAAGAGTTCAAGCGGCGGGCCGACACCATCGTCACCGAGTTCAAGGAAGTACAGGATAAGCGGGGCGACGGCTACCTGGGCGCCATCGTCAACCGCGACGGTATTGACGGACGCGAGCTATTCGAGCGCCTGTCCCGGGGCGAGATCCACTCCGGCGGATTCGACCTCAACGGCCTGTGGTCACCCTGGTACACCCTGCACAAGACATATGCCGGCCTGCGGGATGCCTACCGCTACACCGGAAACGAAACGGCCCTGGATATCGAGATCAAGTTCGCCGAGTGGGCGGAGCGCATCCTCGCTCCTCTCGATGCAGGCCAGATCCAGCGCATGCTGAACACCGAGTTCGGGGGCATGAACGAAATCATGGTCGATCTCTATGCCGACACAGGGGACAAACGCTGGCTGGACCTTTCCTACAAATTCGAACACCGCTCCTTCATAGAGCCCCTCAAGCGGCATCAGGACATCCTGGATGGAAAACATGGCAACACGCAGGTGCCCAAGCTCATCGGGTCTGCCGACCGCTATGCCTACACCGGCAACGCGGGAGACCTCCTGGCAGCCGGCTTTTTCTGGGACCAGGTCGTACAGCACCACAGCTATGCCACCGGAGGCCACGGCCATGACGAATATTTCGGCGAACCCGACAAACTAAGCGAGCATGTGGATGGGCGCACCGCAGAAACATGCAATGTCTACAACATGCTCAAGCTGACCCGCGGGCTCTTCGCGATCCGGCCGGACGCCCATTACGCGGATTTTTATGAACGAGCCCTTTTCAACCACATCCTGGCCTCCATCGATCCCGAGGACGGCCGGACCTGCTACATGGTTCCGGTCGGCAGGGGCGTCCAGCAGGAATATCAGGATATGTTCCGCAGCTTCACCTGCTGTGTGGGCTCGGGCATGGAGAGCCACGCGCTGCACGGAGACGGGATCTATTTCGAATCAGGCGACAAACTCTGGGTAAACCTCTACGCCCCCTCCTCCGCAGAATGGACCGGAGCCGGCGTCGGCATAAACATGGAAACGGACTTCCCGGAGGGAGAGTCGGCCAGGCTCATCTTGACCCTGCGATCCCCTGAGGAATTCACCCTGATGCTGCGGCGCCCCTTTTGGGCCGGGGAGGGATTCGCCGTCAAGATCAACGGCGAGGCGGTCCCTGAAGACATGATCGATCCCTATCGTGATGTTCCCGGATCAGGCCGCCCGGTCGCCGGTCAATACGGAGTGGAACAGTCCGGGACCTTTGTCGAGCTGAGGCGGACCTGGAGTTCAGGCGATACCGTAGAGCTGACCCTGCCCAAGACACTTCGCCTGGAGCCTACGCCCGACGATCCCCGCGTCGCCGCCATTCTGTGGGGGCCTCTGGTGCTGGCCGCAGACCTGGGTCCTGCCCGGGAGAGGAGGCGCGGACGAGGCGTCAGTTACGAGCCGCCGGACATTCCGGTGTTCGTGGCCGCCGAACAGCCCGTGGATCAGTGGGTGAAGCCCGTGCCCGGCCAACCGGGGCATTTCCGCATCACAGATGTCGGCCGTGATAGCCTGGGAGCAGACCGTGAAATTGAAGCGGACCTGGTTCCCTTCTACCGCCTGCACCGGCACACCTATGCCGTGTATTTCGACCTGTTCACGCCGGCTGAATGGGAGGAGAAGAAAGTCGAGTATGCCGCCGAGCAGGAGCGCATGCGCAAGCTGGAAAAGGCCACTGTGGCCTATGTCCAGCCCGGTGAGATGCAGCCGGAGCGGGATTTCAACTATCAGGGCCCGGAGGATGCACGCGTGGTCCAGGTGATGGGGCGTGCCGGCCGCCGGAGCCGGAGCTGGTTCTCCTTTGACCTGCCTATAGAGCCGGACCGCCCCATGGCCCTGGTCGTGACCTACTACAGCGACGACCGGAGCCGAACCCCAGCCGTGTTCGACATTCTGGTGGATGGCCGCCGCATCGGACATCAGGAGGTGGCCCGGGGCCGGCCCCCACGTTTTTTTGATGTGGAGTATCCCATCGCGGCAGAAATCGTCAAAGGCAAAGAGAAGATCACTGTGCGCTTCCAGGCCGCCGAGGGGAATTCGGTCGCCTCCGTATTCGGCATCCGCATGATCCGTGCCAATGCAGACCGCTGAGTTTTACAAAGCATACACGAAGGCCATGCCGATTATGAATAATTTCTGATTATTCTTTCTCGATCTTCGTTTTCTTTATCACCTTTATAGTAGATCTCGATTAACTCAATCCTGTCATCGCTCTCGAAATATGCATAAATTACTCTGATGCCAGATTTACTTCCTTTCCCTTTCAAAGAGCGGCAAGCGAATTTTTTTGCTTTATAGAATTTGGGGTGCTCAATTTTCAACGAAGGGATAAGGAAATTACCTCTGTTATCGATTTTATGTTTGTGGTAAAGGTTTAGTTGCTTATCTATGAAATTCTGCAGGTCATCTTCAAGAGTAGTAAATTTTTTGCTAAGTTTCTTCAGGTCTTTTTGAAACTCTGGGAGGCGAACGACTTCCTTAAATATCTTCGACACATTCTCTTACAGAATAGGGCTTTGTTCTGTAAAAAACCGACTCGTATTCGATACTTTTGCCTTTCTCTGTGGTTATCCAGGGAACATCATTGTGTGAATAGTCGCTGATTTCTTTTGCTTTCATGTCCGAGAACGCCTCTAAAACATTATCGATGGTTTCCTTCTCATGAGCTTTCAATATCGACAGGTCCGCCTTTCTTAAAGGCAAGTATTTTGTCTGAGGATATTTAAAGTATTCGCTTTTTACTTTTTCAAGTTCTTTGGATGCGATCATTTTATCGGTGATCTTTTTAAACTCCACTGGAGTAGGGCCATATTTGTTTTTTATATAAGTAGCTCCGATCAGCTGCTCCTCATATTTTTCATAGAAGTTAAAATCAATAAAATACAGCAGTTTATAAATGAGAGTTTCCCCCACGTTCGGTTTGGAGCCGATTTTGTTTAAAATGTAAATCAACACCTCTTTGAATTTGCATAGATTCTTCTGAGGAACATTGATCCTGAGGGAAGGACTTTTTTTTTCTTTTTGCATCTCCTCAATCACATTCACCTCAATGCCCTTTTCAAGGTTCAACAGATAATCCACCGAAACGCCAAATGTCTCAGACAGCTTGATCAATTCCTCCGCATACACCTTTCTTTCACCATTCTCAATTTGAGATAGCGTTGTTCTCTTAATGCCCAGCAAATCTGCAAGTCGCTGCTGAGACACTCCTGACAGGTCTCTGAGTTTTCTAATTCTTTTCCCAATGGTATCCATTTTACTTCACCAACTTAAATTGTGGAGTGAATCAAATTCCACATATAATATACAAGCTGTCAGATAACTTGTCAACTTAATGTCATAAATTATAACATTGTTCCCTAACACGCATGGATTGAAGCTTCTTAGCAGAGCCGGTCGACAGCCTGAGGTATGAATGACGGGATATTAGGAAAGCCAATTTTTGACCTGCAGCCTCTCATGTGATAGATTCACGAATCAAAAAGACGCGCATCGTCTGGAGGGTGCAGATGAAACACATATCAAAGACCATCGGCATTCTGATTGGCATACTTGTTTTCGTTTTCCCGCTTCAGGCACAGGATGGGGAAGACGAGGCCCAGAAGTGGACTGGCCATGTTTCTCTCGGGCTGTCCCTGAATAAAGGCAATTCCGATACCCTCGATGTTTCATTCGATTTTCAAGCCGATCATAGTTTTTCCCAGAAATTCGAATGGCGCAACAGCGGCCTCATCCTGTTCGGGAAGGCAGACCAGGTCACGACCAAGGAGTCATACCTGCTGAGCACCGGCATCAACTGGCATCATACCGCGCGGATACTCTCCTATTACCGCGTCCAGGGAACCAGAGACCGCTTCAAGAACTATGACTACCGTGTCCTCCCGGGATTGGGTGTGGGATACAAAATCCTGACCCGGGAAAAATTCAAGCTCACCCTGTCCGGCGGTCTGTCTCTGGTCACCACCCGATATTACGATACCGGCGACCGCACATCCTACGTGGGATTGAGCCTGTCCGATGAATTCACCTGGGATATCACAGAACACGCGCAGTTCAATCAGAAGTGGGAGTTGAATTTCAAGCTCAATGATTTCAACCATTACCTGTGGCATCTCGAGGCCAATCTCATCACAACCATCATCAAGAGCTGGGCCGTGAAGTTGACGTTTATAAACGGCCATGACAGCAAACCTGTCGGAGACGGGATCAAGAAAAACGATTATTCCTTCCTCGCAGGGATCAGCAAGAAATTTTAGCCCGACCGGTCAAGATCTTTTATAGTGTTAATGGTGCCTAAAGAGATACCTCTATGTACTGAACCGTTGTGGACGGCTCCGGAATGGGGATACCTTCGTTTCTCAATCCTTCCAGATGAAACAGGATAGCGCTCCGCATGTTCTGAAGTACTTCTTTGATGTCGGAACCCGTCGCCACGCAACCGGGCAAATCGGGACTGTAGGCAGATAAATTCCCTTTAGCCCTCTCGATTACTATGGGATACCTAAGCACGTGTTTGCCTCCCATGTTTTATTCCGGCCTGTTTTAATATTGAGTTGACGGTTCCTTTTGCGAGATCATCATTCAGATGCCCGGCAATTGTTACTATACCAGTTTTTCTATTGTGTTTAAACTGACGATGACTTCCACGGATTCTAACCATGAACCAGCCATCGCCTTTGATCTGTTTTATCATATCTCTTACTTTCATCGATTGTACATCTAAGGAATCTAGATGGGATCAACCAGCTATCTAAAGGACGTATCCCGGCAACGGAATTCTCAGTTCACGAAGAAGGACATTCCTATTCACCAAGACCACGGTGGAATACGAAGAATACCAGTTTTTCACGGTGGAGACTGAGGTCAAGTACTAGGGGGGAAGACCGTCTCCGCTTATTTTCGTGTGAAATGGGACATCAGGATTTCATAGATTTTTCCGGGAAAGGCAGATTCGATTTCTTCCAGGCTTTTTAATCCAAAGATGAAGGATACGGCAACCGGATCGGTGCGATAATCCGTATGGCCCTCATAAAAGCCATACCGCATGATGTAATACGGCACCATTTCTCCGGTATGGATATGGGAAAGCTTGGCAATCAAGCGGGCCATCTCTTCATCCGTGAGGTTCGCATACTTACGAGACAGGAATGCTCTCTCCTCCTGATCCGGTTCTCTCCAGATTTCAATAACCCAGTATCCCAGGACCTCATCCTGGAATATGGAATCCTGCCACCCTTTGGCGCCCCTGAACTTCAGATATACCTTCTTTTGATTGTACAGGATGCCTCCGATGTTCCCGCGGGTAGAATCTTTTTTCACGGTGAGTATCATGTTGAACACATGAAACAGGGGCTCCGCCATCTGAGGGTGGGTGGATCCCAACTTAGCAACCAGACGATTATCGCCCCTTAGAACAGAGATGATATCCTCCTCCTGACCCATGAAACCTGCGCCGGATGATCGTTCAGGGCGGCCAATCTCTGTGATCTCGGCAATGGGACGGCCGGTTATGGTTTTTGTCCGGCTCAATTCTCGTTCGGAGTGGAGTCCCGTTCTGGCCAAGGTTGGGAAATCTGAGGCATCAATCTCGAGCTGTCGCCCCTTGCCATACCATTGACCCTGGGGATAATCCAGCGGATCGCCATTTTCAATCGTCACGGGAAACAGAATGTATTTGTTATCTCGAGTAAAGGCCACGACGACTTCGGTTCCGTCATCCAATGTGCATGGGGACGGAAGATCCGGGACTTGATCGTATGTGTGAGGGAAAAGCCTCAGTT
>SDBS01003326.1_pt1 | contig 15771 bp, 11 predicted proteins | sample 2277091 | NCBI WGS metagenome assembly SDBS01 (sample SAMN10404972, study PRJNA504765) | marine sediment metagenome | isolation source: marine sediment core GS10_PC15, 163 cmbsf | place: Arctic Ocean: Southern Knipovich Ridge | collected 2010 | reverse complement strand
GTCGGATCGCGTAACGTACTTCGCCGGTGCATTCCCCAGCGGTTGCGGCAAGACCTCAACTGCAATGCTTCCTGGCGAGACGATCATCGGCGACGACCTTGCATACTTCCGTGTAATCGACGGTGAGGTTCGCGGTGTGAACGTCGAAAGCGGCATCTTCGGCATCGTTCGCGACGTCAACACCAAAGACGATCCCGTCATTTATGATATTTTGACCAATCCGGGCGAGGTTGTTTTTTCTAACATCCTTACCAAAGACGGCAACCCTTATTGGGACGGCATGGGCCAGGAACTGCCCACCGACGGCCAGAACCATTCCGGCCAGTGGACCAAGGGCGCAACTGACGCAGCAGGCGGCGAGATTCCCGCATCACACTGGAATGCCCGTTTCGCCGTTTCGATGGATTCGCTCGAAAATACCGACCCCCGCGCACATGACCCGGCCGGCGTTCCTGTCGGCGGCATCATCTACGGCGGCAGGGATTCCGACACGGCCGTGCCCGTCCAGCAGAGTTTCGACTGGGTCCACGGCATTGTAACGATGGGTGCTTCACTTGAATCAGAGACGACCGCTACCATCATCGGCCAGGCCGGTGTGCGTAAGTTTGACCTGATGAGCCTGATGCAGTTCATCGCGATCCCGATCGGCAAGTACCTCCAGAACAACCTGGACTTCATCAAGGAAGCTAAGACCAGCCCGGCTGTCTTCGCGACGAACTACTTCCTGAAGGACGAAGCCGGCCAGTACCTAAACGGCAAGCTCGACAAGGGCATCTGGATCAAGTGGATGGAACTTCGCGTTCACGGCGAGGCCGAGGCGATTGAATCCCCGACCGGCATGATCCCCAAGTGCGAAGACCTCGCCAGACTGTTCAAGCAGCATCAGGACGTCGATTACACCTGCGACGATTACGTTAAGCAGTTCACCATTCGTATTCCGGAGAACCTTGCCAAGATCGATCGGATCGAGAAGATTTACCGCGAGATCGCCGATACACCGGAGATCGTTTTCGAAGCACTTAAGATTCAACGGCAGCGCCTTGCTAAGCTTCAGAGCGAAAAGGGCGATTACGTCTCACCGTTGGATTTGTAGGATAGTTTGAGCATCTGCCTTGCCCAACCAAGCTACTGGCTTTAGGATGGGCAGGGCAGTTTTGCTTTTTGCATTGATCGGCCGGAGTGGCGGAATTGGCAGACGCGCGGGATTCAAAATCCCGTTATGGCAACATAGTGTGGGTTCAAGTCCCACCTCCGGCAATTTTTCAAGTGCATTTCAATACCACGTCCCATGCCGTCCAGTAATCTTCGGGACGTTTCAATAGACGCATCCCTTGCCCTGGCCATCCGTGCACCTTCTGTCTGTTAACGCCGAATTGCTTTGAACCTCTCGGCCAAGTTTACAGTATAAAGGCCATTAGGCTAATTGGTTATACTTCTTGACCTCAATGGGTGTTGGAATATGTCGGTTTTCAGGAGCGAGCGACTATGAAATCAGCGGGTATTAAACTATCGGTGTGCGTGTTATTGATCGGCTGTTTGGCATCTCCCTGTTTTGCCTCTTTGCTGCCGGTGCTGGATTTCGGACAACAATGGCAAGACGGAATCCGTGATGAATCGCTGCACTCTTACTGGGAGCGATCTGATGGCGGGCAAGTTAATTACCTTTGCTTTGCTCCCTATAAGCAGGAGCACCTTTTCTTTCGCGCCTGGCCGAAGATGATGCCAGAAGGACCCACCAAGGGCTATGGCGTGATTCGTGCCAGATCAATTCGGATTGGTAAGTCCAAATTCCTGATGTACTGGCAGGTACAGCAGGGCTATTTTCTCAACATGAGAAAAATGGAAGGCTCCAAGGATCACCCCGTGCCCAATGCGTTAAAGTGGATACAGCGATATGAGGTAGATGGCGACAAGTTGACGCTGTATATGCTCGATAAAGAAGCCGTTAATAAATTACCTCTCGATAATCGAATCAACACCATGAAAAATGGTCCACACCAATTCCAAGAAACTTGGTTGAAAACATTGAACCAAAGTACTCTTGATGCATTGGCCGGGTTAGCTGATTCTGACGAAAACTGGTATCCCCTTGCCGAATATTCTCGACTGAAAGACATCGTCAAGCCGCCGGAGATTAAGGCAATCCCTCCCGATGTACCTGAGCCCGAGCCGGTCCAGCCATTTTATGTTAATCTACCTGACTTTGAATACTTCTCAGGCACGAAATCGAATGTTCTGCTGCGTCACCTGGCGGCGTTGTCCCAGTGGCGGGTATTGCCTGAAAAGGGCGGATTCATTTGCCAGAAGCGACAAAAGACAAGCAGCGGATGGCGTGCTACTCAAGGCGGCCATATCTCTCCACCGTATGTTGGTCCCGACAGTGTGTGGAAATTCCCTGACCGTTGGCGAGAAGGCAAATATGGGATGGTCAAAAGAGAAGAATTCGAGATTGCTCACTTTTTCTGGTTTGGCCGGAGACCTCCAAAGAGTTGGTTTTCCAAAGGCAACGCAACTCATGTCGGTCCGCTTGCAGGAGAGGTGGACCTGAAAATTGTTGAAGGAAGATTTAGTAAGCTTTTTTTCTAACCTGATAATTGGCTCAGACCAGGTTTGGTTCAGTGCACGTGAGTGGAGAAAAACGCGAGAGCGGCCTTCAACACGCCAGGGCCTTGAGTTCCTTAAAGAGCTACTTCCCCAGACAAAGCAAAACGAGGCTGAGCTGCTTCAGGCCGGCTACGTTAAGGATTTCGGTGATAGTGAAGTCCGCAAAGGTGAGCCTACAATCGAAATCCACGAGGATCTGAAGGGGATCTACGATGTTTGCGCGTGGGTTAATCCTGGCGAAAAAGGCGTTGCCTATCTGAAGGTATTCGCTACCAAGACCGGTGAGCGGTTATCCGAGCACAAAGTTTACGACCGATCCAAGGAAGTTGTCGGATGGTCTGATGACCCCCATACACAGTTCTACTTCAATAGCCATATCACAGTATTCGAGGGCGACTGGAAAAATGAATACGATGCAAGATTTGAGATTTGGTTCAAGCCGGAATCAGGTGGCGCCGAGAGGATGCTTGTCAGCGGTAGCCGGAGCATTTACGGCTGGCAGAATTGATGCCGCGGATTGGATACCGGCTAATCCTGGTCCAGAATCCAGTTGCGGGCGTCTTCGATGCTGTAGAGTAAACGTGCGTTCATTCCCATGTTCTGGCCGACTAATTCGCGGAAGCGGTCTGCTTCTTCATCTCCAGATTTATTTACTATCGCCCACCTGGGTATTCGCGTAAAGCCGGCCTTGGCGCACTTGGCGGCATTGAAATAGATGTCGCCCATGCTGAATGAGAATTCGAGTTCTACAGCGTCGACCAGCATTCCCTTATGACGTGTTTCATCGAAATGCGATATGACTTCCCTGGTGACAGAAGAAAATATCTGGCCACTCAATGTGCCGGAAAGTTTAAGGTGTATGAAGTTCTGGTCAGCGATAACTGTAACCCGACATGAACTCATATAGACCCTTTCGGTTGAAGAAAATTTCGACGATCCGAAATTGACATGTGGAAGTTGTTCATATCCCCTGGTCAGGTTCCCCTGATTGACCGGTACAGCGTCCTCATGGGCCGGTTGAATTAATTATAGCTTGCGCCAAGGAATTTCTAAGGATTGTTGAGTTGAGATGTTTTGTTTAGCCGTCGGCTTGGGTGAGCCGCTGGCCGAGTTGCTCCCACTGTTCGAGAAGCTCCGCTAATTTGCTATCGGTTTCCTTGTAGTCATTGCCCAGCTTTTCGATAGTCTCAATATCGCCTGCTTCACCCGCAGCGGATATCTGCCCGTTAAGCTCGGTCAGCCGCTGCTCCGCCTGGTCGATAAGTTCTTCCAGCTCATCATGCTGCCTCTGCATACGCTGGAGGAGGTTCGCTTTTTTGCGAGCTTCTTTGAAGTTGGCCTTTGAACTTCCCTTGTCGCCGCCAGCTCCAGCGGCCCCGGCCTTGTGGTCAGCACTTTTGGTTCGCCACTGGAGGTAACGATCCCAGCCGCCATGCAATACGTGCAACTGGTGGGCCTCGATTACCCAGATATGAGTTGCGATGGCGCTTATTAAATATCGGTCGTGGCTGACGAATAATACAGTCCCTTCGAAGCCAGCTAGCACTTCCTCGATGATCTCCGTCGAGGGGATATCGAGATGGTTCGTCGGCTCATCCAGAACGAGCACGTTGGGCCTCTTGGCGACAAGCCGGGCCAGGATCACCCGCGACCGCTGCCCGCCGGAAAGCTCGCAGACTTTCTTGAGTGCATCGTCCCCCGAAAGCAGCAACGCACCAAGCAAGTCCCGCGCTCGGTTGGTGGTGCAGAGTCCGTCGGCGGCTACCGCATCAATGGCCGTCGAATCTTGGTCAAGTTCGGCCTGGGTCTGAGATAAGTAACCCGTCTCGACTTTCGCCCCGTGTTTGATGGTCCCGCCGAGAGCTTCTAACTGGCCGAGGATTGTTCGGATAAGCGTGGTCTTACCTGTCCCGTTCGAGCCGACTATCGCGATCCGCTGGCCGCGAAGAACTTCGAGGTTTTCTACCTCCACTAGCACGTCGGCCGGGTCGTAGCCGATTGCGAGATCCGCCGCCCGCAGGACAAGATCGCCCGTTCGCTGGCCCGAGGCGATATCGAGGTTAATCCGGCCGTGCTCTTGAGGGCGAGCTATAGCCTCATCACGCATGAACCGCTCGAGTCTCCTCCGTCTGCCCTGTGCTTCCTTGGTCCGCTGGCCTGCAAGGTGACGGTGGATGAAATCCTTCGTTTTAGCGATGTGGGCCTGCTGGGCCTGGTACTGCTTTTCTCGCTCTACATGGCGTTCGGCTCGCTGGTTGACGTACTTGCTGTACGAGCCGCGGAACGTTTCAAGCCCGCCGAATGCGACCTCCCACGTCGTCTCGGTGACGCTGTTGAGGAAGTACCTGTCGTGCGAAACCACCAGCAGCGCACCGCGAAAACCTCGCAGATACTGCTCCAGCCATTCGACCGATTCGATATCGAGGTGGTTCGTCGGCTCATCCAGCATCAGCACGTCAGGTGCCGCCCCCAGCAACGTCGCCAGATACACCCGCGTCCGCTGCCCGCCGGAGAGCTGATCCAATGGCCGATCCCACATGGACGCCGCAAACCCCAGGCCGGTGAGGATTTGATCTATGCGTGTGAGGTAGTCGTATCCGCCGGCGGCGTCGAACTGCGTTTGCAGCTCGCCGAGTTCTTCAAGGGCACCAGCCTCATCAGCTACCAGGGCGGAAAGCTCGTGAATCTGGTGTTCGAGCTTGCGCTGATCGGCGAACACGTCCAGCATCGCCGAGCGTATGGTAGCAGCCGATAGGGCGGGGGTCTCTTGTGGCAGGTAGCCTACTTTCAGACCGCGACGGTAGTTGACCGTACCTTCGGTCGGCTCGATAAGACGAGCGAGTACTTTCACCAGCGTGGTCTTGCCCTCGCCGTTGGGACCTACCAGGCCGACGCGGTCGGCTTCGCCCAGGCGCGCAGAGACGCGGTCCAGAACGATATCCGCTCCGTAAATCTGCATAATGTTCTCGGCCACAATCCACGACATAGCCCCTCATGATAACCGCTTTGGCTGCCTGTGAGAGATCGACTGGCGTGTTTCCTGCAAAAAATTTTGAATTCCGGTGGACGAATCGCCAGCTGGGGTCACTATATCTGCAGTGGCCACTATGTTTATTCGAGGTTAGTTGATGTTACCAGAAGATGCCGAACTGGTTCGGGCAACGCTGGAAGGCGACAGGAAAGCCTTCGGCCAGTTGTACGACCGCTATGCAGGGCTGATACGTGCTATCTGCTATGACACGACGCGAAACGTTCCATGTGCACAAGACCTGGCACAGGACGTGTTTCTGCGGGCGTTTGAAAAACTGGCCAGCCTTCGCAGGATTGAGAAATTCCCAGCCTGGCTGGTGGGTATCGCCCGCCAAAGATGCAGAGAATGGCGACGAGGTAAAGCCAAAGATCGGCAGCGTAATGCTGCCCTGGATACTGAGCAGCTACCCGCAACTGACGCACCTGCTAATGACGGCAATGTTGAGCATGTTCACAGTGCAATGTTGCGGCTGAGCGAAAAAGAACGGCTGGCAGTTCACGCGTTCTACCTGCTGGATGAATCAGCCACTGATGTGCGGGCGATGCTGGGGCTATCGAAGTCCGGTTTCTATCGCCTGCTTGAACGAGCCCGAAAACGACTCCGGCGGCTCCTTGTAGATTCGGAGGACATGAGATGACAGACAGAAACGACAAAGATATTCAAAACGTGTACGAGAAATTGAACCAAGACCATTCGCTCCTGCGTGAGCAGATGCTGGCGAAACTAGCCCAGCGAACTCCTGGCCAAATAAGAAGGCCGTCGCGGAGCATCGGAGAAATAATCATGAAAAGTAAAATTACAAAACTCGCAGCCGCTGCGGTTGTGATACTAACTGCCGGGTTGGGTGCATACATACTCCTCGATGGCGCCGTGACGCCGGCGTATGCAATCGAACAGACGATAGAAGCCAACCGATCTATTCGCTCGTTTCACATCCGTATGTCACCGCATGGGATAGGAGCTAGTGAAGCCTGGGGAACGTTTAATTCGAAGGGTGAGGCTGTCCAGATTCGAATGGATTTCCCCCAAACCAGTGACGGGTACAAAATAGTGCTCTGGGAAAAGGAAAAGGCAAAGGTATGGATGAGGGCGAAGAATGTGTTGGCGATCGTGGATGAACCGAAAATGCTTGCGATGATGAAGGATCGGATGGAGATGTTCGACCCGAAGGTGGCCATGGAAAAATTCTATCGGACCGAAGCTGCCGGGAAGGTAACCATCGAAACGATTGAGCCTGAAGATAAAACGCAACCTATCAAGCTGATCATTACAAGCTCTCCGGAACCAATCCGCAAGCAAATCGCTCTGATCGATCCGGTGACTAAGCTCATGACGCAATTAGAAAAGTATGATCTCAAAGGTGGAAAGTATGTGTTCCTTTTTCGCCACGAATACCTGAACTATAACGAGCCAATCGACCCGAAAGTATGGCAGCTTGATGTTCCCGATGATGCAATGGTTGTGGATCAGACAATCCAGGATGTCGGACTCGAGAAGGGGACAATGACTAAAGAGGAAGTGGTTGTAGAAGTGGTGCGACAGTTTTTCCAGGGGTTAGCTGATAAGGACTATGCCGCCGCTGGCAAAATGCTCGAAGGCCTTTCGGAGGCTAGCATCGAAAAAGAATATGCGAAAATGAAGGTCCTGCGGATAATTTCAATGGGCCAGCCGAAGCTCCTGGAAAAGAAATACGGCACTTCCGGAGGCGCCTTCAGCGTGCCGTGCAAGATTGAAATTGAAGTTGAAGGAAAGCTCGTGGTCGTGGAAAAGTCTCCTTGGGTGCGACAGGTTTACAATAAGCCGCATCGGTGGACAATCTTCGGAAACATCTCTAACTGACGTCAATACACACTACCGCAACAAGCAGGCCGGGTCACTCAGACCGGTCTGCTTTGTTTGCTTCAAGTGCGCGTGTAGTCGAAATGGGATTGTCGCTAGCCGGCGTTAGTTCACTTCGGTACGAATTACTTCGAGGATGGCGGCAAGGTTTTGTTCGATCGTCGCAGGTTCTTCGAGGCGCAGCACCGGGCAGGGAAGCTCTGGTAGCCACAGATCATGCTGGACTTTGCTGCGCCTCTCCGGCCCGCGAATGTCGTAGTTCGCCGCCCACTCCATGAACTCTTTGTAGTTCGCGTGCTGCGGGGTGGCAGGGTCATGGATTTTCGGGCCAATTTGCTCAAGCTCTCGCCCGGCCAGCCGCGCCAGCCGCAGTTCAGTTGGAATCCACAGGAATACGACCAGGTCGTACATGGCAATGGCGAAATCGCCCCAGCCACACATCGCACCTGACGAGACCCACGATGACGCGGAGGCAAAACTCGCTTTCAGGAGTTTCTGCCTTTCGGGTATCGGGCGATCGTGCTGATAGGGAGGATCGGAAGGGTACCAGAAATAATCGTCGGTATCGAAATGCGCATAGCCCATCGCTTGCGATAACGCCCGGCCGAGGGTTGTCGTCCCCGAACCAGACCCGCCAAGGATGTGTATGCGTTGGATAGGCAAAAGTCGTGACCTCACGATATAAAATAAGCCGAGATTTCTCCCGGCTCGTTTTAATCGGGGCGACAGGATTCGAACCTGCGACCTCTTGACCCCCAGTCCTACCTGAGTCAGATTGCAATACCATTTGAAATAGGAGGTTAGGTTTTTTCATCTTAGCATCTCCCCCTCACCTCCCCCAAGGGCACCAGCAATTATTATCCGTAGCTGTCTGCGGGCTACTTTCGCCGCCTGATCAACACCAACCCGCCAATCGCCAGCAGCGATAGTGAGACAGGTTCGGGGACTTCGGATGCCACCCGGATTCCGAGATTGCCGAACTCACTGTACGGGTCTGTATTTATCCGGCCGTCGGTGGCCAGGTAGTCGCCTGATTGACCAAAACTCCCGCCACGCCTCGTGCGCAAGCAGCCAGTATCAACATCCATGTCATAGTAGGGGCTTTCCATCCACTCCCAGACGTTTCCCATCATGTTGAACGTTCCGTTGAGTTCGCCGGCGCCACTGCCGACATTCCATGGTACTGTCCCTGTAACAAAGGAATTCCACTTCGCTGGGTCGGGATCGCCGGAAATTAGGTCGTCGGGTGATGCGTTCGCGTACTCCTGCAGAGTCGTCCCGTTCCAGTAGGCCGCCTTGACCCATTCATCTTCTGTTGGCAGATAGTAGAAAGCGTCCTTATGGCGGTAGATATTCGTTCCACCTGAGGCATCGGCTGTGGTCCAGGTACCAAGTGTGTAGCCGCTGGTTCCCTGCGTCCCTGTGAACTTGTACGCCGCCTGGTGGCCCGTCGAGGTGTTAAGCCAGTTGACGAACTGCGCCGCCTCGTACCAGCTAACCTCGCTCGTCGGGAGGTTAGTTTCAGTCCTGTCCGAGTCATCGTCATAGGCGAAATATGGGTAGCCGGTGACAAGCATGCCCAACTCTGCCTGGAACTTGCTCCACTGATCGTTGGTGATCTCGTATGTGCCCATTCTGTAGTCATTGTTGACGCCAGTGAAGGTGAAGTTGCCTCCTGTGGAAATTCCACTGGTGGGGTTCGTGGCCCCTGAGATCGTCACGAAGTCGATATCGAACTGATCCGCCCCCGTGCCGAAGGTATCGGCTAGTGCCGCCTGGGTTAAAACAAACACCAAACCCATAGCAACGAATAGAGTCTCATTCACTTCCTTCATCAGGCCCGTCCTTTTTGATGTGCGCACTCGCTAATTAATTTCTTCAACATGAGCTTGCCCATAACGGCAGGGCAAAGAGCGCAATCCCCTCCAGGATGGTGTGGTGATGCATATCCACAGGCCATGCGGAAAGCAACGGTTACGATAGTATGCTAGATTCCGGTTTTGTCAAGTCACTTGCTGATATGTCTATCCCCGGAGCAACTTGGGAAATCTTTGATTGCTTCCTTCACCACACGCTCAATTTGTTCAGGTTCATTTGAATAAGGAAGAGCTTCTGCTGCTACCTTGATAGGCCATAAGAGTAGGTTGAGAACTTTTTCTGATTTGATTTGCTTGGTGAGCCACTCTTTAGTGTCTTGAAACAACTCCTCCATATCTTGAACTGGAAGGTTATTATTGTAAAACACTAGTTGATTAAAAATGTGCAGAGCAAGTTGACTTGAATTTTCCGTTTCATCATCAAAGCCGAGTTTTGAATCCAACAAAACTGTTTTATACAAAGCAGTAATATAGAATTTTAGTGCTTCTCGTTTATGGCTCTTATTCTTGCCCCAAGCATATTCTCCATATATCGCATGTATGTCGATGTCTGCTTCAGGAAGCTGGTTTTCCTCACATAGGGATATGGCCTCCTCAAAGACTTCTTCGACCTGCTCTTCTTTGTCCATTTTGCAGAGGAGCCCAAGTCTTTGGACCAAGAGGAGTGAGCGTAGTTCAGCATTTTGTTCTATCTCAAGGGCAATACAAAATTGCTCATCTGCCAAATCCTGCTGGTTCATTTCCTCATATAAATCGCCTAATGCCGCAGCACATGTTGCAACTGAATCACTATCACCAAGAGCCTTAAAAGTAGCCTTTGCCTTTTCCCAGCAGTCGATTGCAGGCTGATGCTCTCCATTTTCCTGGAGCAACTCACCTAAAGTCATGTAATAGAAATGACCATCTTCAAGATCATCAAAAGTGCTACAGTATGGGCGAAGCATCTTAAGAGATTCTTTTTGCTTTCCCCTGTTTGTTAACACCACTGAAAGGTTGTGGCTAATTCGAGTTATCAATTCTTCCTGACTGAATTTCTTTGCTTCTGAAAGAGCACGTCTATATCGCCTCTCAGCCAAACCGAATCTCTGTTGATATGCGGATATATCACCAAGCTCCTCCCACGCTCTAATGTAATCACGCCAAATTTCATTTTTCTTTGCAGCATCCCTGCATTTTTTTAAGAGACTTTCAGAGGCATTCTCCTCCCCACTTTCCAGTAGGGCCTGAACTCGGTTAAATTTCGACCTAAGCTCAGACTCATGGTCTTCAATACAATCAGCCGCGGCTTCAGATTGCTGGAAACATTGAATTGCTTTAGGTATTTTTCCGCTTCTTCGGAAAGCCTCACCCAGATTGTTACTCGAAGAAGAAATCTGGGCATCCAGCCCCGCCCCCTGGGCGAGCTTAAGAGCCCTCTGGTGCAATTTGATTGCTGTGTCATATTGTTGCTGTTCCTGATAGCAGATTCCTTGAGTATCAATCGCATGTATCCTTGCTTCGATAACTTTGGTTTTCTCTGCTAACTTCTCCATTTTTTGAAGAGCCTCAATACCTCCTTTGAAATCTTCCTGTTTCCACCTCCAGGTAAAGGACAATGCCCAGGCATCAATTTCTTCTCTTTGGAGAACGGGATCAGATTTCGCAATACAAGTATGGTATTGGTTAAGCGATTCCGGAAGCTCGGCTTGAATCTGTTTGGGATGTTCTATTTGCTCAGCCGCCACAAATTTCCAGATGATTGCAGCAATAGAAAAATGTCCCTTTCGCTGCTCATTCCAAGCCCTTTTCACTAACTCAGTAATAGCTGAGGTAGTTAATTGATCTGAGTGACGGGCAGCAGTTAAATTGACGAGACATTGAGCGATCCATTCGTGATTATGGATTCTCCTCCCCTTGCGTAATGCAGTGCGAAAAGAATCTGCTGCCTTTGAATAATCTTTGGATTTCAGTTCACATATTCCTGCATCGTGAAGTGCGTCTGTGGCCGCCCCTATTTCATTATCCGCGAGATGGGTTTTGAAAAGGTTTCGATAACTTCGGGCAGAGTTTTTAAATTGCCCGAGTGCGTAAAAGACATTAGCCAAGCCTTCTTCTATTAGCACCAATAGGTCACAGTATTTAAGTTTCTTTGCGATAACCTGAGCTTGACGATATTGGAGAATCGCTCCCTTATGATTGCCTTCGTCCGACATCAAACCAGCATTATTTATAGTGGCGTAAGCTTCTTGATATGGACTATCCCATTTTTGAGAAAGGCCGATTGCTCTCTGGAAATACTTCTGAGCACTTTTGTATTGCTGTCTAGCAACATGCAAGTTGCCCATTGATATGGTAGAGGCGATTTGTCCATATTGATCCTTCGCCTTTTTTCTCACCTCAAGGCTTTCTTCTAAGAGGGCCTTTGCTTCATCAGGTTGATCCTTAAAAAGTAACTGGGCTAAGTTTGGAAGAGCTCTACCGAGTAGTAAATTATCCTTTGTCTCTCTTGCATGCTCAATTGCTGAGCGATACATTTTGGCCGAAGTAACATCATTGCCAAGATTGTGCTCAGAGACTCCTTGGTTGATATACGATTGACCTATTCCCCAATTGTCTTTTACTTGCTTAGCATAGCGACGTAATTCTCTAAACCATTGGATCGCCTTTTCGTCTTCTCCTTGTTGGGAGCAACTCAAGGCGAGAGTATTGTAGAGTCTGACCCGAGAGGGCTTTGATAATTGAGTGATGAGTCTATTATCTGTCAGCCCTTCCAGCAACGTTGTGTAAATGGATGTCCACCAGCCAATTTGCATCGACTCAACAGCTCTGCTTACGACCGAAACCGCTTCATCAAATTGCTTAAGATGGGAGTGGTGAAGTGCCTGAAGTGCGGGGATATCTATATGATCTCCAAGTGGAGCTAAGGCCTCAAGCCAGCTTTTATGAAGCGATTCTTCTTCTGTGCGGTCCTTGCGAAATAACCGCTTGATTGAGGCCGGAACTTCAAGAGCATCATCATTAGTTTTTAACAGCCCGGTTCGTTTAAGAGCTTTTATCTCTGAGACCCAGTTAATTGAAGGAAAGAGCCTTCTATAAAGAGAAACTTTAAGAGAGATTCCAGAAGTAGCTATTAGGCCGAGTACCCGGCGTCGAGAGCCAGTGAGCAACTGAATACGTTTTCTTGCCGTTGAGCTTGAAGATTTTGACCTACTGCCTTTTAATCCCTGCATTATTACATCGAAATCCGAGGCGATCTCCTCAAGAGATATCGAACGTAGGTCTTGATAATTGGTGTCTGAATTTAGACCAAACATTCGACTATCATCCAACCGAACGGGCAGCAGGAAGGGGTTTTGCCTATTCTTTGCTTCAGCCCTTGCTGTATCAAATTCCCATCGTGTCCAGTCCTTGTCTCGGTAGTGGGAAGAGATGAACGGCATTACAAATCTTGAAGCCTTGCTGTATATCCTCTCAAATTCCTTTGAATCTTTCCCCCACAGGTGCGCCCTTCTATTTTCATCGAAGAATACACTATGACCATCCTTGGTAATAAGCTGAGATAACTTTTTTGCTAGCCCCCGATCCTCACCGGCAAAGGAAAGAGCCACATCGTACTCGAAATCATCTTTTCGCTGCTTCCTTGCCATTGCCCCATCCCTAGGTAAGTTTGATAGCTCTAGCTTAGTCCATATACTACGAGTCGGGCGACACCGAGCAAGCGATTTCCAATCGGCCCAGATCGAGCAAATGTTTAAACAGAAAAATCTGTGAGGGCATATACGATAAGCGCAGTTGCCTTTCCCCCCCCTCTACCCCTCAGCTTCACCATTGGTTGCCCGAAATCGCTGCCTGTGTAATTCACTTCGGTATCAGCCTTTCTTCTGCCCCCGCAATCACTCTCGGTTAGCCTGAATTGCCCAGGCTGTATTGGGGACTTTATTGACATAGTGTTGCGAATAACTCTTGAATCTCCCTGCTTCTGTCGATATAGTCTAGCGAACCTATCAAGTAACATAGCGAATAAGGGAGTAATCAAATGATGGCAGCAGTGGATCGTACGAAATACATGGACGCCCGTGAGACGAAGCAGCTGAGAACAGTGACAGAGGCCCAGGCCATCATGGACCTGAAAGATGGAAGGCTAACGGGTGTGCTTAGGTGGGCCTTGGTCGATGTAGCTTTGCAGACGGGACTGAGGGTCAGTGAGATAGCTAAGCTAACCATAGGTGATGTTGATCTCAAGCGGGGGGCCTTAAAAGTGTGGAGGCATAAGCGGAAGCAGCCCTCCCAGGAGACCCTCGCCATAGCTCCTGAGTTAGTCTCTCACCTGAAGGATTACCTCGCTTGGAAGGACACCGTGGAGGGCGCGAGGATGCCCCAGGATGCCTTATTCGGGGGTAAGCGAGGTCCACTTACCTCCTCAGGACTTCAGCGCATCTGGCATAGGGCCATAGAGGCTGCTGGTCTCCCTAAGGAGCTTTCTATTCACTCAGCGAGACACACAGTAGCAGTTCATTTACTACGGAAAACCTCCAACCTAAGACAGGTGCAGAAGCAACTTGGTCATGCTTCACCAGCCACTACGGCCAACATGTATGCAGACGTCTCTTTCGAGGATATGCAAGATGGTATGGCTGGATTGTATGGGGGCGGGGAATAGATAACTCCAGCGACTCCCTAAGGACAACCTTAAGAAGCCACTGGAGGCTATTCAAGTCAAGGAGTGTCTCTACGCAATCGAGACCGGCTCAGGTACTCCCTTTGGCTTCAGGGAGACAGCAAAATCAAGAAGAGTGACGGCTTGTGAATGCTCGCCGATGCTCTTTAGTTTCCTCGATGCCCTCTCCAGTTCCCCGATCACTTCAGACCTAACTTCATTCTCACTCACAGAACAAACCCCTTCTTTATTACTTATTACTCAAAGACGTATGAACAGCACCTTACCGCTCAATAATTGTAAGTGAAACGGCAATAAGAGCCTCTGTCAATAGCTTAGTTCACCATAGATTCAGAGGATAGGACACGCGCCAAGATAAAATCCCCGCGCGTTCCCCTGTAGCCATTAGCCGAAAGTGGTCCCCTGTGCCCTAAAGTGTGCCCTGAGCTATCTAAAATAGATTTTGAAATGTTTGTGACCCGCTATCAGTAAGAGACAGTCTACTCTTAGGCCATTTTGGACACCCTCAGGATGTTTGTGACGCGCTATAGAAGTAACCGTTCGTTCTAGGTCATTCGTGGAGACCCAAGGGGATTCAGACACCCCAATAGAGAAAGGAGGAGCATTTCTTTTTCTTTCTGTGTATGTGTCATGGGGGCCACCGTCAGGAATGCTTGTGGACTGACCTTTTCCTGAGCGCGAAAGCTCCCTAGGTTTCAACCAGAAAGTTAACGTCCACTCTCTGTATAAGAAAAACCCCTATACAGAAACTGGACCTTAAATCGAAGGTGAGCCCAGGGGACTATCAACCTTAACCACCACCAAAGTAAACCACCTAAAGGTAGAGCTATAAGGGAGGGGATTGATGGGGGATGTCTATCTTTCCTCTCCCCTTTGTCTCACCTTGAGTCCACCCTAGGCTCAACTCTCAGCCCCACCTTATAAGCCCCAACAGTAAACCTTCCCACCTGAAAGGAAACATCATGCAATCATGGTATCCAAACGAAGACAGTTAACAGTGACGAAACACAGAGACCGCTACCGGAAGCGAAAGGTAGAGCAACACAGAAGGAGTCAGAGACATCCAAGCTACTACGATAATGTGAATGGTCTTTCACACTCCAGCCTAACACTACAGGCTTACAACACCCTCAAGGCCCACCTAAAGCGCCACGGTAACATTCTCAGTGAGGACCATGCTAAGGCCTTGTTTAACTTAGTGGGGAGCTTCACTGAGATGGCCCAGGGGAAGCTTAAAGGGAGGTGGGGGTTTGGCCTCCCAACAGGAGCAGGTAAAACCAGTGCAATCATCGCTTGGGTATCTACCCTATGTCAAATGAAGCATAACCACATTGCTGTAGCAGTATCGGCTTCTAAGGTTGAAGCCTTATGTGACCTCAAGCGAGACTTGATTGACTCTGGTGTGTCTGAGGACAGGATAGGTCTCATACACAGCTACAAGTTCGATAAGGAAGCTCAGGAGGCCGCAAGTAAGGGAGATGTCTATGCAGTTCCTCAGGGCTACGCCTCAGAACCCTCTGAAGGTGGGGATAGACAAATCCTCCTAGTTACTCATCAAAGAATTCGAGGAGGAAAAGACCTCAAGCGATTCAACACCTACCAAGGCCGTCAGAGGGATTTAGTTATTTGGGATGAGAGCTTGATGGTGTCTGATTCTATAGGCCTCACTGTCAGAGACCTTAGGGCCGAGCGTAAATATCTTGAAGGATTGGACAGAGAGCAAGATACATCCTTAGTTGACTACCTTGGTAGGTGTCTGAGCG
>SDBS01003324.1_pt1 | contig 15781 bp, 5 predicted proteins | sample 2277091 | NCBI WGS metagenome assembly SDBS01 (sample SAMN10404972, study PRJNA504765) | marine sediment metagenome | isolation source: marine sediment core GS10_PC15, 163 cmbsf | place: Arctic Ocean: Southern Knipovich Ridge | collected 2010 | reverse complement strand
ATTTCCTGTTCGGTGAAGATGTCAACCAGTTTAATGCGTTTGGCTTTTATGCCCGCCGAACGAAGGTCCGCCCGCACAAAAACCGGTCGCGCGTCAACCGACGTATCTTCCCAGTCGGGAATATGCGGAGAATTCTCCATGATATACAAAATACCGCTTTTGTCATTGGCATGCAAAACGACGGTTACCTTCCGGTCGGTCGAACTGACCAGCGGAACAAGGTTGTGGGCCGACCAGATCGAGGAGAAGAATTGGCCGTGGGACGGGTCCCCCACCGAGGCGGGGTCGAAGGTCAACATATGCCATACGGTTTGCCCCATTTTCCCGGTGACCGCAAAGGTCCGGGATCCGGATTTGGCCAGATGTTTCGCGCGCGTCGGCGCCTGCCGGATATATCCGTATACCCGCGTGGGAAAAGACCCCATCGACGTCTCCAGCGAATAAATCCGGGAATCCACTGTGGTCCGCACGCCCAAGGCACGGGCGAGAATGTCGCACGCTTGCATTTTGTCGTCATAGCGCGGGAGCAGCCCATAGAATACCATGCCCACACCGCTTCGCAGAAGATCGACCAGCGTAGTCTGTGCCTTGGCCGACATGTATTCAGCAAGGGGTACTACCAGTGCCTTGTATTTCCCAAGTGCCTCAGGTACCGTCAATTCCAGGATGCGATAGTCGAACCCGCAATGTCCAAGTTCGCGTCCGACACTATCAAAGCCGTGCCCAGCCAAATCCGGCAGGTATGGAAATGGCCCGCGCCGCCCCAGGGCCAAACCCCGCAAATATGGGCGGTAACGCACCAGACATATCGAGGCAAAATCATGCATCTTCTCGAATTCAATCCTGGCCAGTTGGAAGTTGGCGCGGCGGATGATCTCATAAGAAGGACCGATGGTGCCGACCTCGGAAAGGGCCGCCCCATACCAATGGTCCCGCCCGACAAACATGCTGAAGTTCATGCCCTTGATCCCGGAAGCCAGAACGGCAGTTAACTGCCGTTTGACCTGCCGCTCGGTAATCGGATGGAACTCCTCCGATACTTCCGGATCCCGCGAAGCATCTCCCACACCGAAACTGGAAATAAACCCCAAATCCTGACCATCGGATACCGACCGGGCTCGATCCATCGCCTGGTCGAGCGGTGAATCCAGCGGAATATTTGTCGTGAAAATCGTCCTTGGCGCTAAGCGCGCATCAGCCAGGTCCGGGAAATGATAACCCCCATTCCACGCGCAGGCGCGAGAAAACATCGCCGACATCTCCGCACCCGAAAGAAGTTCAGCGACTGAATCCGCATAGCGATTGACCAGATGTTCGCGAAAGGCGATCCAGTCCAGATGCGGGACCATCTCGTGCGGGCTGCCCGCATTAAAATCGACCGGCGGGACCGCCTCAGAGAATTCCTTGTATTTCACCTTGTATGCCTTATTCAGTCCCCCAATCGTTCCGTGCCGCGCCTCCAGGAACTTGGGATATAAACTTCGCACAACATATTCATTGTAGTCGCCGGAGTAGGGATCGAAATTATGGCAAAACGAAGGTTCGTAGTCAATTTCGATTAAGAAGACCGGCCCGCGCGGGTAGATATAGCTTTTTACTACATCTGAGAAGACCGAAAAATAATGTCTTAAAAGGATCTGAAATCTGGTGTGCAAGTATGACGGGGTCAACCCCCCAATGACACCGGCATCTGCCTTGGCAGCAAGCGGTTCGCCGTTTTTGTCCTTGGCGGCGGTCTCGGGGTGTCGGAAGACAAAATCCGGGATTCCGCCCTTGTCCCATTGGGCCAGAATCCACGGCCCCGGTTTGAGGATGATCTTGAAGCCGAACTCCCGCGAAAGTTCTAAGAATACGACTAGGTCCTTGGTCGGATTGGTCCGCCCGGAAAAATCAAACTCCCCCTGGCGTGATTCATGCAGGTTCCACGGCACGGCGGTGGAGATAATGCGGAAACCCGCCTTGCGGATACGCTCAAAGCAGATGGACCAGTACCGCTTGGAAACACGAAAATAATGCATCTCGGCGGCGAAAGGTGCATATTCCTCTTTGCCGATGATGAATTTATTGTCGACAACCTTGAGTGCGGTCCGCGATTTCTTTGCGCTACTTGCTGTTACTATTATGGCGATGCCTCCTTGGCAAAATTGAGCCGGCTCAATTCAAAACGGCTAAGTTAGTATTAAGCTATAGAAACGCCGCAAAGTCAAGAAAATTCTGCTAACTCATTGAATGTCAGTGACAAAGAGAAGGCCCCGCGGTATTGGCCATAGTTCGGGGGATCAAAAAGCGAAAAACCATGATGCGAAATGGCTATTTCAATAATATCATCTTTTTGATTTCGGTCCGGTCGGCGGCAGTCAGGCGATAGAAATACACCCCCGAGCCGACTTCCACCCCGCGGTCATTTTCTCCATTCCAGGATGCCTGATGACACCCCGCCGGCAGAAATTCATCAACAAGGGCGGCGACTTTTCGTCCGAGGATATCGAAAACTTCCAGACCGGCCTTCCCATCCTCCGCCAAGGAAAAGGCAATTAATGTATTGGTGTTAAATGGATTAGGGTGATTCTGGGATAGAGTCCATTTGCCGGGTATGGCATTGTCGGATTCAAGTATCCCGTCCGGAGTTGTGACCGTGATTACTCCTTTATTGAATAAGGCCTCATGTCCGTGGTTCACCGGCGGGAATTGGCCGTCCACCAGAAAAATACTATGCAGGGCCTCGGAGAAACACGCCGTGTCGAATTCAAACTGCCCTTCCACGCCGGCGATATCGAAAGTCAGGGTGATCACCGCCCGCCCCTCTGGTTCGGGCGGCGCGCCGGGGGGCATACCTGCAGCATTGATCACTAATTGATCCGGTGAGACGCCATCATAGGACGTATCGGCGGCGGGATGACATCGGTCTTCCGACCGCAAGCCAGCCGATGGTTTTACCTCCTCCACCAAAAAGGCCCAGGGTGAATCCCAATTCCAGGTCACACCGTGGACAAAAGGATGATTGGCAGCATTGGCGCCGGTGTCATAGGGAAGTGCGCCAGCCCAGAACGCGCCGGGGTCAATCTCCCGCACGATCACTGGGATGGAAAGACTCAGAAGACTGTCATCCCAGGATGCGGTGATCTCCAGGGTTACGCCGGTCTCCCCCACACCCACGGTCTTGCTTTCGAAATCGATGCGCCACTCAGCCAAAGCGTCGGAGACACTCAATAGCGCAACCCCCAGAATTATTAGGGGAAAAAGCAGAGTTATGGTCCGGCCCGCTCGGTTGAAAAACGCCGAGTAAATAATTGATGCTCGTGGAGAACCGATATTCATGCGGCCCCGATCGCGGTCACTTCATCAAGACCATTTTTTTCAAGCCGGTGAAATCAGAGGTGGTAAGCCGGTAAAAATAGATGCCGGAACTTAGCGTGTTTCCCCGGGCATCCGTCCCGTTCCAGACAGCTTGCGAGTGCCCCGCCGGCACAAACCCATCAACCAGCGTGGCCACATTCCGCCCTAGAATATCGTAGACTTCGAGCCGGGCATAGCCGCCCTCCCGGACGGTGAATTCGATTAACGTACTGGCGTTAAATGGATTAGGGTAGTTCTGCAATAGTGCATAGTCGGCCGGCACGGCATCTTCGAACTCCAGGATTGCATTGGCCTGGCAGGAATCGCCGACCCCATTCGAGTCGGAGTCTTCCTGAAGAGGGTTATAGTCATCGGGGCAATTATCACATAAAGTGCCAATCTCGTCTCCATCAGAATCGTCCTGATCGGGATTGTCGGTCTCGGGGCAGTTGTCACAGGCGTCCCCCAAATCATCGGCATCGCTGTTCTCCTGGCCGGAATTATGGATCTGCGGACAATTATCAACCGAATCAGCCACGCCATCGCCGTCGGTGTCGTTTTGCGTGATATCTTGAATGGTAATCACGCCTTTGTTGAAGGTGGCTTCATCGGTGCCGGGTACACCGTAACCGTCATTGCTTGGGCCATGATTGATCGGCGGATTCCCATTATCAACCATAAAGATACTCGGCAGTGAGCCAGAGAAACAAGCCGTATCAAACTCGAACTGGCCGACAACAGTACCAACGTCGAACGTCAGGGTGACCACGACTTTGCCTGTGGGTTCAGCAGGTGCATTGATGGCCCCCCCCTTGGCATTAATAACAAAATGATCTGGTGATTCCCCATTATACAATGTGTCAATTCCTGGATTGCAGGGTATGCCGACGCCCGATGCCGGCCGCACTTCCTCGATTATTTCAGCCCATGTCAAACCCCATTTCCATTCTACACCTTGGGCATACGGATGGATATAGGCATTGCCACCGGTGTCAAAGGGAAGGGTCCCCGTCCAAAACGCGCCAGGATCGATTTCTCGAACGATGATTGGAACGGTGAATCCCGTCATGTCAATATCCCAATACGCGGTAATATCAACGGTTACAGCGGTATCTCCGGCGTCGACCGTCTTGCTCTCAATCTCAACACCCCATTTAGCGCCCACCTCGGCAGCGCAACAAACCACCGCAATCGTTATTACTACCAAAAAACGAAGAAATGCTGGCATTTTCCACCGCCTCCTCAATTGTTTAACCCTCAGCGCCCGTTAATGTTCCCCGGTCGGCATTCACCCAATAAATCAAACGACCGACCCGGGCGGTATAGTTTGGCCAAGATACCCGGTTTTCTCACCGCCGCGAAATAAATTCATGCGGATATGTCATAAAATCGATGAACCGGTTTGCGGGATTGCTTTGCTGTAATCTCATTTGGCGGGAGGTGTACCGCAATCCACACCTCCGCGTAAAACCCACCGGGTGCGGCAAAAGCCCACCGTGTTCGGCAATCATTTGTCCTCCCGCTTGACAAACTCACGGAAAACCCCACCCTAAACGGCGGAGCATTACCAACTGATTGCTGTTACGCGATGGCGCCTCCTCTTTGGCAATCTTACTACGACACTTAATGTTACAATATACCAAAATACTCCCCTTTGTCAAGCGTTTTCCGCCGGTTTGAGTACCTGGAAAGTCCGGGTTAAACCCATTCGATTGACCGTACCGGATGCCTCAATTCCTTGGACAGGAAGAGATTACATGAAAACCCCCGTCCCGAATAAGTTCGGGGCGGGGGATATATGGTTCGAAATGGCGATGTCCTATTTCATCAAGACCATTTTCTTCATCTCGGTAAATTCACTCGCGGTTAACCGGTAGAAGTAGAGCCCCGAGCTTACCGATTTGCCTTTGGCATTCTTACCCTTCCAGGTTGCCGTGTGCCGTCCCGGCGGCAGATTACCCTCCACCAGAGTGGTGACCTTCTGCCCGAGAATATCAAAAACCTCGAGCTTGACATGGCCGCCCTGGTACAGAACAAACTCAATTAACGTATTGGCGTTAAATGGGTTAGGGTAATTCTGCAGGAGCGCGTAATCCGCTGGTACCGCATCTTCAATCTCAAGGATGGCATTCGGATCATCACATGCGTCACCGATGCCATCGTCATTGGAATCCGCCTGTTCGGGATTCACAACCAGGGGGCAATTGTCGCAGGAATCGCCGTACTCATCGAACATATCGCTGCTACTGCTATCACTGTTTTCCTGGTCGGGATTGTAATCCACCTGGCAGTTGTCGCACGCATCGCCAACTTTATCTTCGTCGGCGTCTTCCTGACCGGGGTTGGGCACCAGCCAGCAGTTGTCGACATCGTCATTAACCCCGTCCTCATCGGTGTCTTTCTCAATATAGACAATGCCTTTTTGGAACGTGGCTTCACCGGTACCGGACGGGCCATGATTAACCGGGGGGAAGACGTTGTCAATCATGAATATGGTGACAAGACTGGACGAAAAGCACGCCGTATCAAACTCGAACACGCCGCCAACATCGGTCACTACAAATGTCAAAGTCAGAAAAACGGTACTGTCCGTCGCAGGAGAAAAGAAATTCTTTCCCCCTGAAGCTACATTAACCACGAAGTTATCAGGGGATACGCCATCATATAACGAATCTATTTCCCTGCCCTCGGGGCATGGCTCGTTATAGTAATAGCCGGTATCGGCAGGTCGTATTTCTTCAACAATAAAAGCCCACGTTCCCCATTTCCATTCCACGAAATGCGAATCCGGCTTGAAAGCGGCATTACCACCCCTGTCGTGGGGCAGACTATCGGTCCAGAACGCACCGGGATTAATTTCCTTAACGACGAGCGGAACGGTGAGTGCGGTCAGACCCAAGTCCCAATACCCGAAAAAATCGAGCTTGGCCGTACCCCCGGCGGCAACCGAAATGGAATCGATCTTAATACGCCACTCGGCTGATGCACCGGCGGTGAAACACAGCATCGCGACGGCAATCGCGATAATGATACGAAATGAGGATTTCATTCTCCCCTGCCTCCTATGCTTTAATTAGACACAATTATTTTCTATCCATGGCTCACATACCACCCCACCACTAAATTAAAGATTGCCCCTGCCGTGGGCTTTGTCAAATGAAAAAATCGCCCGGCCAAAAAAAAAAATGAAAAATGGCCATCCGACGCCCGATTTACGGGAGATTCACCGCCATTTGTGGGCAAAAGCCGGAGGGGCTCGCTTCGGCATGGCCGGGTGCCACCCGCCTCAGGGCTTAACGGTTCCCGTTACCGCCCACAAAAAAAGGGACGAGAGGCCGAAACCTCTCGTCCCACAAACACGGCTTTTACGCCGAATTACGTGCGTACCTACGGACAAGTTTGGTCGCAACGATCCGGATGCAACGCATCCAAGCCGAGGTACACCTTGTTGACCATGTAACTAACATCCAATGGGTCGGTGCTGCAATCATCGTTGACATCGCCATTAGGTGCGGGACACGCAGAAAGTCCGTTATAATCCCACAACGCATCCAGACCCAGGTAGACTTTGTTAACTATATAGCTGACATCCAACGGGTCAACACTATTGTCGCCGTTGACGTCACCCGCAAGGCCACACTCGCAGCCGGATTCGACATTGATGTCGATGGTCATCTCGTCGGTTTGGGCACCGCACATATCGGAGACCACCACGGTTACGGTGTAAATACCCGCCGGTTCGAAATCGAGCGAGACCGCCAGATGGGCGCGGCAGTCGCCATCGTCCACGAGAGTGATCGTGCCGGTTGTCGGGGTCGGTACCACGATGATGGCCGCAGAGAAGTCACAGCCGCAGCACACACCGATACCATCCTCATGCGTGCCGGTGGCATTCAGGTACAGCGAGCCACCCGGAGCAATCGAGTATGGATATGCGTCGGGATCAAGCGGCGGGAAATTGACCGCATAACCGCCACACCAGCCAAAGCCCTTCTTCCAGGCCTTCTTGGTCTGGGCGATCAGGTCACTGACATAGCCCTCATACGGCGATGAATAACTGGACGCCTCTACATCTTCCGTGGCCTGCGTCGAGGTCACCATCGCGATATGGAGAACATGCATGCCATTCTCATCCCACGCACTCTCGGTGAGTGTAACTTCCTTGACGCCCAGGAGGACGTGAATATCGTCGACGTAGTCCAATTCATCCGGCTCTACATCCAGATCAACCCAGATTGTCACCCCAGTGGAGTCAAACTCCTCATAGAGGTACTGGTCGGTGTAACCACCGTCCGGATAGACGTACTCCCGGTTGCTCTGGACTACCGCACGTTTGACCGGAACACAAGTCAACGCCGTCATCCCCGAGGCATACTGGGTGGTGACGTCCACCGTATCGGGATAAGAAATCAGCGTATCCTCTTCGGTCCCATGGCAGTAGATCAGGTTGTAGCTGCTGACCCAGCCACCCATGTCGCCATTCGACGTCCGGACAGTATTGTCGTCTTCCAGCGTTGTGGTACCGACATCGAGGTCCGCTGCGGCGCCAATAATCAGGTCCGGATCGGAGAAAGTGTTCGGATAGATTTTGAATTTCATCCGCACAAATTCGCAGCTATCCGGATCCTGCGGGAAGATATACTGGACCGTGACGCCGATGGTCGAGTCGGAGGTCACCTGGTTGGCCGTGCCAACCGACTCGTTAGTCGCGGCGTTGAACGACAGCCGCAAACCTTCCAACGCACGGAACCCTGGGTTACCCGCAGTTACGTTCGTGAAGATGTCGCGGTAGACGAGCGTATCCGGACCATCGGCGGTCGCCGTCTTGTTGACAATCACCAGCGAAGCGTCATAGATCGGATTATACAACGAGTCATTGTCGGTCTCGTTGTAATACCACATGCCGCCGTCGCCGTCTTCACGGCCCCACGACTCGACGTTGGATACCGTGAGGGCCACGCACGGAGTAGTCATGACCGTGCCGACCCCGCAGATAAACGAGTCCGCGACAAAGAAGCTGACCGTGATGACGTACGGGTCGTCCAGGGACGGATTCGGATCGTTATGGTCGCACGAGATTTCTGCCCGGTACATACCTTTGCCGGGGGTCTCATCGGCGTCCATTTCGATCTCATATACCTCGGCGGGCTCACCCAAGCCGATGATCGTAAACCCAATAGAGGTACCACCGTCAATCAGCATCCAGTCCTCGGGACCACCGGAGAGCTTATTGATGGTGATCGAGTATTCCAGATCGTCGTTGCCATAGTTGTTGATGGTGAGTGTTTCATAATCGAACGGCGTCAGATCCGGACCCGTGGCAAGATCACCATGGTATTCACAACCCGGATCGACGGTCATCGTCATGCCGAGGACCGGAGCGATCAGCGGGCACAGGTTGCCGTCAAGCGTGCCGTCACCGATCAGTGGGTGATAGACGGTCTTGTTCACCGCCCAGTTGCCCTCATCATACGGGATAGCACCGGCGTCCATGTCCGCAATGTAGAAGCAGTGCAGGGTATCGTTGACTAGCCTAGCCATCGAACCCCAGTGCTCCGACAGACAAGGGTCGGCGCATGCCGGGTCCTCAGGATCATCGGTCTCGCAATCGCAACCCGGTGTCCGAGTCCCGGCTTCACCCAGGACGAAGAGGCCGGATGCGGTGGTCAGGCACCGCCCCGCGTCCCAGGAGACCCCGTTGTCGTTGGACATCGAAATATAAATGTTGCCGTTCTGGTACCCGGAAGCCGAAGCGTCTTCCTTGTCCGCTACAGCTACCCCACCGAACAGGGTATACGTAGCGTACAGGTAGCCCTCGTTGGTGTTGCCGGTCGAGGGATCGGTACAAGCGGTTGACCCATCACCAATACCCAGGGTCATCTTGGAGATGTACCGATTCCAGGTGCCGGAGCTGCCGTCGTTGGCCAGGAGAGGATCAACAGAGCCCCACATCGCCGCGGCAGCGACACTGTGGTACTGTGCTTGCCCGCCCGGGGTATCAAAGCCAACCGGCGTGCCGCCGGAAACCTGAGCATTGGCATTGGGCGTTGCGCCCTCAGACCAGTGCCGCATGACGGTCGGGCCAATCGAAACTTCGACTCCGCCGTCGTCCTTATAGTAGGGCGTGGTGTAGAGGGCATGTAGTTGGCCGTCTAAGTCGAACATCCAGCTGCTTTCGACATAAAACCGGTGCTCGTCGGCTTCGACATAGCTGGTGGTGTTCCACGCAGCGCCGGCTTCAACATCGGCAATTTGGAAACCATCACCGGTAATCCAGTCCGCGCCGGCTTCAGTCGATTCGAAATACACGGCGTCGTTGTTTACCTGGTTGCGAGCGGGCCCGTAATCGCGGGCATGAGCATAGGCCATGATTACCCGCGAGCCATTCGCCGCAAACTCATGCGACAACGTCATCGTCATCGACATCGGCACCGGGCCTTCCCATTGGTGAATCGGGTTTGGAAGCGCGTCCGGGTTGTACGCAAAGCGCCAATAGGCGGTATAAGCCGCATCGCCGCCGAGGGGACCGGAGTCCTGCGCGCCAACGTGATAGACGTCGTAGGTTGTCTGAGTTGCTTCTATTTCCTCGGTCCCGATCGCACCACGTGACCAGATATTTGCCTGACCTTGCAGGCTGGTCAAGCGGTCGGCAGTGTAGATGCCCATCCCGGGAATCGAGAACCGGGCCACACGGGCGTAGTTCGTACCACCTTCAATCGCACTGTGGTGCCAAACGATCGCGTTACCGCCCGAGTTGACCGAGACGTGGGTATAACCGCCACGCTGACCGGCCTCGATGATCGGCATGCCACCCCACGGGTCGATGGAGACGGTCCAGCCGGGGATTGACCAATCATAGCAGTTGTAGTGGACATTACGGCTGGGATCGCCCAGAATATAGACTTTAAGGGCCATCCACACCACGTGGACATACCTTTTGCCGGAAAGTGGATCAACCCCATGCCCGATCGACCGGTGGGAACCCCCGTTCCACTGATAATCATAGGTGGTCATACCGCAGTAGATTCCGTTCGGCGCAATAGGATAATCCGGCAGGAGGGGAGACATCACGGTATGGCCGGGCACAAAGCTTTGGTCCTCTTCCGCCTCGGCGGCGAATCTCGAACCATCATCAACGCGCTGCTCGTACTGCATCAATTCCTCGAGTGTCATGTGAGTGGGGAAACGATGCTTGAATTTGACCTTCTCTTCTGGTTTTTCTGAGGTAGCGAAGGCCGCAGCAGCGAACAGGGAAAACACAAACAAGGTAAGCAGTATAACGGCCGAAATCTTCCTTGCCATCCTGTTCTCCTTTGTATAATTCGTTCTCAGTTAATCATTTCTCGTTTTTTGATGTTGCACTTCTTTAGTTTTTTTATACGGCGTTTCCTCCCTTTCCTCCCCCTTTCGTTATCGCTTCGGTATATTGTCGATCTTGTCTGCAAATGACACGGAGAGTCAAGACATTCTCCCCGCCGGACACCCCCTTCCCTCGCCTTACTGCAAACGGCAAATTATAGATTGTTTCAGACCTCCATTGACAATCAACTTTAGATATACTCCTACACTCTAAGTTAGTTTCCAAACGCCTGTTGGCGAAACATCACGACTCTGTACTCACGCGCCCGAGATAGGCAATATTCCGGTAGGACCAAAAAACCTAACCCGTACTGTATGAGCGGGACCGCCTCGCGCCGCTCTACCCATAACCCAGTACAAAAATAGGAACTGACCGGGGTTTTGTCAAGGGTAAAAATCAAATTTTTCCAGGCGACAGCGCCAAAGTAACCTTAATTAGAGCAAATGACCTTACTTGCCCGTTTGCCCCGCCGGGCGGAGTAGGCCGAAAAAGGAAAAACCCCCAAGCGGTTGGCCTGGGGGTTTCCCTGTAACTAGCTGTGTGCCAATAAAATATCTACGGGCACGTCACGGGCGGGGGCAAACCCTGGCGATAGACATAACTAACCAGCGTTTGCAAGTCGGTTGGATCAACTGAACCGTCGCATGTCAAATCCCCTGCCGCCAGCACCGGCTCCGGTTCCGGACCTGAGCGATAGACATAATTCATCAAAATGGTTACATCCAGCGGATCGATCGAACCGTCAGCATTACAATCCCCGATTACATACGAGAGAATCGAATATGTCGCCTCCACCGTATCGGCCAAATCGCCGTCGGAGACCACAAACCGCACCAGAAAATCAGAACCACCCTGAGCCATATCCGGCGTAAACTCAAACCCACCAATGCCGTTGCCGGAATCAACAAACGCCGCGTTTGCCGGCACGTCGATCGCGGTCAGCGTCAGCGGATCACCCTCGGGGTCCTCCCCCTCAACGCGCAACATAAATGTATTGCCGGCAACCAGTTGTTCGTCCGGAGGATCGTCAAGGAATGCCGGCGGCTGGTTACCGGCCTCGTTGACCGTAATCGCCACCATTTCGGTATCGGCCAGTGCGCCGTCGGAGGCGATAACCCGGACGGTATATCCGCCGGACTGCGTGTAATCAGGTGTGAAGTGGAACAACCCCGAGCCGTTGCCATAATCGGTAAATATCGCGTTTGTCGGGAGATCTTCGACCGAAAGTGTAATCGGATTTCCATCCGGGTCGGTGGCCGAACAGGGGAAGTTCAGCGTGTTGCCCTCGGTAACTTGTTTGGCGCCGATCGGGGTCAGCACCGGCGCCTGGTTACCGAACTCCAACACCTGGATATCCACCATTTCAGTGTCGGCCAGGAACCCGTCAGACGCGATGAAGCGGACCTGATAACTACCTGCCTGCGTGAAGCTTGGGTTGAAATCGAATGTGCCGGTGCCGTCGGCGTTGTCGGCAAATGTCGCGTTCGGCGGCACATCTTCGGCCGTTAAAGCAGGTGTCGTACCATCCACATCGGTGGCCGTTACCACGAAGTTCAGGTTTTCTCCCTCTGTGATCGTTTGTGACCCAATCGGTATTATTACCGGCGCCTCACCGGCTTCCCAGACCGTAATTTCAACATCCGCGGTATCCAGGCCTGGGCTGGTCGGGTCACCGTCTGAAGCTAGAAAACGGACGGTATAAACGCCTGCCTGGGCGAAATCCGGATTGAAATTAAATGTTCCGGTCCCGTCACCGTTGTCGAGATACGTTGAATTGGCCGGTCGGTTTAAAGCCAGCATCGCGGGTATCTGTCCGTCCGCATCGGTTGACGTCATGATAAAGTTGAGGTTTTCCCCCTCCATCGTCGATTGAGCACTATACGGTCCGAAAACCGGTGGGGCGTTGACATGGTTCACGGTAAGATACAGCACCTGGAAAGTCGTATCAGCGGTATAACCGGAGTCGACAGCCACCCAGTTGAGTGTATAATTCCCGGACTGGCTATAATCCGGCGCGAAGATCACTTCAATGTCGCCATCGCCCAAATCGGTCACCGTCATGTTCGCCAGAATGGTATCCAGATCCATCTGCGGGGCGGGGCCATCGGGGTCGTAGGCATGAGCATATATCCATACCGTGTCCATTTCAAAGACTATGACCGGCATATCAGGATAGGAGCTGATATTCGGCAGCCGGTTAAGATCGGCTACGGTAATCTCCACGCTCAAGGTCTCGACTTCCGCCGGGTACTCGGCATCGGTGGCCAAAATGTCGATGACATACGTCCCCGAATCGTCGTAAGTCGTTTCCCAATAGAAGCTCCCGTAACCGCCCCCATCGTCGACAAATGTCGCGCTGCCGGGCAATGGATCGATGGACAGCACGGGTACCGTCGAGTCCGGATCACCAGCAAAGACCGTGAACTCGATGATCTCCAATTCGATGACGGATATCGGGTCCACCGGATCGAAGATCGGCAACTGGTTTCCGGCATCGATAATTGTCAGGACAACCGTTTCGCTGTCGGCATCCTGACCATCACTGACCATAAAGATCAGGTTATATACCGAATCCTGCCAGTAATCGGGAGTGATGCTGAACAGGGCTGTACCGTCGCCGTAGTCGACTAGATCAGCGTTAGGCAATAGCGTATCGACCGAAAAAACCAGTGAATCCCCCTCCAGATCGGAGGCACTAATCAGCACCATCAATTCATTCTGCTCCATAGTCGATAGCGGCCCGATCGGATTAAGGAACGGCACCTGGTTGCCCACCTCGATAATCTGGAGGATGACCTTTTGGTCGTCGGTGTCAATGCCGTCATCGGCGATAAACAGCAACTCGTGCAGGCCGCTTTGCGTATAGCCGGCGACAATGCTAAATGAGCCGGCGCCGTTACCGGAATCAACGAAGGTATACCCTTCAAGCAGGGTCTCGACCGACAGCGCCGGGATCGTGCCGTCCGGGTCGGTGGCCGAGATACCGAACTCCAGTGACTCACCCTCGGTCATTTGCTGTGGGCCGATAGTGGCCAGCACCGGTGGGCGGTTCTGCGACACAACAGTGATTTCCACTGTCTTTTCATCTGCCATGGCCGGACTGCCGTTGTCGGTGACCCGGAAGGTGACCGTATCAATCCCAATCTGGGAGAAATCCGGATAGAACACGAATCCCGCCACCCCATCGCCGGAATCGGCAAACGTGGCGTTGGCCGGCAGATTTGAGGCGGTCATGTACATGATGTCGCCTTCGGTGGCGGTGGAATCGGTGGCCACGATCCGGATTTTTAATGCATCGCCGGCCAAAACCGATTGCGGTCCGATAGCCAGGAGTTGCGGCGCCTGGTTCACATCCGCAGTCGTTATCTGGATCACCAGGAATTCTGAGGTTTGCGGACTGCCGTCATCGGTGGCAATGAAGGTCACGGTATCCACGCCCGCTTGATAATAGTCGGGTTGATACTCCCAGGTCGCGAATCCGTTGCCGGAATCAAAAAACGCCGCCACCGGAAGGTCGGTGATGTAATTCAACGCGATCATTCCGCCCTCGGGATCGGTGGCGTGAATCAACAGCGTCAGCGAGTCGCCCTCATTGACGGTTTGAACGCCGACCAGATCAAAAATCGGGGGTTGATTACCGGGTTCATATACCGTGATGGTTACAATCTCGGTGTCCGCCAACCCGGTGTCCGCGACAATAAAACGTACATCGTAAAGGCCGGATTGGGTAAAATCCGGGTTGAAGTCGAATGTCCCGGTACCGTCGCCATTGTCGGTAAATGTCGCGTTCGCCGGGAGATCTTCAGCCGACAGTACAAGCGAGTCGGCATCCGGGTCGGTTGCGGAGACACCAAAGTTGAGATTGACACCTTCAATAACCGATTGCGGACCAATGGCCGCCAGTTGCGGGGGCAGGTTAATATGGTTGACCGTGATATCAACGATCTCGGTGTCGGCCAATGAGCCGTCGGAAGCAATGAATGTGACACTGTAAAGTCCGGCTTGCGTGAAGTCGGGGTTAAAATCAAATGTCCCTGTTCCGTCAAAGTTGTCGGTGAACGTGGCGTTCACGGGAAGGTTTTCGGCCGAGAGGATCAGAGTGTCGCCATCCGGCTCGGACGCCGTAATGCCGAAGTTCAAGTTCAAACCCTCGTCGACACTCTGCGGCCCGATAGCCGCCAAAACCGGGACCTGATTCTGCTCGGTCACGGTAATATCGACGATCTCGGTATCGGCCAGTGTACCATCCGAGGCGATGAAAGTGACGTTGTAGAGTCCGGCCTGCGTGTAGTCCGGATTGAAATCAAACGTCCCCGTGCCGTCGTAGTTGTCGGTAAATGTCGCGTTAAGCGGCACATTCTCCGCACTCAGGATCAGTGAATCAAGGTCGACATCAGCTGCGCTTACCCCAAAGTTCAAATTCGCGCCCTCCGCCACAAACTGCCCACCAATCGCCGCCAATACCGGTTGCTGGTTCCCCGCCTCATTGACGGTGATCGCCACGATCTCGGTATCGGCCAGTGTACCATCCGAGCCGATGAAAGTGACGTTGTAGAGTCCGGCCTGCGTGTAGTCCGGATTGAAATCGAACGTTCCCGTGCCGTCGTAGTTGTCGGTAAAGGTCGCGTTGAGCGGCACATTCTCCGCACTCAGGATCAGTGAATCAAGGTCGACATCAGCTGCGCTTACCCCAAAGTTCAAATTCGTGCCCTCGGCCACAAACTGCGCACCAATCGCCGCCAATACCGGCGCCTGGTTACCGGCGTCGTTGACCGTGATCGCCACGATCTCGGTATCGGCCAGTGTACCATCCGAGGCAATGAAAGTGACGTTGTAGAGTCCGGCCTGCGTGTAGTCCGGATTGAAATCGAACGTCCCCGTTCCGTCATAGTTGTCGGTAAAGGTCGCGTTGAGCGGCACATTCTCCGCACTCAGGATCAGTGAATCAAGGTCGACATCAGTTGCGCTGACGCCAAAGTTCAAATTCGCGCCCTCGGCAACAAACTGCCCACCGATCGCCGCCAATACCGGCGCCTGGTTGCCGGCGTCGTTGACCGTGATCGCCACGATCTCGGTATCGGCCAG
>SDBS01003321.1_pt1 | contig 15790 bp, 14 predicted proteins | sample 2277091 | NCBI WGS metagenome assembly SDBS01 (sample SAMN10404972, study PRJNA504765) | marine sediment metagenome | isolation source: marine sediment core GS10_PC15, 163 cmbsf | place: Arctic Ocean: Southern Knipovich Ridge | collected 2010 | reverse complement strand
TGTCATAATTGTTAATTTTAATTCGGCTTCAGTTGTAAAAAATTGTATTGAATCTGTGTTATCACAAAAAGAGGTTGAATTTGAAATCATTGTTGTTGATAACGCAAGTCAGGATGATAGTTTAAATGTGCTTGGACAATTTGGTGATAAAATTCAGCTGATTAAAAATAGCGAGAATTTGGGTTTTGGAAAGGCAAATAATTTAGCCGTAAACTTGTCGAAAGGCAGGTATTTGTTTTTGTTGAATCCTGATGCGTTAATGTTAGAGCCAGATGATTTAAAAAAGATATTTTTATTTATAAAAAACAATAAACGCTTTGGTTTGGCCGGGACTCGTGTTTTAAAAGCAAATGGTGTAGACGAGTCAAAGCCTAATTATTATTATCCTGGTGAGCATTATATTGGACGTCCTTATAAAGATTTGCCAGGCAAAGTTGCATGGGTGCTTGGCGCCAGCATGATTATTCGCAAAAAAGTTTACAATAAAATTAATGGGTTTGATGAGGGGTTCTTTCTTTATGGCGAAGATCCGGATATTTGTTTGCGTATAAGGAAGTTAGGTTATGAGATTGGTTATTTTTCTGATGTATCAATCAAGCATATTGGCGGCGTGAGTGAGCGAGGAACAGATTGGTATTGGCTTGCCACGAAGAAACAAAAAGCGCTACATTTATTTTATACAAAACATTACACGCCTTCTGCTGTGAAATTTTTAATGCGTCGAGATATTCGATTAGCTCGAATCAAAATGTTGCTTGGAGCGCTTAGATCTATTGCGACCTTAGGCCTGTTGAAGCGAAAAAAAGATAGAAAACATCGGGCTATTTATGATTTTTGCAAGGAGCATCTTTAATTGAAATTTATTATTACGAGCCCGGCTCGATTGGGCGATACCATTTTTATTACGCCATCAATTCGTCTGATTAAAAAGATTTATCCTGATGCTGATATTGATGTGATTGCGATATCAACGTTAGCCGCTGAAGTATTGCAAGGCAACCCGTATATTCGCCATCTTTTCGTTTTGCCTGAGCTTACAAGCTTAAGCGAAAAAGCGAATGACTATGATTATAAAATAAATATTCACAATTCTGCTAAGGCGCGAAACTATCTCGACATATTTAATGCAAAACTGCTAAAATTTTCATCTTCGAAAGGTGATTCTAAAAAGCATCGAACAGAAACTTTACTTTCTTTTGTCGCTAAAGCATTGCCTTGTCGTCTAAAAAAAATTAGCCCGCATTATGATTTATTTCCCACAGCAGATCATCATGCCAGCGTTCAATCAAAACTTTTGAAGCATACGACCGATTTTGATCAGCATATATTAATTGGGCTACATATGGGTTGTCACGGCCTTTCTAAAAAGCGATCACGACTTTGGGGTAAGTTTTCACATGAAAAAGCTTGGCCATTAAAGCACTTTATTAAGCTTGCTAAAATGCTCAATGGTCGTTATGAAAATGCTTGCTTTATATTAACAGGTTCTAATGATGAAGAGCCCCTAGGGAAAGAATTTTGTAAGCAAGTTCCTAATACTATTAATTTCATTAATGAGATTTCTATCTTGGAATTAGCAAGTCTCATGCATTATCTAAAGCTCTTTATCACAAATGATACCGGTGCGCTGCATGTGGCTTGTGCAAATGAAGTCAATGCTATCGCTCTTTTTGGACCTAGCGATTCAACGTTGCACGGCCCATACCCACGCAGAAAAAATAAAATAATGATACAAAAAAAACCTATCCGAAAAATTAAGGTTGATGAGGTTTATCAGGCATGTATTGATTTGCTTGAATTGGATTAACCCGGACATTGTTTTGTTTGTTTCTAAGGCCTCAATAAGCTTCGAATTATATCCAGGTTTGTTATTAGTCGTTCTTTGTTATATTGATTTTCAAAATAATCTTTGCCAAAAAAAGATATGATCTTGATTGGATTATTTCTTCGTTATCACCCATATGATTAATTGATAGCCTTGATAATAGCAGAAAAATACTTCGGTGGCTCTGGTCTGTCATACCAAGCCAGCACGGGAAAAACATCGAATTTTTTACCCTGATTTAAAACAATTAATTGTTTTTTGTCGATATAAGGCTTTGCAAATTCCATAGCAAGCGCTGTATAACCAATGCCTTCAGTAACAAGCAAGGCCAGATCTTCAGTTCTATTCGCAAAATAACGTTTGTGCTGAGCAACCTTAAACAAATTATATTTTTTAAGATAATTAAAAGTCATTTGATCACTTGAATCATAGTCAATAACATGCTCCTTTTGCACAATATCTTTTGTCTTTCTGTTTTTCCATTTTGCGCTACAAACCAAAACATATTGTTCGGATGTTAATACCTTATATTTCATTTCTTGAGTAAGATCTTCTTTATTCAGAATCGCAAAATCACACTTTCCAGCTTTTAATAATTGATACCGATTTTCAGCATCATTCACCTCAAAAGAAAAAAATACTTTAGGGAATTTTCTCATTACAGATATACAACAAGGAATAATCCTTGCTCGCATGATACTCGTTTGACCTGTGATTGAAATTTCAATTTCCGATTCTATGCCAGCGCCTTGAATATAAGAAAGTGTTTCGCCCTCTAAATTTTTTGCTGCATGACAATAACGTAATAATGCTTCGCCTTCTGAGGTTAATTTCATACCTCGTCGAGTCCGAACAAACAACGTTGTTCGTAAAGCTCTTTCAAGCGTGCGAATTCGCTGAGTAACTGCAGCTTGAGTAAGAAATATTTCATTCGCCGCCCCATGAACCGTCTTATTCTTAACGACAGCCATAAAAGCTTCTAATTGCGGGCCAAGTAAATTCACGATATCTTATCACCTAATAATAACAATTAATTATTCTTATATCAGAAATTGAGCTATATTGCAATTTCAACAAAAGAAGAAGCACTTGGTGAGAAAATTTATAAGCCAAGCGTGTGTGCGGTTATGTAATATGCCTGTAAACTTAGGAGACAATGATGTTAAATAAAAAGCTTATATTGGCTTACTCTGGCGGTCTTGATACCTCAGTCATATTAAAATGGCTCATTGAAGAAGACTATGAAGTTATTGCTTATATTGCCGATGTCGGTCAAAAAGATAATTTTAATATGGCCAAAGAAAGCGCGCTGAAAATCGGTGCTTCCAAGGTATATATTGAAGATTTAAAGGAAGAATTTTTGATTGATTATATTTTTCCCGCTTTTAAAGCAAACGCCCTATATGAAGGAAGATATTTATTAGGTACCGCTATCGCTCGTCCTTTAATTGCTAAACGACAAATTGAAATTGCAAAAAAAGAAAATACCAATTTTGTTTCACATGGTGCAACAGGAAAAGGAAATGATCAGGTAAGATTTGAGCTGGCTTATTACGCTTTAAATCCTAGCGTTAAAATTATTGCACCATGGAAAATAGATAAATTCCTACAACAATTTCAAGGCCGATCTGATATGTTAGATTACGCTGAAAAACATGGCATTAATGTCAGTTCAACTAAGGCTAAACCTTATAGCGAGGACGATAATCTGTTACATATTAGTCACGAAGCAGGTATGTTAGAAGACCCTGAGCTTGAGTGCGAAGAAAGCATCTATTCTAAAACGGTTTCACCAGAAAACGCACCTGATACAGTCACTAAAATTTCAATTAGCTTTAAGGACGGTATTCCAATAAAAGTTGTAAACCATAATGATGGTACAATCAAAGCCAACCCGCTTGAACTTTTTGAATATTTAAATGAGCTGGGCGCCAAAAATGGGATTGGTCGTTTAGACATGGTTGAAAACAGATTTATAGGCATTAAATCCAGAGGTATCTATGAAACACCTGGGGGCACCATTTTACATGCAGCACATTTAGACCTTGAAGGTATTGCGATGGACAGAGAAGTGATGCGATTAAGAGATATGCTTTCTGCAAAGGTTTCCGAATTAATTTATAATGGTTTTTGGTTTAGCCCTGAAATGGATTTTTTGATGTCAGCCATCAACAAGAGCCAAGAAATTATTGACGGCACTGTTACCGTGAAACTCTATAAAGGAAATGTTTACCCGGTTGCCAGAGAAAGTTCTAGTTCACTTTATGATAAAAACATTGCTTCAATGGATATTGAAGGTGGCTATAATCAAAAAGATGCTGAAGGATTTATTAAAATTAATGCCATTAGGCTAATCGCTCATAATAAATATCTAAACTACAAAGGTAAGAGGTTATTTGAAAATGACTAAATTAAATCCCATGTGGAGCGGCCGATTTTCAATGCCATCTTCTGATCTTTTACAAAAAATAAACGAGTCGATATCATTTGATGTGAGGCTCGCAAAACACGATATCTTGGGATCAAAAGCACATTGTAAAATGCTAGCAAAAACAGGCATAATTACTAAAGAAGAATGTAAAAAGATTATTGATGGTCTCAATAAAATTGATAAAAAGATCACTTCTGGAAGTTTTGAGTTCAAAATCGAGCTAGAAGATATTCATATGAATATCGAATCAGCACTTTCGGATTTGATTGGAGAAACCGCTGGCAAACTGCATATAGCAAGATCCAGAAACGATCAAGTCGCAACGGCTTTTAAATTATGGATTCGTGATGCTTTAAAAAAACTTGAGGGACATTTAAAAAATTTACAATCGGCCTTAATAACACAAGCTAAGCAGCATGTAGAAACGATAATGCCAGGATTTACACACCTTCAAGCGGCTCAAGCAGTTACATTTGCTCACCATATGATGGCTTATGTTGAAATGTTTAAAAGAGATAGAAGCCGAATTAAGGATGCATCTAGTAGATTAAATGAATGTCCTTTAGGTGCTGCAGCTCTAGCAGGCACATCATTTCCAGTTGACAGAAATATGATAGCAAAAGAATTAGGCTTTGACTGCCCAACAGCAAATTCCCTTGATAGCGTTTCAGATCGTGATTTTGCACTTGAATATTTAAGTCTCGTCGCTATATCTTCTGTGCATTTATCAAGATTATCTGAGGAAATTGTTATATGGAGTTCGCAGCAATTCAGTTTTATAAAATTGTCCGATGCTTTCACCACGGGTAGTTCCATCATGCCTCAGAAACGAAACCCAGATGCAGCTGAGCTTATAAGGGCAAAAACAGGTCGTATTATTGGCGACCTAAACAGTCTGTTAATAGCCTTGAAGGGTCTGCCATTAGCTTATTCAAAAGACATGCAAGAAGATAAAGAGCCTGTCTTTGATGCGCATGACACGATTGTGATATCTCTCTGTGTGATGACAGAGATGATTGGCAGCATGTATGTTAATAAAGAAAAAATGTATCAAGCCACAACAATTGGATTTTTAACAGCAACTGATTTGGCGGATTGGTTAGTTAAAAAACTGGGGTTTTCTTTTAGAAAATCCCATAGCATTAGTGGTAAAATTGTCAAAATTGCAGAAGTCAAAAAATGCGAGCTGCAAGATCTTACGTTAGCTGACATGCAGTCTGTTGAACCTAAAATAACGGCTGATATATATGATATATTAACTATAGATTCATCTGTCAATAGCAAAACAAGCTTCGGAGGAACGGCATTTAAGAATGTAAAAGGTGCTATAAAGTTAGCTGAAGATGATGTGTGATTTGACTTTCTGCAATCAGTAAATTTTTTTGTTACGCCTAGATATTGATCAGATGGATTCTGATGTGGAATACAATGTTATATAATGTCTGAACTACTACACCTTAATTGTGCGAATGCTGATCCATATAAAATTTGATGGTTTTTTCAAGGCCACTATCAAATGTTTCTTTGGGTTCCCATCCTAATTCATTTTTGATTTTTGAGATATCAATCGCATAACGCCAATCGTGTCCCGGGCGATCTTTTACAAACGTAACTAATTCGCGATGGGGCGTTTTGCATTCATGTAATTTATCTAATTTATCGCAGATGGTATGAACGATTTTAAGGTTGGGCCATTCATTGTTGCCACCAACATTATATGTTTCGCCCAGTTTGCCTTTTTGCATCACACATTCAATCGCTCGACAATGATCTTCAACATAAAGCCAATCACGGATGTTTGACCCATCACCGTAAACAGGGATATGTTTATGCTCCAAACATGAGTAAATGATAGTTGGAATGAGCTTTTCTCGATGCTGGTTTGGCCCATAATTATTTGAGCAATTTGTCAGTGTTACTGGTAGCCCATAAGTATGGTGATATGCGCGAACCAAGTGATCTGATCCTGCTTTTGAAGCGGAATAAGGCGAGTTAGGAGCATAAATTGTATTTTCTGTAAAAGCAGCGTCCTTTTCTTTTAGCGTACCATAAACTTCATCAGTCGAAATATGATGAAAAAGACATTTTTCTATTGCGCGATTTTTATCTTCTAACCAGTGAATTCGCGCAGCTTCCAAGAGATTAAATGTGCCGACAACATTTGTTTTTATAAAAGCTTCAGGGCCTGCAATTGACCGGTCAACATGACTTTCTGCTGCAAAGTGAACAATAACATTAATCTTAAATTTTCTCAGTGTTTTGTCAATTAACTCACGATCGCAAAGATTACCTTCAACAAAATGATAGCAATCTGAATTAGGAAGATCTTTTAAGTTATCAAGTGAGCCGGCATAAGTTAATGCGTCAAAATTGACAACTTGTGGAGGCTTTTTACGATTGAGAAGATGATGGATAAAGTTAGAGCCAATAAAGCCAGCGCCACCGGTCACCAAAACAACCGTATCAGAATGGTCTAATATTTCTGTCATGAGAAATGCTCCTTAATCATTTTGCCTAGTTCAATATGCCATGGGATTTGGGTAATGCCAAGGGTGTTTTCAATTTTTTTGCAACTTAGTACAGCATTGGCAAGGCGTTTAGCGGGACTATTATATTCTGCGCTTGTTATAGGTTTTATGCGTTTTATTTTTAGGGGTTTGATTTTCTGAGCATCGGCGATAATGTCGAGCGCAAATTGTTGCCAAGAAACCGCGGGCGATGCACAGTAATGATAGGTTCCCCAAAGACTTGAAATTTGTAATGTTTTTTCGATTATTTTCCAAGTGACAGTTGCGATATCAATCGCGGGTGTTGGGCATGTGATTTGGTCAGATACAACTGATAATTCTTCCTTTGTTTCGGAGAGTCTTAAAATTGTTTTTACAAAATTATTTCCGTGTGAGCAAAAGACACCACTAAGGCGTAAAATAATATGTTGTTCTAATCGATGTTGAATGTTTTGTTCGCCAAGTAATTTTGATTCGCCGTAAACGTTAATCGGGTTTGGTTTGTCTTCTTCAGTATAGGGTGAATCTTTTTCGCCATCAAAAACATAATCAGTTGAGTAGTGAAATAAAGGAATTTTATTTTCTTCACAATGTTGTGCGAGCAGCGATGGCCCTTCAGCATTAACTTGCATTGCGAGTTCTTTTTCTTTTTCTGCATTATCGACAGCTGTAAATGCTGCAGCATTAATAATAAAATCAGGCTTATAATTTTTTATGGCGTGTCTGATATCAGCTTGTTTTGTAATATCGAGTTCATTTTCTTCTGGAACAATTAAGGTGATATTGTTAGGGCAGGTTTGTTGGAGCGACCAACCAACTTGACCGTGTTCACCTGTAATTAAAATATGTTTTTTAGTTTCATTCATAATCAAAAACTTGGTAATTGTTCTTTAGGAATATCTTTTAATCGCTGTCCAACTTTATCTTTCCCAGATAGTATCGGGTTTGATATTGGCCATTCGATTCCGATGTCTTTGTCATCCCAGGCAATAGAAATTTCGGAAGCAGCATCATAATAATCAGTACATTTATAGAAAAAATCTGCACGTTCTGAGAGTACGCAAAAGCCATGAGCAAAGCCTGGTGGGATGTAAAATTGACGATGATCAACATCATCAAGAATAATGCTTGTCCATTGTCCAAATGTTGGAGAGTTTAATCGAATGTCAACTGCAGCATCGAACACACGACCACTTGTGACATAAATTAATTTGCCTTGGGTGTGGTTGGTTTGATGATGTAAACCACGCAGCACATTTTTTTCCGATCGTGAGGTGTTGTCTTGTACAAAGGGACGTGTGATGCCACATTCCTTGTATCGTTCTGCTTGGAAGCTTTCAAAAAAGTATCCGCGATCGTCGCCAAACACTTTGGGTTCGATTATCTTTACGCCCGGTAATTTTGTTTCAATTATTTTCATAATATTAGCTTAAAATTGCAATCTATCAGGCTTGGAAATAGTTATTAAATATTGTCCATAGCCATTTTTTAACATGGGTTTTGCAAGTTCATGTAGTTGTTCTGTTGTGATAAATTTCTTTCGCCATGCAACTTCTTCAGGACAGCCTACTTTCAAAGATTGTCGCTGCTCTAGAATTTGAATGAAATTTGCTGCGTCTAATAGTGAATCATGCGTTCCAGTGTCAAGCCATGCAACACCTCGACCAAAAAGTTTTGCTTTAAGTTGACCTCGTTCTAAATAAACCCGATTAACATCAGTAATCTCGAGTTCGCCACGAGCAGATGGTTTTAAGTTTTTTGCAATTTCAATGACTTGATTATCATAAAAATAAAGACCGGTGACGGCAAAGTGGGATGGTGCAACTTCTGGTTTTTCAACAATATCATCAATATTGCCATCTTTATCAAAACTTACAACACCATAACGCTCAGGATCACTCACATAATATCCAAAAACAGTTGCGCCTGATTGTGCTTGGTTTGCCTTAGGAAAAACATCTAACATATTGTGACCATAAATAATATTGTCACCCAGCATTAAGCAGACATCATCATCACCGATAAATTTTTCACCCACGATAAATGCATCAGCAATTCCGCGTGGCTCATCTTGGATGACAAAGGTTATTTTTATGCCCCATTGCGATCCGTCTTTTAAAAGTCGTTTAAAGAGAACTTGATCATTAGGTGAGGTGATAATGAGAATGTCACGAATACCGGCAAGCATTAGCGTGCTGATTGGATAGTAAATCATCGGTTTGTCATAAACAGGTAGCAATTGTTTGCTCAGATGAATACTTGCAGGAAAAAGTCGAGTGCTAAGTCCTGCGGCAAGAATAATACCTTTCATTGATCGTGTCCTCTTGATCTAATTTATTGGCATTCTAACAGAGATTATTTGTAGTATCGAGGCTCATCGCCTGGGCGGGTTTTGAACCGTTTATATTGCCAGAGATATTGCTCAGGTTTCTTCCGAATGGCGTCTTCAGTGAGTTTGTTAACGAGCGTGATATCGTGTTCTAAATTATCTGTGGGAAAGTTTTCTATTTTAGGTGAAAAGTAAATATCGTAACCGGTGGCATCATCACGTCGAAAATAGGTGCATAAAAGCGTATTGGCGCCTGTGATTGCCGGTAAGCGCGAGCTTGCTGTAAGTGATGCAGCGGGGATTCCAAAAAAAGGTGCAAAAACATGATCGTAATAGCCCGCATCAATGTCTGGCGTATACCAAACCATTTTGCCTTTTTTTAACGCTTTTAGAATGCCTCTGACATTATTCCTTTCGATAGCGTTTGGATAGTGACGTTTGCGAGCAGTTGAAATTAAGTGATTCATCAGGGGGTTTTTATGGCTACGATAGACAATAGTAAAATCAAGGCCATTTAGTGTATATAGCCGACCGCTGAGTTCAAGAGTGGTGAAATGTATCCCAAACAGTAATATTCCTTTGCCTTCTTTTTGAGCAGATTGGATATTGTTCATCCCGTGAAAATGAGCTAGATCACGCAATTTCCGGTCGGATGCCCACCATGCCAAACAGCCTTCAAAAATAGCAATGCCTAATGAAATATAGCTTTCTCTTAATAGGTTGTCTTTTTCTTTCTCCGTTTTTTCAGGAAAGCAAAGATTTAAATTAACTGTTGTTGTCTGGCGTTGGCGCTTATCAAACTTGAGCATTAAAAGGCCAAGTAACTTGCCTAGCCCAAGAAGTGCACGGTAGGGCAGAAGCTGGGTTAAAAGCCAGAAAACACCAATTAGGCACCAGGCAGGCCAATAAAAGGGATGGTAAATATTTCTATGTGTCTTTCTCATGTTACTACTTGTGTTATGAACTTCAGTGATCTATTCTGCATTGTATATTTTTTAGCGTTGCGAGTGAAGTAATGAAAATTGATTCATTTAAACAAAAACTAAAAGAAGCTAAAAATGTTGAGCAATTAAACAAGACTCTTCTTTCCTATATGCATGATTTGGGATACAGCGCATTTTCTTTTACCTATTACTCCTATCATCCAAAATCAAAAAACAAAATCAGGTATGATTTTTCATCAAAAAAGCTGCGCCAATGGCATGAGCATTATCTTAGTGAAGATTACCATTGTATCGATACAACAATTGATGCAACTTATCAGACAACTTTACCCACGTTTTGGAATATAAAGGCGCAGATCGATAATGCAAAAACTCTACGTGAGAGGCAGATGCGGCTAGATTCGCAAGCATTTGGTGTTGAGAAAGGCGTTTCTATTCCGATTCATGGGCCGAGTAATGATTTTGCGATCTTGATGATTTCAAAATTTAAGGGTGAAAAAGAAGTCGTGCCTTTAGAAAATTTAGAGCATGAGCTTCAAAATATTGCGCATTATTATTATCACTATGTTCGCACTCATTTATTGAAGTCACAACCAGAGAATAAAGCATATCATTTTTCTAAACGTGAAATGCAGTGTTTAGTTTTACTGGCACAGCATTATTCAGTGACAGATATTGCGAAAGAGTTAAAAATCACAAGCCGAACTGTCAATTTTCACATTCAAAATATTAATAAAAAATTTGGTGTAAAAAGCAAATACCAGGCAGTTGCTAAAGCATTAGAATTGGGTCTCCTGACGTTGTAAACCTGTCACAATTATCAGCTTTTCTTTGGCAGCACTTGAGCTACACTTGACCAAGAATTTAAACACAGGAGCAAGAAGAGTAAATCATGAAAAAAATTATAATCAATACAGGTTTTGCGATATGTTGCTTAGCGTTTTTAAGTGCGAGTTACGCTTATACAATCAACAACAAATCAAGCTTTTATCTTTTTGCTAAAGATAGCGCTGGTTGTCCCAATGTTGCGCCCGGTGAGACTGAGAGGACAAGCACTGCTTGGTGTGGCTATTTGGCTTGTGCAACAAAAAATTACGATAATAATCAAGGTTGTATGGAGCAAAATAGTGATAAAACCGGTTTAACGCAAGGCGGATATGCAACCTGGTTTTCGTTATCAGGTCCAACGAGTACTTGTGCAGTCCCAGATGGTAACACTTATCAATGTTCATGGGATGCAAAAACAGGCGATGTGAATTTTCAATATTTGCCGGTCACTCAAAAATATTCTTTTGGAAATCAAATTGGGCAGCCAGTGCAATTACCGAAAAATATTGCAACCTATTCAACCGGTCCTTCGCTTCGAGGCGTTAACGTTTCTGGTTTAGAATATGATGGAACATTTTTAGATGCCATGTTTCAACATCCTGATATTCCTGATGTGAAATATTTTGCAAAGCAGGGGATGAATACCGTGCGGTTGCCAATACGATGGGAGTTTGTGTTGCATTCGGGCGATAATTTAGTTGAAAGTGCCGATCCAGCAAGTAAAACAGTTAATACGATGTATATTAACGGTTTAAAAGACGTGCTTCAGAAGTATTTAGAAGGCGGTTTAACGGTGATTATCGATTTGCATAATTATATGCGTTTTTGTCCAACAGGCGCTGCCGTTGGGCAAGCCAATGAACCAACAGATCCTGTAAAAAATAATTGCCAGGTCGTTAATGCGGATCAGCTCGCTTATATTTGGAGTGTGTTGGCGAAAGAATTGAAGCCGCTTGCACAAAAGTATCCAAAGAAATTAATTTTTGAATTAATGAATGAGCCTTATTCACAAGATGGTGTTTCAGGCCAAGAGTTGAGTTCTGAAGCGCTGATGAAAGCAGAAGCTGCAGCAATCATCTCTATTCGTGCTGAGAGTTTAAATAATTTAATTTTGCTTGGTGGAAATTATTGGGATCCATTGCATGGTTGGACTGTTTACGCGCCATCACCTTCGGATAAGCCTAATGGTGAAGTCTTTACGGCACAGAATTTACAGGCCAATGGTATCACTGATCTTTCGAATATTGGTTTTGACATGCATCAATATTTAGATTCAAATTATAGTGGTTTGCACGATACATGTAATCAATACACTTCATATGATGACTTCAAACAAAAACTTGATTTGGAAAATAATAATGGACAAGATTTATTTGGCGATTGGTTGAAGACAAATCACATGAAAGTTTTCTTAGGTGAGTTCGGTGCGGCTGATAATGCAACTTGCCAACAAGACTTAAATTATTTGCTGCAGTTTGTTAATGATCATGCTTACGATTTGAGTAAACCAGAAAATGGTGGTTTTATCGGTTGGACTGCATGGCGTGCAAATAGACATGGTGGAGATGTTGGATTTGCGCCATTTAATTATTTACAAGCCGCAGACTATACAGTTTATGGTGGCAAAGGAACGAAAGAAGCTTCAGATCCTGGCACAGGTATTGTATTAGGTCTGGGCAATGGCTTAATGAATAGCGTCTTTTCTAATTATCTGAATAAGCCAGAATGAGTAAATGGTTAGGGTGTCAGGCTTTTTTCTGTAGGGACAGGTCGGGACCTTATGACGCTCCTTCGGAGCTGTTAAACCTAGAAAATTTTAATTTATAGCGTCGCCTTTAAGCAATACTTTCTATAGGCTTGTTGAATAACAAATCTATTTTTATATCCAACTTATGGATAATGATAAGGTTGGGACCTGTCCCTTATTATTGATTGGACAAGTCGCGACTTGTCCCTACAATTCGAGACCTAGTGCTCTGACATTTCATCTCCGCGAAGATTTGCCAGGATAATTGATAGAAAGCTCTAGCCATATGTTAAAGAGGTAAATGCATCTGGTGTATCGTTATTATCACTTTTTTGCTTTTTAGGGGTATATGCAAAACAAATTCGGTTTGTGCTGCTTTAATTTCGCAAGCATTTCATCGCAAGCACCAAATTTAAATTCTTTTAAATAATCAAACACAATTAGTTTTTCGCAGTAGCGTTTGATGAAGGGTAAATCGTGTAAAATCATGATGATTGTTTTATTAAATTCATTTGCTTGTTGTTTGATGATTTCAAATAATTGTAATTGTTGTTCGATGTCTAAATGATTTGTTGGTTCGTCTAATAAAAAGATATCAGGATCTTGTGCGAGCAACGTTGCAAGTGATAAACGTCGCTTTTCTCCACCAGAAAGTGTTTGTACATCGCGTTCAATAAAGTCTTGAAGATTAACTTTTTTTAACGCTTCTAAAACAGCCTGTTTATCATCGTCATGGTCATAAAACCAATGATGTTGATAAGGGAAGCGACCGATCATTGCGGCTTCTAACACAGTGTTCGGAAATGGAAAGTCGGTGTCTTGTAATAATACGCCAATTTTTTTCGCACGATTTTTGGGTTTGATTTGATGTATCGATTTTGCATCAAGTGAAACATTGCCTGAATTTGCCAGATTTAATCCAGCTAGCGCATGAAGCAGTGTTGTTTTTCCTGCGCCGTTTGGTCCGAAAATTCCCCAAACTTGTCCCGGTTCAAATTGCATCGAAAGATTGTCAACAAAAGTTCTGTTGCCAAAGCCGAGTGTTAAATTATGCGTGTTAAGTGTTGTCATTAACGCGCACCTCGATGTAGTAAGTATAAAAATAAAGGAACGCCGATGATTGCAGTGATAATGCCAACCGGTAATTGAACGGGAGCAATGATGGTTCGAGCAAACATGTCGGCTAGTGTTAAAAGACTGCCGCCGAGTAATACAGAAGCAGGAATAATAAATCTGTGATCTGAGTTACCGAGTAATCTTAACATGTGAGGTACAATTAGCCCGATGAAACCAATGCTGCCTGCGATGCTTACTGCGCACGCGGTTAACAATGAGCTGATGATGTAAAGCCATAGGTTTAAACGATGTGTGTTGATGCCGAGGCTTCGTGCGGCAATATCACCGCGAGTTAAAATGTTAAGAGATTTTGCAAAAAACAAAGCGATCACCGTGCCGACAATTAAAACGATCGGCTGCCAAATCGCAAAGTGCGCATAACCTAAATCACCCATCAACCAAAACAACATGCTTCGTAAGTTTTGCGTGGGGCTCACGGTCAAAATAAAACTGATGATCGCGCTAAAGCCTGTCGCAATTACAACGCCCGTTAATAATAATCGAAACGATGAAAAATGATGCTTCGTTCGCGACAAAGTGAGCACTAAAAACATCGCAAATAAGCTGCCGATGAATGCGAAAATACCAATGAACATGCTGAAGCCTAAAAGCAATCCAAGTAAGCTTGCGACAGCTGCGCCACCCGAAATGCCGAGGATGTATGGATCCGCCAACGGATTGCGAAGAAGTGTTTGCATTAGGGCGCCAGAAAGTGCAAGCAAGCCGCCTGTGATAAAGGCGCAAACTGCTCGCGGTAAACGCAGATTAAAGATAATCGTGTGTGCAATGCTGACTGAGTGATGTGTGAAAGCTCTTGTGAACTCCGCAAATCCAAGATGCGCACTGCCAAATAATAAGCTGACAATAATGCTCGTTATTGAGAGTATTATCAGTAATATCATGATTGATGAAATATTTGATTTTTGTGCGAACACTTGATGCCTGCTTGAGTTCTGTTTCTGGCTTGCAAGTCTACACGAAGGATTAATTAATGAAAATGTGTTCTTTATCTCTGTAGGGTACGAAAAATTAATTTACGCAAAAATTGGGGGATTTTTTGCCGGGTTGCATACTATCCGACCCCTGTGATTGGTGTGACAATAATCCAAAATAATTTTTTCTATCTACAGAGATTCTTTGTATCTTTTATCTTTTCTTGTCTTTCAATTTATGAAACAATACGCCAATCTGCCCGGGAAGGTGAAAATTTTATGATCGATAAAAAGGGTTTTCGAGAGGGTGTCGCGATCATTCTCGTTAACCACCGCAAACACGTGTTTTGGGCTAAACGTATCGGGCAAAATGCTTGGCAATTTCCCCAGGGCGGTATATTGCCTGGTGAAACACCAGAAGAGGGAATGTATCGAGAACTTGAGGAAGAAGTGGGTTTGAAGCCTAAAGATGTCGAAATCATTGCTTGCAGTAAAGAATGGCTCCGGTATCGGTTACCCCGTCAAATGATTCGTTATTATTCTAAGCCTATTTGTATTGGCCAACGGCAAAAATGGTTTTTACTGCGTTTAGTTGGGGATGAAAGTGCTATTCGGTTTGATCATACTGATTCTCCAGAATTTGATGGTTATCGCTGGGTAAAATATTGGTATCCACTTCGCCGCGTGATTGCCTTTAAACGGCGAGTTTATCGACGGGCGCTCCAGGAGTTTGCCCCTTTATTATTTGAGCGCAATTCTGTGGAGCTGCCTCAAGAAGAAACCCATGAATGACTATTTTCTATTATACCCTTTAATTGGCATATTTACGGGCTTGACTTCAGGCTTACTTGGTTTAGGAGGCGGGTTAATAGTCGTGCCCGGGCTAGCGCTTGCTTTTTCTTTAATTGGCTTTCCTCACTCAGAAATTATGCATGTGGCTGCGGGAACTTCATTAGCGGTGATGATAGCGACTTCTGCTTCTGCAATCATCGCTCATTATCGATTACAAAATGTCTTATGGTCGATCGTTTTTCGGATATTGCCTGGTATTTTGATTGGTGTTGTGCTTGGTGCAATACTTGCAAGTCATTTATCGACACGATGGTTACAGCTTGTTTTTGGCTTATTTCT
>SDBS01003320.1_pt1 | contig 15790 bp, 31 predicted proteins | sample 2277091 | NCBI WGS metagenome assembly SDBS01 (sample SAMN10404972, study PRJNA504765) | marine sediment metagenome | isolation source: marine sediment core GS10_PC15, 163 cmbsf | place: Arctic Ocean: Southern Knipovich Ridge | collected 2010 | reverse complement strand
CGGGCAACCCGCTGGGATGGCCGGGAATCGATCTCGGCGACCGGACGATCACTTTTGCCAAGATCGGCTCGGACAACATGACCATCGAGTCCGCGTCGCTGCCGAAGAACCACGGCAATGCGACGTTTGAAATCGCCGACGGAACGGTCGACCTGTTCGGCCCCGCCGCGTTGGACAACCGGCCGGTGAGAGTATCGGGCGGTACGTTGAGCCTGAATCAAGCGGCCCCCCTGGGAACCTCGGCGGTCGAACTGTCCGGCGGCACGCTCTTGGTTAAGGATCTAATCAACGCCGGCCCCGCGCCCGGCGACGCCGTGGCCAACTGGAAATTCGACGGGTCGGCCATTAACTCGGCCGCGCCGGGAACCAACGACGGCCAACTTATCGGCTTCGGCGCCGATGGCTCGCAATGGGTCAACGGTATTGTCGGCGGGGCGTTACACTTCGACGGAATCGACGACTGGGTCGACGGCGGTTTGGCCAATCTCACGGGCGACTATACGTTCGCCACCTGGGTGAAAGCCGACACCCTCGTTAACGATAGCCAGTATGATTCCCTTTTCACCGGCGGTGCCGCCAACCCCGGTACGTTCCAGATCGACATCACCACCGCGGCCAACGGCACCTATCGTTACCGAGGTGGTGTCAATGTCCCGATGGGACCCGTGGATACGGACTGGGTTCATTTGGCGTTTACGGTCGACATGACCGCGACCATGTAAGCTTCAGCGACGAGTCGACCGTCGACTTCTACGTCTCCTGAGATGGCGTCAAACGGGTCGTCTACATCAGGCGTCCAGTTGCTCATCGCAGCAACGGTATAGACCCGCGCCACGTTCGAGCCCGAGAGGGTGAAGGTTTCACCGTCAAGTTCGTCTAGCAGGTCGTTTACCGCTTCGCGCATTCCGTCTTTGCCGTTTTCGCTCATGGTTGGCTCTTCTCCATTTTTTCGTCCAGGTAGGTGCTGATGTCGGCTACGAAGTTCACGATCCGATCGCGGACTTCGTTATCGAGGAGGGTAGGTTGTTGGGCAGCTTCACCGCGCTTGGCACGATCTAGAGCCTCAACAATGTCGAGACTGAACTGGATGGCATGGAGGTTGGGATGCGCTTCAACTGACATTTTCTGGTCCTTTCGCGACTAGGATAGCTATGTGCCCGATCCTGGTAGCGAACATTTCGTCTGGTTCGTCTTCACCGCGTTCCACGATAATGCGTGTAGGGCGGCTAGGCTTCGTGAGGCCAGCGCCATGCGAACCGTTGAAGGTGAGGCGTTGGTTCTTCTCGTCCCACTCCAGGCAAACCCAGTGCTTCATGGTGGACCCCAGGTTCGGAGTGCAGCTAGAGCTATCTGAGTTCCAGCCGCAGCCAACGCGAAGAATCCAGCCTTGCGCATGTTCTTTAGTATCAGGGTCTCGCGCTTCGTTTGGGGTGGTCTTGGTACCTTGATTAGGTAGATGGCTGTCGTGATCAGGAAGGCACCGCCAATGAGGTTGAGGATCGCCAGCATCTAGGGCTTGCCTTCTATCTTGTCGAGTTGCTTGTTGACGGCTGCACGTCCTGCGTGGTGGCCACCTTCTTTGGCAGCTTTGGCTCCGGCTTCGTTCATGTCGTTTTGCACGTCCGCGACAAGTGGTCCTTGCCTGCCCATGGAGGCTCGACCGTAGCCTTCTTTCCCCCATCCGATGCCTCGAAACTGCGGGTTCGCGGTCGTGAGTTGCTTCTCCAGTTTCCCGTCGCAGTCTTCTTTTTCGCACTGGGTCAGCGGCGGGTCGCTCATCTTCTGGATCTCCTCGATGATGGAGTCGCAGGTATCGCACTTGTAGACGTAGATGGGCATGGGTGGCTCCTAGGCAGGCTCGTCAGGTTCGGCGTGGAGGATGAGGGTGACTTTCTTCCCTATGAAGGGCCTGAACTTCATCGCGGAGTCATCTTCGACATCCGCGAAGGCGAACTTCCCGCCTTTTGTACCGTCGGGATGGTACATTTCGACGACGAGATCGATGGTGTTTTTGTGGATGACGATGCGGGAAAGGGTGGCTTCTACGGGTAGGTCGGGCATGGGATTACACCGGTTGGTTGAGGAGTTCTTCGAGAGGATCGGGTGGGCTATCGACGGGAACCCATTGGCGGGGCGGTCCTCCGTTTTCGGGATCTTCCTCCATGAGGGCGTACTGCTGATCGCCGTCATCTTCGCTTGCGTACATGAGGCTCGGAGGCATCAAGGGTGGTGGGGGTAACGAATACGGATTATCCATTAGTGGATTGGGGTAGGTGGAGTACAAACACCCATCGCTGGTGGGGTCTTCTCCGGTGAACGCCTTGACCAACTCCGCGAAGTAGCCACCAAGCTCGTACGTGAAACTCGTGCTGCGCGTGCCGTCTGCTCCATTGCCGAACGGGCTAGGGAGCACCGGGTTACCACAACCGGTTCCTGGGACACGAAGCCAGTGTTCGCGGTGTTCTAGGATGAGCTTTGCGGCGAGGACTTCTTCTTCGGGAGGAACGCTATGGTCGTGGAAGTGGAGCGTGGTGCCGTTGGTCAGATCTTGGCAGATCTTTCCATGCTTGATGGCCCATCGTCCGTGACGGTGAGAGATCAGGTAGGCGTGGCCGGTGATGCCGCCGTACACGATGATGCTGTGGTCCTTCTCCCATTGACGTTTCTCGTCTTCGGCTAGAAACGCGTAGAGCACTTCACCGGCTGGAGTCAGGTCCCCGGCGACGCACCGTGGGCAGCAGACGGTTGGTCGCGACACGGTGGTCGCAGCTTTGGCTCTGCGTTTTCTATCAGCCTCCCGTTTTTGGGCCTCGGCTTCCTGCCTCTTTTTGGCTTCAGCTTGTGCTTTTTTCTCTGCTTGTTCCTTACGCATGGCGACTTCACGAGCGTGGTCTCCCTTGACTTTCACTACATCTTCGTCAAGTTCAACTTCCTGAATCGTGCGGGTGGGTGCGCCCTTGAACATCTCACCGATGGCTGCCCAGAACCCAGGCTTCTGCTCAATGGCCTCGACCGTGCCGTCATCATATTTGAGGGCGGTGAGTACGGCTTTGCCCGGCTTGTAGCTCGCAACAAGGAACGGGGCCACGTCAAGGATAGGTGCATCCACGTAGGCGACCTGCTCCTTCATGGAGCCGCCGCTGCTCCACAGTGCCCGGGTAATCCATTCCTTCTCTTTGAACGCCGCCGTGAGCTTGCGCAGCTTCTCGATCTCACCGGGCGTCGGCTGAATGACAGTGATCAACGTGCGGTTCGGATCGTTCAAGTCCATCTGGAAGCGAATGTCACCATTCCAGGTGGGGATGTACCACTTCATGACGAACCTCCGGGTAGACACTGAGTCGGGGCTCGGAAGACTGCGCGGTAAACTTGACCCGTCTGGGTGTTGACAATCTCGTGGTCATCATCGGCCAACGACTGCACCACGTCGAGCGTGGCGGGACCCACGATGTACTCGTCGCTGTCGGGTAGCCGAGCCGCCCAGATCGCTCCCTTGGCGTCAGTGTCAGGGACTTGAGCAACGGCGGGTGCCGGAGCGCCGGCTGGAACGTCAGCCGCAGGTAGTTGGAGCTTGAGCTTGAGGGACGTGACCAAGTCGGTCATGCCCATCTTTTCGGCTGCGGCGATGGCTTGGACGATTTGGGTCGGGTTTTCACGGTTGGCTTGGACCACGGTCGGGATGATGGCTACGATTTCCCGCAAGATCCGGGCGCCGAAGGTCTCGCGGTCGAGATTCATGCGACCGTCTGATGCCTGGATCCCGACGCCCTCTGCGTCTTCATCTTCTTCCTCGTCGTAGTCGCAGTCGGCGTAGCCTGACCCCATGCTGTAGCCGGCTTGCATCCTCCTTCCTCTGCGGGACCTACGCCGGACACGTGGGTCACGGACGGCTAGCAGGTCTCGGGCGGCTTCGGCTACTTGGAGGATCTGCCGGAGCGACTTGGCGGTCAGCGGTTTGTCCACGTAGTTGCAAAGCTCCGTGCGGAAGGCTTCGATCACCGGGTCGGGTGGCGTGGGCTGCGGAGCCTGGCCAGGAACTGGTTTGGCTGACTGTGCAGGTGCGACTTGCTTGACAGGTACGGGCATAGTCGTACTGGCCAGTCCAAGTTCAGGTGGGTGGCCGGAGATAGGCTTGGGGTCCGTCTCCATAGGGGCCGGCGGTTCAGTCTGCATTGTCGTTCTCCTTAGCTGCGTCCTCGCTAATGAAGGACTCGGTGTTGGGGTCGTACCCCTTCCAGGTTGCTTGGGCGCCAAGCTCGGCGCGAATCTTGATCCAGGACTTGAGTCGTTCTCTAGGCCACTTTTCGGGTGGGGCCATGCGCTCGAACGGGTTCATGCCCGCGCGCCTGTCCATCTCGATGATAATGGCTGCGGCCTGAAGTGTCATCTCCAAGGCACCTTCTGCTCCGCTTTCTGCCGTACCATATGAGACAACGTCGACTTCAAGACAGTGGCCCACCCAGACGTCGGGGATGTCCCCGCTTGGGAATACCAGGTACGTGAGTGAGGCCCACTCCTCGACGTTGATGGGCTCGTCTCCCTCGAACTCCGCCACGAACTTGGGCTTTACCCGGTTGGCAGCATCGCGGAGCTTATCGGCCCACGCGCGGGCTATGTGGGGCTCGATGGACACGCTGTCGTCTCCAAAGACGAGGACTGCAACTTCAGCACCTTCCGTGACGGAGACCTCGAACGAGTCGATGAGCTTCTGATCGGCTTCGACGTTGATCCTGTCTTCCCAGCAGGTGCCACACTCGCCTTCGTCCTGGGGCTTGAGGATCTCCAAAGCTACAGGGCATTCGTCGTGTTGACCGTACTTACAGCCGTGTTTGATGCAGCAGTTCGTGAGGTGGCACTTGATGAACTCTGCGTGGATGCGCGAGGCGGCGTCCTCAGACAAGTGCTCTGGGTACGCATCGATCGTGGCGTCAAGGTTGAACGTGACGATGGTCTTGACACCGTTGACGGCGTTCTTGAGGATCAGAACGATCAGTTCGCCCATCGGAGCGTGGGGTGGAGTCCGAGACAAATGGATGAAGTTGTAGTAGGGGAGTTCGGTCATTGGTTGCGCTTCTTCTTGATGAAGTTGGCTATGGTCGAAAGCAGTTCGGCGGTCGCGAACGCAAGCAAGATGGCCCCGGGAACAAAAAGAAGTGTCCACGTGCCTTCATTCATCGTGAGGCTCCTCGACCAGCAGTTCGCCACAGCGGCTACAGTGGGCCAACGGGTTGAGATCTCGTTTGGTCCCCCAGGAGAAGGCGGGGCGGACCTGGGTTTTGCACAAGCTGCACCAGGCGGCTAGGCCATCTTCTTTCACCATCCGCGCTAGCAGATCGGTACAGGTTAGGTTGCCGGCGGTCATTCTCCCGGTTTCCAGAGCGAGGACTGCATCAGCCGCTTCCTTCAACCCATCGAGTCTGCCGATGCGTTTTCCTGCGGTGAGACCGGCTGAAAAAACCGGGTCTTGCTCATTTCCTTCGCGACGCATGAGCGCCAAACTGCACAACCGGGTTCTGTCGATCTTCTGGATCTCGCTTTGGATGAACGAGGCTGCGGTCTCGCTCGCGTCTTGCACGGTCCGAAGAGTGGCCTGGGTATCGTCGCAGTCGTTCACGGAGGTTTCTGAGTGAACGACTGCGACGATGAGTTCGAGGATCTCGGTGGTTTCGTCTTCCTTATCTTCACTCATGGATTTTCCCCGTAGCAGACGGTGCCGGTCCAGGGCAGCCATTTGCCGGCTTGTGGTGCACACACGATCGCGGCGCGGATGTTGGCTCCCCAGGTGATGAGCCCTGCAATCAACAGGAGCCCTACCAAGCCAGCCTTTACAGTGCGTTGTCCAGTGGTTGAGTAGTCAGTCATCAGGGAGTCTTCGTGCTGGGAGTAGCGACATGCTCGTGGAGGTCGAACTCTTCACGGATCTGGCTGATGAGGATTTTGAACCGCTCCAGCCACGCAGGTGGGACGAGCGTCCCAAGTTCTAGTGCCTGCGCGTGTTGGAGGACTTTGTTGTATCCGTAGTCGATCGGTGTCTTCCCGATCTCGATCTTGATGCGACGACCTGCTTCGTAGTGTTCACCAGGACGAGCGGCTAGTTCGTTGATGATGCACTCGATGATGTCGATAGCCTCATATTCGACTTGCTGGCTGACGTAGTTGCGCAGAACAACGAGCGCTTCGTCGCGGGTTATCTTCCGTTCAGGTTGAGTTTCAGGTTTCTCGGTCACGGTAGTCTCCGTCTGTGGCTCTGGCGGCTCGGATTCAGGCTGAGGTCCTGGTGGAAGTTCTGGCGGTGATTCGGTGGTGGGCTCATGGTAGATGGTGGCACCGCGGGCGAAGTGGTCGTAGGCCCCGACTAGCTTCAACGGGATTTTGCTCGGCTCAGAACTAGTTGCGTCCCCAGGCTCTTCGACGGTGATGTGCCAACGACACCCATGCTGTACGAGCAGCATGTGCGTGAGCTTCTCGGTGAACTGAACTTCAGCCTGACCTGGCGTCGAGGCTCGGATGAAGCTCATGATGCTACGCTTGACCTTCTTGCGGCCCTTGAGGACGGCTGTCACCACGTACAACGGGTGCGGCCAGTATTGCGGGTGGTGACAGTGGTAGCAGCCGGTGCCCCATTTACCCTGACACTTCGGGCTGCAACACGGGACATAGTTGAGACCGATCTCTGAACTCAATTCCTCGACGCCTTCAGGGCGTCGTTTGTTGCAGCCGGGGCAGTAGATGATGGTCTGCATCTCAGGATGGTTGGTGATCTTTGTCATTTGCGTAGCAAGAACTCTCTGTCATCGAAGAAACTGAACAACATGGTGGCGAAAGCCATTTCGTGTGCTGGGCCGATGAGTGTGAGTTTGTAATAGGCGTGGTGGTTGTCGGTTTCTGGGAAGGACACGAGCCTGGAGCGGACGCGACGTTGGAAGCAGCTAGCCCGGCGGCTCTTGATGTCGTCTTGTTTGAAAAGACCGGCGGGGAGGATTAGCTCCTCGACTAGCTCACCCTCCTTTGGAGGTGCCATCACAGGGAGAGCCCGTCATACAAGTGTTCGCACGGAGACTGCGGATAACATCTGTTTGCAGTGGGAAACTTGCGAGAGCACCGGTCGATGTCTTCCTCACGAAAGTATGGATGCGTCTCGCTGATCTGCGGTATCGCATCGAAGCACGCGTCCCGCTGACGATTCAACTCCCTGCACGCAGCAATCTCCTCGGCATACTCCTTTTCGAAGTTGCGCTTACATACGCGATACGGCCGGCTGGGGAACAAGACCAGACCACAGCCGCAACACAACACGAGTAGGAGCAGTCGTTTCACCTAGTCGTGCCCCTTTCCTCTGTTGTCTTGGTTTTCCTGGTAACGCTGAGCATCCTCTCGGAGAGTACGGACTGCGTGCAGTAGCTGTGGCCAGGTCATGTGCTCGGGATCGTCTCCTGTGGCAGCCGCCAACTGCTTGAGCATGGTGATGGCGTAGCCTCCGTAGCTTTCTTCTGGTTGAGAAGGAACTTCTTTGAGAGGGAAGTCTTCAAGCGATGCCTTTCGGGCGAAGTCTTGAAGCGATGCCTCTTGGGATGGAACGGCCTTCTTGGCGATGTCGTTGACGGCTAGGAATAGCTCACGTTGACGGACTCGAATGGCGTGACGTCGGTCTGCCGGCAGGTGAGCTTCATTCGCTTCATGGGTGAGTGCGTCGAACTCGTCCGCGAGAGCTTTCACGAATCCCTTTTGCGGTTTGAAATCCTTCAATGCCGAGATGTACCGGTCATGGGTCATCGTGTGATCATGGGTGATCCGTACCAACCCACCCGAAGAATATCCGCCCACCACCATCCGACATCCTGACCCATGCTCTTCAACTTCATTGAATAGCTCTCGCAGCATCTGCATGGCGTCCTCCCATGAATCGCCATCAGCCACCAGCTTGATCTCGTAACACCGCTTAGGTCCCTTCATCTGGTACTTCCTGACTGCCACCTTCGGTCTCGTTGCACGCGATGGCAGCGTTGGCCCACATCATGACCTCGCGGAGCTTCCGGATAGCGGTGCTGCGCTCGGACGAGCTTGGAGCCAGTTCAACCACCACGGCGGCGAACACCTTCGCTGCGGCTCGCATCTTGGTGTACCGTTCTCCTTGGTCGTCGAACGGCACGTGATGGGTGAACAGGTTGTCGAGATCGTGATCAGGATGGTTGGGCATTGGTTTCTCCTGGAGTGTTCTGGGCTTCAGATGAGTCTGCCGACTCATCAGAGTCATCTTCCGGGCTGTCTTCCGGTGGCGATTTCGCTTTATCAGCGTCCTCTTTCTTCGCCTTCGCTATCTCTTCAGCGTCCTCTTTCTTTGCCTCTGCCGCGAACTTCCGGAACTGTTCCAGGGTGGAAATCCGATCGGGGGCTTTGCGGACGACTTCCAACTTATCTAGCGGATGGAACAGCAAGAAAGGGGAGTCCTTCATGATTTCGCCAGCGCGCCATACCCAGTCGTGGTGCTTCCACTCACAGACACTGCCCGCCAACTGTACTCCTTGATGATGCGTGGATTGGGGATGTGCGGAGTCGATGAGTTGGATGGCCATCACGTAGATGTGTAGGTGACCGACTCGGATGATGTCCCCGGGCGCAAGTTGAAAGGCGCGCTTGGTGGTATCCATGGCCTCGATTACTTCCGTCATTTTCGCCATGAGGGGCCATATGATGGCTCCCCCCATGTCGCCTAGCCAGGATCTAGGAACCCCAGCATGCCCTCGTTGATCTTCTTCAGTTTCTTTTGACATCGTCTTCTTTCTTTTCGTCGTCATTTGTCCAACTTCGCCTCTGCACGAACGCAGTGGTTGCACTTGAACTGCGTAGTATATGGCTCTGCCTTCGTCGATCGCCTCACGAGACCGCACAAGGATTGAGGCCACTCCTTCAGAAAGTAGTGCGCGAGTGTGCTGGAACTGTTGTTGGCGCAGAACCATCCAGCCGGTGCTCCATGGAGCTTCCACCACTCCCGCACCCAAGGCTCCAGGCTCTTGAACGCGACCTTGTGCTCCTTCATCTCGTTTTCACAGTGGATGGCAGCATCCGAGATCCGCTCGCAACCCTTGAACAGCACGTGGTAGGTCTCACCGTCCGGGTGAACGAACTCTCCACGGAAGCCTGTGTTCTCTTCAACGTTGTCGTGGTGGTCTAGGTAGTCGTCTACACAGGAACACGGCAGGCCAGCAGTAGCTCGATTTGCAGTAGTCTCTGGATCGTTCCAAGGACACTTTTTGTTGCGGCTATCGTGCGCGACGTCGTTCACTTCACGTCCTCTGGTTCAGTAAGCCCGTAGCGGTGGGCGATTATCTGAGCGAGTACAGGTTCGTGATGGTCATGGAGGAAGGTCACGATCTCCTGGACGATGGTGCCGCACATGAATGCCAGGTTCGTGTGCACACCGCAGAATCCTTTGATGGAAACCGCTTCTGTAGGTTGGGGCTTGACCTGTTGTAAACACGGGTGACCGTAGTTGTTGGTGGCTCGACACTTACTTCGCAGGTCTTCAGGACTCAGAGATCGGTCACCAAGAACTGCATCCAACACGTCTTTCTTGTTCGTGAAGTAGAGATAGAAGGTCCCTCGTGAAACTTGGGCCTCGCGTACAATGTCGTCTACAGATGTGCTCTGATATCCCTGACGGTTGAAGACGGACCGAGCCGTGTCCAGCAGTAGCTTCCTGGTCTCTTCACTACGCCGTTCGGCTCGTGTAACACGTCCATCCTGAGAGTCGCTCACTTCACATCGCTCCTTAGCCGGAGCGCCTCGCGGCCCTTCTTGTTGATGCGCCACTGCGTGTACTTGAAAGCATGGGTGCTCACCTTCTGGAGAAACCCATCTTTCAGCAACTGCTCCACGATGTCTTGGTTGATGCCGCGTACTCGTCGTTGCGGATCGCGGAGCACATAGACGGCCTTCTTCGAGAGCTTGGCTCCCGGCAGCTTCTGGTAGTCGCGTAGCCATGCCTTGGCTATCGGACTGTCGAAGACTTGGGCGTCTTCCTTCATGAAGTCGCGAGCACGACGGAGGAGGTCGTAGGGATCACTCATGATGGGAGGGTCCAGAAGATTCCGATGATGGCCAGCCACATCAAGATGTTGAAAGTGAGCGTCCACCAAAGACGGTTTTGCTTGCTGGCCCAGTAGGTGGCTCCGGCCAACAGCACGGCAGCCACGATAGTGATCCCTAAATGAAACGTCATTTGACGCCTTCCCACTCGTGACGGTGAGCCTCGTACCATACGAGAAACCCGTCCTGTTCTGAGGCTTGCTTGCGCTTCTGCTCTCGATCATGAACCGCCTGCTGAGACGCTTGTAGTTTGGAAGATGCTTTTACGAATCCTTCATATGTCTCAACGAGACGATTCCGAACGGCCGGGCTTGGGTGCATCCACACTTCACGACGCAAGCATGCGAGTGCCCAGAATTGCTCATCGTCAGGCCCGAACTGCGCCTGCCTCTTCGCCAGAGACCGGTCTAGAACTTCACTCTCTCGTTCGTGCCTCAACTCCATCTGGGACATGAAGGCGATGAATGGCGTGAAGAGCCCCACGATGATGTAGTCGAGGTCCCAAATAGCGAAGGCTACGAAACCTAAGCTCATAACCTGAGCCGTCCGAACCGCGATGGTGGTCGCGCGTACCCGAGGCCATCGCATCGCCAACAAGCTGCGGTAGATCCGTCCACCATCCATAGGAAATACCGGCAGCAAGTTGAAGAAGGCCAAGGTGAGGTTCAGCTTTCCGAGTGTGCCCCAGTCTCCTGGTAACCACACGAGACTCAAACCCAACACCAAGCTCACCAACGGACCCGTCAGGCAGACCCAGAACTCCTCCCGCGGCTTGCGTGGCAAAAACTGCATCATGGCCACCCCGCCCAGCACCCACAATTGCACTACGATGGTCGGCACGCCGTAGCGCCGCGCCATCAAAATGTGCCCGAACTCGTGCGCCACCAAACACATGTAGAGGCCGATGACGAGAAGAGGTTCGTTGCCTGCACAGAGCACCATGAGTATCGCACACCACCACCAGTCACCGACGATGGGTACACCGAACAGTCGTCCCAAGGGGAGCCCCTTGAAACGCTGCGCTAGCTCGACTCGCTCAGACCACTTCATCATCAGCCGACGCGGCTCCATTCAACGGGGAAGTAAAGGAGGTCGCCACCGAGTAGTGGCGCGAGCAGGGTAGCGATGCCTTTACGGATCGGGTGGTGCTTCCTCATGTGGAGCACCTTAGAGATCCTGGCGGGACCGTCACCGAGGCGATAGCCAACGGTGTGACCGCACCAGCCGCAGCGGGCGACTTGGTCGTGGGGTGGTAGGCGGCCGTAGGGATTACCCATTGTCGACTACTTTCAGGCGGTCGTTGAGCAGGGCAATGGCTTGTTGGGGATCGACTTGGCCGGTGGAGATCTCCAGGGCCGAGGTCATGGCGTCGCGGACGAAGATTTTGATGAAGTCTTTGTCGGCGGGGCCGTGCTTTACGAGGGCCCATAGGTACTTACGGATCGTAGCTAGTTCGGGAGTAGGCATTACTTCGTTGGTGGCGTTCACGAGCGTCAACTGGTCGAGCAAGAAAGCCCAACATAGTGTCGAGGCTTCGCCTTCGCTCATTTGGGTCTCGTTGCTCACTTGATGCACTTTTTGGCTCTTCGCCATGCACATGTCGATTTGTGATCGACTGTGTCGGGATCGTAGTTGTACTTATCGACGCTGGTGCGGCAGTAGATGCAGGAGTGGGTGTCCAACATCTCGCCGTCGTACTGGATGGGATCGACAGCCACGATGTCTTTGAGTACCGCTCGCATCATTTGGGTGTTCGGTTTGCTCATGCTCGCATCCCCTCTGCGCCGATGAAGGGATCGTTCGGCTTGCCGCTACCACTGATCAACCCGAGCGAACGAATCCGTGAAAGGTAGTTGCGGAATGTGCCCGTGTTCTTCTGAATCCCAAGGTGCTCGGCCACTTCGTCTTTCGTTGCGCCGTCTTCACCCATCGAGCAGATGTAGTCGAGTGCCTCGCCGGCCTTTGTCGGCACACGACTGTGTCCCTTCCAGTAGTCCACCAAGTCGCTGCCTTCAGGCAATGGCTCGAAGTCACCAGCCGCCTCAATGCCGAGATCAGTGATGGTCAACGTCTTGTCGCTGACCGTCCACAGTCCCTCGACCTTGCCGCGCGATACGTAGTTGCGGAAGGTGCCGGTCTTGGCCGAGATGCCCGCCATCAGGGCGAGCTTGTGTTTGTGCAACTGCTGGTGCTGCGCAAGAGCATGTAACATCCGCTCGAACCCGCTGCTGCTAGCGCCGTTGCTTCGACGGCTACCGCGTGGTCTAGGTTGAGGGGTGCCCGTGCGCGTGGCCCCATTCGATGGAGGTCGAGTTGGGGCCACGCTCGGGCTATTGCGCACAACCGGACGTGCGACCGGTCGTACGGCCGGTTGTGCAGTGAGAAGTGCGAGGTCGGGGAGGGGTGGAAGTTCCCGCCTGGGGTCTTCCACAGTGTCGGAGAGCTTCTGTGCGATCTGACGAGTCTTCTGCTTGAGGCTGTCGATCTCCTTCTCCAGGGCCGTCTCACGGCGTCCTGCTGCCTTGGAGAGCTTGTCGAGCAGCTTGTGGGCCTCAGCCAGGCGCTGCTGGAGCCCGTTGTAGTCGTGCAGCAGGGAACGCCAGGCCTCCTGGGTCACGCCAGGGCTCTGGACGGGAGTCTTGGCGACCGTGTTCGGCTTTGCGGCTGCCGCTTTGCGCAAATCGCGCTCCAGCGCCTTGATGCGGAGTTTGGCTTCGGCGAAGTCCGCGGCCTCTTCGTCTTCCTTGCTGGGTGGGAGAGCCTCGAACTCTTTGAGGATCTTCTTGATTGCTTGGGGAGCAGGTGGCGTCGTCAACGTATGAAGGTCTTCTGGCTTCGGGTGAGTCGTGATCGAGCTTCGGGCATGAAAACGTGTCGGCTGCTTGACGGAAAGTCCTGAGCCGGCCGCCCAGAAAACACCATCGTCGATGTCACGTAGTTCTTCGCGCTCCTTCTTGGTAATGCCTAGATGATCCTGAGCAGTAGGCAGATCTTTAGGTGCGGTGCGGCCAACGATGAAACAGCCGCATTCGTTGGCCGCATCGAGTCGAAGCTTCCTAATCCGCTGAGTAAGCAAAATCGTACCTAACCCTCGATGGCGACCTTCACTCAAGAGGGTGATGATCGACTCGGTCGCAGGGGAATACCCCTTTCCTTGTTCAGGGGCCATGTCATGCGCTTCGTCGAGCACGAACAATCTCGGGCGCTTCAGGAGAGTCTTCGGCAACTGGTCGAAGGTGTCGAGAAAGATTTGGACGAACTCATATCGTGGGTACTCGAACTGATTCTTCTTGCCCTTGACTTTGACCTTCTTCTTGAGGCCCGAGAGATCTACGACTGTCGATACACCCGTTTCTGCGATCCTCCGAGCCAACAACTCAGCCGAACTGATCTCCACAGGAACGTCACCGTCTTTGCCGGCGATCATAATGTTGAGCTTTTCTCGGAGCGTTGAGAACTCACCTTCAGGATCTAGGATGACGGTCTGCAAGCCCTTGGCGATCGTCTGCTCCACGATGACGCGTGCCAAGTAGGACTTGCCACTGTCTCGGGCTCCTTGGATGAGCGCACATCGCCTGATGAGCTTGGCAGCATCAAGAATCAGAGGGTTGCGCCCTTTGCCAAGCTTTATGGGGAAGGTCTTCATGCGTACTCGTCCTTTTCCCGGTACTCGTCTTCGTCCTTGCAGTACAGCCACTTCAAGAACACGCGCCAACGTGGGACGTAGTGGGTGTAGGTTCGACTCACGTCGAAGGCCGCAGCGGCGACGGGCATCAGGGTGAGCGCCCGCTCTCCGGAAAACACTTCCATCAAGGCTTCCGGTGACACACCAACTACGCCCATGGCCTTCACCGGCTTGTCTAGGATGAGGAGCACTTCGTTGGGATTCTCCTGATTAGGACCCGACGAGACGGTTGACATATCCCAACACCACACGATGACCTGCGGCGCCTTCTCGACGTTCAAGAAGACGAAACGCAGCGGCCCCGGTCCAGCAGGGAAGTCCACCCACAAAGGTTCGATCTGAGACTCGCGTGCTGCGTACCACAACCACTTGAAAAATCGTTTCATGCCCTCACAGATCCTCCGGTGGCTGGATACCCAGCTGCTCCAGGTTCTCGCAGACGCGCTCCTTCGAGACCATCACGCCGTCTGCAAACACCAGGTGATCTGGGTGCTCCTTCGCAGCCTGACTCTTGCCTTGCGTTGAATCGAATCGGGGATCTGCGGACCACCCACAGGGGCAACCCCACGGCCCGTAGATGATGCCCACACCAACATCGGCATCGTCACGGTAGAGGCCCTCCTCTCCGCAGTTGGGACATGGCGACTCCTCGGTGAGCGTCTTCATGATTGCCCCGGACGCCGTACCTTGAAAAGTGTCTCCCCAGGAACCAGGGTATGGCCGCCGCCTTCCTTGAAGGTCAGTTGAGTCCGCAGCCCAGGACGACTCTCCTTCTTCTCTACCGTCATCCATCCGTCCTCCATTTCAACCTCGTCACCGACGTTGATGGTGTATGCCGGCACCTCTCCATCTTCCGCCTTACGCTCAGAGTGTCCCGCCAAGATGCGCTCCACGATCATGGTCACGAGCGCCTGGCACAACAAGAACCCGCTATCCACCGTCTCGAAGTCGTCCGGCTCGGTTTGTTGCTCGTCGTAGGGAGAAACACGGACCGGATCTCCATCGGGTACTGCGCCTTCAGCTACGCAGTCACCAACGGAAACCCACCACGTCCAACTATCGTTCTCGTCGTGTTCGATCCTAGCCTGCCACACGAGTTGGTGGTCGCTCGTCAGTTTCGACGCCTCCCAGTACGTCTTCTCCTCAGTCTCTTGCGTCCAATCAATCATCGTCCACCTGCTTTCAACGTCTTCGCGTAGTCCGCAAACCGGAGTTTGACGATCTTGCTCCGGTCTTTGGAGCGGACTACCACTCCTTCAGCCGCGCCGCCTGCACCGGCGTCTATCGCGGCCAAGGTGCCGTCCGGGAGCACTGCATGAAGCCAATCGTACGCAGCAGCTAGTTCTTGGGGTGGAGGCATCGTGGTCTCAATACGAGGCGTAACTTGGGTCACGCCATCGAGAACCGTAATCACTTCTTCCGGTAAGAACTTCTGGCCTCCGTGCTGACGCCAAGAAGAGATTTCACTGCGTTCCCTTTGGAGTAACCTCTCAAGTTCTGGTAGCTTGAATATGGCTATATCGAAAACCCGAAACCCGCAGGTTTTGGTACTAGAATATTGCTTTCCGTGTTTGCCGACGCCGTGGCCGTAGACTTCTCCGTAGTAGACCTCAACAAGTGGGGAAGAGATCAAATCCAGGAAGGTGTTGCCTTTACCAGTATCGCGCAGACCATCCGCTATCGGTTGGACTACTTCAACAATCCCCAAGGTGGCGTTTTGAATCCTATCTCCCTTCGCGTAGAGCAGTTCTTCGCGTGAGCCGATGATGTAGTCGCCGTCAGGGAACATGATGATGCGGGCGTTGGTCCCGTCGATCTTCTCCGTCACCACGACCTCTTCGTCCTTGTCGAACGAGACCGAAGTGGCTTCTTGAAGTTGTCCTCGTGCACCTATCTCATGGTAGGTGGGGATCGCTGGATACTTGGTGGCTGAGTTAAGTCGGTCAAGATCGCACTGGGTGAGGTCAGTTACAACTTTCTGTAGTGTGCTCATGTCGGGGCCTCCAACTCCAGGATGAT